>Ga0194120_10011229_pt1 | contig 10814 bp, 7 predicted proteins | sample TA2MahCa65mmetaG_FD_148642 | JGI IMG/M metagenome (GOLD analysis project Ga0194120, IMG submission 148642) | Freshwater microbial communities from Lake Tanganyika, Tanzania - TA2015019 Mahale Deep Cast 65m | ecosystem: Environmental > Aquatic > Freshwater > Lake | place: Tanzania: Lake... | reverse complement strand
CAGACAGACCGCCTTGAGTCCGTAGACTTCGCGCATGCTACTAATTCTGGGATAGCGCGAGAAGCCGCGGAGCGTGACCATGTTGGTGGGCCATTCATCTGCCAGAACCCTGGCCGCCTCGGCGGCGAAGTGATTGACGGCCAGCGCCGTCTTTTGCGAGGCGACATCAGCGCCCGATGCCAGCAACGGCGCGTGTCCGACCATCTGCGGGTCGGTGTCGTTGACGGCGTCGCCCAGATCGTCGCCGCGAAAGACGATCACGAAACGGTGCTCGCGGACCGGCTCGACGAAGATTTCCACGCCGGGGACTTTGATGCCGGCCAGCTTAACACACATCTCCTTGCAGCGGTCGGTTGCTGGCCGGCCGGCGCGGCGATCGGTGATGAGTCCCTTGGCATCCACGGAGCAGAAGTTGCCGCGGACGGCGACGTCCTTGGGCCCAACGGCAAAGTTGATACCCAGAGCCTCCAGAATGCCGCGACCGATGCGATATTCCAGCGGGTCGTAGCCGAACAGCCCCAGGTGGCCGGGGCCGCTGCCAGGCGTGATGCCGGGAAGCACGGGCAGACTCAGTCCGCAGACACCGTCGCGGACGCAGGCGTCCAGGTTCGGCGTGCGGGCGGTCTCCAGTTCAGTCATGCCACCCGGCTCCAGGGGCAGCCCGCCCAGACCGTCGGCCACCACCAGCACGATCTTGCCGCCGATCGGCTCCTTGAGTTCCTTGATGAGTTCGTGAATGTTCATGTGCGGATTTTACCCAGGCTCAATTGTGACGTAGAGTTGAGGCATGCTCTCAAACGCAACCCCCACGGCCGACGCCGATCCACAGCGTTCCTCCGAGCGCAACCGGCTTGCGTCCGCTCCCGCGCACAACCATTTTATGCAATTACCGGATGAAGCCATCACCTATCAGTATCAGGGATTGCTTCAGCCGGCGGTTGAGGACTGGACGGCAGCGGCCGAGCTGCGTCGGCAGCATTTCCTGGCCCCGGCTCGCGTCCGCGAGCTGGTGCCCAGGTTGACGCAGGTCCGTGGCCAGGTAGCCGCCGAACGCGAATTGCAGCAGGTTCCTCCGGATTTCCAGCCGATCGACGCCGGCTTCATCGACCTGCCGCAGAACACACTCGATCAACACCGCCGGCATGTCGATGTCAGCCCGCTGGGCCGCGTACTCGCGCTGGCCGACCGGCTGCGCGAGGACGCGGATCGAGTGGTCATCCTCGGCAGCGGCGCCGTGCACCTTGGCGCCCGCGCCCTCTTCGAGGCACTGTGCCCGGGCCATCACAACGAGCTGCCAGCCGAGAAGAGGCTCGGCACGCCGCGTATCTACTTCGAGGGGGACAGCTTCGACAACGATGCTCTGCAAGACTTGCTCGATCTCTTGCAGACGGTGTGCGTCGATCCAGAACTCCGCGCGGAACGCTGGGGCGCGGTCGTCATCAGTGATTCCGGCGCTGCGCTAGAGACCGCCGCGGCCCTGCGCACGTTCATGCGTGAAGCATCCGAATATTACGGCCAGCACTCAGGCAAGCTCCGTGAACTCTTCGTGACGGTGACCGGTGAGTCGGGCAAGCTGCGCGACCAGTGCAAGGCCGACGGCATCGCCGACGAGGATATCCTCACGATTCCAGGCGACGTGGGTGTTCGTTATTCCCTGTTCACGCCCGCCGGCCTGCTGCCCGCCGCGGTCATGGGACTCGACGTTCGCGCGTTGCTGCTCGGCGCCGCTGCCATGACGCGCCGTTTTCTCGAAGAACCCTTCGAGCGCAATCCGGTCCTGCAATATGCCGCGGTCAATTTTCTCCTCGCCCAGGACAAGCCGATTCGCGTGCTGGCCGTCGCATCGAAAAAGCTGGAAGCCGTCGGCCGCTGGCATGAGCAACTCCTGTCTGAAAGCCTCGGCAAGCAAGGGCAGGGGCCGACGCCGCTAACCATGGTGCTGTCACGCGATCTGTCTGTTCGCGGCCAGCAGAACCGGGATGGCCCGCGCGATCGCGTCATCAACAATCTCGTCACCGCGTCTGCCGCCAACCCGCCCATCATGATCGGCATGACCGACCACAACGGCGACGATCTTAACTGCTACAACCGCAAGGGCTACCCTGACTTGCTCGACGCCGCCGTGCGCGGCGCCAATCTTGCTTACCTCGAGAACGCTCGTCCCACCGCCGACCTGGTCCTGCCCAGCATCTCCGAACACACCATCGGCCAGCTCCTGCAAATGCTCATGCTCGCCACCGTTGTCGAAGGTCGGCTCATGGGTGTCAATCCATATAACCAGCCGGGGGCCGAGGCGTGCCAGCGACACATGAAGGCGTTGTTGAAGGCGTGACCACAGTGGACGTGTTGCCAGCGATTTCCTGCAAATCGAGCTGGCTCGATCTCGTTCGCTGCCCCTGTTGCGCTGCGGCGTTCGATTGCCGGCAGGCGGATAGCCTGTGTTCGAGTTGCGGTCAGCGCGGCTGGCTTGTGGGCGAGCGCATCGTCAGCTTCATTCAGCCCGGCGACCCCATCCACCACGACATGCTCGCCTGGCCCGAATGCTGGATGGACTGGGCTGCCGAAAGGCTCGATGCCACGCGGCGGCACGACCTGCACCCCGCAGAGTTGGCCGAACTGGTCGCACGCGGCCTGCTGGACGCCAGCGGCCGACTCACCACGCTCGGCGACCAGTGCCATTACCACCACCTGGAGTATCAATGGCAAGAGTGCGGCGACCCATTGCAGGAGCTGCTGCGCGCGCACGGGGAGCTATCGGCGGCGTCACGCGTTCTCGACGTCGGCTGCGGAGCTGGACAATCGCTGCGTCTGATGGCTGACGTTCGCCCGTCGCTTCGCATTGGCGTGGACAACAACCTTGTCGGCGCTCACCCTCGGCTGCCATTTTGCCGCCAGGCCCGAGCAGCGTGACATCGGCTTCGTCTGTCAGAATGGTCATCGCCTGCCGTTTTCCGGCAAGTCGTTCACCCACGTGATCAGTCGCGTGTCTCTGAACTACATGCACCAGCGGACGGCAGTGGCGGAGATGGTGCGCGTCCTGAAGCCGGGCGGCTATTTCGGCTGCCGGTTTGAGGCGCTGGGTCACGACCTGTTGCTCTTCCGCCAGGCCACATCGCTGCGCCGCCGGCTGGCCTTGCTGCGCGACCTCGCCCTGGGTCTGATTCACGACGGTACTGGCTGGCAGAGGCCCTGCGGCAGCCGGCTGACCGGCGGTCGGGCCTTCGCCACGGCGAGGCGGCTCGGCAACATGCTGCAATCCCTCGGTTGCCAGGTCATCAACGTCCAGATGGTGCAGCGCCGTGGCCGGGTTGCCGGCTTCGCCTGCCAGATGGTCATCCTGGCGCGCAAGGTTCGTGACACTGCCAACGATAGCCGAGAGACGACTGGCTGACTGTGTGACACACTTCTACTTCGTCCCGGTTGCAGCTATAATATTGCTTCACACTCGCCAACTTGGTCGGGGCCAAGATGCAGCCGCCACGAGCTACCGTTGAGAACCTGTTCCTCACCCGCCGCGACCTGCTGCGTCGTGGCGGTGCTGGCTTCGGCATGCTCGGCCTCGCAGGACTGCTGCATGACCAGGGCATGCTTGGCTCGGCCAGTGCCGCGCCGCCGAGCGTCAATCCGCTGGCGCCCAAGCGGCCGCACTTTCAGCCGAAAGCACGTCAAGTCGTGCACCTGTTCATGAACGGCGGCGCCTCGCATGTCGATACCTTCGATCCCAAACCATTGCTGGACCGCTACCATGGTCAGCCGCTGCCGCGCGCCAACCTGCGCACCGAGCGCAAGACCGGGGCGGCCATGCGCTCGCCGTACGCGTTCCGCCGTTACGGCCGCAGCGGCATCGAGGTCAGCGAATTGTTTGCCCGCACCGCCGAGCGGCACATCGACGACATGACCATCATCCGCTCCATGCACGCCGACGTGCCCAACCACGAGCCGTCGCTGATGCTGATGAACTGCGGCGACGGCCGGCTGCCGCGGCCCAGCATGGGAGCCTGGATCACCTATGGCCTCGGCTCCGAGAACCAGAACCTGCCCGGCTTCATCGCCATGTGCCCCGGCGGCTACCCCATCGTCGCCACGCAGAACTGGCGGGCTGCCTTCCTGCCCGGCGCCTACCAGGGAACCTACATCGATAGCCAGCACACGCAGATCGACCGGCTCATCGAGAACATCCGCAATCACACGGCCAGCCAGCCGGAGCAACGCCGCCAGCTCGACCTGCTTCGCCGGCTCAACGAGGCGCATCTGCAAGCTCGCCAGCGCGACGCCCAGCTCGAGGCCCGGCTGCAATCCTTCGAGCTGGCCTACCGCATGCAGACCGAGGCGACCGACGCCTTCGACATCAACCGCGAGCCGCTGCGCCTCCGCGAGCACTACGGCAACAACATCATCGGCCGGCAGTTGCTCATCACCCGGCGGCTGCTGGAACGCGGCGTCCGCTTCATCCAGGTATGGAGCGGCGCCGGCCAGCCGTGGGACAACCACGACAACCTGCCGAACGAACATCGCCGCCTCGCCGGCCCGTGGGACCAGGCCATCGCCGCCTTCCTGGAAGATCTCAAGCAGCGAGGCCTGTTCGAGAGCACGCTGACCATGTGGGGCGGCGAGTTCGGCCGGACCCCGGTGGCCGAGCTACCTCAGCTCAGCGGCCGCGACCACAACCACTACGGCTTCTCGATGTGGCTGGCCGGCGGCGGCGTCAAGGGCGGCCACATCCACGGCGCCACCGACGACTTCGGCTTCGCCGCCACCCGCGACCGCGTCCACGTCCACGACCTGCACGCCACCCTGCTGCACCTCCTCGGCTTCGACCATGACCGCCTGGTCTACCGCTACGCCGGCCGCGACTTCCGGCTGACCGATGTGCACGGCCACGTCGTCCGCGATGTGATCGCGTAGTTCGCAAGACCGCCAGGAACTGTCCCGAATATTCGTCCAGGATTCGTCCAGAAAGTGGCATACACCCCCTCGGCGCATCCTCCCAGATGGCAGCCCATAAGGTAACCGCCTACCCGGCCAAGGGTTACATTATTCCAGCGTTGGTCCTCCATTTCCCCGGGTGCGGCATTTCGGATTGCGTTGCGCTTGCGAGTTTTGCACACCCACGCGTGCCCTTGGCCGCTGACCGTTGAATGAAAAAGGGGACGCGACGCTGCGTCCCCTGGTATGGTGCTCGCCGGGTGAATTTGCTCAAGAATAGCACACGACAGTCTCATGCAATGCTGGTGTTTCGGACCGACGCCGTGTAGGACATCATCGTCGGGTCCGACTCATGACAGTGCATGTCTGAATGGTTCATACCTTGCTTGTACCACGCTTACTGTGCCGGCGCGGGTCGAGGAATTCTGCTGATACCGTTTACTGACAGCGTGGAAATGGTTAAATATATGACACATCCACTTCCATAGGAACCTTCGCACGGATGGACGGGTGAGGTATTCATGTCTGACGTGACGCGAATCCTGGCCTGTGTAGACCAGGGAGATCCTGCAGCGGCTGAGCAACTGCTGCCGTTGGTCTACAGCGAGCTGCGACGGCTGGCGGCCAAGAAAATGGCGCAGGAAAAGCCTGGCCAGACCCTCCAGGCGACAGCACTGGTGCACGAGGCGTACCTTCGGCTGGTGGACCAGAAGACGGAACTGCGCTGGAACAACCGCGGCCACTTCTTTGCCGCCGCCGCGGAGGCCATGCGGCGGATTCTCATCGAACGGGCCCGTCACAAAAAGAGTCTAAAAGCCGGCGGCACGTACCAACGCGAGGAGCTGGCCGACATCGAAGCCCCGGCGGACCCGTCCTGCACCGACATGCTGGCTCTCCATGAAGCGCTGGCCAAGCTCGAAGAAAAGGATCGGCGCAAGGCGGAACTGGTCAAACTTCGCTTCTTTGCCGGCCTGACCAACGAACAGGCTGCCCAGGCCCTCGCCATCTCGCCTTCAACCGCCGACAACGATTGGGCCTACGCCCGCGCCTGGTTGCGCCTGGAAATGGACGGAGATTCAGTAAGTTGACCTGCGTTTGATTCGTGGGTCGGGTCGCCAGGCCCGACCACACCGGGCGGCCCTGGAGAGCGCCCTGGAGAGCCGTCCTACAGCGTATCCGAAAAAATTCGCCGTTCCGCCTGGGTATTCGAGGCTTCATTTTCGCACTGTTAGGTAGCTGGAGTGTCTGCGGAGGCTGACGATGGCGGTTCAGATCAATGAAGAAGTCATCTTTAATGAAGCTCGCAACATTGAGTCGCCGGAGGCTCGTGGCCGGTACCTCGATGAGGCGTGTGGCGGCAATGCGGCGCTGCGCGACCGGCTCCAGGCCTTGATGCGCGTGTATGAACAAGATCGCAGCTTTCTGAAGCCCCTTTCCGCGACCAAGGCGACGGGCGACTCCGCCGTCCAGGAAGGTCCAGGCAGCGTCATCGGGCCGTACAAACTGCTGGAGCAAATCGGCGAAGGCGGCTTCGGCGTTGTCTTCATGGCCGAGCAGCAACGACCGGTGCGCCGAAAGGTTGCCCTGAAGGTGCTCAAGCCTGGGATGGACACGCGCCAGGTGGTCGCGCGTTTCGAGGCGGAACGCCAGGCGCTGGCGCTGATGGAGCATCAGAACATCTCCCGTGTCCTGGACGCAGGCGAAACCGCCACCGGCCGGCCGTTCTTCGTCATGGAGTTGGTCCGAGGCGTGCCGATCACCAATTTCTGCGACGGCAACCACCTTCCCGTCCGGGAGCGCCTTCGCCTGTTTCTTGATGTCTGCCAGGCGGTGCAGCATGCCCATCAGAAAGGGATCATTCATCGCGACGTCAAGCCAACCAACATCCTGGTCACGCTGCACGATGGCACGCCGGTAGCCAAGGTGATCGATTTCGGCATCGCCAAGGCCATGGGCCAGCAGCTCACCGATAAGACACTGTTCACCGGCTTTGCCCAGATGATCGGCACGCCGAGCTATATGAGTCCCGAGCAGGCGGAGATGAGCGGGCTGGATGCAGACACGCGCAGCGACATTTACGCCCTTGGAATCTTGCTGTACGAACTGCTGACCGGCACAACGAGCGGCTGCGGACCGTGGGCTTCGATGAGATCCGCCGCATCATCCGCGAGGAAGAGCCGCCCAGGCCGAGCACGCGCATCACCACCATGGGAAACCTGGCGTCGACGGTGTCCGCCAACCGCCGCAGCGACCCGCGCCGGTTGAGTCAGCTTTTTCAAGGCGAGCTCGACTGGATCGTGATGAAAGCGCTGGAGAAGGACCGCAACCGCCGCTATGAAACGGCGTCGGCCCTGGCGGCCGACGTGCAGCGCTATCTGAACGACGAGCCTGTGCTGGCCCGCCCGCCGTCGAGCATGTACCGGCTGCGGAAAACCATGCGGCGGCATCGAGGGCCGGTTATCGCCGCTGCCCTCATCATGCTGGCGCTGGTGGTCGGGATTATTGCCTCCGTGTGGGGCCTCCTTCGCGCCACCGACGCGGAAACGTCCGCTCGCGCGGAAGCCAAGCAAAAGGAGAACGCCCTCAAGGACAAGGAGGCAGCGCTTGCGACGGCTGAAGCAAATGAGCGTGACGCCAGGGAACAACTCTTCCTGTCACGCTTGAACCAGGCCCGGGCCAGCCGCTTCAGTCGCCAGATGGGCCAGCGTCTCGACAGCCTGGTCGCCCTGACAAAAGCCACTCGCCTGCGCCGCGACGACCGCCTGCGCGATGAGGCGATCGCCGCGATGGCTCTCCCGGACATCCGGCCCGGACCCTGCTGGCACGCCTTCCCCCCGGGTTATCGTTTCTGGGCTTTCGATGACAACTACCGCCTCTACGCCCGGGCCAACTATGACGGAATCATCAGTGTTCGCACCCTCCCCGACGACCGGGAAATCCAGAATATCAGCGCGCCGGACAAGACTGCGTCGCTCCTGCTCAGCCCCGACGGCCGTTACGTCGGCAGGTGGGAGAACACCCTTAGACTTCGCGTGTGGCGGGTATCCGACGGCAAAGAGGTCTTCCGTGAGCCGCCGGCGACCACCTCAGGACAGATCTTCAGCCCCGACAGCCGTCTACTGGTAGTCGGCCTAGACGGTTGGCTCCTCCGCTTCGATTTGGCGACCGGTCAAGAGCTTAACCGCTGGCAGCTCCCCGAAAACAGCAATCCGTTGGTGCTCGCTTTTCATCCGGACAACCGCCGGCTCGCGGTCGGATACGTCGACTCGAAGAACGTTTCTATTTATGACTCCAGCAACGGCGACCTCGTCACCAGCCTTCCGGTAGGCGCGCGCCAGACCCAGCCGCTTGCTTGGCATCCCGACGGCAGGCGCTTGGCGGTCGGCCAGTCGCAGGTCATCCAGATATGGGACGTGGACGCCAATCGTAAATTGGCGACTCTCCAAGGGCATATTCAACAGGTAGAGACTCTGACCTTTCATCCGGACGGCGCTCTCTTGGCTTCAGATTCGGGGGACGGCGTGTTGCGGCTGTGGGATACTTCAACGGGAAGGCCCCTCATGCAGTTGCCCCAACGTCGATCTATGCGTTTCAGCAGCGATGGCCGCTGGCTCGGCGCAGGCAAGCGCGGCGAGGAGGCGCACCTTCTCGAGGTGACGCCGACCCGCGAGTATCGCACCCTCGTGAGCAACCAGGGTCCCGGCCAGGGCAATTACCAAGACGGGGATGTTAGCCCCGATGGACGGCTGTTCGCCTTAAACATGACCCCGAGCGGTGTTCATCTCTTTGATCTGCCCAGCGGCCGCCAGATCGCAGTGCTGTCGGACGGAGTCCCGCTCTTCCAAGCCGATGGCAGAGAGCTGTTTATCTGCAACAGCGAAGGCTTGCACCGTCAATCAATCTCCCGAGGACTGAAACCTCTCCGGAACGCGACCAGAATCGAGTCCGAAGGCGAAATAGTCATCGGTCCGCCGCGCACCATCCCCTTGCCGGGCGCGCCGCAACGGGTCGCCCGCAGTCAGGATGGCCGTACTCTCGCCATGGTTTGTGAGACCAAGGGTATCGGCTGGCTCGTCGATATCGAGACCGAATCGGTCCGCAACCAAAGAATGGAACACCCCGCGGCCCGTTACGTCGCTCTCAGCCCCGACGGCAAGTGGATGGCGACCAGCGGCTGGCACGCCGGCTGGACGCGTTTATGGGACGCGCACCCGTGGCACGCCGGCTGGACGCGTTTATGGAACGCGCACACGGCAGAAATGGTCCACGAATGGTCGCTGCAGCGGACGTCGGTTTTCTTTACGCCCGACAGTCGCGTGCTGATCCTGGGCAGGGAGGACGGGTTTAGCTTCCATGAAGTGCCAAGCGGAAAACTTCTCCACCGCATTCGCCGCGATGTCGCACTCCATCATGCCAAGGTCGCCTTCGCTCCGAAAACCGGCCTCATGGCCATGGAAATGGAGCCGGGCGTCGTTCATCTCAAGGACATTGCGACGGGCAAGACCGTTGCCAAGCTCGAAGATCCCCACGGCGACCGCGCCATCTGGATGAGCTTCACGCCCGATGGGAGCCAACTCGTCGTGAACGCCCTCTACGCCAAAGCGATCCATGTCTGGGACCTCCGCGCGATCCGCCAGCGGCTCAGGTCGATGAACCTCGATTGGGACTGGCCGGAGTTTCCCGACCCATCCAAAAAATAATCCCATTCGCCTGGGTAAGGGACGCCCCGTTCTCGCACTATTGATAGCGGCACTCTCTCACTAGACTTTTGCACATCCCAGGCTTCACGTCCATAGTACAAAATACATAACGGGGCGGCCCGCGCAGGGCCGCCTGATCACTGCCGCACTCGTCTTTTTCCTGCCCACCGGGACGCCGGCTAGGTACTTGTCGCTATGTAGTTCAGGAGCCAGGCCAGTTTTTCTTCGCGACCCGCAGCTGGAGCACCTTGAGGGTCTTCTTCGCTTATCCAACTTTCCCACATCTGGTATCGGCACGCCGCCAACATATCTGCCATAGTCGGCGTCTCTTTGTTCTTGTACCACGGACGTTCCCGTTTTGCTTGGGCGCCGGCGTGGCCAGCTACGGTGTACCATAACACGATCAGGGAACCAACAAACCATGACATCGGTGACGCACGCTCCACGCTTTTCTCACTCCAAACTTGTGGCTCATGAAATCCGAGCATTTGCTTGGCGTCACAAAACGCCACCTCCACACTCCAGCGCCGACAATACCCGGTGATGATTTCTTTCGCTGACAGACTCAGATCCGTACACACCAACGCCTCGTCACGCCATTCCCCCTTGGCATCACGCACCACAACCATTTGCACCGATTCAGGACCCGCGGCGGAATACCAACATGCGTCGCGGATCACCTTGACTTGCAACTTACGTTTGCAGCTATTCTTGAATTCAATCCACATGGTCTTCGCTGGCCAACTCTTATCATCCGCTAACATCGCCTTGGGCGTCGCCAAGCGTTTGCCATATTGGTGGCCACGAACGGGTTCCGGCACGGCTTCGTACAACGCCGCGTTCCAACAGATCGGTCCCAACACTTCGACATTGGTAGGACGGCCCTTGAGCAGAGCTTTGCCGATATAGGCAATGTCGGCCACCACCAGGAATTCTCGCAGCGGAAACCATGCCGCCACCATCACGATCAGCGCCGCCGCCAGTTGATTCTTCGTCTGATGTTCTTGCTTCGTCTTCGTGCCACGCTTCTCATACACGCGCCAGACGATCGGCAGACAAAAGTAGCGATTCGGCCGCAGCGCCAACTCCACCACGATCCCCATCATCACCCAGTTGTTGCCGTAGCGAAATACTTTGTGCTTCTTACTACTCAAGACGGCATCAAGGAAAATGCCTCCGAACGCCACT
>Ga0194120_10011226_pt1 | contig 10815 bp, 5 predicted proteins | sample TA2MahCa65mmetaG_FD_148642 | JGI IMG/M metagenome (GOLD analysis project Ga0194120, IMG submission 148642) | Freshwater microbial communities from Lake Tanganyika, Tanzania - TA2015019 Mahale Deep Cast 65m | ecosystem: Environmental > Aquatic > Freshwater > Lake | place: Tanzania: Lake... | reverse complement strand
ACGTCGTTGCCGTTGCCGGTGACCGAGGTGCCGGTGCCGCCCGAGGCGGGCCACTGCTTGGCGCCGGTGGCGTCGAACTTTTGCAGCCAGCCGTCGTCGTTGCCGTTCTGGGCGATTTGGTTGCGGCGCTGTAACGGCACGCCCGACCGCGGCTGGCGGGGGGGTGCCCTGAGCCCATGGCGGCCTGAAGGCAACAGCTCGGTCGCAGCGGCCCACGACGGATGGCGTGTCGCCCAATAGGACGCGAGCTTGCGACCCACCCAGCAAGCAAGCGGGCGCGGGGCAAATCGAGCATCTCTTCCACGAACTGTTAGGGCGACGCAGAGCACTGCGTCAGCGGCGGCGAATACAAGCCCCAGGTGTCCGCACAAACCGGGCTGCAGACCTTGCCGTAGGCGGTGTCGGTGTCGTCGCATGTGGAGACGTCGTCCAGGCCGGGGCCGTCGGGCTTGCCGTTGAAGGTAAACCCGGCGCGGGATCGGTAGCTGCAGTCGCAGCCCTGGACATGGGCGAACTGTGTGCCGTTGCTGGCCATGAAGCGCGCGGTGAAGTTGACCATGTACGCGTCGGCGTCAAAGGTGCGGAAAGGCTGAGGGTTGTAGATGCCGTGCTGACCGGCAGGGCGCAGCATCGGCATGCGGAAAGCGTCGGCGCTGCCGTCACCGCGCAGGCGGGCGATGCGCAACTCCTGACCCTTGGGTGGGTGGGGCACCCCAAACGACGGCGTCCCCAGCGCTACATTGGGGCACAGGAACTCGCCCTTGGACCATTCGTGGGGGGCTTCGGGCGCACAGACAAAGCGGGCCGCACCGTCCGAGACGTTGTCCGGGTCGAAAAGCACGTGCGGGTTGTAGGCGTAGCTTGCCCAGCGCTGCAGGCGCGCGTCGCCCTCGATAACCCAGTGCTTGCGCAGCCACTCTTCGATCGATACGCCGTAGCGCGGGTCCGGGGTGAACAGCTCGCGCCAACCATGCTCGGGCTTGTACTTGTCGGGGTCGCGCCGCCAACTGCCCAGCAGCCCCGCCGTGCGACCCAGAGACACCCCGGTCGCCGCAGGTACTTGCGAATCGCCCACGGTCGGCATCACCAGCACGTGGTTGCGGTGGTCGTCGCCGTGCGGCCGCTGGAAGTAGCGCTCGGCCCAGCTGGCCGGGTCTGCCGGCGCGATGGCATGCGCGGCGATTCCGTAGAAGCGGCGGAAATCAGGCGTGTTGCGGGGGTAGCCAAGCCCCTCTTGCATCGCCACCAGCGGCTTACCATTGGGGTAGGTAGTGCCCTGGAAGGTCGTATCCCACTGCCACTGGTTCACGGTGTGGCGGCGCTTGTCGGTCGCCCCCTCATAGACGCGGACCTCGATGCGGTCGCCGAGCCGCGGCGTGTCGGCGAAGGCCACCGGGTCGCGGTCGCCGTCCTTGAGTCCAAGCACCTTGCGGCGGTGAATTGGCCACAGCGCATCGGCGGCGATGTGGCCGCGGAACCAGCCGCGCGGATTGACGGCGACCTGTACGCGAAGATCCTTGTCGAGGTTGACGATCTCGACGCGGTCGCCGGGCTGGACGCCGCCGACGCGGGCGATCGCGCGGACCCGGTGCTTGGCGTTGTCGTGGGCGTACCAGGCCAACTGCAGTTCGCCGGCCGGTTGCTTGCCTGCGACGCCGGGTTGGTCGCCTACGTCGGGCAGGCACGACTTGCCGCCTTCGCCGCTCTGCAGGGGCCTTTGATGACCGTCAACCGGCAAACAGCCGACCAGGATCGGCCCCTGGACCGGCAGCATCACCGCCTCGGCCAGGCCGCCCTGACCGAGCCGCAGCGAGATGTCGGTGAGGCCAGCGCCGACCGCGTTGGGCGAGACGGCGTTCATGGTCGGCTCGGCGCCGGCGAGCACCGCCGTCAGTTGGCCGCCGAGCGAGATGCCCCATGCCGAGACACGGCTATTGGGGCCGCCGAGGTCGGGCTGGCCGTCACCGTCGACGTCGCCAAGGATATGTCCCTGCTGGTCTTTGTGCTTGCCGTCCATCGCCCGCAGCATGCGCACAAGTTGGATCTCTTCAAGCACCGACTGGCGCACCACGTCGCGGGTGTGGAACAGGTTCGCGGTCCACTGGTCGGCCCCGCCGTCGCCGCAGCCGTCGTTGTTCAGGTCGCGGTCGCGGCCGGCGAAGACCATTGTCAGTAGCTCTGGGTAGCCGTACTTGGCCAGCTTGGACTTGCCGAGGGCCAACTCCAAGGCTCCCGGGCACTGGGGGTCGAGCACGCTGCTGCGTCCATGGCCAAAGCTGTCGAGGGCGCAACCGGCCACGCCCATCTGCGCGTGGCGGCCGACGTGCAGCAGGAACTCGCCTTTGAAGCTGCCGTAGCCGTGGGTGTAGAACACCACCGGGTAGGGCTTGCACCATGGCTGGCCGTCCGGGTTGCCGGGCTTGCACTGCACGCTGGCGGGCTTCTGGTCCGCGCGTGGAAGGCTACACCAGAAGTGGACGTCGGTGCCGCCGTAGGTCGCGGTGCCGTTGTGGGCATCGACGGCAAAGGCCTCGTCCTCGTCGGCCGGGTAGCGCTCGGTGGCGTCGCCGTCCTTGTCCACGAGGAAGTTGGGCGCGCGGAAGGTCCCGGCGAAGATCGCACCGCTGCTGGCAAAGTCGGCATAGCCGCCGCAGATTTGCAGGTCGCCATCGCCGGTGCCAGCGATTGTGGTGACAGCCGAGGTCGCGCACCCCCCTTGCAGCGCCAGGCTCTTTCCGCCTTGCTCTTCGGTCAGTTCGGAGTCGCCGCCGCGCTTGCGCCACTCGTTGCGCGTCCACACCTTGAAGCCGCTGACCGGGAACTCGGTGGCGAGGCGAGCGAATTTGCCCTTGCCGTACAAGCCATCGCGCACAGCCAGCAAGTCCTCGGTCATGGTGCCGACGGTGTAGGTCCAGGCAAAGGCGACGTTCTTTTTGGTCAAACCGTAGCGCGGCAGCAGCGACGCCACCGGCGTCAAGTCTTGCATCTGGTCGCGCGGGCTGACCGCCGGCAATGGCGAGCGCACGGGCTGGCCATCGGCGCCGCGCAGCCTGTCGGTCAGCACCACGGCGTAGGTGCAGCGCTCCTGCAGCGGCCAGACCGGTCGAACGATAAGGGTGTGGGTCTCGCGCTCGTACCAGCCGATCAGGTTGTCGGCGACACATTGGTCGTAGGCGACGGTGCCCGGTTGTTTGCCGTCGCAGGCTTTGGGATCGACGAAGTTGGCGACATCGAGTACGCCATCACCGTCGAGGTCCTCGCCTGCATCGAGCTTGCCGTTGCCGTTGCTGTCTTCGTTCCAGTGGCTGGCGAGGACCGACATGGTCTCGCCGTGCGGATCGAACGGGAACAGGCGGTTGTCGCCCTCGTCGAGCAGGTAGCCGCCAGGAGCCTTTGGGTCGGGGCTGCGGCGGCTGTGGTTCATCAAGGTGATCGGGAAGCGGCCGCGGCCAAGGTCGAGCGCCACCTCCTCGCCATAGCGGCTGCATTTGGGGTCGACGTTGAACAGAAAAACCGCGTCGTCGCGGAAGTCGTCGTTGCCGTTGTGGCGGGTCACCAGGTTGGGCAGGTCGAGTGGGGCGTCGAAGCGCACCGAGATCGGGCCAAACGCACCAAACCCATCGAGTTTGTTGAAAAGCGTGCGAGTCCGCCGCTCGTAGCCGGTGCGCGCCGCATCGAGGCTGATGTGCACGCGCCGGCCGGTCGCCGTGGTCGGGTCGAGGCGGGTTGCGGCGTTGTTGGGCAGCGGGATCTCGGGCAGCGGCTTGTGCTCGGGATCCCAGACCACCTTGGGACCGCCGCCTGCGGGCGTGGTGCCGAGCCCCTCGGGGCGCGGACCGGCCGGGTCCCAAGTGGTGTTGCAGGCTTGCAGGGCACACAGCTCCGACAAGGCCAAGAAGCTGGCGACCAGCGCAGTACGGCGGCGAGCGGCGGTGGAGTCAAGGCGGTTCATCGGGGACCTCAGTCAGTGGGTCGGGCCAGTTCAAAGCACGGCGGTTGGAGCGGCGCCGCAGGATCGCAATGCAGAGTGAGGCACTACCAGAGCAGTGACATCAGACCGCGGGCCATCCACGGCGTGCCAAGACCGGCGACCCCCGACAGCGCGCTGCCCGGCACCAGCAAGCCACCCTCGCCGCCCGCACGCAGGGTGACGCGCTGCGGCAGCGTAAAGTCCCAGGTGGCGCGGACATCGACCTCGTGGCCGTAAACGCGCCCGCCCTGCACCTGTCCGCCAGCGGTAGTGGCAAAGCCGCCGTGGATGGCGGTCTGGTACGGGTCGGCGATGTCGGCGGCGGCCATTGCGAGCACATAGCCCAAACGGACGTCGAGCGGCAGCGACGGTCGCCACCGCAGCACCGGGTGCAGGTACATGGCGTTGGCGACCTGGCCGCCGGCGTTCACGGCGAATCGGCCGCTCGGCGGCCGCACCGACATCAGCTTGGGGTCGGCGAGGCGGTCGATGGAGCGCGCCTGCACCGCCGGCAACACCTGGTCGAACAGCACCAGGCCGACGTTGTGGTCGCTGTGCATTGCGAATTGCCGCGCGGTGGCGTCGCGGACGTCGTTGTCGCCCGAGGCATAGCCAGCCTCCAGCTTCCAAGTCGTCGCGGTGGCGTCGTGGTCGACCCGCAACCTCGCGACCGCGCCGAGTTGGCGTACGCTGGCGCCGTCGGTGGCGGTCTCGTCGCTGTAGGGGCGCGTCGTGGTCCCAGCGATGTAGGCCACCTCGCCTTCCAGGCCGAGCCGCACGCTGCCCATGTCGCCCTGCCAGCGCGCCCAAGCGTCGGTCGCCAGCACGCGAGTGTGGGCGCGGCGGCGATCCGGTCGCCACGGGTCTTCGCGGTCGGTCTGGTCGCGGGCCGCCAACAGCAAGCCCAATTTGAGCGCGTCGTCGCCCGCGCGTACGCCGAGCAGCGCCGCAGCGGCCTCGTCGCCGTCGTACATGCTGGCGTTGTCATCGCGGATCACCCAGTCGGCGCCGACGAAGACCGACAGGTCGCGCCACAGCGGCGCCAACCCCGAACCGGCCAGCGGCCTGGTGGCAAACGCGGCGCGCGCCACGATGTTGCCCTGCCAGGCGTCGCCAAAGTCGGGGGCCTGCGCCCCGTCGGCGGCGAGCATCCCGGTGCCCCATTGAAAGGTCTGCGCGCCGACCAACACCTGGCCGATGCCGGAGGTCCATGTCACCATCGCCTTGCGCGGCAGCACCCGTGCCAAATCGCCGCTGCCGTCGCGCGCTTGCAAGAACGGTCGCTCGGTGTAGGCGGTGCCGAGCGCGCTGCGGTCGCCGCCCAGCCAACCATTGGCTGCCTCTATCTCAAGGTCGACCGACAGCGACGGCAAGGCCCGCCAGCGCCCCCCCGCCACGACCCTGCTCTGCAGCCACTGCCCGCGGTCGCTGGCATGGCCTGACTGGTCCAGGCCAAAGCGCGGCATCCTTTCGCCGCGGAGCCGCAGTTCGCCGTTGGTGTCCCAGCCCTCGCCATGCGGCGTGCGCTCGGCCAACGCCGCGCCTCGCCCACGCACTTGCGGCAGCAAGAGGTCAACGTGATCGGCGGCAGGTGGTACAGGTATCGGCTCCCGCACCGGCTCGGCAGCGGAGGCGTCGCGAGGCATGGCGGCAGGCGCGGCAGGCGCGGCGGGCGCGGCGGGCGCGGCGGACGCGGAGGGGTCGCCTTGCAGGTCGGTGGTCGGCTGCGACGACGCCACAGCGGCAGAGAGCGTGCACAGCCCCGCCAACGCAAGGCATGCGAGGCGGCGCAGGCTGCGGTGGACCCGCAGCGGACATCGAAAAGGGTGACGCATGACGGCCTCAGCCCCCGCAGCGGCGCAACGGGGCAGCATCGCGGGGATGTGGTTTAGGGCGTGTGGACAAGTAGAACGGCTTCTGCGCGCAACCATTTGCTCTGACAGGATTTTCTGCCGACCGCTCAGCTCCCGGGGGTAGGAACTCCAGGAGCACTCCCCCACGAACCCTCGCCAGCGAAACGCCACCGTTCCGCGGCCCGCGCCCCGCCGGACCTTCCGGCGACAGCGGGACCGCTATGCTGTGCCGGCAGACCATCGGCGTCAATCCGTGATTTTGCCCGTGTCAGCAGCACGTCAAGATGTCCGGTTTAGGCAGCTACTGAAATGTCCGGTTTTGCGCCGGCCGCAGGCCAGGCGCAGTCCGTCCCCTCGTCACCCCATCCAAGGGCGGTGGTGGCTGTGGGCGGGGTGGGCAACGTCCGACGTCGTCCTCGCCGTCCACGGCGGGCTGCTCCTGTGGGTAGGTCGCAGACTTGTCCACAGGCCGCATCCGACCAACGCTGCGCTGCGACTGCTCGCCACGCTCGATGCCCTTCGCGGTTGGCGGAAGCTCCCACAGGCATCCGTTGGCATCGCAGCGGCCCAGCAACTGCTTGCCGTACCACACCGCGAGGCGACCGTCGGGCAGCCGCTCAACCGCCACACGGCAGCCGGCAAGCGTCGCCCGCATCCGGTTCTTCGCAATCTGCAGGGACTCCTTCTCGTAATTGACGGTGTTGTCGTTGTCCACCGTCCGTTCGTCGGTCGCGCAGAACACGCGACGCAGGTCCACGCCGTCTGCCGGCGCGAACGCCGAGGGCTGCTCCGCCGCCGCAACCACCACCAGCTTGTTCAAGCGCGGCAAGAACTGTTCGTTGAGGTCGTTCTGCGCCGCGGCCCCGGTCGCGATGCCCGCCACCCGCAGCTCCTGCGGCAGCCGCCCCTGAATCGTCTCCCACATGCGCCCGCCGCGCCCACGCGCCTGCGGGCTGTGCCCCAGGATCAGCCGCACGTCGAGTTGACTCATCGCCCGGCCAAGTTGCGTCTTGACCGATTTGTCCGGCTTGCCGCCCGCTTGCGGTGTAGAGCAGAAGTGCGACCCGCGGTCGGTGTACAGCTCCCAGAACAAGCCCTTCTTCTCAATGGCTTCGCGCAGAATTGCCATGCACGTCCCGGTCGACTCTTGCTCTACCAGGTGCAGCGCGTAGACCTCGCTCGTCGCATCGTCCATCACCGCCAGCAGGTCCATTTGCGGCCCCTCGGACCCACACCACCGGTGCGTCGAGCCGTCCAGGTGCATCATCATGCCCGCCATGGGCCGTCGCTCCCGCTTGCGCCGGTGTTGGCCGCGCTTGGGGGCGCGCTCAGCGAGCCCGGCCTGCTGCAGAACGCCCTTGGTCCACGTGTACCCGCGCCGCAGTCCGTGGAGCTCGACCATCCTTTCGTCAAAGTGCTGGATGTTGAAGTCGAAGTACTTCTCGCTGCAAAGCTTGCGAACCGTCTCGACCTCCTCCGCTGTCGCGCGTTTCGGACCCGGCGTACGTTGGCGCTGGTCCAGCAGACCTTTTTCGCCGAAACGTTGCCAGCGACGATGCAGCCGCCGTAGCTGCCGCGGGCTTGCGCCCAGGATCTCCGCCGCCTGATACCATTTGATTTCTTTTCGGATTGCTTTCGCAATCGCGTCCTGTGTCCTCACTGCCTTCACCGCTGCGCGCTCGCTGTACATCGCCCCTCCAGCGACGCACCCTGCACGTTCAAAGCGGACCTTTCATCTGCTACTGGATGCGGACATCTGATTGGCTTGCGACAGATTAGCTTACGACACACACGGCTTGACACGGATGATCAACCGGCGCAGCATGGCGATCGCGGGATCGCCGGAGGGTCCGGCGTGGCGTAGGCGGCGGAATGGTGGCGTTTCGCTGGCGAGGGTTCGGGGCGGAGTGCTCTTGGAGTTGCTACCCCCTGCATCTCCTGTCCACGCGGCGCGCCATTGTAGCCCGCGCGCACGGCTGCCAGCTGCTCCGACCCGGTCTCGTTTGCTTGCGATGCGCCGACAGTCTCGCTGAGGATGTGCAGCATGCGCGCAAAGCCGTGGATCCAGCGCTGGCACGGGACCACGGGCCGGCTGTGGGTGGCCACGCCGGACCCGCTGCCGCTGCGCTGCCGATCCGAGCTCCAGGGCACGCTGCGGCGCGTGCTCCTACCACCGCTCCGGGCGGGCCTGGCGCCGGACCCCGCGGCCTGGAAGTGGTCAACCCTTGGCGACACCGCCGCCGATTCCCTGCCGTGGGTCCCGCAGCGGCGACTGGCGCGGGCACTCGCACCGAGCGAGCGGGGCTGCGCGGACTGGTTCCAGAGCACCGTCGTAGCCGAACCGGCCGCGGCCCCGCCCGCCGTGGCAGCCGCCCCGGCCGTCGACGCCCGGCGCATCGTGGAGGCCATCGAGGCCGTACATCGCGAACGCACGCGACGCCAGGACTCCTTGAGCCATCGGATGGGCGAAGTCGCGCGCATGCTGCTGCATGCGCTGCCGTTCCGTCATCGCGTCGGCGGTGGCGCCGCCGACACCGGGGAAGAGGCGCCGCGGCCGAACGGTGGGCGTCCCCGCACGGCCGGCATGGCCGCGCATCGCGTCCCTGACTCCGTCCTACTCCGCACCCGCCTCCCACCCCCACCGCCGTGACCCTCGCCCAGAATCAGGTCCTCCGGATCGTCACGCTGTGCGCGCTCTACTTCGCGCAGGGCGTGCCGTGGGGCTTCGTCACGATCACGTTCGCCGCCTGGCTGGCGAAACAGGGCCTCCGCACCGAGGAGGTCGCGTACGTCGGCACCATCTCGACGCTGCCGTGGACGTTCAAGTTCCTCTGGGGTCCGGTGATCGACCGATGGGGGCTTCCCTCGATGGGCCGGCGGCGCCCATGGATCCTCTTTGCCCAGGCGATGATGGGGCTGACGCTGCTCGCCATCGTGGCGGTGCCGGACGTCACGCGCGCCGTGACGGTGGTTGCGTGGATGATCTTCGCGCACAACGTGTTCAACGCGCTGCAGGACGTGGCGGTGGACGCGCTCGGGGTGGACCTGCTGCCTGCGTCGGAGCGCGGGCGGGCGAACGGCCTGATGTACGGGAGCAAGTACCTGGGTGGGGTCGTGGGCGGCGCCGGGCTGGCGACGGTCCTGGAGCACGGGGGACTCCGGGTCGCGCTGATCACGCAGGCGGCGCTGATGGCGGGAATCTTCCTGCTGCCCCTGTTGCTGCGCGAGCGGCCGGGCGAACAGCTGCTGCCATGGCGAACGGGTGGGGAAACGGCCACCGCGCCGGCGGCTCCAGCGCAGCCCGCGGACGGCGCCGTGGGTTCCTTGGGGCAGGTGTTCCGCGACCTGCTGCGCGCGTTCTCGCTGCGATCGACGCTGTTGGGCGCGGCGCTGGCGCTGCTGTCGTCGCTCGGGGTGACGGCGCTGTCGGTCATCGGGACGGTGCTCGTCGTCCAGAAGCTGGGCTGGTCGGACGCCGACTGGAGCCGCCTCTCGGGGGGCTGGGGGCTGGCCGCCGGCCTCGCCGGCGCCGTGGGGGGCGGCTACATCGCCGACGCGCTCGGCCACAAGCGCACGATCGCGCTGGCGGCAAGCCTGCTGGCTCTGACCTGGCTCGGTTTCGCGTTCGGGCAGCCCCATTGGGGCGATCGGTCCTTTATCTGGGCGGTGTCGCTCGCGGAGTCCTTCCTCGGCGGGGTCTTCAACGTGGCTGTCTTCGCGCTGGTCATGGGGCTGTGCTGGCCTCGCGTGGCTGCGACCCAGTTCACCAGCTACATGGCGCTGATGAACCTCTCGACGGTGATCGGGTACCGCCTCGCAGGGCCCCTGGACGCGGCGCTGGACTACCCAGAAATCTGGATCGTCTGCGCCTGCCTGGCGGTGTTGCCGGCGGCCGTCCTGCCGTTCATCGACCCGGGCCAGACGCGCCGCGTGCTCGGGGAGGCATGACGAGTTCAGCACTGGGCGCGACGACTGTGCTCTTGAGGGACAGCGGACCTGTACGCCAAGCAGGCCCGACGACTGGCCGCAACGGGACGGGCTGGCGTGGCATACGCGGGAGCTGTTGCTGGGGCAGGCCGGTCCGCATGACCTCGCCACCGACGACGGCCATCGGCGCAGGCGCGAGCGAGGCTTGCGGCAGGGCAGGACCGGTTGTTCGAGCGGAGCGGCAGCTGTGATGGCGGGGTGACCGCAGGATAGCCGCCGGCCTAGGGCTACGGCGGAGACTGCCGCACCCCCCTCAGCTTGGACCCAGAAATGGACCTGATTGCAGTGCCCATACCAAAGCCGGCAGAATCGGGTCGAGGCATCGCGCGGGACGCCTCGAGCGAGCCAAGGCGCGAAGGCGAAGCAATAGCAGCGCTATTTCGAGCCTGAGCAACGCAGCCGCAGCCGACGCGGACAAGCGAGGACCGAGCCGAATACAACGGACTTGGTATCAGACACTGCGTACCGACCGTGCCCAGCATGGGGCGGCGGGTGGCTTGCGCGCGGTCGCGCTGCGCGCGACAAGGGTCGAAAGGTCAAGGGGTCGAAACGTCCTCCGTCGCCGACCTCACCGTACGCACCGCACACGGTAGCTGCTGGCGATGCCGTGCTTGTTGCTGTAGCCGTCGTAGAAGCCGACGACCCACGCGCCCGAGGACGGCGACGGCTGGTACGCGGTGGTCGACCAGTAGTCGGATGCCTCGGTATCAGGAAACGCGCTCTTGTCGATGGTCGGGCCCGGCTCCTTGAAGTCCACCAGGGACTGCAGCTCGCGCACGTCCGGCAGGCGCCAGCCGCCGCCCTGCAACGACAGGCCGCTGCAGTAGGCCTTGGCCGACTGCCACTTGTAGGTGCCGGGCGCCGTCGCCCGCTGCCAGCTGCGCTTCATCAGGGCGTCTTCGACGACGTCGCCTCCGGCGCCGGACTTGACGGTGAAGCGACCGGCGGGCGCCTTGGCGAGCGCTGCGCTGGCGGCGAGGGCGGCGAGCACCATGCTGCCAAGCG
>Ga0194120_10011221_pt1 | contig 10820 bp, 8 predicted proteins | sample TA2MahCa65mmetaG_FD_148642 | JGI IMG/M metagenome (GOLD analysis project Ga0194120, IMG submission 148642) | Freshwater microbial communities from Lake Tanganyika, Tanzania - TA2015019 Mahale Deep Cast 65m | ecosystem: Environmental > Aquatic > Freshwater > Lake | place: Tanzania: Lake... | reverse complement strand
CGTGGTCGAGCGCCGCCGCAAGGCCATGACCGAGGCGCAGATACGTCTCTTCGGCATCGACAAGCTCAACGTGCCGCGCTCGGACATTCCCGCCGTCACCCATGTCGACTACTCGGCGCGCATTCAAACCGTGCATCGCGAGACCAACCCGCGTTATCACGCCTTGCTTTCCGCCTTCAAGGCGCGGACCGGCTGTCCGGTGATCGTCAATACCAGCTTCAACGTGCGCGGCGAGCCGATCGTCGGCTCGCCCGAGGATGCCTTTCGCTGTTTCATGGGGACGGAGATCGAGACCCTGGCGGTCGGCAATTGCTTCCTGCGCAAGGAAGACCAGGACCCCGCCCTCAAGCTCGATTATAAGAACGCCTTCGAACTCGATTGATGGCGAGTGGCGCCGTCAATCGGTGAAATAGCGCCGGCAAAGGGCGGCGTAATCCGCCGCCGGCAGGACCACGAAACCCTCGGCGAACCAGGGACCCGGCGGCCGCTCAAGGAACCGCGCGGTGTAGGCATCGCGCCCGAGGGCGTAATGGGCCCAATCGCGCGAGAGCATGGCCGACTCCTTCCATAGTCGTATGGCCTCCGCCTTGCGCGGGGTGCTCGCCGTGGTGTCGACGATGACGTTGGGCACCAGGGTCGTATAGACCTGATAGGCCCAGACCTCGCAAGGCGGAAGGGTTCCCGTCCCCCAGGCCCGCATGAAAATCCGGCTCGCGACTCTGTGTTCCGGATGGTCATCGAGAAGAAAGGGCAGAAGGATCGCTTCCGGCCTGACGGCGCGCGCGACTTCGGCGAAGCGGGCGACGATTTCCGGCCGATCATCGAGCGCCCCCTCGGCGACGCTAAGATCGGCGGTGGCGTAACCGATCCGCCGGGCCACCGTCTCGGCCTCGCGCCGTCGGGTTTCGCCGCGCCCACCCTCGCCCCGCGTCAGATAAAGCACGGTAACGGCCGCTCCGGCATCGATCGCGCGGATAACCGTGCCGCCGGGACCGATCATTTCATCGTCGGGATGGGGCGCGACGACCAAGAGCCGGCCGGCGCGGGGGCCGGCCATTTCGACCGGCTTCAACGTCCGCGACAGGCGCAAGGTCGCCATGACATCGGCGGCGGCGTCGATGTCCTTGGGCGCGGTCCATTGGCGCAGGACGAACTTATAGGCGCTGCGGGTCAGGACCAGCCGCTCGACGCCTCGCCATAGCCTGCCCAGCAAAACCGCCCCCAATTTCCTTGAACACGACCTTGATCATCGGAACCAGGGCGCCGCCCGTCAAGCCGCGTCGCGTGGTCTTCCCTTTTTCCGGCGATTCCCTGGGCGGCAGCACCTTCTCGGCGCTCACCTTGATCGAGTCCCTCGATCCCGCCCATTGGCAACCCCGATTGGTGGTGCATCGCCCCGGCCCGGTAGCCGAGGAAATCGGCCGCCGCGGCATCGCCCACGACATGATCCCGCTCGAGCGCCTTGCCGGAGCGACCCCGAACCCGTTGGCCATAGCCTGGTCGGCGGCGGTGGCGGCGCCTCGTCTCGCCGCCTGGCTCGCGCGCGAGGCGATCGATGTCGTTCATACCAACGATCTGCGCATGCATCTCACCTGGGCCGCGCCGGCGCGCCTGAGTGGACGGCGATTTGTCTGGCATGCGCGACAGATCTTGTCCGCCGCGCCGCCCTGGCGGGCCCTCGGAGCGGCCGCCTCGGCGATAATCGCCGTGTCGCCGTCCGTTCTCGTCACGCTTCCGGAAAATGCGCGCCGCAAGGCGAGTGTGGTGCCGAACCCCCTGCCTTTCGATCCTCCCGACCGGATCGCGGCGCGGCGCTCCCTCGCTTGGGAGTTGGGAATAGCGGTGGACGTTCCGGTCATCGGTTTCGTCGGCAATCTCATGACCCAGAAGCGGCCTCTGACGTTTCTCCGCATGGCAAGGCGCTTGTCCGTCGCGGCGCATTTCGTCCTTGCCGGCGATGATCGCGGCGGGTTGCGATCCGAGGCGGAAACCCTGATCGCCGATCTCGGCATTGGTGGAAGGGTTCATTTCCTCGGCTATCGCAATCCGATTCTCCCGGTGATCGCCGCCTGCGACGTGCTGGTGGCGCCGGGGGTCGGCGACAGTTTCGGCCGCACCGTGATCGAGGCCATGGTGGCGGGCACACCGGTGGTCGCGTCCGATTCGGGCGGCCATCGCGATCTGGTCGCGCCGGAAAAAACCGGGCTGTTGTTTCCGCCGGATGACGCCGAGGTCGGAGCGGCGCTGGTGGCGCGTCTGCTCGCCGAGCCGGACGTCGCCGAGGATATTGCGAGGGGTGCGCAGAGCGAGGCACGAGTCCGCTATTCCCCCGCCACCATCGCCTCGACGATCATGGCGATCTACGATTCCATCGACTGAGATCAAGCATGTGCGGTATCGCCGGATATCTTGATCTTGATCGGGCAACGAGCCCGGAGCGTTTCTCCGCGATCGCCAAGTCCATGGCCGATCGCATTGCCCATCGTGGACCAGACGCCGCCGGGGTCTGGGTCGACGCGGAAGCCGGGGTGGGGCTTGCCCATCGTCGCCTCGCCATCGTCGATCTCACCGACGAAGGCCTACAGCCCATGGTTTCGGCCAGCGGGCGTTATGTCATCGTTTACAACGGCGAGGTCTACAACTTTCCCGAGCTGCGGTCGGAGCTCGAGACGCTACAGAATCGATTCCGCGGCCATTCCGATACCGAAGTCATGCTCGCCGCCATCGAGCGCTGGGGGCTCGAGGCAGCGGTCGGGCGCTTCATCGGCATGTTCGCCTTCGCCTTGTGGGACCGGCGTGACCGTCTGCTGCATCTCGTGCGCGATCGGATGGGCGTCAAGCCGCTCGCTTGGGGATGCTTCGATCGGACCGTCCTTTTCGGATCCGAGCTCCATGCCTTCAAGGCCCACCCTGCCTTTCCAGCCGAAATCGATCGCGATGCCTTGCCCCGCTATTTGCGGCGGGCTTGCGTTCCGGGACAACACTCGATCTATCGGGGCGTCGCCAAGGTACCGCCTGGCGGCATCGTCACCATCGACCGGACGGGCGCGGCGACCACGCGCCTGTATTGGCGCCTCGAGGACGTCGCCCTCGCCGGCCTCGCCGATCCCTTTTCCGGCGACGCCAGGGCGGCGGCGGATGCCCTCGACGCCCTCCTGCGCGACGCGGTCGCCAAACGCCTGGTCTCCGACGTTCCTCTCGGCGTCTTCCTTTCGGGTGGCGTCGATTCCTCGACGGTGACCGCGCTGATGGCGGCGGTCGGACCACGGGTCAAGACCTTCACCATCGGCTTCGATGACGAAACCCATGATGAATCGGCGCCGGCGCGGGCCATCGCCGCCCATCTGGGAACCGAGCACACGGAGTTCCGTCTCACGCCCGGCGAGGCCATGGCGGCGATCCCCCGCCTGGGCGCGGCGTATGACGAGCCTTTCGCCGATTCCTCGCAGATCCCGACTTTGCTCGTCTCGCAACTCGCCCGGCGCAAGGTCACGGTGGCGTTGTCCGGCGACGGCGGCGACGAATTATTCGCCGGCTACACCCGCCATCTCTGGTGCGCCGCCATCGCCCGCCGCGCGGGCGCCATGCCGGCCGCGCTGCGCCGCCTCCTTGGCCAAGCCCTGGGCGCGACGCCGCCGGCGACCATTGACGCTATCCTCGGCGCCCTCGCCCCCTTGATGCCCGCCGCCTGGGTTCAGCGTGATTTTGGCGACAAGGCCCACAAGCTCGCCGCGCTTCTGGAGCACGACGACATCGCCGCCATGTATCGGCGCCTGGTCGAGCAGATCGACCGACCAGGCGCTCTGCTCGCTGACCGCGGCGACGTGGCCGACTCCTTGGGCGACGAGGCGTTTTTGTCGCGTCTTGGGGGGGATACCGAGCGGCTCCTTTTTCTCGACGCCGTGACTTATCTCCCGGACGATATCCTCACCAAGGTCGATCGGGCTTCCATGGCGGTGAGTCTCGAGGCCCGCGAACCGCTGCTGGATCACCGGGTGGTGGCTCTCGCTTGGCGCTTTCCGCTTGGCCTCAAGATCAGCGACGGTCGCGGCAAGGCGGTATTGCGCGATGTTCTTTACCGTTACGTTCCGCGCGACCTGATCGACCGGCCGAAATGGGGCTTCGCCGTGCCGATCGGTGCCTGGCTGCGCGGCCCGCTCCGCGATTGGGCGGAGACGCTGCTCGATCCATCGCGTCTCGCACGCGAGGGATGGTTCGCGGTCGAGCCTGTTCGGGCGATGTGGCGTGAGCATCTCAGCGGCCGGCGCAATCGCCATCACGCCCTTTGGACTCTCCTCATGTTCCAAAGCTGGCTCGACGCGCGGGCCAGTTGACTCCCCTCGGCTCAGGACCTAAACGGGCCGCCATCCAGACCAGCCATCACCCATCATGATCGGTCTCCTCGTCCGCTTGGCCGTTTCGGCCGGCCTGATTTTCGTGCTCCTGCGCAACATCGCCTGGGCCGATGTCGGCCGTCTTCTGGCAGGGGCCGACTACACCTATCTCGGGCTCGCACTTGCGAGCCTGGCTGGGTTCTCCCTTGTCCAGGCGCAACGCTGGCGGGTGGTTCTCGCGACCCAGGGGGCCAAGCTCTCCTTTCTCGACTCTTGGCGTATCGTCTATATCGGCATGTTCTTCAACCAGACCCTCCCCTCGGCCATCGGCGGCGACGCCATGCGCATGTGGGAGGCCCGCCGGATCGGTCTCAGCCTGCGGTCCGCCATCACCAGCATCGTGGTCGATCGCCTGGTCGGCCTGGCGGCGGTGATCGTCATGATCGTCGCCGGCGCGGCTCACGTCGTCGGTTTGGTGGCCGATGAAAGGGCCCGCCTCGGCTACCTCGGTGCGACGGCCGCCGTCTGCCTCGGCTTCATCGTTCTCCTCGCGCTCGCCCCGATCTGGCCCGCGAAATGGCGCCGCAAGCCCTTCGATGGCTTGGTCAAGCTTTCCGAGGACGCGCGTTCGGTATTCCTCGTACCCGGCCCCGCCCTGCTCGTATTGGGCATTTCGGTGGCGATCCAGATCGGACTCGGACTGGTGGTCAAGTCGATCGCCCTCGGACTTGGAATCGAGGTCGCGCTCCAGGACTGCATTCTGCTGTTCTCGCCGGTCATCCTCTTCTCGACACTGCCCATCTCCCTGGCCGGTTGGGGCGTGCGGGAAAGCGCCATGGTGGTGATGTTCGGTCTGGTCGGCGTGGCCACCGCCGACGCTTTCGCCCTTTCCCTAGTCTTCGGCCTCACCAACATCGTCCTCGGCCTGCCCGGCGGGCTGCTCTGGCTTCAAGTCCGGGGAAAGGCGGGCGCCTCAGCCGAGGTCGAAGCCCCTCAGTCGACAATCTCTCGGTAGACCTCCAAGGTCTTCGCTGCCACGTCGCGGTCCGAAAACTCGGTTTCCGCGATTTTTCGCCCACGCTCGCCCAGGCGGTTGCGCAGGGCGCGATCCGTCAGAAGACGGATCAGAGCCTCGGCCAATTCGGCCGGCTCCCTCGGCCTGACCAAAAGGCCGTTCTCTCCCTCCCGCACGATCTCCCGACAGCCACCGGCGTCGGTGGCGACGATCGGCCGTCCCACGGCGGCGGCCTCGATCAACGCCTTGGGCACGCCCTCGCCATAGGTCGAAGGCAGGCAGACGATGGCGCTTTGGCGCAACACCTCGGGCATGTCGTCGCGTCGTCCCCACCATTCGACCACGCCTTCCTCGGCCCAGGCGCGCAGTTGCGCCTCCGGCACGGCACGAGGGTTGCTCGATTTGGTGTCGCCGACCAGGGCGAGACGCGCGGGTACGCCCCTGGCCCGGATGATCCGCGCCGCGGCGACGAATTCGCCCACGCCCTTTTCCCAGATCAGTCGCGCTGGCAGGATGACCAATGGCCTTTCGCTCTCGGGTTCCGGGGCCGGCGTGTAGCCCGCGAGATCGACGCCCGATCCCCTGATCAAGCGGATGTTTCGCTCCGGCACCGCGCCGAGGCGCGCGAGGATCTCGCCATCCTCGCGATTCTGGACGATGAAGCGCGAGCGGGGGTGGCTCGCTGCAAAACGATAGGCGGCGGTCGCGGCGCGCCGCATCAGTCCCATGCGCCAACCGGGGGCGGTGAACATTTGGCCGAGACCGGTGACGCCGGCCACCACCGCCGGCACGCCGGCGAGCCGAGCCGCGACGCCGCCATAAAGCACCGGCTTGATGGTGAGATTGTGAACCAGCGCCGGTCGGAGCTCGCGGTAAAGGGCGTTGATGGCGGCGAAGGTGTGCGCCTCCTGAAGGGGATCGGTACCCCGGCGGCTCAGGGGCACGCGGTGATAGGTAAATCCCGCCTTGGCTATCTCATCGACGGAAAATCCGTCGGGGGCCCAGACGTGATCATCCGGCGCCGCGACATGAACCTCGAATCCCGCCTCCTGGGCGGCGCGTGCCACGGGAAGGCGGTGCGATAGAAAAAAATAAGTCTCATTGATGACGTAAAGCAGCCGCCGGCTCATGGCCCGCCCCCGGCGAGGAGATCGGCATAGGCGGCGATCACCCCGTCCAAGGCGAAACGGGGTGGCAAAAGGCTGGCCGGCAGTTTGCTTCCTGATTTGGGTCTAACACCGGCAAGGGCGACGGCGAAATCCGGCTCCATCCGGGCGAGGGTCACGGCGCCCTTGGGCGCCTCCTCGGCGACCTCTGAGAGGCCACCGGCTTCCGGCGTGCCGATCACCGGCGTACCCAAGGCGAGGGCCTCGAGGGCGGCATTGGGCATGCCCTCCCAGCGCGAGGGCAGGAGAAACGCGTCGGCTCCAGCCAAGTAGGGCGCGGGCTCGGCTTTGAACCCGGCGAAATCGATCCGATCGAGGAGGCCCTTGGCCTCGGCCTGGGCTTTCAGGGACTCCCGCAAGGGACCATCACCCAGCAGCGTCAGATATGCTTGAGGTCCCGCCGCGTCGAAGATCTCGATCAATCGGTCGAAGCCTTTTTGCATTGTGAGGCGTCCGGCGGCGACGAAACGCGGGCCGGCTCCCGGGTGGCGCTCGACCGGCAATGCCCGCGCCCGCAGGCGCTCGACGTCGACGGGATTGGCGATCAAGCGGATGCGCTCCTTGGGCGCGCCAAAATCGCGCGTGAGCTCCTCCGCCATCCAGCGCGACTGGCAAACGATGGCGTCGGCCTTGGGATAGAGCCAGCGATAACCCAAGGCGAGGGTCCGTGAAAACGCCAGATTGGGCAGGCTTAGCGACGGGGTATTCGGTTCACGGATGATTAGACGCGGCCGTTTGGGCAACCAGGGCCGGAGCGCGAGAAAAGCGAGATTGAGATAGCCGAGGGTCGAGAAGATCACGTCCGGCGCGTTCGCCTTGAGGACGCGCAGCAAGGGAAGGGCGGCGCGCCGAAGGCGAGGCGTTTCCAGGGCGTGGACGGTGACATCGCCGGGGATCTCCGAAAGCAGGGGTCCCCGCCGCTCGAAGAGAATCAGATGAGGTGCGAAACGCCGCCGATCGAGACCGCGCAAAAGGGCAAGCACGACCCGCTCGGTTCCACCGCCCCCCATGAAGGGCAGGGCGCTCATTAGGGTGAGGGGCGCCCGGCTCTCGATCACGGCCGTCCTGGGCGGGAGATCGCGCGCCGCAGGGCGTCGACGCCGAAGACGGTGAGCAGCGCGAGATACATCTCGATCGAGGCGCGGTAATGGGAGGCGCCCACGAACAGGTGGAGGGCGGCATAATAGAGCGACAAGCCGGACACCACGATCAAAGGCGTCCAGGCGCCGCGAAGGATCATGACCATGAGTCCGATCGCGCCCAGGATTCGGCAGATCACGGCGAACGCAACGGAACCCACGCCCACCAGCGCAGAAGCCCATCCGGCTTCCCTCAAGCCGCCGAAGAATGCGGTCACGTAGTTCGCGCCGGCCGTTTCGCGCACCAGTTTGAAATTGTCCGGTCCTTCCATGCCGAGGACGTTGCGCAAATTGCCGGCGCCACCTCCGACGAACAAATTGGCCCAGGCCGGCGCGAGCGCGCCCAGGATATGCTTGGGCGAATAGGACCCCACAAGGCGACCAAGCAAAAAGCCGTTCGCGGCCTCGCTTTGGGCCTCGCGATCGGCTCGGGCGAGATCGGGTCGGTTGGCCGCCAGCCACTCTTCCTGGATGCTGGAGAGGCGGGACTTGGCCACGCCATAGGCTATGCCGTCGCGATTCGCCTCGAGGAAAGAGATGTTGTCGATCAGGAATCCATTGAGATAGGTGGGCGAACCAATACGGAAGCCCTGGCCGTTGGCGGCGGAATAGACCATCCACGGAGCAATCACCAGAGCGCCAACGATGCTCGCTACCAAGCCCCTTCCAGCGTGGCGAAGGAAACCCTCTCGCTCTCCCGACAACCAAGCGAAGAGCGGCAGCGCAAAAGGCAACAACGGGATCAGGAACTGCCCTCCCGGACGCGACAGGCTGGCCGCGCCGAGGGCGATACCGACGCCCAGGGCGGCCCTCATGGTCGGCGCCTCGCGCCGCCTCAGCAAGAGCCATCCCGCCGTCGCCAGGAAGAAGGCGAACAGGTTCTGACTCTGAAGGATATACGCGACCCCTAGCACGGTCGGATTGAAGAGCACGAGAGCCATGGCAAGGCCGGCGCCGCGCGCGAGCCAGGCGCGGGCCACGTCCCAGGTCATCCAGCCGATGGCGAGCCAAAGGGCGAGCTGCATGGGCACGATCACCTTGAAGCTCTCGCCATTCGTCAGATAGAGCGGCAACGCCGCCATCAAGGTATAAAACGGCAGGCGATAGGTACTTGGCTTGGTCGGATCGTCGAGCTCAACGAAATCGCCGTGGCGGAAAAACGCGATGGCGGGGTCGCGGTAGGTGTCAAGATCTCCCCCGCGCAGATGGACGTCGGCCGGTGCCACCGCGACAAGCAGGATGGCGTTGAGCGCGACGAAAAGGATCGAGAGCAGGATCGGCGCGCGCAGATCCGGCCTGTCCCTGGCGGGGTCGATCATCGGCGGCCGCCCAGCACCTGATCGAGGACAAAGACGTTGAAGCGATAAAACATGCGCAGCGCCGACCAGAGTCCTAGGGTCGTTTCGCCCTCGCGCCTCGGTTCCTGAACCGTGTCGTGGGTGACGATGCGCAGCCCGGCGCGGGCGGCGGCCACGAACATCTGGGGCTCGGGAAAACGCTCGAGGTCGGCGGCGTTGACTGCCGCCATGGCCTTGCGATTGAGGGCGAAGAGACCGGTGTTGACGTCGGCCGGAGTGCGCCCGCCCGAAAGCAGCCCGGCCATCCAGGCGTAATAGGCCTTGGCGGCATTGCGCAAGGCGACTCCGGCGCCCTCGCCCTCGCCGCGGTTGATCCGGATCCCCGCGACCACATCGGCCTCGCCCCGGTCGAGACGGGCGATCAACTCCGGCGCCGTGGCGACCGGGTGTTGGCCGTCACCGTCGAGGCGAATCAGGGCGCGATAGCCCTCGGCCAAGGCGTGATCAAGGGCGACATGGGTGGCGATACCGATGCCGAAATTGTCCGGCATGCGGAAGCTGAGCGCGCCCGCGGGCAGGCGCGACGCATCGAGGGGCTCGCGGGAACCGTCATCGATCACCAAGGGGCGATAGCCCGACCCCAGGGCCGCGACATCCCGCGCCACCGCCACCGCGGTGGCGTTGTCATTGTAGCTGGGAATGAAGACGAGGACGGGTCCGGCCGTCTCGTCCTGAGTCGATGTCATCGCGGAATCCAGGTCTGGCGCGGGGGCAATCTGCCATTGGCCGCCAAGGGACCGCAAGCCCGGGTTGGCCGTCAAATCCCCACTGCGCCGGCCGTTGACCGCCGGCCAGGGGACGGCGAGGGTCATTCAACGCGCCAGGAGCAGAACATGAACCGCCTAGCCGGCGAGACCAGCCCCTATCTCCTCCAGCACAAGGACAACCCGGTCGATTGGTGGCCTTGGGGGCCGGAAGCGTTGGCCGAGGCCAGGAAAAGCCGCAAGCCGATCCTTCTCTCGATCGGCTACGCCGCCTGCCATTGGTGCCATGTCATGGCCCATGAATCCTTCGAGGACGAGGCCACCGCCGAGGTGATGAACCGCCTTTTCGTCAACATCAAGGTCGACCGCGAGGAGCGCCCAGATATCGACGCCATCTACATGCAGGCGCTCCTGCTTCTCGGCCAGCATGGCGGCTGGCCCCTCACCATGTTCCTCGATCCCGAGGGCCGGCCCTTTTGGGGCGGGACCTATTTCCCCAACGAGTCCCGTTTCGGCCAAGCGGCGTTCATCGACATACTTCACCGCGTAAAGGAGGTCTTCGACCAGCAGAAGGACGCGGTCACCCGAAATGCCGGGGAGATCGCCAATGGCTTGGTCGAGCTCGCCCGCTCGCCGGACTCCCTCGATCTCACCCCCGAACTCCTGGATCGCATGACGGCGCGGCTTCTCGGCATGGTCGATGTCGACCAGGGCGGATTGCAGGGCGCGCCCAAATTTCCCCAATGCTCGGTCTTCGCCTTTCTGTGGCGCGCGGCGCGGCGCAAGGGCGAGACGGCCCCCCGCAACGCCGTGCTCCTCACCCTTGATCGCATGAGCCAGGGCGGCATCTACGACCATCTTGGTGGCGGTTATGCCCGCTATTCCGTCGATGGTGAGTGGCTGGCGCCGCATTTCGAAAAGATGCTCTACGACAACGCCCAGCTCCTCGAGCTCCTTGCCCTCGCCCAGGCCGAGACCGGCGGCGCCCTCCACGCGGCGCGGATCGAGGAAACAATCGGCTGGATGCTTCGCGAGATGGTCGCCGAGGGTGGCGGTTTCGCCTCCAGCCTCGATGCCGATAGCGAGGGCGAGGAGGGCAAGTAC
>Ga0194120_10011220_pt1 | contig 10821 bp, 10 predicted proteins | sample TA2MahCa65mmetaG_FD_148642 | JGI IMG/M metagenome (GOLD analysis project Ga0194120, IMG submission 148642) | Freshwater microbial communities from Lake Tanganyika, Tanzania - TA2015019 Mahale Deep Cast 65m | ecosystem: Environmental > Aquatic > Freshwater > Lake | place: Tanzania: Lake... | reverse complement strand
GCCGTGGGGGTGTCGTGCCGCCCGGTGCTCTTTGACGTCAACCCAAGATCCTGCTGAGATCGACGTGTCCTGGATGCGCCGGGCGCTGGAGCTCGCGGCCGAGGCCGCGGGCGCGGGTGAGGTGCCCATCGGCGCCGTCGTCGTTGCCCAGGGCCGCGAGATTGCCGCCGCGAGGAACACCCGCGAGCGTGATTGCGACCCTTGTGGTCACGCGGAGCTGCTGGCCATCCGCGCCGCTGCGCTGTCCCGTCGCGACTGGAGGCTCGCCGACTGCACCCTCTACGTCAGCCTCGAGCCCTGCGCGATGTGCGCCGGCGCGATCATCCTCGCGCGCGTGCCCCGCGTAGTCTACGCGGCCCCCGATCCGAAGGGCGGCTTCTGCGGCACGCTCGGCGACCTCAGCCACTACCCGGGCCTCAACCACCACTTCGAAGTGGTGCCGGGTGTGCTCGGAGAGGAGTCGGCAGCCATGCTGCGTGACTTCTTCCGTCGGCTCAGAACCAAGGATCGCTAGACTTTTCCGGAGAGGTGGCCGAGTGGTTGAAGGCGATAGACTCGAAATCTATTTTAGGGCTTCCCTAACGTGGGTTCGAATCCCACCCTCTCCGCCATTGTTGTGAGGACAGGTGACCGAGTGGTCGAAGGTGCACGACTGGAAATCGTGTGTACCGCAAGGTACCGCGGGTTCGAATCCCGCCCTGTCCGCCATCCCGACTCCACGTGCATGTCGCGCGCGGCGGTGATGGTCGGGTCCCATGACTCTAGCCCCGTGAACCCCGCCAGGACCGAGAGGTAGCAACGGTAGCGCGGGCTGGGGGGTGTGGGGTGCCCGGCCATCACCCCCGCGCGCGATCCACTTTCCGGCTATGGATTCTCATGTCCGAAGGCTACCTCGCCATCGCGCGCAAGTGGCGCCCGCTCACGCTCGAGGAGATCGCGGGCCAGTCGCACGTCACCCGCACGCTGGGCAACGCCCTGAAGTCCGGGCGAATCCACCATGCCTTCCTCTTCACCGGGGCCCGGGGCGTGGGCAAGACCACCGCCGCCCGCGCCTTCGCGCGCTCCCTCAACTGCGCGCGTGGGCCGTCGCTTGCCCCCTGCGGCGAGTGCGGCCCCTGCCGGGAGATCCCCCTCGGCAACTGCACGGATGTCATCGAGATCGACGCCGCGTCCAACAACTCCGTCAACGACGTGCGCGAGCTGCGCGACGGCGTGCGCTACGTGCCGAGTGTCGCGCGCTTCAAGGTCTACATCATCGACGAGGTGCACATGCTCTCCACGAGCGCGTTCAACGCGCTCCTGAAGACGCTGGAGGAGCCCCCTCCGCACGTGAAGTTCATCTTCGCCACGACCGAGGTGCAGAAGATCCCCGAGACGATCCTCAGCCGCGTGCAGCGTTTCGACTTCAAGCGCATCCCGCAGGCGGTGGTGGTGGAGCGACTGCGGCTCATCTGCGATGCCGAGAAGGTCAATGTCAGCGACACCGCGCTGCGCATGGTCGCCCGCGCGGGCGAGGGCTCCATGCGCGACAGCCAGAGCCTGCTCGACCAGGTGATCAGCTTCGGCGGCGACAGCCCGACCGACCAGGCGGTGGCCGACATCCTGGGGCTCGTCGATCGCCGGGTCCTGCACGACATGCTCGGCGGCGTGCTCGAGGGTGACGCCCCGCGGTGCCTCGACGCGATCGCGGCCGTCTACGACGGTGGCTACGAGATCGCGCAGTTCACCGGCGAGTTGCTGGAGTTGATCCGCGACACGGCCCTGGTGGCGATGGCGCCCCGGGCCCACAAGCACATGGACATCCCCGTGGAGGAGCGGGAGCGCCTTGCCGAGTTGGCCAGGGGCTTGCCGCCGGAGCAGCTCGCCCGCACTTTCCACGTCCTGCTCGAGGTACACGACCAGGTGGCGCGGTCGGCGCGCCCCCGCGCGGTGCTGGAGATGGCAGTCGCGCGGCTCGTTTCCATCCGGCCCGCCGAGCCTCTCAGCGGCCTGGTCGACCGGCTGGCCGAGCTCGAGCGTCGCCTCCGTGGCGCGCCGCTGGCCCCCGTGGCGCGGCCGCAGGCGCGCGAGCCCCAGAGCTCCCCGGAGGACGAGAGGCGAGGGTAAAGCTTCCTCCTCGCTCGCCCGTCGAATCCGTACCGGCGCCGTCGGCCCCGGCGGAGACCACCTCCCCGCCGGCCGTGGCCGCCGCGTCGCCGCCCCTGCCCGAGGGCGTCACCGCCGAGCGCGCCTACGAGCGCCTCCTTGCGCGCCTCGACGAGGCCGCCCGCCTCTCAGTGCACGACGTGTCGTTTGCGATCGGCCTCGAAGGCGGCACGTTGCGCGTGGGCGTGCGGAAACCGATGTGGCGCGACCTGGTGCGCGACACCCTCGGTCGCCTCGACCTCGCTGCGCTGGTCTCGGGGCTGCGCCGGGTAGAGGTGGTGATCGACGATGTGCTCGGGCGAACCGGGCGCGAGGCGCGATCAGACGCGGATCTCGGTCGACGGGCCGCCGCGCGCGAGGCGGCGAGCCGTTCCGAGGCGGTCAAGCGGCTGCTGGCCACCTTCGACGCCGAGATCGAAGACATCGAGCCCACGGGGAGGGAGACGCCCGCGTTCACGCACGCCGAGCCAGAGCTGCACGACGACGAGGGGTCGGCGCGGAGTTAGCGCTGGGGACAGGGAGGTTCGATGGACCCGTTCGCGATGGGGGGCATCCAGGCTCAGCTCAAGGCGGTGCAGGAGGAGGCGGCGCGTGCCGAGGTGGAGGGCAGCGCCGGGAGCGGGCTCGTGGTGGTGCGCATGAACGGGGCCCAGGACGTGCTGGCGGTGCATATCGACCCGCGCGCACTTGCCGACCGCGAGCTGTGCGAGGACCTGGTCCGTGCCGCGACCAACGACGCGGTGCGCCGCTCGCGCGAGGCGCAGGCCGAGGCGATGCGGAGTTTCGCTGCCCGGCTTGGCCTTCCACCCGGTTTGCTCGGCCTCTGATGGACCCCTTCCGCCGCGCGGTGCAGCAACTCGCCCGTCTTCCCGGCGTGGGAGAGCGCACCGCGACTCGCTACGCCTACTGGTTGCTGCGCCAGTCCCCGGAGGTGTCCACGCAGCTTGCCGACGCGATCGTCAACCTGCGCACCGGCATCCGCGAGTGCGAGACCTGCTGCGATCTGTCACCCCTGTCCCCGTGCTTGCGATGCGCCGACGGCAAGCGCGATCCGTCCCTGGTGTGCGTGGTCGAGCGACCCCAGGACGTCGGCGCCATCGACGCCGCCGGCGAGTTCCGCGGCCGTTTCCACGTCCTGCACGGCGCGCTCTCCCCGCTCGACGGCATCGGCCCCGACCAGCTCCGCCTCCGCGAGCTGGTGGCTCGCGCCCCCGACCTGCGGGAAGTGATCCTCGCCACCGACCCCGACGTGGAGGGCGACACCACCGCGCTCTACGTGGCCAAGCTGCTCGCGCCGCTCGGGGTCAAGGTCACGCGCCTCGCCCACGGGCTCGCCGTGGGGACGGCGATCGAGTTCGCCGACCGCGCCTCGCTCGCCCGCGCCCTCCAGGGGCGTCTCCCGCTCTAGTAGAACCGGGAGACGACGCCGTAGAAGTAGCCGAAGTCGGAGCCGTCCGACACCCAGAGGTGCTCGGCGGCGTTGCTGCCGTGGATGACGCGCCAGATCACCTGGTAGGCGCCTGCGGTGGCGCTCACGTAGAACTCGGGACGGTCGGGGTCGTCGGCGTCCACCGCCATCATGAACGGGCTCCAGTCCTCGTCGGACCACTCGTCCTGGAGCACCCACTCGGTGCCTTCGAGGCGGAAGATACCCACGCCGGCCGCAGAGGTGGCGGGCACGTACCAGCCACCGTCGTCGCCGTGCGCGCCCGAGATCACGCCGTAGAGCGCGGGGTTGGAGAAGTCGGGCTTCACCACGTAGGCAAAGCCGCTGGCGGGCGAGTACGTCGCGAAGCCGCCGAAGTAGTCGAACAGGCCCACGGTCCCGGTGAGCGGGTCGGAGGCGAGGCCGATCGGGTAGAACTCGGTCTCGGGATCCCACGAGGCCAGGTCGGTGACGGTGCCGTCGCTCGCCACCGTCGAGAGCCGATCCGCAAGCACCACGTAGAGGGTGCCATCGGGGGTGACCGTCACCGCGTAGGGCGGCCAGTCCGCCTCGCTGAAATCGGCGAGCTGGGTGCAGGTGCCATCGGTGGCCACGTGGCTCACCGCCGCGAGGTTGTCGTTGACGTACCAGCCGCCATCCGGGGCGGCGTCGAGGAAGATCGGGATGCAGTCGCCGGTCTGGACATCGGCTTCCAGCCGGCCGATGTGGTCGATCTGGTAGATGTGACCTTCCCCCCCGCTGGTGACGTAGGCCACGTCGACGCCCTTGAAGTCCTCGTCCACGCGCCCGTCGCAGTCGTTGTCGAGACCGTCGTCGTCGTCTTCCTCGCGGGCGGGCGAGACCTTGGGCTCGCTGTCGTCGCAGTCGCCATCGGCGGCCGAGAAGCCGTCGTCGTCCTGGTCGTCGTCGGTATCGACCGTGTCGTGGGTGTCGGTGTCGCCTCCGCCGCCCTCGCCGGTATCGCCGGTGTCCTTGGCGGGAAGGCTCACGCCGGCCTCGAGGTTGTTGCAGGCGGCCAGGGACAGGATCACGAGCATGCGCATCGGCGAAAGGTAGCTGTTCCGGCGCGCGGAGGTTGGCTGAACTTGCGTTCAGGTTGCCCGGCGATTACCCGGGACCCATGGGATTTCGCCTCGCCACCGAGTACGCGCCGGCCGGCGACCAGCCCCAGGCCATCGAGCAGCTCGTCAACGGCCTGCACTCCGACCTGCCGCACCAGGCGTTGCTCGGCGCTACCGGCACCGGGAAGACCTTCACCATCGCCAACGTCATCCAGCGCTGGGGTCGTCCCACGCTGTTGCTCGCGCACAACAAGACCCTCGCGGCGCAGCTCTACGGCGAGATGAAGAAGTTGTTCCCCGACAACGCCGTGGAGTACTTCGTCTCCTACTTCGACTACTACCAGCCCGAGGCCTACATCCCGTCTTCCGACACCTACATCGAGAAAGACAGCCTCATCAACGACCACATCGACAAGCTGCGCCACGCCGCCACCCGCAGCCTGCTCGAGCGCAACGACGTCATCATCGTGGCCAGCGTGTCGTGCATCTACGGCCTCGGCTCGCCCGAGGCCTACGACAACATGATCCTCCAGCTCGAACCAGGGCAAACGATCCGGCGGAAGGACTTGCTCGCCCGGCTGGTCGAGCTGCAGTACCAGCGCAACGACACCGACCTGCACCGCGGCTGTTTCCGCGCCCGCGGCGACGTGATCGAGGTGGTGCCCGCGCACGAGGCCGAGCGCGCCATCCGCATCGAGCTGTTTGGCGACGAGGTCGAGGCGCTGCGGGCGATCGACCCCTTCAAGGGCACGCGGCTGGAATCCCTCGAGAAGATCTGCCTCTACCCGGCGAGCCACTACGTCACCCCCCGCGAGAAGATCGACCGCGCGGTGCAGAGCATCCGCGACGAGCTCCTGTGGCGCCTGCAAGAGTTCCGCGAGCAGGGGCTATTGTTGGAGGCCCAGCGGCTCGAGCAACGCACGAGCTTCGACCTGGAGATGATCGAGCAGATGGGCTTCTGCAACGGCATCGAGAACTACTCGCGGCATCTCACGCAGCGCCCGCCGGGCGAGGCGCCGCCCACCTTGCTGGAGTACTTCCCCGACGACTGGCTGCTCGTCATCGACGAGAGCCACGTCACCGTGCCCCAGGTGGGCGGCATGTACCATGGCGACAGGAGTCGAAAAGAAGTTCTGGTGAAGTTCGGTTTTCGCCTTCCGTCCGCGCTCGACAACCGCCCGCTCACCTTCGCCGAGTTCGAGTCGAAGGTGTGCCGCGCGATCTACGTGTCGGCCACGCCGGCGCCCTACGAGCTGCAGAAGGCGATGGGCGTGGTGGCGGAGCAGGTGATCCGTCCCACGGGCCTGCTCGATCCGGTGGTGGAGGTGCGGCCGGCCCAGTCGCAAGTCGACGACGCCCTCGGCGAGATTCGCGCCACGCTCGCCCGCGGCTGGCGCGTGCTCGTCACCACGCTCACCAAGCGCATGGCGCAGGAACTCACCGATTACTACCGGGAGATCGGGCTTCGCGTGAAGTACCTGCACAGCGACGTCGACACGCTCGAGCGCATGCAGATCCTGCGCGAGCTGCGACAGGGCGAGTTCGACGTGCTGGTGGGCATCAACCTGCTGCGCGAGGGGCTCGACCTGCCGGAGGTGGCGCTGGTGTGCGTGATGGACGCGGACAAGGAGGGTTTCCTGCGCAGCGGCACCTCCCTCATCCAGACCATCGGCCGCGCGGCCCGCAACGCCGAGGGACGAGTGATCCTCTACGCCGACCACCTCACCGCCGCGATGAGCAGCGCGATGGCGGAGACGGATCGCCGTCGCGCGAAACAACTGGCCTACAACGAGGCACACGGCATCACTCCGCGCACGATCGTCAAGGCGGTGGAAAGCCCGCTCGCCGCGATCCTCGACGCCGACTACCTCAAGGTGCCGAGAGACGACGAGGAGGCCAAGGCGTTGCCGGAGATGGTGCTGGAGACGGTGCCACTCACCGTGGCTCGCCTGCGCGCCGAGATGAAACAAGCCGCGGCACAGCTTGATTTCGAGCGCGCTGCCGAGCTGCGCGACCGGGTGAAGGCGCTGGAGAAGATGCTGCAGTAGCCCACCGGCGCGCGGGTTAGCGGCGTTGCCCCCGGAGACACCGCCATGCCCGCCCCCGTCACCACCATCGCCGCGCTCGCCGCCCACGAGGGCCAGCTCGTCACCCTGCGCGGCTGGCTCTACAACTCCGCCGGCAAGGGCAAGATCCTCTTCGTCCAGCTGCGCGACGGCACCGGCATCGTCCAGTGCGTGTGCAACAAGGCGGAGCTGGGCGACGAGCTGTTCGAGGCGCTCAGGCACCTCGGCCAGGAGTCGAGCCTCATCGTCGAGGGCGCGGTCCGCGCCGACACGCGGAGCAAGCTCGGCTTCGAGCTCCACGTCACCACGGCGCGCATCGTCACCCCGGCCACGGGCTACCCGATCACGCCCAAGGAGCACGGTCCCGCCTTCCTGCACGACCACCGGCACCTCTGGGTGCGGTCGCGACGCCAAGCCGCGATCCTGCGGGTGCGTCACCTCGCGGTGCAGGCCATCCGCAACTACTTCGATGGCCACGGCTTCACGCTGTTCGACGCGCCGATCTTCACGCCGAACGCCTGCGAGGGCACCAGCACGCTGTTCGAGACCGACTATTTCGGCCGTCCCGCCTACCTGTCGCAGTCGGGCCAGCTCTATGGCGAGGCGGGGGCCTTGGCGCTTGGCAAGGTCTACGTCTTTGGCCCCACCTTCCGCGCCGAGAAGTCCGGCACGCGCCGCCACCTCACCGAGTTCTGGATGGTCGAGCCCGAGATCGCCTGGGCGCAGCTCGAGGAGATCATGGATCTCGCCGAGGACTTCCTCGTCGAGTGTACCGGCCACGTGGTGGAGCACGGCCGCGGCGCGCTCCAGGAGCTCGAGCGCGACATCTCCATCCTCGAGAACGTGCGCAAGCCCTTCCCCCGCATGAGCTACGACGAGGCCTGCAAGATCCTCGCCGAGATCGGCCACCCGGTGGAGCCCGAGGACGACTTCGGCAGCCCCCACGAGACCGAGCTCACCAAGCGCTACGACCGCCCCATCATGGTGCACCGCTACCCCACGGCGGTGAAGGCCTTCTACATGAAGGAAGACCCGGCCAACCCGGTGCGGGCGCTGGGGGTCGACGTGCTCGCCCCCGAGGGCTACGGCGAGATCATCGGCGGTGGCGAGCGCGAAGACCGGATCGACGTGCTTTTGCGCAAGATCGAGGAGCACAAGCTCCCGATGTCGAGCTTCGAGTGGTACCTCGACCTGCGCCGCTACGGCTCGGTGCCGCACGGCGGCTTCGGCCTCGGCCTGGAGCGCTTCGTCACCTGGATGTGCGGCATTCCTCACATCCGGGAAACGGTGCCTTTCCCGCGCACCATCGACCGGCTCAGCCCTTGACGCGCCTCGCGCACCTCCGTGGCCTGTTGCAGTCGCTCGAGGTGGCCGACGCCACCGAGGCCCGGCACGTGGCCGACTGCCTCGCGCTCGCGGCCGCCGAGGGCGACCCCTTCGGCCGCGACCACTGGGTGCCCGGCCACTTCACCGCCAGCGCCTTCGTGCTCTCCCCCGGCGAGGCCGACGTGCTGCTCATCTTCCACGAGAAGTTTCGCCGCTGGTTGCAGCCCGGCGGCCACGTGGAGCCGGGCGACGCCGACATCGTCGCGGCGGCGCGGCGGGAGATCGAGGAGGAGACGGGGCTCGTCGACATCCAGCCGTTGGGGAGCGGCCTCTTCGACGTCGACGTGCACGAGATCCCCGCCCGAAAGGGCGACCCGGCCCACCGGCACTTCGACGCGCGGGTGTGTTTCCGCGCTCGTTCCCGCGAGCTCGTGGCGGGCACCGACGCGCTCGCGGCGCGCTGGGTGCCGCTCGGCGAGGTGTCGGGGGTCGAGTCCGACGACTCGGTGATGCGGGCGGTGCAGAAACTGTTGGCGAGGAAGGCCTAGATGCGACCACTTCCTTCGCCCGAGCTCGCCTCTGCTGTCGCCACCCGGCTCGGCGCCCCGCTCCACGGCGCCGACCGCCAACTCAGCGGCGTGGCCACGCTCGCCGAGGCCACGCCGACCGACCTTGCCTTCCTCGACAAGGGCGAGCCCGGGGATGCCGGCGTGCTGCTGGCCCGCAGGCCGGTGGAGGGGCGCGCGACGATCGTGGTGCCGTCGCCGATCCTGGCGCTTGCCGACTTGCTCGAGGGCTGGTTCCCCGAGGCGCCCCCTGGGGGCGCCATCCACCCCTCGGCGCGGGTCCACCCCGCCGCCGTGCTCCACCCCAACGTCTGCGTGGGGGCAGACTGTGAAGTGGGCGAGGGAAGCGTGTTGTTCCCCGGGGTGGTGCTCTACCCTCGGGTGCGAATCGGTCGCAACGTCCGGGTGCATGCCAACGCGGTGCTCGGCGCCGATGGCTTCCGCTACGAGCCCACCGCCGCGGGCCTGCGTCGCATTGTCCACGTGGGCGGCGTGGTGGTGGGCGACGGTGCCGAGATCGGCGCCAGTTCCTGCATCGACCGCGGCCTGCTCGGCGACACCATCATCGGGCCGGGCGCCAAGATCGACAACCTCGTCCAGGTAGGCCACAACTGCGTGATCGGCCCCCACGCGGTGCTGGTGTCGCAGGTGGGCCTCTCGGGCTCGGTCCACGTGGGCGTGGGCGCGATCCTCGCTGGCCAGGTGGGGGTCGCCGACCACCGGCGTATCGGCGACGGCGCCCGGCTGGGCGCGCGGACCGCCGTTCACACCGACATTCCGGCCGGCGAGACTTGGCTCGGCGAACCGGCACGACCGGTGCGCGAGGCGATGAGGGTCTACGCCGCGCTGAAGTACCTGCCTGAGCTGGTGAAGCGGCTGGGTCGCGACGGCGGATAAGGTCCGCCCATGTGGTTGTTCCTCCTCGCCTGCGCCCCTGAAGACACCAGCAAGGACAGCGTCGCCGACACCGACGACACCAGCGTCGTCGACGATGGCGACCGCGACGACGACGGCGTGCCAGACGAGGCGGACTGCGATCCCGACAACAACAACGTGTACCCGGGCCACGCCGAGATCCCCTACAACGGCCGCGACGACGATTGCGACGGCTACGACCTCACCGACGTGGATGGCGACGGCTACGACGGCGACAGCATGGAGGGCGGCACCGACTGCGACGACAGCAACCCGACGGTGAACCCCGGCGCGCCCGAGGTCTGCTACAACGAGCTCGACGATAATTGCGACGGCTGGGAGGGCGGCAACGACTGCGACGGCGACGGTTGGGAGCGCGGGCGCGACTGCGACGACGAGGACCCCGAGGTTCATCCCGAGCAGGTGGAGGTGTGGTACGACGGCATCGACGCCGACTGCGAAGGCGACGACGACTACGACCAGGACCACGACGACGAGCAGGCCAGCGACTACGGCGGCACCGACTGCGACGACCTCGATCCCGCCGTCAACGCCGCTGCCACCGAGCTCTGGAACGGCATCGACGACGACTGCGAGGGCAGCATCGACGGCATGAACGACGCGGTGCGCACCATGGAGGCGGTGGGCGACAGCGGCGACGGCGAGGGCATGTTCGGCGCCGCGCTGGCGTTCGTGCCCGATGTCGACGGCGACGGCCGCATGGAGCTGGCGATCGGCGCGCCCCAGACCAGCGACTACGCCGGCCGGGTGTGGATCCTCCCGACGGAAGACGGCAACATCACCGCCTCGCTCGAGGGCCTCGCCGTCGGCAACGGGGAGGCCGCGAGCTACCTCGGCACGAGCCTCCTTCGGGCGAGCGCGGGCGGTGGCACGCTGGCGGTGGGGGCGCCCGCCTTCGGCGACGACACGGGCGCGGTGTACTTGCTCGACCCCGCCGCCTTCACCGGCGGTCCCGCCTCGATCAACTTCGACTTTGCCGTGTCGACCATCGCGCACGCGGAGGCGGGCGGCACGCTGGCCGAGACGCGCGCCGGCGTGCTGGTGCTCGGTTGCACCACCGGCGCCACGACCACGGCCCTGAGCGCCTGGGACGGCGTGCCGGCCGGTCGCCAGGGCATCGCCTCCGCCGACTTCTCGGTGCAGTCCGACCTCGTCAGCTGCCTGGCCAGCAGCCTGCTCGGTGACGTGGACGGCGACGGCGGCGACGACATCGGCGTGCTCGTCGACCGCGGCGACCGCGGCGTCGCCCTGGTGGCGCTGGCCTCCGACGCCAT
>Ga0194120_10011217_pt1 | contig 10824 bp, 10 predicted proteins | sample TA2MahCa65mmetaG_FD_148642 | JGI IMG/M metagenome (GOLD analysis project Ga0194120, IMG submission 148642) | Freshwater microbial communities from Lake Tanganyika, Tanzania - TA2015019 Mahale Deep Cast 65m | ecosystem: Environmental > Aquatic > Freshwater > Lake | place: Tanzania: Lake... | reverse complement strand
TGGGGCTCGAACATCCACTTCCAGGCAACGGTGCTGAGGGCTGTGGGCACTATCCAGGGCAGGAGTATCGCCGCTCGTATCAGGCGGCTCCCGGGCAGGCGGTGGCGGCCCAATCCTGCCAGCACGAGCGCCAGGGCCATTCCCAGAACGACCTTGGCCACCACCGCTGTGGTAGTGTAGATTCCCGTATTTCTCAGGGTCTGCTGGAAGATTTCCTGACGTAGCAGCCTCGCGAACTGACCGAGTCCCACGAACCGGCCCATGTCCCCGACCACTGCGTCGCTGGCGGAGAGGTAGAGGGCGAGCAGGAACGGATACCCCACCAGCACCACGAGCAGCGTTACCGCGGGGGCCACGAACGCGTAGGCCGTGGCCACCTCAGGGCTCAAACGCCTGCCCCAGGGCCACCTACCCCGGCGGGTCGGGGGCGTTGTGGGAGCAGGACTCTCCTTTCTAGTACTGATGGATGACTCTCCCCCGGTACCGTTCCTGTATCCGCAGGCTCCGCTCTCTTCCTCCCGGCAGATTCGCGCTGTAGCGAACCAGCGGCTCTTGCCCCCGCTGTGCCATGCGCTCCACGACGAGCGCGACCAGGCAGTTGACGATCAGTACGACCGGAAAAGTCGAGCCCGAGGCGACCTTGTGTTCCACCCCGGGTATGTCCAGTAGCGCGTCTCCGGGAGAGATGTGGCAATCGATGACCACATCCGCCAAGTCACACAGGTTCTGCTTGCTGGGGTGGCGGGCCAACGTGTCCGGGGGCACACCCTCGGCGAACTCCCGGGATGTGACCGCGATTACCTTAGCCCCCCGGGCTCTTGCCTCAATGGCGGAGTCTATGGTCACCGCGTTGATGCCGTTGACGTTGATAATGATAATGACGTCGCCGGCGCCAACGCCGTAGTGGTTGAAGATCGCCGGAACGTACCCGACCAGTCGCTCCGTGCTGGGGTGGCTGTCGGTCACGGAGATGCCCGGCGGGAATATCCCGTTTATCGGGTAGAGGCCTCCGGCGCGCTGGAACATCTCCATGGCACCCATTATGGAATGCCCTCCGGTGCCGAAGACGTGGATCACGCGGTCTTCCTGGATCTTCTCGATCAGTAAGTCCGCAGCCGCGCTCATCGCGTCCTGTTCGCGTTCCATGACGGCCTGCATGATCTCGGTCACGGTCTGGAAGTAGCGTTCAGCGGCGTTCATCGCTTCCACCCCTATCTGTTCGCAGATTGCCTTCGGCGGGCAGGGAAACCAGCGGTGTCAGAACCTCGGCGCGCTTCTTCACGCTGCGCAGGTGATCGGCCAGGGCGTCCGCAGCCTCGGAGCTGTTTCGCCTCTGGAAGGCGGATAGGATCCTGTCGTGCTCCCGGAACGTCTGATCAAGTTCCTGGAGCCGCGTCTGCTTCTGAAAGTAGAAAAGGCGCAGGGTGTGCATGTGCGAGTTCATCGACCTGAAGAGCCGCAGCAGGAGCGAGTTCCCGGACGCCGCGACGATCGTATCGTGGAACTCGCGGTCGGCCGCATTGTTTTCCATGTACTCTCTCGCGGCCATCGCGCTGCAGAAGCGCGAGTGGATCTCTTCCAACCTGCCGACGAGCCTGTCGGGAACCGGATTGATCTGCCGGGCGGCGAAGACCTCGAGAATCAGCCGGCAGTCCAGCATCTCGTGGAGGTCGCGCGCGGAGAGAGACATGACGTAGTAACCTTGATTCCTGCGGTAGACCACGAGGCCCTCGCCCTGCAGCCGGCCAAGGGCCTCGCGGATGGGGGTGTGGCTCACTCCCAGATCCCGGGCGAACTGATCAATCGGTACCTTCTCGCCCGGCCTCCAGACCTGCTCGAGAACCCGTTGCCGGAGGATGTCCGTGACCTGTTCAGAGACAACCTGCACGCAGGCACACCGTCCGTACCGGAATCCTATATGGTATAGGATCCCCGTACCATTGAACCGCTGCTGAGATGACCTGTCAAGCAGTTTCCCCCGTCCCCCCTGCGCCGCGCCGCATGCAGTCCGCAAACAGCCCTGGGCCCCTCACACCGCCGGTATCGTCTCGGCGCCGTGGGTGATCACGGTAATGCGAGCGCCGCGGCCCCGGCGGTCCAGCGCCTCATCCAGAGCGGCCTGAGGGCTCGGGAACGGCCTCATCCTGGACAGGCGGGCCTGCTGTGGCGATATGCCCTCTGAGACGAGCGCGATGTCGAGCCGCTGCCGAATGCGCAGGCTAGCGGCGGCCACCGAGAGCGGCAGCAGCTCGGAGGCGGGCATCCTTTCGGCCTGCGCGAGCAGTTCCTCCGGGCCGCCCGCCGACAGGTACTCGAGGTACCGGGGGTGCGGGCCAACTCCTTCGGGGCAGGGCGTGACGAGTATGACGGTTCCACCCGCGGCGGCTGCGAGGTCGGCCGCCAGCAGGCCCTTGCCAGCCTGCCAGAGATCGCCGTCGGCAGGGTGGGAGGTGGTGACGACGATCTCGGCCCTGCGTCCGGCCCGCACGCAGAAGATCTCTCTTGCATGGGCCACGCCCTGCCGGTGAGCCTCGATGAAGTGACCTGCCACGGACCGGTAGATCCTGCCCTCCGGAGTGAAGGCGACGTTGACGATGAAGCCCAGCCCCGCCCGTTCGGCGACCCAGGACTCCATGGCCCTGCGGACCGCGTTCTCGACCTGCCCGAACATGTTCTGAGGGGTGCGGCCGTGCATCAGATGGAAGGCGGCCACGGTCTCCTCACCGGCGACTCCCGGGAAGACGATCTTGCCTCCACCCGACCACCCGGCCGCCGGATGGGGAAGGATTCCGCCAACGCCCACTCGCAAATCAACTTCCACGACGCGCCGGTCGAGCCAGATCTCCGGCGCTTCCGTGATCCCTGGCAGGCGCACCATCTGGGACTTGTCGCGGAACTCAGAGTTGACGACGGAGATCCGGCTGAGCAGGCCCTCACCTACCTTGCGGGTCATCTCCGCGGCCGTCATGGGCCGGTGGCTTCCCAGCGCCATGACGATCTGGATGTCGCCGTCCCGCACACCGGCGCGGTTCAGGCGGCCGACAACAAGGGGAAGGATCCGGTCCGTGGGGGTTGTGCGGGAGATGTCGTCGCACAGGAGGGCAACCCTGCACCCTGCTCTGGCCATCTGCTCGAGCCGCGCTGAACCTATCGGGTTGTCGAGGGCTTCTTCAAGAACCCTTCCTTCGTCCTCGGGCAACTGGACAGCGTTGGGTCTGAGAACCTCCACGGAGAGGCCGTCTGGGATCTGCAGCGGCAGGCTCCCGCTCCCGTATGGAAGGTCGATTCGCACGCGCCGGTCTCCTACCCAGGCCGTCTGTTCCGCCGCCCCGCACGGTGCCGCGACCCGCTGCTACGCACGGTAGACAACCTCTCCCGCGACAACGGTCTGCATCACTTCGAGCCGCGCCTCGTTCTCGTGCCACCTGGCCAGCACGATGTCGCCTGCCTGTCCCGGAGCAAGGCCTCCCAGGTCATCCCGGCCGAAGAGTCGCGCCGGGCGCTCCGATGCCATGGCCACGGCGTCCGCGAGGCTCACGCCCGCAAAGGCGACCACATTGCCCACGGCAGTGGCGAGATCCAGCGCCGATCCGGCCAGGTACTCTGTTCCGACGAGTCGGACGCCCTGGCTCGCCGTCAGCTCGACCTTCTCGTCGAGGAAGTCGTAGGTGCCGGGTTCCTTGCCGGCCAGCCAGACCGCGTCGCTGGTAAGTATGCACCGCTCGGTTCCCTTCGCCCGCACGAACACCTTGACCACTGCCGGGGGAAGGTGATGGCCGTCGACGATCATGCTGGCCCAGAGGCCGTCCTGGGCGAGCTGCTCCCAGATGTAGTTGCGGTGCCTGGGTATCATGGCGTGTGAGCCGTTCCCGAGGTGGGTGGAGATCCGCGCGCCCGCGCAGACCGCCGCGACGATCTCCTCACGCGCGGCGCCGGTGTGGCCGATCGCCGGCACAATGCCAGCGCCTGCGAGGCGCTCGATCAGGTCTACAGCCCCCGGCATCTCGGGCGCGAGCGTTACCATCCGCACCCGCCCGCCCGAGGCCTCCTGGAGAGCCTGGACCTCGTCCCAGTCAGGCGGCCGGACGTGCGCCTTCGGGTGCGCCCCCCTCGGCCCGTCCTCGGGCGAGATGTACGGCCCTTCCACGTGAACCCCGAGCACGGCCCGCTCGATCCAGGGCTCCTGGTCGCAGGCCCTGGCGATCGTCCGCAGAGAGGCGATCATGTGTTCGCGGCTCTGGGTGCACACGGTCGGGCAGAACCGTGTCACGCCGTGCCTCCATAGGGCCCGCACTACGCCCGCCGCGCTTTCGACCGAGGCCCCTGCCGCGTTGAAGTCGTGTCCGTCAAACCCGTTGACCTGGATGTCGATGAGGCCGGGCAGCACCCTGGGGCCCTGGCCTGCACCCACAGCAACGTCCGGTCTGACGGCGCCGACCTTTCCCTGGGAGATGGTAATGCTCGCCGCCTGGCCCCACGTATCGGTTCCCCGGACCTCCAGATCCTGTGCGCTCATCCGACTGCCACCTCTATTCCAGCTGCCACACCTACAGCCACCTTATTCGCGGCGCGTACTTCTCGAAGAGCTCCCTGTTGGCTATGTCGCCGCCCGGAATGTTGGCGCTGGTCCATACGGCCGGGGCCACCCCGCGATCCAGAAGGGTCTTGACGGTCTCTGCGACCATGGTCTGGACGACGAAGGCGTTCAGTATCGTGGAGACCGGAGCAACCCACGCCTGCATGCCCGGAAACTCCAGGACTGCGTCGCGCGCGGGCATCTTGTTGTCGATCAGGCAGTCAACTACCTCAAAGAGATTCTTCCGCGAAGGATGGCGCGCCGGATGGTCCGGCGGTACGTTCTTCGAGAACGACGGCGAGGTGATCCCGACGGTCTTGATATCCCGTTCACGCGCCCACAGCGCCGCGTCTATTGTGCAGGAGTTGATCCCGTAGGCGTTTATGATGATCAAAACGTCTTCCGGGGTGATGGGATAAGTCCCGAGGACCGCACGAGCATAGCCCGGCGTCCTCTCCACCGCGCTGGAGCGCCTGGCGCCGAAGGCGACCGATATACCCGGGTCGAGTATCGGGTAGACGGCCGCCAGTCCGCCTGCCCTACAGCTCATCTCCTCCGCGGCGATGTAGGAGTGGCCGCCGGTGCCGAACACAAACAAGAGGTGGTCTGTGGCCAGGGCTCCGGCCAGCGTCTCTGCCGCCTTCCTGATGCTCTCGCCCTCCTCCTCGACCACCCGGGCTAGGAGCTCGGTCACTATCTGGTGGTACCTCGCAACCTGGCTCATGATCTCAGTCCTCCTGTCGTGAGTGTGATAAGCCGAGACGCCGCCTGCCAGATGGGTTCTATTTGATGGCTCCCGCCGTCAGGCCCTTGATGAACCAGCGGCCCGCCAGCCCGAAGAGAAGGATCGGTGGGATTGCGATGATGACCGAGCTGGACATCAACAGTCCCCAGTCTATGAAGTACTGCTGCAAGAAGTGAGCCATACCTACCGGCAGCGTCTTGTTCGTGTCACTAATGAGAAAGGCCACCGCGAACAGGTACTCGGTCCAACACATCAGGAACGAGTTCAGGGCCAGGGCGGCCAGCCCCGGGGCGCTTAGCGGCAGGAAGACCCGGACCAGCACCTGCAGCCGGGATGCGCCGTCCACGAGCGCCGCGTCCTCCAGCTCCAGCGGCACGCCTACGAAGAAGGCCCGCAGCATCCAGACGCTGAAGGGCGCCACGATCGTGACGTTGACGATGACGAGCGCGAGGAGCGTGTCTATGATGCCGAGTCCGGTGAACGCCACGTACAGCGGGATGATCAGCAGGACTCGCGGGAAGATGTAGATCGAGATGAACGTGCGGTAAAGGAGTTCCCGGCCGCGGTAGCGGCACCTGTAGACGCTGTAGGCGGCCAGACTGGCTAGGACCAGCGTGATGCCGGTTGCAGCCAGCGCGACATAGACGCTGTTCAGGAAGTACCTGGCGAACGGCACCTGTTCGAACAGCCGCGTGTAGTGTTCGAGCGTGAAGGTCTTGGGCCAGAAGGTCGGAGTGGGGCTCGTCAGCTCGGGCACGGTCTTGAACGAGCAGATGACGACCCAGTACATGGGTAGCATGACGACCGCAAGGACCGCGGCCACCGAGAGGTACCGCCCGATGGTCTTCACCGTCCTCATGCGGAGATGGCAACCTCCTCCTTCATAACCCTGCGCAGGTATCCCACGCCGTATGCGAGGAGTATCACGAACATGACGAGCGAGATCGTGGCCGCCTGGCTTATGCGGTACTCCTGGAACGCCTTGTAGTAGATGAGGATCGTCAGCGTGGTCGTCTTGTAGATGGGCCCGCCACGCGTGAGCAGCCAGATGGCATCAAAGATGTTGATCGCCCACAGGGAGGCGATCAGTATTACGACCTTCAATACTTCGCTGATGGTCGGAAGTTCTACGTGCCACAGCCGCGCGAAATACCCCGCGCCGTCCATGTCCGCCGCCTCCCCCAGCTCCCGGGGGATGGTCTGCAGCGCCGCGAGTATGATGACCGTGAAGAACGGAAACCACCGCCATACGTTCACCGCGGTGACGGCGTAGAGCGCGATGCCCGGCGATCCCAGGAACGAGATCGGCCTTTCCACCAATCCCGAGGAGAGAAGCAGGTAGTTGACCACCCCCAGCGTTGGGTCGAGCACCCACTTCCCCATCGTGGCCAGCACGATGGATGGGAAGAGCCATGGCAGGATGATCCAGGTCCGCACGAACTCGTGGCCCCGGAACTCCTGGTTGAGCACCAGCGCGGCTACCAGGGCCAGCAGGACCTGAAAGGCCACGTTGAGGGCCGTCCATGTCACGCTCACCCGCAGGGTACGCCAGAACTCGCCCCCGGCAAGGATGCGGACGTAGTTGGACACACCGGCGAACGCGCCCGGTGTTCCAACATAGCCTACGTCCAGCACGCTCAGGCGAATGGTCTCAACCAGAGGGTAGATCAGGGTGAGCAGAGCCCACACTAGAAGGGGCAGGATCAGAAGGTATCCGAAATAGGGATCCTTCTGCAATAGTCCACTGATCCCCCGGAGTCGCCGGGCGTATCCTGCAGCCGCGCCCCTCCCGGGACGGCTTCCATCCCGGGAGGGGCTTGGTCCTAGGTTGCCCCGCTCGTCAGCGGAGGGCTTCACGCATTCTGTCTGCGCCGCGCCTGACAGCCTCGGCAGGGGATAGACCCTCGTGGATCATCAGCTGGGCGGGCCAGGCCACGAGGTTCTGGCCGGTTATCCGCCCGATGTATCGGTTGTAGGGCTCGCGGGTGAACCCGAGCTGGCGGCCGTGCTTGGACTCCTCGATCATTGTTTCGTACTTGGGCCAATGTGCTTTCACAGTCGGGTTGTCGAGCAACTCCCGCGCTCTGGCCGCTTCCTCGGTAACAGGGAGGAAGAAGCCGGGCGCCACCGTCAGCAGGAGGGCCATGTTCGCCGGCTTGTAGAGGAACTCCACGAACTGCCGGAACCCCGGGCGAACCTTGGGGTCCGGGTTCAACAACATGATCCCGTTCATCCAGGTGGCCGTGCCGCGCTGCCCGTCGGCGTCGGGGATGGGCACAGGCGCTGCGCCGAGGTTCTCGGCCGCGAGCCTGGTGCGCAGGTCCCACTGCTCGTTGTATTGCCCCTTCTCGATGACCATGGCGATCTCGCCCGCCACCAGAGCAGCGATCGCCTGGTCCCACTGCCAGGCCTCGGAGCCCGGAGGCGACAGCTTGAACAGCCGCTGATACATATCGAAAGCTCGGACGGTATTTGGATTGTCGAATATCACGGCACCCCTGGCATCCAGCAGATGCTCGGCCTTGGCCACTACCATGAGAGGATAGATCTGCTGGACCGTCGCCAGGTGCCAGTCCCCCGCGACGCCGATGGCGTGCTTCGCGGCTCCGGTCCTGGTGATCGTGGCCGCCGCGCTCAGCAGCTCAGACCAGGTCCTGGGCGGTCTCCTGGGATCGAGCCCCGCCCTCCGGAACAGGTCGGTGCGGTACCACAACACCTCCGCCATGTTGTAGAGGGGGACGGACCAGTGCTTGTTCTCCGAGAGGAACGGCTGCAGTGCCGCGTCGTAGATCCTGCTGCCGCGCCTGGCCTCCGCCACCTCCGCGGTCACATCCTGCACCGTTCCGGTCAGGCGTACGTCCATGGTCAGATCGGGGGTTGTGAACATCATGTCCGGGGGCCGCCTTGCCATGACCGCGGCCGATATCTTCATGTACACGTCGGCCCAGCTCTGCACCTCGACCCTGACGCGCACAGCGCCCTGGCTCCGATTGAAGGCGTCGACCAGATCCTCGATCGCCTTGACACGCGTGGGCCGCGCCTCCATGTGCCACAGGCTCAGCGTTTGCGGTGCCTGGGCCCTCACTGGAACTGCCAGCGCGACCGCGATCACCCCGGCGAAGACCATCAGGGGCCAGCCTCGAACGGCGAATCTCACGGATACCCACCTCCCGCTGGATTATTCCGGCTGCTCCGGAAACTGGTAACAGTGCACGTATGACAACGTTGACAGCGCTCAATACTGATTTCGCCGGTCAATCTCCAACTCCTCCTGGCAGGAACTGCAGTTCAGACATTGGAACCCATGGCGTGCCTGCTGGCACGTGGGTAAGGGGAAAGAGCTTGACCTCAGAGGCGATCACGGGGGGTGGAAGGAGCTAGAAGAGGATGGGCGACGCCCTCAGCGATTGCGCGGTGACTCGTGTCTTCTGACCACCACCGCGCGGCTGATCGTTGCGGGCATCACGGTACGGATCAGGGGGACCGGTTGCGGATGAGGGCCGAGGTCCGGCGGAGAAGGCGTCGCCTCGCCACCTCGCTTAAGCGCAGGAGAATCCCCTGGTACTCCAGCAACCCGAAGACGGCAAACGCCCCGTCCGCGTAGACGATCACAGCGGCCCGGCCCAGCTGCTCATCGTACTGCAGCGTCGTGATGGTGCGCACCGCCAACGCACGCAGATCCCGTCGCTTCAGGTACAGCTGCAATAGCGAGTACGCCAGCAGCGTGAACACCACATGCGCAGTGACGAGCGAAAATGCCGTCGAGGTGAACCGCGTCAGGCCCCAGGCATTCTTGAGCTGATCGTAGCGCTCCTCGATCTGACTGCGCAACCGATACAAATCCACCAGCTGCTGGGCCGTGCGGCCCCGCAGCGTCGTGGCCAACGCCCACTGCTGTACGGTGCCATCGACTGCGGTCTCGCGGACCAGCACCACGGTCAGGGGAACCTTACACTCCTCCCACGAGGTCAGATCTTCACAGACCGCCGCCTCCTTATGGAGGAGCGTCTGCTCTTCCTTGGCGCTCATCCGCAGGGGCTGCCACGGATGCTCGGGCCGCCCGGCCAGCCCTGCGGCGTCCGCCATGATGGCCATGGAGCTCTTCAGCGGCACCAGCACGTCGATCTGCTGGTCCTCCTTGCACCAGGTGATGAAGGCGCCGTCCACAAAGCCGCGGTCGATCAGCAGCAACCGGATCGCGCCGGGGCCGCGCGCCGCCACGTAGCTGGTGACCAGGCGCTTCCCCTCGGTCAAGCCACTGGCCGACCCCGGCCCCAGGCGCACCCCGGTGAACAGGAAATAGTCCTTGGTCGTGCTCACATGCAGCAGGTTTGTCATCTGGTAGCACCAGGTCGGCGTGCCGTGAGTGGCATACTGCCCCTGCTCATTGAGGGGCACCTGGGCCGCCTGCTCATAGCGGGGATTATCCGGCAGAGTCAGTAGCGAACTGTCCAGCACGAAGATCCGCTCGCGCTCCAGCGCCTGGTGGGCCTGCAACCATCCGCCCACGTCCTGCGTGTACCAGGCCTGCAGCCGCTGCGGGTCCGTATCCTTGAAGTACTTGCGGGCCGTGTCCTGATCAAACGGGCTGCGCCGGGGCTTCTTATGCTTGCGGTTGAACCCGCCCCCCATCCGGGCATTCACACCCACCGCCTGCAGGATCGACCCCGAACGCAGCACGTAGGGCAGCTTCAGAAACGCCGCCTCGCCGTGGTACTTCAACTGCAGCACACTCGCCAGCAGCACCCCCACCGGCACGCTGTGCCGCTGCCGCGGATCGGGATACGTCCCCACCGCCCACTCCAGAAACTGCGTCGCCTGCAGAAAGCCCATGAACAGATCCAGGAACGCCCACTCGGTCAGGTCCGCGTACTCCACCCGCCCCTCCTGCAGGGCCTGCAGCACCTTGGGCTTGTCCTGCTCGTAGATCAGCAGCGGTGGACTCTCAGCCAGCGCCTTCCACCTCCTCTACCGGTCGCGTCGCCGCCGCTTCCAGGGCATTGAGCCCCCCCAGGATCAGCTGCTGGAGCTTGACCAGCTGCACCCGCCCCTGCCGCCACCGGCGATACCGGGTCGCCGCCGCCCGCACCCGCCCCTGCCCGGCGGCCTTCACAAAGTACATCCGCGTCCGCCCCGCCTCACTCCACGACAGGTACCAGAACGGACCGTGCAGCTCCCCTCGCGTGCACTTGCAGCCCCCCTTGTTGCAGGCCTTGTACATCGGCACCAGGCTGCCACGGACCAGCACCCGCCGGGAGAGCCGGAGCAGCTCGCCCTCCAGCTGGCGCCGCTCGACTTGCCACCGGTGAATCTGTTGGCGGAGCCGGCTCCGCTCCTCAGGGGTCATTATGGTCAGGATAGCGATACTCTCTTTTCACTACCCTGATCCTAGGTGAAAAGCACGAGGTCGTCAAGGTTCTTGTTGACGACCCCGCCCCTACTGGCTGGAATACCCGCCGGAAGCCCGCTTCAGCCTCTATCCGAACTTATGTCTGAATCGTAG
>Ga0194120_10011213_pt1 | contig 10827 bp, 9 predicted proteins | sample TA2MahCa65mmetaG_FD_148642 | JGI IMG/M metagenome (GOLD analysis project Ga0194120, IMG submission 148642) | Freshwater microbial communities from Lake Tanganyika, Tanzania - TA2015019 Mahale Deep Cast 65m | ecosystem: Environmental > Aquatic > Freshwater > Lake | place: Tanzania: Lake... | reverse complement strand
CTCGCTAGCCGATTCACCCGCCGGGTTCGTCATCGCCGCCTCGCTCAAACGAGCCTAACCTTCTGAAAATGATGCCATAAATGCCGAAATTGTACAGCAAAATCAGAGTTCATCCGGCGAATGCGGGATAAACGGTGTTGACGCCCCAAACCCGATTCCAGTTGGAGCTAAAGCCCACCACTCCGGTCAGGCCTGGAGCAAGAGCAATCTCTTCGCGCGCGCGAAGACCGATGTTCGAAGTATAGTAATCGAGCTTCCCGATCGGCCCCCCGGTCCCGCCGCCGAACCAGGTATTCGGAATCTGGCTAACGAGCGGATTGGTCGTCTTGGCGTTGCTATAGAAAAACTGGAGGAAATGCGTCGCCGGCATTCCAAAGATCGGAATGTGACTGGTGATGTCAGTCTGCGCCGTGATGCCAACGGTCGGGCCTCTGATGCCGACGGGTCCGCCGAGTCCGCCGAGCGCCGCGGGTCCGACTCTCGGCGGCGGCCAGGTTCCATTGATATTGTCGAGGTAGTCATAGGTAAACTGCGAGCGCCACGTCGTATTGTTGTCGAAGTCATGCTCGAACTGAACGCCACCGATCTGTCTGAGCGCGTGCGAGTGCGTGCCAAGTTGCCAGACGCTCTGGTTGACAAGCGGCGCTTGAGGCGCCGTGAAAAGACCGTTCGCCGGCACAAACAAATTATTGCAGAACTGCGTATTGAGGGTGCCTGCAATCGGACAGCCGTAATATTGTTGAAAAGGATTGAAGTAAAATACGTTTAGACTGTTTCTGTTTATGAACTCCGATTTTATATCGTTGGCGATATATTTCACTATGACGCGATCGGTCGGGGTCACCTCCCATCTGCCGATAAGCTTGCCTTGCTTGGCCTCGTAAGCGCCGCGACCGGCAAAGCCGTCGCCGCGCGTATGCGATGCAAAAAACGCGATGTCGAAGAGGCCGAGCGTGCTGTCCGCCACTGCCTTGCCGGCCCGAACGTAATTGTTGACATAGCCGAAGCTGCCGGCTTCCGAACCTGTATTGACGCCATCGATTTCAGCGCCGGAAAAGGTGCGGAAATTGATCGCGCCGCCATAAGCGTAATTGCCGAAGAGCGCCGACGACGGTCCGCGATAGACGTCGACCGCGGCATGGGAATGCGGATCGAGCAGGTCGGTGCGGCCATTGCCGTCAGCCGTCATGATCGGGAACCCGTCTTCATACAGCATGATGTTGCGGACGCCGAAGGGGAACCCGGTGCCAGTCCGGTTGCCCGACCCGCGAATCGAGAGGAAAAGATCGCGCGCATTATTGCCTTGCTGCACGGAGACGCCGGGGCTGTATTCCAACACCCTGCGGACATCCTGCAGGGGCGTCGGCTTGAGGAATTTGGTGTTGACGATCGTTACCGTCTCGCCGGGCGGATCGCGATAGATCGGCAGCTTCGCTCGGACGGGATCAAAGCCCGGGGCATATCCCGCTTCGCCCGCCGTCGACTCCCTCGTGGCCGGAGGCCTGACCGGGGGAGCGGCGCCAATCGTTATCTGTGGGAGCGCTTGCTGCGCATGCGCAAAGGACGGGACGGACACGAGAGCGAGAGCGCCGAGCGCTGCTCCGTGCATCAATTTGGACCGGGAGCTCATTTTCTTTTCTTTCCTAATCAGGGTTGAAACTCATTGGGCAGGCGCATGCGCTGATCCGCTCGCCGTCGACGCCGGTTTCCAGGGGTCTGCGAAGCGAGAAGACGTCAGCAAGGAATCGTCGGTGAGCGTTTTGAGAAAGGCGATCAGATCGCTCTTTTCCTGCGGCGACAGATCGATCGGGACGATCAGCGCGCTCTTGTTCGGGTTGTAGCGACCGTCGCCCTTGAATGGACCGCTCGTTACGTTGCGGCCGCCGGCCGCGTAAATGTCGATGACGTCCTCGAGCGTCGCGACGCTGCCGTCGTGCATATAGGGCGCGGTGACGGCGATATTGCGCAGGCTCGGCGCGCGAAACGCGCCCATGTCGGTTGGATTATGCGTGTTCTCGAAGACGCCGCGATTGGGCTCGGGATAGGCGCCCTTGCCGTCGAGATCATAGAGTCCGGTGTTGTGAAACGGCGTCTCTATCTCGCGCGTCTTGGCGTGATAGAACTGATCGTCGAAATTCACGCTGCCATGGCAGTGATGGCACTCGGCCTTCTCGCCGAAGAAGAGGTCCTTGCCGCGCGTCTCTTCGGGAGAGAGCGTGGCCTTGCCAAGGAGATAGAGATCATATTTCGAAGAGGTCGATATGACGCCGCGTTCGAAGACTGAAATCGCTTTGATGGCGTTGCCGAAGCTGATCTGGTCCGCCTCGCCAGGAAACGCCGCCGCGAAGTCACGACGATAATCCGCGTCGCTCGCAAAGCGCGCGAGAATCTCTTTTCGGTTTTTGTCGTTGACGCCCATCTCGATGGGCTCTTCGCCAAAGAGCGGACCTTCCATTTGTCTTTCGAGCGTGACCATCGCCGGATTGGCCCAGGTCAACGTCGCGCGCCAGCCGGCGTTGACGATGCTCGGCGAGTTGCGGGGCGTATGCTGGCCCGTAGCGCCGACGCCCACCGGCCGGCCATCGGTGAACGCCAGTCGCTGCTCGTGACAGGAAGAGCAGCTCTCCTTGCCGTTTCCAGAGAGACGCGCGTCATAGAAGAGCTTGCGGCCGAGTTGGAAACGCGCCTCCGACATTGCGTTGTCCGCTGGAACGCGCGGCGGCGGCATGGAGCCGCACGCGTTTTCGGGCGCGCGGGCGGGCTATCTGCGGCACAGCATTTACGCGCCCTTTCTGCGGCTGCTGTTCGAGAAATTCGGCAAGGACCGCGTTTTCATCGTCGATGCGGCGGAATTTTTTCGCGACCCCCGATCGACGGCGAAGCAAATCTACGGGTTTCTCGGTCTGCCTGAGGTCGAGCCGCTCGTGATCGAGGAGCAAAATCCGGGTCCGCCCGGAAAGCTTGACGACAGCATTCGGGAGAATTTGGCCGAGTTCTTCCGGCCCTATAATGAAGAGCTGTACGCGCTGCTCGGCAGGGATCTCGGCTGGGGCGCGGCGCGATAGCTGCGCCCTCAGCGCGATTCAGTCCTCGCCCGGCGAACCGCCGTGTGGGCTTCACGCGACCGCATTCCGGCAATATATGGATGACGCTGAAATTCCGCCGGTTCGAGGATCAGGATGAACGCCCACGCCAGGACGCCCGCGCCTATCGCGCCGGCGCCGCTTGTCGACCCCTTCGGGCGGACGATCTCCTATCTGCGCGTTTCCGTCACCGATCGCTGCGACTTCCGCTGCGTCTATTGCATGTCGGAACACATGCAGTTCCTGCCGCGCCGCGATCTGCTGACGCTCGAGGAGCTCGACAGACTCTGCTCAGCCTTTGTCGCGCGGGGAACTAAAAGGCTGCGCATCACCGGCGGCGAACCCCTGGTGCGTCATGATGTGATGAAGCTGTTCCGCGCGCTCTCGCGCCATCTTGCATCCGGCGCGCTTGAAGAACTGACGCTCACCACCAATGGTTCGCAACTTTCGCGCTTCGCGGCCGAGCTCGCCGACTGCGGCGTTAAGCGCGTCAATGTCTCGCTGGACACGCTCGACCCAGATCGATTCAGGGCGCTCACCAGAAGCGGCGCGCATGCGCAGGTCCTGGAGGGCATCGCCGCCGCCCGCGCCGCCGGCCTCAAGGTGAAGCTCAACGCCGTGGCGCTTAAAGGCGTCAATGAAGACGAGTTCACGCCGCTCGTGCGTTTCGCTCACGAAAGCGGAATGGACATGACCTTCATCGAAGTGATGCCGCTTGGCGAATTGGACGGGCCTGAGCGCGCCGACCAATATTTGCCGATGCAGGCGGTTCGCGATCGGCTGAGCAAAGCCTTCACGCTTGATGAGATCGACTATCGTACCGGCGGGCCAGCGCGCTACGTGCGGGCGCGCGAGACCGGCGGACGCATCGGCTTCATCACGCCGCTCACCCATAACTTTTGCGAGAGCTGCAATCGTGTGCGCGTCACCTGCACCGGGACGCTTTATATGTGCCTCGGCCAGGAAGACGCGGCAGATTTGCGCGCGCCGCTGCGCGAAAGCGCGGATGACGCGCTTCTGCATCAGGCGATCGAGACCGCCATCCTGCGCAAGCCCAAGGGCCACGACTTCATCATCGACCGAGCGGCGCCGACCCCATCCGTCTCCCGCCATATGAGCATGACGGGCGGCTGAGTAATGGAGCCGGCGACCGTCGCTTTCCTCGGCCTTGGCGTCATGGGCTATCCCATGGCCGGCCATCTCCATCGCGCTGGGCACAAGGTGCGGGTCTATAACCGCACCGCCGCCAAGGCCGAAAAATTCGCCGCCTCTCATCGAGGCGCGCAATGGTTTTCGACGCCGGCGGAAGCGGTGGTCGGCGCGCAATTCGTCTTTTCCTGCGTCGGCAATGACGATGATCTGCGCGCGGTGACGATCGGCGAAGCGGGCGCCTCCGCCGGCATGTCGGCGGGCGCAATCTTCGTTGACCATACCACCGCCTCGGCGCAGGTCGCGCGCGAACTCCACGCCGCGGCGGCCGAGCGCGAACTCGGCTTCATCGACGCGCCGATCTCCGGCGGCCAGGCCGGGGCCGAAAATGGCGTGCTGACCGTCATGTGCGGCGGCGATCCGGCGATCTTCGCCAAGGCGGAACCCATCATCGCCTGCTACGCCCGCGCCTGCCGGCTGATGGGGCCGCCGGGCGCTGGGCAGCTCACGAAGATGGTGAATCAGATCGCCATCGCTGGCCTGATCCAGAGCCTGGCGGAAGCGCTGCATTTCGCCGGCGCCGCGGGGCTCGACGCAGAGAATGTCGTCGATCTTCTCAAGAACGGCGCGGCGCAGTCCTGGCAGATGGAGAATCGCACAAAAACCATGGTGGCCGGCCAATTCGACTTCGGCTTCGCCGTTGAATGGATGCGCAAGGACCTGGCGATCTGCCTCGCCGAGGCGCGGCGCAACGGCGCGCGGCTGCCGGTCGCGGCGCTCGTCGACCAGTTCTACGCCGAAGTCGAAAAAATGGGCGGGCGGCGCTGGGACACGTCGAGCCTGATCGCCCGTCTTGAGCGATAAGGCGAAATTGAGGCGAAACCTTAAAAATTCCTACTGCGACGGAACCATTAGCGGGGCCGGACGTTTCTCCCCCGCAAAAAAGAGGAAGCGTCCAGGGTTCGCATCGTTCGAGTAGCGATCTGGGGCAAATTCCCGATACAATGTGGGAGCCCTATTAATGGCCGTTTCGCGCGAAAGCCCTTTCGCAAGCCGCACGTCGCGGATCATCCTCGGATTCACCGTCGCCATCTGCGCGGTCGCTGCTGTCGCGGCCGCGCCCTCGACGTTTGATCCGAAGAGCCAATCCGCAGCCACTGGCGTCCAAGCCGCCGTGAGCCTTAACGACGTCGGCATGCGTCCGCTGGCGCGCGGACCGGCGATCCGAGTGGGGCGCGCCTATGGCGCGGAGGATGAAGATTGCACGCTCGTCATTATGCCGAAGGCTGACGAGCGCGGTCGCGTCCGTTACATGCGTAGCGTTTCCTGCGCGAATTGACGCTTTAGGTCGCGCACCCGGATTAGGCCAAAGGGCTGGCCTTGGGCGAAGATGGTTCGGAAACGGACGTCTTCGCCTTTTTGTTTTTCTCCGGGCCGTATTTGCTAAAACTTCGCCTGCAGACGCAGGCCGAGATAGCTGGCGCGCGCTCTCACCGGATTCCACGGGTCGATGATTTGAATATCGCCTGAGAGCCGCAGCCACCGCGTCACCGCGAAATTATAAAAGGCCTCGACGCCGCCCTCGCTGCGCCGAAAAATCCGCCGCGCCGCCAGTCCGGAGAGGAGCGGCTGGGTGAGGCCAAAATGGTAAAATCCGACGCCCCAGCGATCCTCCTCGCGTCCCGCCATCAGATTATTGCCGGCGAGACCGACGAGCATGCTCCATTTGACCGGGTTGGGATTGCCGTCCGACAGGGTCGCGAGCGTAAACAGCCCCCAGCCGACTTTCGGGTCAGTTTCGCTCTGCATGAAATATTGCTGCACGGCGTATGAAACGAAGCGATAGCCTTTCTTTGTGATGCCTTTTAGCCGGGCTATCGCCGGAGTGTCGTCGATATCGTCGAGATCGAAGCCCCGCGCATTGCTGTAGGCGACGCGCAACGTATGGAAGCCTTTGAGGCCGCCGATCTCGATGGGCACGGTGGCCATCAGGCCGGCGCCGATTCCCCGCTCGAAGGGCCGTTCGATGACGCGCGGCTGCTGGGCGTTGCGCGGGTCGGCCACCATGATTTTGAGATCGAAATATTGGGTCTTGAGCGCGGCGACCCCGCCCAGGAGATAGGGCGGCGCGATGATCAGACGGTCGGCGACGGTTTCCGGCGAGCTGACGCCGATGCCGGTCGACGGCAGCGCGAAGGCGCGGTTCATGAAAGTGTCGATGCCGCCGCCGCCAATGAGGGGCGTTTGCGACGCGAGCGTCAGCATGTTGAACTTGCCGATCGTTACCGAGAATTGCTCGCTGAACTCCTGCGTCAGCGTCATCGACAGGGCCGAGTGGTAGACGTCGCGCGCGACGAACGCGAGGGCGACGTTGACCGGCAGCAGCGCGAGGTCCTGCCGATTTATGTTGCGGCCGAAGTAATGCTCATATTGCGCGTTGAATTTGAGCCCTTTCCAGAACCCGAGCTTTTCGCCGTCGACGCGCAGGAAGGTGTCCATCTTGCCGCCGTAGCGCGCCGTCCGATCGAGCGCGCCAGCAGGGATGCCCTGGTAAAATTGTGTGATCCAGACGTCGAGGTCGATCCCGAACTTGCGCAGTTGGTCCTTGGGGCCGTCCGGCGTGTCGGTCAGCGACTTCTGCTTGGCGAGGGAGACGAAATCGTCTTCGGCGAAGGCCGGGCCGCCGAATGCTGCGGCAATGACGCAAGCCGCGGCGATCGAATGGCGCCTGCGTATGCCTCGCCTTTTTGGGGAGGCCGGCCTGCTCGACTTCCTTCGCCACATCCTTATTGGCCCCGCGAAGTCCGATCGTGAATCAAATGCGCTGCAGAGCTTAACTGCATCACCGCGCTTGTCTATCGACGGCGCGCAACAGTCGCGAGTTTTCCTTGTTCCAAACGACTCAGGCGGTCGCGCACCTGGGTCGGTATGCTGACCTCAGCCGGCGGTCGTGGGTCAGTTTGAATTTCAGCTTGTGACCCAACCCGGTCATTCCTAAGGGCGCCATCTTGGATGAATTTCCGCTCGATTTTTGCCCTATCTTTTGCACTCCGCAACCTATTGAAAATGCGAGGCCGCGCCATTCGTGCGAAAGTCTTGACTTCTGCACCACGCCAGCTCGCGCCAGTGCGCCGCTACATCGGAGAGCGCCGAGGTTTTGTCTAATCTGACGCGTTAGAGGATGCTCGGGGCCGAGCATGTGCTCGCTGATTTCTAGCGCCTTGCGATAATTGAAACCTCCGCCGTCGCGGTGGTAACATAAATGAGTTACTTCTATGGGAATGGAAACGGCCCGCGAGTCGCCGAGACGCAGCACGTGTGTTGTGTCGCATACTGCACTGTGGTCATTAGATAGCACATAGGACTATCACCTTCCCTGTAGCCGCCTGGCCGCACCCAAGTAAAGCCCTTGCAATCTGAAGGGATGCGTCCGCAATCGAGTCGGCAAGCCCCAGGGCTCGGCGAAGGGTAGTATTTTAGATAGTCGCCGCTTAGAGTCCAACCGTCCTGGCTGGGGCCAAGAAGGTTCTTCAGCCGCGCCTTCGCCAGGTTGCCGTAATAGGTGCCCCGGTATTGCTGCTCAAATGTCGAGAGCTCGAGGCTGTCATCCGAGCCCTTTAGCGTCTGCCACTGCAGTTCGGCATCTGCTTCGCGCTGCCGGTCCTGGGTGTTTTTAACGGTCACACTGGTTCCGCTCGGTTTGGTGTCGGTTTTTGGCGGGTAGAAATAAACGAACGCCGTCCAAAGTGCGACGATGACCATCGCCGCGCCCGTGCCCAAGAACCCTAGGCGCCTGCGCTTTTCCTCAGAATCGATTAGCGAAAAAATACCCATGGCGACGTTTCCGCCCTGTCAAACTCGCCTACCGGGCCACACTATCACAGCCTCCGCCTACCCACAGCCGGCAGCGTCTCCGTTAGGCGCGAGACTGGGAAAACTTTCCGTTTTTCCGGGACATCAAGCGACTCCGCGTGTGTCATAATTCTTGATTTATGAACCAGAGAGCCGATTAAGTCAGATCGCGGATCACGTGGTGGAGCGCCCCGAGGGCTGAATGGGCAGTGGCACGATCACAAGTCTGGTTTTCACGAGCCGCCCGGCCAGGATGAATTAGGTTTCTGAAATCTTTCGCCAATCTAGCTGCACTTTGGGTATCGACACTAATTATGCCCAGGTGGGCAGCTACTTCAATGAATTGATGCAGATTCCAGTTGTTTAAATCGGGCTTCGGTTGGTCGCATTTTTTTGCTAATGCTACCGCCTGCGCGGCAGGCTGGACATCGCTTGGCGGTCGCTCTTGAAGTTTCCAAAGTAAGAGAGCTTCTATCGTCGCACCGGCCAATACGGTCGCTGCCTTCCATTCGGCGTTGTCAAAGGCTCGGCTCGCGGCTCCCAAGTCTCGGCGGATGCTTTCGCGTAATTCATCGCCTTTGATAAATAAAAGTTCCGTCGTCGATGATGGAGGGAATTCGTCTGGACACTTAGCTAAAACCCGCCGGATTACAGAAATTGCATCACTTCCCTTCACGGGGGCCATACCCCCGACGTTCCCGCGCGCTGTCTACACGCTCAAGTGGTATTCGATGGTGCTGGTTGCGAGCACAAAATCCGCGTAATCACCAGACGACACGTTAATTAACTCAGGGGGTATGGCCTTTACTAAAGTGATTATGCCTGTCAATGCGGGGCTATGGCCAGCCTGCAACTGCCCATCGCCGCCGCCTCGCGCCGCGTGAGGAAACATTTCGTCAATGGTCTGCACGACCTGACTTGGCATTACTCGAGGCATGATAAACTTGCAGCCCCTGACCGTTTTTCATGAGGTAACTTTATGACGAGAATTCTAACGGCGAAGGTAGGAAAAACACAGCCCACGATGTTTGGCGTAGGCGGACGCCACGGCTTTGGCTTTTCCGTGCAAGACCTGCGCGGCGCACCGCTTCTCTCGATCTCCTATGCCACGGAAGAAGAAGCAAAGGAGGCGGAGGCGATCATTCGAAAGGCCCTCGAAAAGGCCGTTGACGTCACGAAGCCATAAGCTGGGACGACGGAAGGTCGCACGGCGGCAGGTTATCTCCGAAATTTTTTCGCAACATCGGGCCGTGTATCGCATAAGGTCCAATATGGAACCGGCGGAAAAGTCCGGTTCTGGCGCGCTTTGCGGAATTCAAATCGACCCACTACCAGCCGGCTTCTTCGTTGACGCTCCGAGCCCCTCTCCTTACTGTGCGCGCCTCCCCTAAAGATTGGCCAGCTCGCACCCCATGTCCGCACCGCTCCTGTTGTCGCCCGAACTCGTCGAAGCCGCGCGCGTCTCGCCCGCCTGGCCCTTCGAAGAGGCGCGAAAGCTCGTCAAGCGGGTCGAGGCGAGCGGTCAAAAGAGCGTGCTGTTCGAGACGGGCTATGGCCCCTCCGGCCTGCCGCATATCGGCACTTTCGGCGAGGTCGCGCGCACCAGCATGGTGCGCCGCGCCTTTGAAGTCCTGACTGAGGGCAGAATCGCGACGCGGCTCATCGCCTTCTCGGATGACATGGATGGGCTGCGCAAAGTCCCCGACAACATTCCGAACAAAGAGCTGGTCGCCGCCAATCTCGGCAAGCCTTTGACGCAGGTGCCCGACCCTTTCGGCACGCATGACAGTTTCGGCGCGCATAATAATGCGCGACTGCGCGCCTTCCTCGACGCTTTCGGCTTCGAATACGAATTCGCGTCGGCGACGGAATATTACATGAGCGGCCGTTTCGACGCCGCCTTGAAGCATATGCTCGCGCGCTACGACGCCGTGATGAAGATCATGTTGCCGAGCTTTCGCGAGGAGCGCGCGGCGACCTATTCGCCCTTCCTGCCCGTCCATCCGAAGACCGGCATCGTCATGCAGGTGCCGCTCGATGCTTACGACGCGGAAGCCGGCACGATCTCCTGGAGCGACCCGGACACGGGCGAAAAATTCACGACGCCTGTCACCGGCGGCCATTGCAAGCTGCAGTGGAAGCCGGATTGGGCGATGCGCTGGTATGCGCTTAACGTCGATTACGAGATGGCCGGCAAGGACCTCATCGAGTCGGTGAAGCTCTCGGGCGCGATCGTGCGCGCGCTCGGCGGACGCGCGCCGGAAGGCTTCAACTATGAACTCTTCCTCGACGAGAAGGGCCAAAAAATCTCGAAGTCGAAGGGCAACGGCCTGACGATCGAGGAATGGCTGACCTACGCCAGTCCCGAAAGCCTCGCGCAATTCATGTTTCAGAAGCCGACGGCGGCGAAGCGGCTCTATTTCGACGTGATTCCGCGCGCCGTCGACGACTATCTGAATTTCCTCGACGCCTATCCGCGCCAGGACTGGAAGAATCGTCTCGGCAATCCGGTGTGGCACATCCACGCCGGCGATCCGCCAGAGTCCGAGACGCTGACGCACGAGGGCGAGACGAAGGGAACGAGCGTTTCCTTCTCCATGCTGCTCAATCTCGCCGCCGTCGCCAACGCCGAAGATCCGGCCGTGCTCTGGGGCTTTCTGCGCCGCTATGCGCCTTCCGCGACGCCGGAAAATCATCCGCGGCTCGACAAGCTTGTGGGCTACGCCGTCGCTTATTTTCGTGA
>Ga0194120_10011208_pt1 | contig 10831 bp, 9 predicted proteins | sample TA2MahCa65mmetaG_FD_148642 | JGI IMG/M metagenome (GOLD analysis project Ga0194120, IMG submission 148642) | Freshwater microbial communities from Lake Tanganyika, Tanzania - TA2015019 Mahale Deep Cast 65m | ecosystem: Environmental > Aquatic > Freshwater > Lake | place: Tanzania: Lake... | reverse complement strand
TCGGATCGCTGACCTTGATGTGCATCGCGAGTGCGCCGAGCATCAGAATCGCGAGCACGCCCGCGGCGGGGACCACCGCAGCTGGAACCCAAAGCCCAACGAGCAGCGCGCGTCGCGACCACGATCGCGCCGAATGACGACATCGGGCGCGTGAAGCGTGAAGCGCGCGGAGATCACCGATCCAGTTCTGACCGCGCACCTGCACGACGGTTGGGACGCGATCACTGCGATCCGCGGTGATCTGCCGTACGACGAAGAGAGCGCCCGGCTGGGCCGCTGTCATTCAGTGGATCAACCCGCAGTGCCCGCCGCCCGCAGCGTTGGACCTCTCGTGGGTGCCACGAAACGCCTGACGCTGGTTCGTTTGGGGGCTCTGCCTAGGGGGCGGGGTGGTGGCAGGCGACAAACCACTGTGCAACCGCGAGTTACGTGGCACGTGGTTTGCTACTGCACTGTCTTTGAAATGAATCCCCCAATCGAAATCGATCTTTCTATGTCGGATCCGAGTGAGCGTGTCAAGACCTTCGACGCCCTCTATGTTGGGAACACAAAGTCCTTCCTCGGGATCGCTTCACGCCAGATTTCAAAGCACTGGAGCAGATCGCTCGGATCTCTTGAGTCTGAGGATGTGGCGCACGATTCGTACATCTCAGTTCGACGGCGAATATTCAGAGCGCCAGTTTGCGCAGCGTTTCGGCCATTTTCTTACTTCAGCGCGGTGTGCTGTCACAAGGTACGTCGCGCGGTATCGAAGCGAGCAGCTGAGTGTTTAAGCCTTAGAGGAGTTGCTTTGGCACTCGCTGCCAATAGTTTCCCAGTCGCGAGTGCAGTTTCTGATAGCCCTGTGCAGATGTTTGCAGAGTTCGCGGGGAACATTGGAAACTTTTTGACTTCGAATGAGCAGACGCTGATGGCTGACATCTTTCCCCTCCTGGTCCTTGGCAAGGGGCATCAGGAAACCGCACGGATTGTTGGGTGCTCAACGAAGACAATTCAGCGCTTGCTCAAGCGTATTCAGACTCTGGTAACTCAGAAAAAAATCTGACACGCATGTCCACTCAAGATGACGAGCGGGCTTCTTGTAGTGTCCCCATGATGTTCATGGGTGCGTCAATTCGCATCTTGTTTAGGAGATTCGCAAGTGATCAACCCTTGGAATGGATTTCGTCCGAACAACGCCGTCGATAATGCACGGCTCCACAACTTGAACAGGCAGGTCCCTTCGCCGGGACAATCTGTCACCCCGTGGAACGGCTTCAGTCCGACAAATGCCGTTGACCGCGAGCGTCTGCGTCAACACGTTCGGAACTTCAAGCACGGGCGCTGACCGCAACTCTTCAAAAGCAGATTGTGCTCGGAGTCACCGACCAACAGGTCGGTGGCTCTGTTTGTTGTGGAGGTGACAGGGTGACAGGGGTGCGCTGAACAAGTCCAAGTCTCTCATAGCGTGTGGACCTGTTCAGCGCACCCCTGTCAACCGTGACGGGGGTCGCTCTCACTGGTCCAATCGCCATGAGAGTTAGTGCGTGGTTGTTGTCCCTTGCGTGCACGGCGGTACCGCAGTGCAGGCGGCACTAGCAGACCCTCCGGCCGCCGCAGCCGTTTCGTTTACCTCGCTTCGACGCAACCAGCGCTCTTTCCGCAGCAACTCCATGATGTAGCACAGACCGCGACGTGGATTCGCCACGGCCAGCTCCCGCATCCTGGTGGCCAACTTGTCCCGGTGAGGATTCGGTGGCGACGTGCGGTGTGTGCGCGCCGGTGCTAGCCGACCACGCGGCACACCTACCGCTGCGACACACTCAGCACGTCCGTCACGCACTCGAACGCCCGGCGCCACCGCGCCTTGCTCGGAACTCCCCTTTGCCACCTCATTTAGATTCAGGATGTCCATCTCCTTCTCCGCCACCAGCCGCTTCAGCTGCGCGTTCTGCTGCTAGAGCGCCCGCAGGTGCTTCGCCTGCTTGAACTTTTTCCCGCCGTGTTCCTTACGCCAGCGGAAGTACGTGGCGTGAGTACTCCCCAGCAGCTTGCACACCGCGGCCAGCATGCTGCCCCGAGCGATCTTAACGTCTGCCTGCCTCAGCTTGTTAACGATCTCCTCCGCCGTGAATGGCTTGCCCGGCATGACCTGATCTCCTGAGTTGCGCCGGATACCAACTACCGGCTTGGTACGGTCTCAGGGGGAAGGTCACCCGCGATTGATCGGCGCGGAGCGAGGCGCCAGGGCTGGTCCAGGAGTGCCTGCGACTCCTCGCTGCAAATTTCTCTAACTACGTGCGGTGGCATCGAATCCTCCGTTGACAATGTGGCTGACTTTGAACTAGATTATGTGCGGTATCTCCTAGGACGCATGACTCTACATCGAATGCATGTTCTCTGCGGTTGAGACGCTGATGCGAGCGGGTTTTCACCCGCAAAGGTGTTCCCCAACCTCGACTGTGCACTCCTTGTTCGCTGCGAGTGCAGCGACGTGCGATCTCGGGAAGTTGTACCCAGTTTAGAAAGGCCTGCAACATGACCCAAGTTGACATCGTGAACATGGTGGAGGGATTCAAGTCCGGCGGCGAAGTCCCCGCCCAGATCGCCCAGGGTTGGGGTCGTGCCCCGAACGCGACTTCCGGTCAGCGCTCGGCTGAGCTCGAAGTGATCGCGAGCGACTGCTGCCAGTGCGGCACGCACGTTGGCAGCACCAGGTCCGCCTTCTGAGTCAGGCGCAAACTTGGATCTCGCCGACACCGTCGGCAGCCGCTTGGCTGCCGATGGTGTCTTTCCGCGCGATCAGCGACACGTGATACTTAGTGCCTTTGGGCCTCGTCGGTGCGTGAGCGTCGTAACCTGATGGGGTATGCTGGGAATCTTCAAAGTCAGCCGCTCTGTTCAGCATCAGGCTCTTCGATCGCAGCGAGGAGAGGAGTATGAGTACGACAGGAAGCGTCCCGCGAGGCTCAAGGTTGGCGCGTCGGCCGGGCAGCAACTTGGATGCAGCGCTGTCGCTCGATTCGCGCCGCGCTAGCAGATACCAGTCCTTCCTCGACTCTCTTGATGAAGCGCCCGTGTCGCTCATGCAACTCGTGCGCTTTGGTTCCGAGTTGATGAGCGCTTCGGATCTGCACGATCATCACTTTGAGTTCAGCTCAGATCCGATCTGGGCAACCTCGCGGCATCTGGCCCTGCATGCGCTCCGGATGCCGCTGTCTGTTGACTCCGACCGACAGTTGAGTCTTCCGGTGTCGAGAGCTCAGGCATTGCGAGTGTTGCGGCTGTTCGAGAAGCGAATCGTCGAGCGTATGCCTGCCGCCTACATCACGGGACAGGCGCGCTATTTGGGTAACACATTCTATGTGAACCGGCACGTGCTGGTCCCGCGATCAGCGATGACTTTCCGTCTGAGGCGTTACCTGGCGAGCACGACATGGCGCAATCACCGCGTGCTCGACCTCTGTGCGGGCTCGGGGTGCATCGGAATCTCCTTGGCATTGATGAATCCAAGAATCAGGGTCGATCTGGTGGATGTATCCGCCCGAGCGCTAGCAGTCGCGAAGACCAACATCCAGCGGTTCTCGCTCGGGCGTCGGGTCAGATGTATCCGCAGCGATGTGTTCGATGCGGTCAACGATAAGTATGACCTCATCGTCACCAACCCGCCCTACGTCTCCACGACCGAGTATGCGGCGCTGCCGCGTGAGTTCATGCATGAGCCCAAAATTGCTCTCGAATGTGGCTCGGACGGACTTGATGTCGTGCATCGGATACTCGCCCGGGCAGGCCGTCATCTCAATCCGAGCGGCAAGCTTTACGCCGAGGTTGGCGCAACAGCCGTCAAGCACATACGGGCCGCCTATCCGCATGTCAGGTTTCGTTGGCAGGCCTACATGCGGCCCGACGGCACCGTCTCGAAAGGTGGGCCTCGCATCTTCTGGCTTGATCGTCCAGGCCTTCGCGAACTCGCGTCTGGGGAGTTTCGAGGAAGTCGGCCGTGAAATCAGGTAGCGGCATCGCTTCCAAATGCCTTGGCACTTCGCTAGGTATCCCCACTATCCTCGGCGGCCTGTGCAACCGACGCGCCGTGTACGGCACTGGCCCGTGGCACTGCAACTACTTAAGACGTGGCGGCATCAGGTTGGCGTGCTCTGCAGTGAGTTGGTTCATTGATGCGCGGACGAGCGTCCTCGCCTCTGCAACGGATGTCACGGACTTGTACAGCACCAACTGCGGACCCCAATGGCGCCGGTAGACAGGCAGCAACCGGTCGTCGGTCACCTGACTCTCCATGCCGCGCTCTCGGAGCTTTCAAGCGGCCGCGATGATGCGCCCATCAATGGCGGCTCATCTCCAGAAGTCTCTCGCGCCTTGGCTGCGTGGCGGCGCTCGGTCGCTGAACACGAGCCCGAGCAATGGGTGCGCCGACTTTCCTGGGATGGCCTTGACGAGCGATTGGCGGGGATCGCCGTTGGCCGTTGCCTGAAGGCACCCGCACATTCCCCCGCATGGACTTCGACGATTCGCGGGTTACGTTCCGCGATGACATCCAGATCGCTAGCTCAAGTGCAGCCATCGGCCGCCCCTGCCGGCGCTCGTGAAGCAGTCGCATTCCAAGAGATTTGGCACCCCGTGGTTGACTGGGCCCTTGAACGTCTACGCTCGTCGCTAGGCGCACTTGCCGCGGAGCAGCTGAGGAGTGCCGCATGGGAGAGTGTTGGACATGCTTTGCTCCGGCGGTTGAGCGCGGTTAGCGAGTGCGTGCTGCTGGACGCTTTCAATCGACATCGCAGTCTGGAGATTCTGATCGGCGCGTATCAGAGCGTCGGAGCTTCCGTCGATGGGCAACTTCCGAAGTCATGTTACGAGTCTTTCGTGAAGCAAAGCCTCGAGACTTCGCTGTTTGATGTCTTCGCCGAGTTCCCCGTGTTGGCTCGGCACGTCTCAACGACGATCGATCACTGGCATGCCGCGATGTCGGAGTTTCTGGATCGGGTCACAAGGGATCGCGTGCTCTTGGAGGCCAACTTCGGCATCGGTGCGAATGCAGTTGTCTCCGACCTGACATTCGGGCTGAGCGATCCGCATCATGGCGGCAGGGTGGTTGCGATCGTCGACTTCGACGTCGCGCCGGGTTCCAGCCATGCTTCACGATTGGTGTACAAGCCGAAAGACATGCGATTGGAGGCGGCGTACCAGCGTGCCATATGCACATTGCCTGTCGCGCCCGGGCAAGCGCCGCTTCGAAGTTTGCGCGTACTTGCCCTTGATCGCTATGGCTACATGGAGTTCCTGTCCCATCGGCCCGCAAGTGACGATCCCGAGCGGGAACGGTTTTACGTTAATGCTGGCAGGCTTACCGCCATCCTGTATCTGCTCGGGTGCACGGACTGCCACCACGAGAACCTCGTCGCTCATGGCGACCAGTTGGTACTGATCGATACGGAAACGCTCTTCGAGCCGAAGCTGCGCGATCTCGTCAACGAAGCATCTCCGCAACCGCAGAGTCGCACTCCGAGTCAACTTCGTCTTGCTAGCGCGGTGACGCGATCTGGCCTGTTGCCGTCCTGGGAGTTCATGGGCGAGGCGAGCCGGGCAGTGGACATCAGTGCCCTTGGTGCGGAGTCGCCCTCCGGGCCGACACAGCTCGCGTCAGGATGGATCGGAGTCAACACGGATGGCATGATGGCAGGCATGGTCGAGCGGCCGGCAGAGGTGCCGACAAGTCTGCCCCACGGTATCGGGCAACCGAATCGGTTCACCGACTTCGTTGATTCGTTCTGCGCTGGGTTTCGCGGCGAACTGTCGCACGTGATCAATAGTCGCGCCGAGTGGACGAAGTACGGGGGGATCCTCGATTCCTTCGGCGGAGTCTCCCGCAGAATCGTTATCAGGCCGACGCAATCGTATTTCAAGATTCTCCGTCGGTTGGTTGAGCCGGAAGCTCTGAGGAGCGAAGCTGCCCAGGGCTTCGTTCTCGAGCAGTTGTCCTTGGCGTTCTTGCCGGCAACGGTTCGGCCGGGTCACTGGGACGTCTTCCGTGCGGAAGTCATCGACGTTTCGTCGCTGGACGTGCCTGTGTTCGAGCACTGCGTCGACAGCACCGTCCTGGACCTGCCTCGTGGCACGGGGATTGTGACAGGGCTGATTGACAAGAGCGGGCTGTTGGCAAGCCGGGAGCGAGTCCGAGACTTGGATTGCGGTGACATCGATCTTCAAGAGCGGCTCATTCGTGGCGTCACCGCCGCTCGGTGGATTCGCGTCGACGAACTCGCGGATCTGCCCGCAAGTGCGAGCGTGGATGCTGTGTCACTGCGCGGAGAGTGTGCCATCGGTGTTGGAGACGGTTCTGAGCTTGCAGCCAGTGTCCGGCTTCGCGAGGCTCAACGACTTGCCGGAAACCTGAGGCGTGATGCGTTGTCCATAGAGGCGGGACATGCCGAGTGGCTCGGGCTGAGTCTGGGTGACGATGGATCACGGATGTCATATGGACTGCTTGGACCCACCGTCTATTCGGGTACCAGCGGCGTCTCGCTGTTCCTGGCTTGTCTGGGCACCGCGAATCTGCCGATCGCGCGGGCATGCGTTGACGCGACGCGGAGGCTGGCCTTGACTGGCCATGACGGACTTCTCTGGCGCTGGTGGCGTGATCAGCCACTCGGACTGAACGGCTGTGGCGGGATCATCCTCGCCCTTCAGTTGCTGGGTGAACTCGACGAGCCAGAGTCCCGGCTTTACAGCGATGCAGTCGATCGATTGATCTCGGCGCTGCGGCCTGAACGAATCATGTCCGACGTCGAGTTTGACATCATGTCTGGGTGTGCGGGCTTGCTCGGATGCTTGTTGCGCCATCGAACGCCGGAGGCTCTCAACTTGGCGAGGGCTGCGGGCGACCATGTCTTGGCTGGCCAAGGGAGCAACGGCGGGTGGGCGCTCTCGAATGGCTACTGCTACACCGGCTTCGCTCACGGAAGCGCCGGAATCTGCGCGGCGCTTTCTTCGCTGTACGCGAGTACGAAGGACGGTCGACTGCCATCGGCGATCCTGCGGGCCCTCGACTTCGAGCGCGCGCGCTTCGTCAGCGAAGAGGCAAACTGGCGGCGCTTTGCGGATGATCCCTCTCCGCCTCGGACGGCGTGGTGCCATGGCGCTCCCGGCATCGCCCTCTCCAAAATGTGCCTGATCCGCGACCTCGAGACCGCAGCCGCAATCAAACCGCAGACGCTCGTCCGGCTGAGGGAAGATCTCGCTCTCGCGCTCGACACCACCGCAGCATTCGTTTCGCCCGCTCAGCTCGACCACCTTTGTTGCGGGAACTTCGGCAGAAGTGTGGTCCTTCGCATTGCCGGTAGGCACGCAGACGCCGATCGTATTGAAGCAAGGGCGATCGTCATTGCCGCTCGGCAGGGTGGCCTGTACGGCTACGGCCAGACAGCCCGCGTCGACACTCCGAGCCTCTTTCGCGGCAGTGCCGGTGTCGGACTCGCTCTCCTGCGCGCACCATGCAGCGCCGCCGTGATGTCCGCGGGCCTGCTGCCGTGAGACTGACCATCCCCCTGAAACCGTACCAAGCCGAATTTTGTTGTTTGGCGCATTTCAGGAGGTCAGATCACGCCGGGCAAGCGATTCAAGGCCGAGGAGATCGTCAACAAGCTGAGGCCGTCGCCGCCGAACGCCGCTCCACGGCGCGGTCCACACGTTCATGCCCCGCCTGGCCGAAGACTGGCAGCCGGCGGGGGACATCGCCGCGATCGGGGCGGTAAATCGGAGCCTCTGAGCAAGTGGGAAACTTTTCAAACTTCATTTGGCAGAGACGCAAAGTTTGAGTAGATTGCCCGGGTCTAGACGACCTGTCCATGCGATGGGTTTGAAAGACCTGTTTCTGATCTCAAATCCCTGGAGAAAGCCGATGCATACCACCGAACGCGCCCCGTCTACCCGCCTGCATGCCTCCATCGCCGCGGCGCTGCTGCTGGCCGCGACATCCGCGGCACGGGCAGACCCACCAGTAACCCTGTCGCTCAACAGCCAATCATTCGGGAACTCGCAGCTCCCCGACAGGGCGGACCCGGTGCAGTGGATTCCCTCGCTGACCGGCACCACCTACAGCGGGACGCTCACGGGGGTGAAGATCACGGCCACCGCGTGCTATTGGAGCGGCGCGGGGACAGAAAATCCCAGTGCCGATGCGTGCAATAACAGTTACTGGCCAAAGGCCGGCGATCTGGCGATCATCATCTATCAGCCGTCACAGACGGTGGGGATGGCAGACACGATCGTGCTGCAGGTGGGCGGCGCGGCGCCCATTAGCAATGGTAGTTTCCCGTTTGTCGCAGGGTCATCCACTCATGGAGAGCCCGGCAACTGCGGTTCCACTAACACATCAGGAGCCCTACTGCTTGGGTGTGCGGGTGCTACAGGTAAATCGCGCGGGAGTGAGTCGCCGTGCGCGATCGATATTCCTACTACTCCTATTGAGGTTCCGAATGGCGGTGGCTCAACCAACTACACCAACCACCAATACCTGGCAGGCGATGGGGGGTGGACGGGGGGACCATTGGCTATGCAATCGACCTGGAAGGTGAAGACGGCATGGATTCCCGCGGACACTAACCTCTTACAAAATCACACAGCGAAGTTTTGCAACATCGACATCGAGTTCACCGGGGTCACGGCCGGCATCTCCCCGCCGTGCGCCAACCCGACCTATATCGGCCAACAAAACTGCGGCAATCCGTGCCTCTGCTCGAACAGTTCCTCAGGTTGTTCCTCGTCCCCAGGTACCGCCAACGTGCACCCGGTCGAGATCCGCTTCGAGAATCGCAGCGGTTTTCCCCCAGAGAAAGTGATGCTTCTCCCGATATCGTGCTCATCTTCGTTCGCCACCACGAGTAACCCCGGCGTGCTCTACAAGTCCCAAGATTGTAGCGAAGCCAATCTCCTGTGGCGCGACGGGCTCTTCTCGGCGTACGGGCCGACTTTCAAGGTATTCAACGGGTGCGGCCATGTTTTGCCGGAATGGGACGGCCAGGATGGCTGTGTTTCCCAGGTGTTTCCTACAAGTGATCCTGTCCCGATGCGCACGATGAGCCTGTCGCAACTGACTCCAACACCATTCGCGGTCAACACCTACAGCGTGTGGACGAACCACTTCCCCGACGCGATCTGGTACATCGGGCTGCCGCAGAAGACCGCCACGGGATGGACGACGGTTCCGGAAGTTCCATTCTACGTGAAGTTGCCGTGGCAACAACAATTCGACAGCGATTATACTATCGAGGTGAACGGCCTTTCGTGCAGGGCCGTGAATTACGACCCGCAGGCCCAAATGATCTACCTCGCGCCCTCTTCGCCCGCCCCTGGCGACGGCGCGGCGGCGTGGCCGCTCAACGCGAAGGGTGACTGCGAGGCTGCCGGCGTGAATGGTGCATGTACTATTCCCTACAACGGCGTCGACTTTCAGCAGTTCGAGATCACGTTGGACGGCAGTCCCGCCGACATCGCGGACATCACCTACATCGACTTCGCGAACGTGCCGCTGCGGCTTGAGTCGTACTCGTCAAATACACCGCTCCAGGCGACCGGCTTCGCCGCGGTGCCCGACGCCTCGGTGCAGGTTCACCCAAGTTTCAGACAGCTGGTGGGACACATGAAGTACCACTTCCCCGCCAACCTGTATATGTCGTGCGAAGGTGGTTCCCCAGGCACCACCGTGCTGCAGGCAGCCGGGCCGAGCCAGAACGATAAGACATGCAACAACTCGCAGTTCGTCCCCTCGACGTACCCCGCGTACGGAGCCACCCTTCCGGCAGTGTGTAGCAGACAGGTGAGTGACTTCCGCGCGGTCTTCGACCGGGCGTTCGATCGCCAGAGCCTGAACTACCAATTCCACAACCATAAAGGTGTCCCCGGCTGCGCATGGATCCGGGACTGGCTTGGGGTTCCCAATTTTAATACCCAGTTCGACTACGACTTCGTGCTGTCCATGACTAAGGACACGAGCACTTTAGGCCAGACGTCCTACACGGCCACGCTGAAGGGCACTGTCGCGCTACAGAATCCGGATTCGACCACCGGCCCCTTTTATCAGTCTGATCCGCTCACGATCATCCTCGGTACCGACACGTACTTCACGGACCAGAACAAGGCTCCCATCCTCGACCTCACGCGCGCGATCTACCTGGCGACGACCCCCGGCAACTTGCCGAAGACACTACAGGTGCCGAGCGGCTGCTCGCCGGCCGGCCAAGCGCTCGCAACCGTGTCACTCAGGGCCTCAGGCGAGCCGCAGGCGGGCTGTGATCCACGGCTTTCGACGGCGTGGTCCGAGCTGATGAATCAGATCGGCTCCATCTCCTCGTGCAGTTCGACCCCTTGCGGTGACGGCAGTGCGTCACCCGATTGCGCGCCAGACTGGTTCGGCGGCGCCGCGAACCAATACGTGACCGCCCTCATCGGCCGGGTGATGGGCGACGCCTACGCGGGATTCGCGCTCGGCTTCATCGCCAGCGAGATGAGCAACCCGATCATCCCGGCCGACGGCCTGCCAAACGGCTGGTTCGACTACCCCACCACCTACCCGCCCAGCAAAACTTCCCGGCTCGGGCTCGATTTCTGCAGTTACGACGGATCAAGCGGTATGCCGTTCTGGCAGACGCCAAGCGGTTCCTGGTGGGGAGGCAACATGTTCCCAGCGAACGACGCGGGGGACCCCACCTCGCAGTACTGGGACCCATCAACTTGCGCGAGCAGCATCTTCAGCAAGCACTACAACGACATCGCCACGAATTATTGCAGCATATGGGGTGCTTATATTCATCTTTACACCGAAGCCGGCTACTCGCACCCG
>Ga0194120_10011207_pt1 | contig 10832 bp, 13 predicted proteins | sample TA2MahCa65mmetaG_FD_148642 | JGI IMG/M metagenome (GOLD analysis project Ga0194120, IMG submission 148642) | Freshwater microbial communities from Lake Tanganyika, Tanzania - TA2015019 Mahale Deep Cast 65m | ecosystem: Environmental > Aquatic > Freshwater > Lake | place: Tanzania: Lake... | reverse complement strand
TGGGCCCAGGCCGGCATGGGCGATCCCAAGAAGAAAGGCTGAGCGTGAGCGATAAGCGGGACCCGCCGCCCTTTTACGAGCGGCACGTCTTCTTCTGTACCAATGAGCGCCCCGAGGGTCATCCGCGCGGCTGCTGCAAGAGCAAAGACAGCATCAGGCTGCGCGACTACATGAAGGCGCGGGCGAAAGAGGCGGGGCTCGACCGTCTGCGCATCAATGCCGCCGGCTGCCTCGATCGCTGCGAGCTCGGGCCCTCGCTGGTGATCTATCCCGAAGGCGTCTGGTACAGCCCGAAGACCAAGGAAGACGTCGACGAGATCATCGCGACGCATCTCGTCAAGGGCGGGCGCGTCTCGCGTCTGCTGATGCCGGCGAAATAGCCGTCAATCGAGTCGGCGGATGTCGATCCGCTCGCTTCCCGGCTCGAGCGTGAGCAGCATGTAAACTTGATGAAGGACTCGTCCCGAGGGCCGCGGGTTCAGTCGCCCGGGGATTTCTGGTTGAGCCGGTAGCCACCCGGCTCGGTGACGACGATCTTGGCGGCGGTCGGGTCCTTTTCGATCTTCTGGCGCAGGCGATAGACATGGGTCTCGAGCGTGTGCGTCGTCACCGCCGGGTTGTAGCCCCAGACCTCGGTCAACAGCGTTTCGCGCGAGACCGCCTTGTCGCCGGAACGATAGAGATATTTCAGGATCGCCGTCTCCTTCTCGGTCAGGCGGATCTTCTTTTTCTTGGTCTCGTCCAAGAGCAGCTTGGCCGCCGGGCGAAAGCGATAGGGCCCGATCTCGAAGGCCGCGTCCTCGGTCTGCTCGTGCTGACGGAGCTGGGCGCGAAGGCGCGCGAGCAAGACCGAAAGCTTGAACGGCTTGGCGACATAGTCGTTCGCGCCCGAATCGAGGCCGAGGATCTGATCGGCATCGCCGGTCTGCGCCGTCAGCAAGATGACCGGCGTCTTGATGCCGGCGCGGCGCAAAAGGCGCAGCGCCTCGCGCCCGTCCATGTCCGGCAAGCCGACATCGAGAATGACCAGATCATGCTTGCCGGCCTTGATCGCCTCGATCGCGGGCGTGGCCGAAGCGAGCTGGGCGACCTCGAATTCCTCGTGCAGCGCGAGCTGCTCGGCCAGCGTTTCCCGGAGATGCTTGTCGTCATCGACCAGCAGAATGCGCTTCTTGGTCATGATCGGCGCCCCTGGACCAGGCCCATGAGCGCGAGCGCGGCTCGGCCGAGCGGGCTCTTGGCATCGGCAAGCGCGCCGATGATGCTGAAATGATCGTGACCCGGCATGGCGACCTCGCTCACCGACAGGCGTTTGGCTCGAAGCGCGGCGGCGTAATCCGCCTGTTGGCGATGATATTCCTCGCTCTCGATGCCGCCGACGGCGAGCACGAGCTTGGGCCCCCGGGGCGGCACGTTCTTGACGGGCGAAAGCGCTTCGGCCTCGGCCGCGTCCATCCGCAGATCGGCGTTGAGAAAGCAAAGGCGGATCGGCGCAAGATCGTAAAGCCCCGAAATGGCGAGGCCACCCTTGATCGGATCCCTGGGCAGGCCGGCCTCGAAACCGACCCAGTCGGTCGAAAATAATTCGCCGACGATATGTCCACCGGCCGAATGACCCGAAATAAAGAGCCGATCGCGATCGGCGCCGAAATCGCCGGCATGTCGATAGGTCCAGGCCAGCGCCTTGCGGCATTGGCGCATAAGCTCGCTCATGCTCACTTTCGGGCAAAGCGCGTAATTCACGTTGACGAAGGCCGCGCCCGCCTCGCGAAAGCCTTCGAGCAGGAAGGCGAATTCGCTCTTGTCCCGCGAGCGCCAATAGCCGCCATGGAAGAACATCATGATCGGCGCTTTCGGGCCTTTGCCCGGAAAGACGTCGAGCCGCTCGCCCTCGTCGTCGCCATAGGCGATGTCGCACTGCCAACCCGGGCGGGCAAGGGCGGCCTTGCTCGTCTCGATCCAGCGCGCGACATGTTCGGGCCCGGTCGGCACGCGCGCCATGTTGTTGTACTGGGCGTCGAGCGCCGCTTGGTCGTAGTTTCGGAATACGGTCATACCCCGAGTTTCCGCAAACTTCGCATGACGGGCAAGGGGCGATACGACTATCCTCCGGCCATGACCCGTTCGGCCAAACTCGGCAAGGTGGCGATCGAACGCGCGGCGGCGGAGCTCCGCGCCGGGCGCGCGGCGGTCTTGCGCGCCGGGCCGGAGCGCGCGCTTGTTGCCGCGGCCGAGGTTGCGAGCGATGCGCTGCTCGAGGAAATGCGGGCGGCGGCGGGCGAGCGGCCGCTCCTGGTCGCGCTCACGCTCAAGCGGGCGGCCGTGCTCAAGATCCAGCCGAGCTATGGCGACGAGGTGGTGATCCCGCTCGTGGCCGATGCCGATGCCGCGCTCGTCCGCAGCCTCGCCGACCCCGTCTTCGATCTTGCCCGGCCGATGAGGGGGCCCTTTCGGCGCATCAAGGCGCCGCAAGGCGAGGCGGTGCGGGCGGCGATCCCGCTGTGTCGCCACGCCCGGCTCCTGCCGGCGGCGCTGATCGCGCCTTTCACGGGCCGCGTGCCGGCCGGGCCGGTCGCGGTCGATGCCGAGATCGTCCTGTCGACGCCCGCCGAGACGCCGCTTCTCGTCCGCGTCACCGATGCCCGCGTGCCGCTTGCGGGCGCCGAGGGCGCGCGCATCGTCGCCTTCCGACCGGAGGATGGCGGGCTCGAGCATCTCGCCATCGTCGTCGGCGATCCGCCGCGGGACCGTCCGGTGCTCGCCCGGTTGCATTCGTCCTGTCTGACCGGCGATTTTCTCGGCTCGCTCAAATGCGATTGCGGCGATCAGCTCCGGGGCGCCATCGCCGCGATCGGAAAGGCGGGCGGCGGCGTGCTGCTCTATCTCGCGCAGGAGGGCCGCGGCATCGGCATCGTCAACAAGCTTCGCGCCTATGCCCTGCAGGACCAAGGGTTCGACACGGTTGATGCCAATGAACGTCTCGGCTTCGAGGCGGATGAGCGCGCTTTCGGTCCGGCCGCGGCGATGCTCAAGGCGCTGGGCTTCGCGGCGGTCCGCCTGATGACCAACAATCCCGAAAAGGTCGCGGGGCTCGAGGCCGAAGGCATCAAGGTCGCCGAGCGCGTGCCGCATGCCTTTCCGCCGAACGCCCATAACGAGCGCTATCTCGCGACCAAGGCCAAGAAGAGCGGGCATTATCTCTGAGGCACCGAAGCCCGGAGGCTCAGGCGGGAGCGAAGATCTCGACCGGTTCGGCGACGCCCTTGAGGGCGTGACGGCCGAGGCTTTCGAAGCCGCCGCCGGCGGCGGCGGCGAAATCGGCCGACAACAGCACGCGGCGGTCGAGCGCGGCCGAGAGACCCTCGATCCGGCTCGCCAGATTGACCGCGCGGCCGATGACCGTGAAATCGAGCCGTGAGGGCGCGCCGATATTGCCGTAATGGACATCGCCGACATGGAGCGCGATGCCGAAGCCGAGCGCGGGCGCGCCTTGGCCCGCGCGTTTGGCGTTGAGGCGGGCCATCGCGGCCTCGGCTTCGACCGCGGCGGCGAAGGCGCTGCCGCAAATGCCGGCGACGTTGCCGTCCTTGTCGAGCGGAAAGATCGCCAGCATGGCATCGCCGATGAATTTCAGGGTCTCGCCGCCATGGCGCTCGACCGGCGCGGACATGGTTTCGAAAAAATCGTTGAGCGCGGCGATCACCGCCTCGGGCTCGGCGCTGCCGCTCATCGCGGTGAAGCCCCGCATGTCGCACATCCAGACGACGGCGCGGATGGTCTCGCCGGCGCCCCGCTTGATCTCGCCCTCGAGCACGCGCCGCCCGGTGCGCTTGCCGAGATAGGTGTCGGCGAGCGCGCTGGCGATGCCGCGCGAGGATTGCAGTTCGAAAATCGGCCCGAGCATGCGCGCGGCGTGACGAAGCTCGGTCAGGCAATGATCGGAAAAGCCCTTGGGCGAACGCGTCGCGAAGGTGATGGCGTTGCGCGAACCGTCGCCATAGACGACGGGCAAAACCAAATAGTCCGTCGCGCCCTCGGCGATCAGGTCGGCCAGGATCGGAAAATCGAGCGCGTCCGAGCCATCGAGGCGGCGGCGGATCTCGGCTTCGCCGTCGAAGACGCGCTTGATCGGGCTGTTGGCGTAGGCGGCATTGTTCTCTTGGCCGTGGGGTATGCGCCGCTCCTCGGTGCGGTCGGTATCGGAACGCCAGAGGAGAATGGCGATGCGATCGAGCGGATGGAGCGTCGACATGACCAAAGTCGCACGCCAGAGCGGAATGCGCTGCTCGACCGCGCGGCGGCAAAACCCGCCCAGCAGCGAACGCGATGTGCGCCTGGTGTGGCCCTTACGCAAAAGCCAATCGGCCAGGCGGTTGTGCAGATCGTCGTCGTGCAGCATCGCGCTTATGTGGCGGCTTTCATGGGTTCGGGCAAGCCCCCGCGCTCCGTCCCGGCCTTGATGAGGCGGGCGTTCTCGGCTTCGAGCTCGAGAATGCGCTCCTTGAGCTTGGCCATCGCCGCGTCAATCACATCCGCGGTGTAGCGGGGCGTGATGTGCTGGGGGCAATTCGCCGACCAAAGCTCGACCGCGATCACGATCGCGCGTTCGGGCCTCGCCTTGACGCCTTCGGGCATCAGGCGAGCGATCAGCGCCGGATCGTCGACCGCCTTGGCGCGGCCCCAGATCTTGACCCGCTGGCGGCCGGCCAGTCGCTCTTGGCATAGGCTCGGCGCGAGCCCTCGCGCTCTTGGATGGCTGCGACTGCCGGGGTGAAGACCAAATTCATGTTGCCCATGATCTGCCTCTCATCCTTGGGCGGGTCATATAGACGAACCGGTCTGTATAGTCAATAGTGTGTTGAAATCACAATACTTTGATCTTGCCGCCTTGACGCCCTCATGATATAGACTGACTGTTCTGTTTTGAGGCTGGTCATGACTGAAACGGCCAAGGACAGGCTGCTCGAAGCGTCCATCCGGCTTTTTTATCAAGACGGCTTTCACGCCGTCGGGATCGACCGGCTATTGGCCGAGGCGGGCGTCGCCAAGATGACGCTTTATCACCATTTCGGCTCCAAGGATGCCCTGATCGGCGAGGCCTTGCGCCGGCGCGCCGCGGCATTCGAAAAGTCCTTCAAGCGCGACGTCATGGCGACGCTCGCCCCAAGGCCCAGGCTGCTCGCGATTTTCGGCGCCCTCGATGCTTGGTTCAAATCGGCGGGCTTCCAGGGCTGCATGTTCGTCGCCGCCGCCGCCGAGTTTCACGATCCGGCGCATCCCGCGCGCCAAGCCGCGCTCAAACACAAACGCGCCATGCAAGGCTTCATCCTGCGCCTCGCCAAGGACGCCGAGGCCAAATCGCCCGAGGCGCTCGCGGCCGGCCTCGCGCTCTTGGTCGAAGGCGCGATCGCGCTTGCCCATGTCGTGGGCGACAAGGACGCCGCGCTCCGCGCCCGCGCCGCCGCCGAAACCCTGCTCAAGGGCGCGCTCGCGGAGTAGGGTGGGGTGCGGGCCAGGATCACGACGGACAGCGAATTTCTGCTAGAATTCCCATCGAGCAACGCGGCACGGATCAGAGATGAAGACCGAAGACGCAATACGCATTCTCAAAGAGCATGAGCGCGAGATCAAAGCGCGGGGTGTCCGGCGTATAGCGCTTTTCGGTTCGACCGCGCGCGGTACCGCGGGACCCGCCAGCGACATCGATGTGCTCGTCAGCGTTCCCCCGGATCGGAAATTCTCCCTGATCGACCAAGCGAGCTTGCGCGAAATGATCGTCGACTATTTCGGTCGCGACGTCGAATTATTGGTCGAAGAGGATCTCAGGCCCCGCTTGCGCGCGGCGGTCGAACGCGACCGCATCGAGGTCTTTTGATGGCGGTTTCGCGCATAGCGGATCGGCTCGCGCATACCGATCTCGGCGCCATGGTCGAACGCTATATCGAGAGAATATCCGAGGCGTCGCGCCACATTCCCGATGATCCGGAGGCAACCGAGCCCGGCATCGATTGGCGCGGCATCGCCGCCGTCGGCAACGTGCTTCGTCACGCCTATGACCGGATCGAAGCAAAGCGCCTGTGGCAAATCGTGACCATCGATCTGGCGTCGTTGAAAGCCGCGATCCTGGCCATGCAGGCGGCATTGACCAGGACGATATAAGGCCAACAAAAGCGCAGTCATTTGAGCCTCGCCCTTCGAGACGCGGCCTTCGGCCGCTCCTCAGGGTGAGGGCGTTTATTCCTTACAGCGCCGCGCCGGTGAGGAGGCGTGGCAGCGCGCCGAGCGTGCCCATGGCATGACGCATGAACAGCCGCTTGAGCGGCGGCAGACGCTCGACCAAGCCGAGACCGAGATCGCGCGCAAGACGCAGCGGCAAAATGTCGTTCGAGAACAGCTTGACGATGCCGTCGGTCGCGACCGCCATGGCGAACACGTCGACGCGCCGCGCGCGCTCATAGGCATCGAGCAAGGCCGCGCCGCCCAGGTCTTCGCCGCGCGCCTTGGCTTCGACGAGCTTTTCGGCGAGCACGGCGACATCGCGAAAGCCGACATTGATGCCCTGGCCGGCGACGGGATGAAGCGCATGGGCGGCATCGGCGACGAGGGCCAGGCGCTCGGCGCAATAGCGCTCGGCATGGGAAAAGCGCAGCTTGTAGGCAAGACGCGGCGAGACGGTGCGAACGCGACCCCGAAAATCGCCAAAGCGCTTGGCGAGTTCGGCATCGAATTCGTCGTCCGGCAGCGCCAGCAAGCCGGGCACGCGGCGGTCGGGCTCGGTCCAGACGACGGCCGAGCGCTTTCCCTTCATCGGCAAAATGGCAAAAGGCCCGGCCGGGCGGAAATGCTCGACGGCGACGAAATCCTGCGGCGCCTCGTGTTCGACCACGAGCACGATGGCCGTCTGGCCATAGGACCATCTGGTGCAGCGGATGCCGGCGGCGTCGCGCGTTTCCGAATCCCGCCCATCCGCGGCGACGGCGAGGCGCGCGCGCAAGACTTGGCCGCCGCCGAGCTGCGCTTCGACGCCCGTTTCGCCGCGCTCGAGCCGGACGATGCTTTCGGGCGCCAGGTAGCGAATGCCTTGACCCCGCGCGGCGCCATCCAAAAGCGCGCGGCGAAGCGTGCCGTTTTCGACCATCCAGCCGAGCGGATCGTCGCCGACCTCGCGGTGATCGTAGTGAAGGATCAGCGGCGAAGCGCCGTCGACAATGCGGATATCCTCGATCGGCGCCGCGTCCTTCTGCATCGCCCCCCAGACGCCCATGGCATCGAACATGCGCTTGGTGGCGAAGGCGATGGCGGTGACGCGCCCGTCGAGTTTCTGATTCTTGAGAATTTTCGGATCGGCGCGATCGACCACGACCGCGCTGACGCCGGTGCCGGCGAGCGCGGCGCCGAGCGCCGATCCGGCGAGTCCGCCGCCCACCACAAGCACGTCGGTTTCGACGATGTCGCGCTTTCGCTTCGCTTTGGCCATGCGCGAATGATCGAACGCGCCGTCGGCGTTGTCCAGCGCGCCTTCACGGTCTAGTGTCGCAGCATGAAGACATGGCATGACAAGACGGCGCTCGAGCTCGGCGCCGAAATCGAGCGGGGCGAGATCGATCCGGTCGCGCTCGCCGATTATTTCGGAGCGCGCATCGCCGAGACCGACAAGGACCGCGCGATCTACATCACGCCGACGCCCGAGCGCGCGCGCGCCGAGGCGCTGGCCGCGCGCGATCGGCAAAAGCGCGGCCTCAGGCGTCATCCGCTCGACGGCGTGCCGATCAGCTGGAAGGACCTTTACGACAGCGCCGGGGTCAAGACGACTTTCGCTTCGCGCTTGCTCAAGAACCGCGTGCCGGCGCGCGATGCCTTGGTGCTGCGCCGCGCGACCGAAGCCGGACTCGTCTGTCTCGGCAAGACCAATCTGACCGAATTCGCCTTTTCCGGCCTCGGCATCAACACGAGTTACGGCACGCCCGCCAATCCTTTCGACGTCAAGACGCCGCGTTGTCCGGGCGGCTCGTCCTCCGGCGCGGCAGCCTCGATCGCGCGGGGCCTCGCGCCCGCCGGCATCGGCAGCGACACCGGCGGTTCGGTGCGCGTGCCGGCGGCGTGGCAGGGACTGGTCGGGCTCAAGACCACCAATGGCCTGATCCCGACCGATGGCGCGCTCGCGCTGTCGACGACTTACGACACCATCGGGCCGCTCGCGCGCGATGTCGCCGATGCCGCGTCCTTGTTCGGCGTCTTGGCCGAGACCGCGACGCCCGACCTCAAGGGAGCATCCTTCGCCGGGCTCTCCTTCCTGGTGCCGACGGATTACATGTGGGACGGCATCGAACCCGGCGTCGCGAAAGCGGTCGAAAGCGCGATCGAGAAATTGGCCCGCGCGGGCGCGCGCATCGTTCGGGGCGCCGTGCCGGAATACGCCGAAGCGATCGCGGTCGCGTCTTACGCCGCCAATCCGGTGAATGTCGAAGCCTATGCGCTCTGGGGCGATCGGCTCGAAGCCGAACCCGAATTGGTCTATCACCAGATCGTCGATCGCATGCGCATGGGGCGCGACGCCAAATCGACCGACACCTACAAGATCTTTGCGACCTTGAAGGCCATTGGCGAGCGCTATCACGCCCGGACGGCCGGTCATGCCGCGCTGCTCGCGCCGACCGTCATCACCGTCGCGCCGCCGATCGCGCCGCTGGTCGACGACAAGGATGCCTATACCAAGGCCAATCTCGCCGCGCTTCACAATACCCGCGTCGGCAATCTCCTGAATGTTACGGCCGTGACCCTGCCTTGTGGAACCTCGGAAGGCCTGCCCGTGGGTCTGATGGTCATGGGCGCGCCCCATGCCGAGGGCCGGATATTAAGAGTGGCCAAGGCCTTCGAGCCGATCCTCAAAGCCTAATTCATAACCATTCCCTCTGAATTTGCCGGTTTTTTAGGCATTTATGGCCTAAAGAGCCGGAAATTTCGTGATTCTGCCATGCGGAAATTCCGGCACGGTTCTTGATACCTACAGGCGGACGCGTCCCCGCGCCAGGACCCAATTGAGGGACGCCACAGATGGAGAGGCAAGATGAAATTCATCACGGCGGTGATCAAGCCGTCCAAGCTCGACGAGGTGCGCGAGGCACTGACCGCGCTCGGCATCGAAGGCATGACGGTGTCCGAGGTCAAAGGCTATGGCCGCCAGAAGGGCCATACCGAAATCTATCGCGGCGCCGAATATGTCGTGAACTTCCTGCCCAAAGTGAAGATCGAAATCGGCGTGCGCGACGATGTCGTCCAGCGTGCGGTCGAGGCGATCCAGAATGCCGCGCGCACCGGCTCGATCGGCGACGGCAAGATCTTCGTCTACGACCTCGAAAAAGCCGTGCGCATCCGCACCGGCGAAACCGACAACGACGCCATCTGAGTTTCCGGAGGACCCATGTCTCGTCATTCCCTGATTGCGACCGCGACCCTTGCTTTCGGCATGCTCGCCATGCCGGCCTTCGCCGCGGACGCCAAGATCGACGCCGGCGATACCGCCTGGATGTTGATCTCGACCGCGCTCGTCCTCCTGATGACGTTGCCGGGCCTGGCGCTCTTTTACGCCGGCATGGTCCGGCGCAAGAACATCCTGGCGACGACGGCGCAGACGCTCGCCACGGCCGCGCTCATGACCCTGCTCTGGATGGTCGTCGGCTACAGCCTCGCCTTCACCGAAGGCGGTGCGTTCCTGGGCGATCTTAGCCGCTTCATGCTGACGGGCATCACCATGGACAGCATTCATCCGCTGGCCAAGACCATTCCCGAATCGGTCTACATGATGTTCCAGATGACTTTCGCGATCATCACGCCGGCGCTGATCCTGGGCGCGGCGGCGGACCGGATGAAGTTCTCTTCCATGCTCTGGTTCATGGGGCTTTGGCTATTGTTGGTCTATTGCCCGGTCGCGCATTGGGTCTGGGGCGGCGGCTTCCTGGGTGCCGCCGGCGTGCTCGATTTCGCGGGCGGCATCGTCGTCCACATCAATGCCGGCATCGCCGGTCTGGTGACGGCGATCGTGCTCAAGAAGCGCCTCGGCTACGGCACCGAGAATCTGGCGCCGCACAACCTGACGCTCAGCGTCGTCGGCGTCTCGCTCCTTTGGGTCGGCTGGTTCGGCTTCAATGCCGGCTCGGCCGGTGCCGCCGATGCGCGCGCCGGCATGGCCATGACGGTGACCCATATCGCCGCGGCGACCGCGGCGCTCGCCTGGATGTTCGCCGAATGGGTGGTCAACAAGAAGCCCTCGGTGCTCGGCATCGTCTCGGGCGCGGTCGCCGGTCTCGGCACGATCACGCCGGCCTCGGGCTTCGTCACGCCCTCGGCGGCGCTGATCATCGGCGCGGTCGCGGGCCTCGCCTGCTTCTGGGCCTCGACCACGCTCAAGCGCAAGCTCGGCTATGACGACAGCCTCGACGTCTTCGGCGTCCACGGCATCGGCGGCATCATCGGCACGCTCGCGACCGGCGTCTTCGCGACCGTCGCGGTGGCCGGGCTCAACGACAAGGGCGAGCCCAACGGCTCGGGCCTGATCGACGGCAATGCCGGCCAGATCATGACCCAGGCCTATGGCGCCGCCGCCGTCGTCGTCTACTGCGCCGTCGCCACCTTCATCATCCTCAAGGCGATCGATGCCATCATGGGGCTCCGCGTCGAAGCCGACGAGGAGCGCGAAGGCCTCGACCTGGTGCTTCACGGCGAACAGGTCCACTAGGACATAAACTCATAAAAGGGATTCCCAAAAAGGCGAAGAGATGATTCAAGGGCTGCGGGGAGGACCCTTGCATGAGCGCGCGTCGATACGAACTGAC
>Ga0194120_10011205_pt1 | contig 10833 bp, 8 predicted proteins | sample TA2MahCa65mmetaG_FD_148642 | JGI IMG/M metagenome (GOLD analysis project Ga0194120, IMG submission 148642) | Freshwater microbial communities from Lake Tanganyika, Tanzania - TA2015019 Mahale Deep Cast 65m | ecosystem: Environmental > Aquatic > Freshwater > Lake | place: Tanzania: Lake... | reverse complement strand
GTCGTCTCCATCGCCACCGAAAACCGTATCGCTGCTCCCTTGTCCGTCGAGCGTGTCGTTGCCCGCCTGGCCATCGAGCGTGTCCTGCCCCGCACCGCCGAGGATCGAATCGTCTCCCGCATCGCCGAGCAGCGAGTCATTGCCCGCCTGGCCGCTGAGCAGGTCATTCCCGTCGGCCCCTTGAACCGTGTCGTCACCGTCACCACCCGCCAGCGTGTCACCTTCTGTATCCAGAATCGACGTTATCGCTCGAATGGCCGATCGAATCTCTGAGCCGCTCAGTGTTCGGTCCATCGGAGTGAGATTCGTGACCAGGTTGCTGCTGGATAATGGTGCGAGCAGATACGGGTCCGCTTGCAAGAGATTGACTTGATAGCCTAAGTCTGCGAACTGCGCGATCGTCACTCGACTGATCGGGCTGACTCCTGGCGTTGCGAATCCAATCATGAGTTCGTTGCCAAAGACCGTCTGTCGCCAGTGTGCATCCGCCGTACCCGGACCAAAATTGGCTTCGACCGGAACTCCGGTGTCGTTTGTGCCGAACCGAGTGTTGTATTCCTGGGTCGCCAACGCTCCGACGAATCGCGGATCAGTGCCCCCCGCCGCAGCAGGATTCACCAACAAGTTCAAGTCCGTCCAAATCGTGCCAAAGCCCAACACATGCGCCATCTCGTGCAGAATGGTCTCGTACAATTCGCCACTGGCTTCCTGAGCGGCGATGTCGGCGGTGTCGAACTGCATGAAGCCGCTCGCAGGTAACGAACTTCCCGGTCGCAACGAGAGGGGATCGGGGCCAGCTTGACCCAAGATGCCTCCGACCCCGTCGATCGCCTGTCCGCTGGCGTCAATCACAAGATCATCCACCAGGCCAATGCCCGGCACAAAGAAGTCCGGCAAATCGCCGATGATGATCGATTCCCAACGTGCTTCGGCGGCCTGAAACAGAGCCTGTTGGGAGGGAGTCAATCCACCACTGAATACGATCTGAATGTCAAACTGGGCGAGGACGACGTCGTTGTCTGCGATTGTTACTACACTCGTGGCCTGATCCAAAGTAGCATTCACTGGACTGCTCAATGCAACGGTGAACGACTCACTTCCTTCCGCGACGGTGTCGCCGATAATCGGAATCACAATCGTTTGCGAAGTCACTCCCGGAGCGAACGTGAGTTGCCCGCTCGTGCTGATGTAATCCAAATTGGCGGTCGCGGTGCCGTCTTGTGTCGTGAAGTCCACAGTGACGACGTTGCTTGAGGCGTATCCAAGACTCACGGTCAACACGGCATTCGAAGTGCCAGTGTCTCCCTCAACAATCGTCAGTGTGCTGACAATCCCCACTGACTGCTCAGCGCTGAGCACCACATCATTGCCAGCTCCTCCTTGGACATTGTCCGCACCACCGCCACCAATCAAACTGTCGTTGCCCGCTTGGCCGTTGATCGTGTCGTTGCCGGAGTTTCCAGTCGCCGTGTCGTTACCGGAACCTCCCAGAATAGAGTCGTTGCCGTCGCCACCACTGAGTTGATCGGCACCAGCTTCACCGTTCAATGTATCGTTGCCGATGTTGCCGAAGATCAGATCATCGTTCGCGCCACCCTTGAGCGAGTCGTCGCCGTCACCGCCGTCGATGTTGTCGTTGCCCGCTTGGCCGTTGATCGTGTCGTTGCCAGCGCCTCCTAATAGACTGTCGCCAGACTCGCCGCCGAGGATCGAGTCGTTGTCGTCGCCACCGTTGATGGTGTCGGTGCCACCCTCGCCGTTGAGTGTGTCATTGCCAGCGTCGCCCAGCAGGGAATCTTGGCCGTTACCCGCCGAGATGCTGTCATTGTCGATACCGCCTGCGATCGTGTCGTTGCCGTTGCCCGCATCGATCGAGTCGTTCCCTGCATCACCGGTGATAATGTCTTGTCCGTCGCCGCCGATAATTGAATCGTTGCCGACACCGCCGATGATCGAATCGTTGCCGTCACCACCGATGATCGAATCGTGGCCACCTTGGCCATTGATTGTGTCGTTGCCGTGGCCACCGATGATGCTGTCCGCCAGATCCAGGCTGCCGATGATCGAGTCGTGACCATTGGCGGCATCGACGCTGATCGACGTCAGCGCCGTGAATGCCGCGGCCGTCACGCCAGTCAGATCAATCGTGTTCGCGTCGTCGCCACCGACGATTACCAGCGATTGCACGCTGGCGGAAGTCACCGATCCGAAGCTCAACAACGGTGAGTAGCTGCCGGTGCCCTCCGAAGTCTCGACCAGCACGCTACCAGCCACAGAACTGACCCGCACGTTGTCTTTGCTGCCCAAGAAAAGGTTCAATTCACCGGTCGCGGCGATGAACAGCCCGCTCGACGACAAGAGCTGCCGCGGTTCCATCACTTCCGCTTGGGCGGCGGGCTTCACACTTGATCCACGCCGACGATTGGCGGACCGAGCGGCATCCCAAAGACTCTTGAGCCACGTTGAACGCTTCACGTTGACCTCCCTGTGAACTTTGCCGACCGTTCCGTCGGTGTCAGTTGTTCCGGCCGTGCCAGTCTTGCTGGTGGTGCCCAATTGGCCGACATTTCGGAACAAAACGAGTTCGCAGATTGGTCATCGACGGGCATAACCGGCATAAACAAAAAAATAGGGCGCCACCCGAAGCCTCTGTGCGACCGGCAACCGAACCCCAATCCGAACGACAAACCCAAAGGCCAGAACCAATAAAATTGACAAACTCTTTTTGGCTGGAAATGTCTTCCCAAATTGCCACAACGAGGTCTTCATGAACGTGGAACTGATCCGGGCCAAAACCGTCGACGGGGTTCTGCTTGACGGCAGTTTGCAGCGGGCCATAGGGCCGACCACGACATCGAATCGCACGGTTTGGCTGCTCGTGCATGGGACGGGCAGCAACTTCTACTCGTCCGGCGTCCTGCAATCCTTCACAGAGCAGTTCGTTCGCGGCGGTCATGCGGTGGCGCGGGTCAACACGCGCGGACACGACATCATCAGCTCGCTGCACGGCGGAGCGGCCTTCGAGACGGTTTCCGACTGTGTGCATGACCTGCGAGCCTGGGTCGACGAATTAATCGGCCACGAGTTTTCACGAGTCGTGCTGGTTGGCCACAGCATGGGGGGCGTGAAAGCGATTTTTTCTCAAGCTCACGATCCGCACCCGAACGTTGTCGCCGTGGTTGGAGTTTCGCCACCGCGATTCTGTCATGCCGAATGGCAATCTTCGCCGCAGGCTGCTGCATTTCGCGATCACTTTCGCCGAGCGACCAAACTCGTCGAAGAGGGCTGCGGCGAGGAATTGATGCTCGTCCAACAGCCACTGCCGCTGTGGCTCACGGCGGCGGGATTCTTGGCCAAGTACGGCCCGCACGACGACTACGACTTTGTACCGCTGTTGTCTCGCCTGTCTTGCCCGACGTTGCTGATTGTCGGCACCGCATCCGTCGAGTCTTCTCCGGCCTTCGAGTCGGTCCCGGAAGCCGTGCGGCAATTACAGATTTCGCAGTCGCATCTGCATCTGGAATTGGTTTTAGACGCGAACACGGGCTATTCCAAGCATCTCGACGCGCCAGCCCGCTTGGCCAGCGAATGGTGGCGACTTGCGCATTTGTGAATTTCAACCTACATCCACCGGAAAATAAATCTATTGGGCGGCGGTGGTGAAGGGTTCGCTTTGGTCGTCAATCAGCACTCATGACGGTACGTTGTTGTCGAGCCGGAAGTTGGCCCGGCGAATTCTGAAATCGCTTTCTTGGAGCATCCGATGACTCAAATCATAAATTCTCGTCGGCAGTTTCTCAGTCAGTGCGGAATCGCCGGAGCAGCGGCGCTCGCGATCAGCAACCGGTCACTCGCCGCCGAGCCGCCTGCTCGAAACGGAAGGAGCCACATGAAGCTCAGCCTGGCGGCGTACTCGTTTAACAAATTCCTGCCCAATCGCGGTACATCCGAGCAACTCGCGGCGGCCAAGATGCGGCTGGAGGACTTCATTCAGTATTGTGCCGACCAGAATCTCGATGGTACTGAGTTGACCTCGTACTATTTCCCAAAGGAGTTCTCGCAGTCGTACTTGATCGCGATTAAAGAGCAGACCTTCCGGCTGGGTTTGGACGTCTCCGGCACGGCGATCGGCAACGATTTCTGCAAGCCGGCCGGTGAAGAATGGGACAAGCAGATCAAACTCACTCGCGAATGGATCGACCACGCGGCGACGATGGGCGCGCCGGTGATTCGCATCTTCGCTGGCAGTGTCCCCAAGGGAGAGACCGAGGCCGCATCTTTTGAACGCTGCGTCGCCGGCATCAACAAGTCGCTGGAGTACGCCGCCGAGAAAGGTGTATTCCTCGCGTTGGAAAATCATGGCGGCATCACCGGCACCGCCGAGCAACTGCTGAAGATCGTCAAAGCGGTCTCGCCGTCACCATGGTTCGGAGTGAATCTGGACGGCGGCAATTTTCATTCGGCTGACCCGTATGCCGAGCTAGAACAGATCGCGCCGTATGCGGTCAACGCACAGGTCAAGGTGGCGATCATTCGTGACAACACGAAGAAAGAACCCGCCGATCTAGGCCGAGTCATCGAGATTCTCCGCAAGGCGAACTATCGTGGCTACGTCGTGTTGGAATACGAAGAAGCCGACCCCTACGGCGAAATTCCGAAAGCGCTGACTGATCTGCGAAAGTTGATTCATGGCTAAGAAGCGTCGCGGCCTGCCGCTTGAAGATGAGACGGCGTGGTACGTGCTCTTAAACTTGGGAGACATGGTAGCGACGTGGGCGTTGTTGCGACGCAACACCGGCTTCGTCGAGTCGAATCCGGTCGCCCGCTGGTTTTATCACGGTTGGGGATTCACCGGGATGGTCTGGTTCAAGCTGAGCATGGTGGTACTTGTCGTCACCATCGCTCAGGTAGTGGCTCGCAAAAACGAATCGCTCGCGAGAACATTGCTGGTGTTCGGCTGTGTCGCCGTGGGTTGCGTCTTCATCTACAGCTATTGGCTGGGGACACATTCGTAGGTTGGGCACTCTTGCCCGGCTCTCGTTCTAAAGATCGGGAGGGGCAAGAGTGCCCATCCAACTTCGAGGTCATCGTTCGCCGTGCGTATCGCCGAGGTGTATTCGTCGATTCAAGGGGAGGGGCAATTCGCCGGCACTCCTTCGGTGTTCGTGCGCACGACTGGCTGCAATCTGCGCTGCTGGTTCTGCGACACTCCATTCACCTCTTGGAAGCCGGAAGGACCACACATCTCCGTCGCCAATTTGGTTCAGCAAGTGGGTGCGTTCGGAGTCGAGCACGTTGTGCTGACGGGGGGTGAACCGCTGTTGCAACCCGACTCGGTTCCGCTGTGCGAGCAACTGCTTGCTGCGGGCCACTTCGTCACGATTGAGACCGCAGGCACGGTATTTCGCCCCGCGTCCGCCAACTTGTTGTCCATCAGTCCGAAACTGGCAAACTCCTCCCCGTCGCGAGTTGGTTCGGCCGCCGCAGTTCGATGGCACACCCGTCACGAGCAATCACGTTCGCAGCCAGACGTCGTCGCTCGATTGATCGCGACGACCGAGTTCCAATTCAAGTTCGTGGTTGATGCCCCGTCCGACATGGTCGAGATCACCGCTTACCTCGCCGCTTGGCCAGAAGTTTCCGGGGATCGCATCTGGCTGATGCCGCAGGCTCGCACCCGGGAAGAATTGCAGACAAACTCGGATTGGATTGAGGCCGAGGCTCTCCGACGCGGCTATCGGTTCTCTTCACGCTGGCAGATCGCCCAGTTTGGGAACCAGCGAGGGAAATAGTCACTGATTTGAGTGGGCAATCGAGCGTCTATCTTCGGCACAGTTGGATCAGTGCATCCGCTCCTGCTATGGCGTCGGGTTCAGCACCGTCGGCTTGGCTTGACCAAGCCTCACCGCGAACCGAAGGCGAGCGACAAATGACGGGAGCCTCGTTCCGAAGAAGAAAACGCCATGTGGATGCGGCTTCTGCCGATCCTGTGGATCGTCGAGCGGGACACTTCTTAGAGACACAACGGGATGCGGCAAACAGCGTACGTCCACAAGGGTGACGTGGCCGCCAAGATGGTGACAAATCGCGATTTTTGCACCCACTGCCGACGAGACGAACGGATGTTGAAGGCAGATCGTTGCTGACAGCGAAATCAAGTCCTTAGCAACGGAGTCGCACTGACGGAATGGCCTGTTTCGTTGAATGGTCACTGCTCGCGCATTTGACGCAATGGAGATGCCATTCATAGGTACGGATTTCATGGCTCATGTTGGCGAGAAATTCGCCGTTCGCTTGATTGGTCGCCTGAGCGGCACCGACCGCTTTTAATTTGGCATCGGTCTTGCGCCGCTGAAAAATTTCGGCGTCGTAGCGCTGATTGACATTGATCAAGTCCTCGAAAGCCAAGAGCAAGATGTCGAGGAGTTGGTCGCGTCCGGCAACGATCCGGAAGTCGCAATCAAGAAACGACAACACCTTCTCAAAGGTTTTGCATGAGGCACCGCGATCCAAGGCGGCATTGACACAGCGGATGATTTCGTTGGGTTCGCACGCCTTGCTAAGAAATCTATCGGCCCCCGCCGACATGCCCTTCAGCACGTTGATCGGAACTGCCTGGTCAGCCAGAACGATCACTGGCAGATCGCGCAGTGATGAATCCACCTGGATTGTTCAGCACAGATCGAGACCACTTTGACCCGTTAGCAAGAAGTCGCTGACCAACAGGTCGAAGCGGCTTTGGCGCAAGAACTCGATGCCGTCCGATTCTGGCGAAAGTCAGTCGGAATCAGGAGGACGCCGCTCCCAACAAGCCAAAACCAAGACATCCAAGGTCACAATAGCGATAACACTTTTCTTTGAAACTCACCAAATTCACATAGGCTATCGAGGTCATTAAGACCTCTTCGATTGGCACGGTTTTGACACACTCAACTGTGCCAATCAGATTCGCCAATGCAAAAGGCTCTCTCGCAATATGTCACGAGAGAGCCGGGCGAGAATGCGGAGAGGGGGGGATTCGAACCCCCGGTCCCCTTTCGGAGACACAGCATTTCCAGTGCTGCACAATCGGCCGCTCTGTCACCTCTCCGAAAAACATCCGTCAGTGATGCGCGATTGCCGCCGTGGGCAAACGCGGAACTGGCGGGAATTGGCTCAACTGTCAGCGGGTGCGGGAAGATCCTAGCTGGCGGAGGCGGTTTCGGCCGACTTCGCTTCTTTGCGCTGCGTGACTTCCGCGTTGTTGGCTTCGACTTTTGTGACGGCAATCAGCCGGCGACGGAGTTGACGACAGCGAGCACTGAGGTTTCGCCACTTGGGATTCAGTTCCCGGCGATCGGCGGCGATGCCATCCTGCTCAAGCTGTTTCTCGCAAGCCGACAACTCGGTGCTCGCACGATTGAGCTGCCATTCCAAATTCTCTCGTTTCATTCCCATTTGGTATCAATTGCCTCAAACAGAATCAGAGTTCGCGGTTCAGCCAAAAAACGAGGCGAGATTGTGGCACGAATCGTGCCTTCGTTCAACGCCGTAAGTGCTCAATGTATTTGAAATATCACCTCGACTTCGACCGCGATGTTGCTCGGAAGCGAGCCCATTCCCACCGCGCTGCGAGCGGCTCGGCCATTCTCGCCCCAGATTTCGACCATCAGATCGCTGAAACCGTTGATGACCTTGGGGTGATTCTTGAAATCGGGTGTGCTGTTGACCATTCCCAGGACTTTGACAACGCGAACGACTCGATCCAAGCTGCCGAGCTGCTTCCTGACGGTCGCAAGGATTGCCAACCCGACTTGCCGGGCCGCGGCGATCCCTTGCTCTTCGCTCAGATCGTCGCCGACTCGGCCGCAGATCAACGTGTCATCGGACTTGAGTGGCCCGTGACCAGAGACGTAGCACAGGTCGCCGATGACTACGACCGGGGAATACGTGCCGGCAGGCTTCGGGGCCTTGGGAAGTTCCAATTTTAATTCAGCGATGCGGGCTTCGGCGCTCATGAGGCAATCTCCAAGGCTTGCGAAACGGACACCTTTGTTTGTCACGCGGAGTCGATTCAAATCCATCGTTCAGAGTCGGGCAAGTGTGCCCAGGCTCGGTGCAGAAGCACGATAACGGTTGGCCGACGATTTCCCAACCACGACTGCCGGTTTGCAACCTTCGCTCGCCGTTCTACAATGCAACCCGCCTCGCGAATCTGCCGCTTTCATTCAAGGAGACATCATGGGTGATAAGCCAATCGATTTTTGGCAAATGGGATTGATGGGCCTGATCGTTTTCGGGATGGTGGTCGGCGCGGCGTTTCTAGTGATGTTTCTGATGTTCTTTAACTTGTGGCTGCGAGCCTTCGTGACTCGAGCCGGCATCGGCATCGTGCGGCTGATAACGATGAAACTGCGGAAGGTGAATCCGCAGGTGATCGTGGACACCAAAGTGATGGCGGTGCAGGCCGGGCTGACGGATGTAGTGACATCGGGACTGGAAGCCCACTTCTTGGCAGGTGGCAACGTGCGACGAGTTGTGCAGGCGATGATCGCCGCGCATCGCGCAAAGATTGCCTTGAATTGGGACACAGCGGCGGCCATCGATTTGGCGGGACGCAACGTGCTTGACGCGGTCCAGACTAGCGTCAACCCGAAAGTCATCGACTGCCCCGACGCGAAACGGACGGGGCGTCAGACGCTCGACGGCGTTGCCAAAAATGGCATTCAACTCAAAGTGCGTGCTCGCGTAACTGTGCGCACGAATTTGGATCAGCTCATTGGCGGAGCGACCGAGGAAACCGTCATCGCACGAGTGGGCGAAGGGATCGTCTCGGCGATTGGCTCGTCGGAAACGCATCTGGATGTGTTGGAGAACCCGACGCTGATCGCGCATGCCGTGTTGGCGAAAGGACTCGATGCTCAAACAGCATTTGAAATCGTTTCGATCGACATTGCCGACATCGACGTGGGCGAGAACGTGGGTGCTCGCCTGCAGGCGGATCAAGCTGAGGCCGATATGCGAGTTGCGCGAGCGAAGGCCGAGGAGCGGCGAGCAAAAGCAGTCGCCACCGAGCAGCAGATGAAATCGCTCACTGCTGAGAATCGTGCGAAGGTTGTGCTTGCCGAAGCGGAAGTTCCGAAGTCCATCTCGTCCGCGTTTCTGACGGGCAATCTCAGGAACAAGACGCCGGTATGAAAATCTGAGGATGGGCACTCATGCCCTTCCGCTTGGCCGGCGATGAACGTTCAACGTCGGACGGATCAGAGTGTCCGTCCTACAAAGGGCCGCAATGTGAGCACTCTGGTCCGAGCCAACGCCTGGCTGGAAGACGTTTCCGACCGCCTGAATCCGATCCTTGTCAAGGAGACTCGGCAGGCACTCAAGAGTCGGCAGTTCATCGTCACGTTTCTGTTGATGCTGATTTCGGCGTGGCTGATCTCGGTGTTCGGCACACTAGCGGCGGGAGATTCGTTGGAATTTGGCTCGGCGGGGCGTGGGTTGTTCACGTCGTACTTCGTGGTGTTGGCGATCGCGATTTTTGTGGTCGTGCCGTACTCGGCCTATCGTGGACTCTTGAATGAGCGTGACCAAACGACTCTGGAATTGCTCAACATCACCTCGCTATCTCCTCGGCAAATGATCTGGGGCAAACTGTGGAGCGCGATGGCGCAAGTCTTCATTTTCTACTCGGCGATCGCGCCATTCATCGCATTTACGTCGATGCTGCAAGGATTCGATGTCGCGCTGGTCGCATTCGCACTGGCGATTTCAATCCTAGTGACGCTTTGTCTGACGATGTTCACGCTGATGCTGGCTGCAATCCCGCAAAACAAGCACTTGCAGGGGCTGATGACGGCAGCGGTTTTTTCTGTCCTGCTGTTTGTGATTTCGATGATTTTCAGCGCGGTCCCGGTGATGCTGATGGAGACGATCTCGTTCGACGAGAAAGAGTTTTGGATCGTCGTCGGATCGATCGTCATCGCAGGACTGTCGTTCTTTTTCCTGTTCACGCAGATCGCGATCGCTCATCTGACGTTTGACGCCGACAATCGCAGCACTGGGATTCGCGTGGCGTGTTCCGCTCAGTTCGTGCTGTATTGGTCGGCCGTTGGATTCTCTCAATACATGCTGGGGGGGGGGAGAACGTATTTCCCTTCTGACGCGGCTGGCGTCCTTGCTGCTTGGTGCCTGATTTACATCACTGTCATCGGTTTCTTTGCGGCGACTGAGGCGGACTTCGTGTCGCGTCGCGTGCGGCGAGGCATTCCCAAGACGCCGTTGTTGCGATTACTGGCAACCCCGTTCTTGCCGGGGGGACATCGCGGCTTTCTGTATCTCTTGCTGCACTTGGCGTTGATACCAGTGCTTGTCGAGTCGTTGTTTGTGGATTTATTCTCCTCCGGAGAGTGGGCAGGTCGGTGGTCGATTACTTTCATTCTGTATGTTCTGGCCTTTGTCGGAATCGGTTCGGCAATCGGCCGCGCCTTTCGTCGCGCATCGGGCGAAGTCCGTCCGATGCACGTGCGAGTCATCATCTTGGTCATGTTCGCAATGGGAACCATCGTGCCGTATCTGTCGCTGCTTTTCGGCACGCGCGAGTACGAGTGGATGTACCTCATGCTGCGTGTGATGAATCCAATTGTGATGTTGGAACTGGTCAGCCGTGCCAACTACTCGAACGACCTCGCGACCAGCGAGTTGGTCGTTCTCGGAGCCGCAGCCGGGGTGGGGGTATTGCTCAATGTACGACCCATGTGGATCGGCTTCCGTGAGATCATGCGGCAGCCTGTCATCCCGTCGTCGACTTCCAAATCTCCTGCCGCGACTCAGCCTGGCACTCCGGCCGAACAG
>Ga0194120_10011202_pt1 | contig 10835 bp, 15 predicted proteins | sample TA2MahCa65mmetaG_FD_148642 | JGI IMG/M metagenome (GOLD analysis project Ga0194120, IMG submission 148642) | Freshwater microbial communities from Lake Tanganyika, Tanzania - TA2015019 Mahale Deep Cast 65m | ecosystem: Environmental > Aquatic > Freshwater > Lake | place: Tanzania: Lake... | reverse complement strand
TTACCTGTTATTAATTTGATGTCATCCGAGAAATCATCATAATCGGGAGTATCGTGACTCCAATCACCATCAAAATCATACACATTATAAATAATAAAACCCTCGGGTTTCTTAAATTCGTAATACGCAGTTTTCTTTTTCATTTTATTTTGTTTTTAATCAAATAAATCATCTGGATGAAATGGTAAGTATTTTGAACCAGGTACATATTCTTTGTGAATAAGAACGTTATAGTCCTTAGACCATTTATTAAAAATTTTAAGTAGGTCATTGGATTTTATGGTTTCCGTCAAAAATTGTCTTTTACCAGTATCACGAATATGGTCATAAACCTCATATCCATATCTTACAACACCTTCACCATTTTTAATAACGATTTGGTCAATTTCAACATCTGAATCCATTTCATTTTTTTTCTTGAGTATTTCAGCAAACTCCCTTGTGTCACCATTTTCAATAAAATCATTTACAAAATGTTTGAAAATTTTATTTCCTTTAACCGAATGGATTAAACAATCACCTCCGTATGAATTACTATCGTCATCAAAATTAATTGTTCCATTTAGTTGTTCTTTAACAAACTTAAAATCTTTAAATTCTGTTTTCTTTTTCATTTTATTTTGTTTTTATTTGTTTTTAATAATTGAATTTTAATTTAGAATACAAATATAATACATATAAAACCATAATCCAAATTATTTTACAACTAAATAGCCAAACTAATTCCAGATTCCGTGAGGTCTACTTTCTTTGTATTACGTTTTGAAAAGTTAAAAACCGATAAAGGTTGTCTAATTGTATATGGAGAAATGATTTTAAATTTTAATTTATTATCACTAAAAGTTAATGAACCATCACCTAAATCCGTGGTAATTTCTTTTTCCTCTCCAGCGCGAGGGCCTAAACTGTTTTCTTCAACCACTATCTCAATTTGTTCCCACTCGTCAAGTAGGAAGCGGGCGTCTTCTATTCTTTTATGAAATCTTTGTAGGTTAATATATTTTCTAATTTTTTCACGTAAACGCTGAAAATACTTTTTATCACCATCTTCCAAAATACAATCTTGGTATTCCCACTCGTCATCTTTGATGGTATTCGTCCGATATGGTTGGTTAAAATTTATTTCTTTTACTTTATATTTTAAAAAATTGACTTCATTTTTTGTTAATGGAACATCAAAAACATCTACATACACACTTTCACAACTAACCACACAATTATCAAGTTCAACTTTAAAAAAACTTTTATCACTACTTAATGTTATATTCATATTAAGTTCTCCATTAAAAAACGTATAATTTGTCCCCACAAATTGAAGATAAACACCCCCGTCCCCGTCTTTTTTTATTTCAACAAACTTTACAATGTTTTCATTACAATAGCTAAAAAGTAATCTTGATATATCTTTATTACCCTCAAAGAAATTTCGCAGTTTTTTAATATTATCTACCACACCGAAAAAACACGACCTTTCATTACCCCATTTATCTAATTTCTTAAAACGCTCGTGGGTTATTCCATTATCCATTACATTTTCTCCGTAATACTTGATTTTGTTAACTTTTTTTTCGTCTTTAATTTTAATAAAGTATAAATCATCAGGTTTAAAAAATGGTTTTAATTCAAGTTTTGAAATTTTATTTTCTTCCCAAACCCGAACAACACCTGGCGTTGTTGGAATTAAACCAATTTTCTTATTCATTTTTTTTTGTTTGCACAAATATACAAATATAATTTTTATAATCCAAATCTATTTGGCCAAACAAATTACGCCGCCGAGGCGTGTTTATCGGCCAATTTCATCATAAAATTTAGAAATAGTTCTGAGTTTAATTTCATCTTAATATATCCACCATTTATTTCGTATGGTAAAAAACCAAATTTTAAAAAGAACTTGACTTGTGAATGAACAGGTGTTTCCAATTTATTCTTTCCAATACCCACACTTCCACTACATTCTAATATAATGTCGGGTATTTTCTTATTCTTTTTTTGGTACTTAACGATAGTTTCATAGACGGCAACCAAAAACATTGTCATAATGTGTGTACCCAATCCTTTCTCACGAAAGTTTTCATCTACCTCAACCCTACTTATGTCTATCTTATTACCCCTCGAACCAAATCGAAGAAAGGCACCAAATATGGATAATTGAGTACATTCGTTTTGATATACTTCATAATTTAAGGCGTGAACAATATCAAAACTTTTCAAACCAAACTGAATTTTATTCTTTTTTTCGTGAGTTGATATTTCTTCCCTAAATACAGTATTAAAGTATTCCTTCAAATCGTTGTAGAAACTTATGTTTTTGTACTTCTTATCGATTCGTGGCATTCCGTCCTTACCAATAATGTTAAGTTTATTTACCACACTATCGGGGACTTTTGAACCATCACTATAAGTGAACTTATTTATTTTTGTCATACTGTCTGTTTTGTTTTTGTGAAAACAAATATACCGCTATAATTTTTATAATCCAAATCTATTTGGCCAAACAAATTACCTAATCCAGGCGCAGGTTACGACTGAAACTCAATCTTAACTACGTTGTTTACTAATTGAGATGTTTTCTTAACCATATCTTTATTGTTAACGATTGTGTAATACTTATACAAATTTTCCACTCCACCATATTCCAACCCGATACCAATAGTTACAAACCCATCTCTATTACACTTCTCAATTATACGTTTCATATTTTCTCTATCATCTATCCCACCATAACCATAACCACTGGGTTCCCCGTCAGAAACAACTATGAAAATAATGTTATCGTTTGTTATTGACCTAACTCTTTCATATATCTTTTCAATAACTGGCCCGTCATAATTTTCGTTATAATTGTTCTTTAATTGGTTGTCTATTGTGTTTTCAAAGAAAGGGTAATTCGGCTCGTGGTAAACTCTTACTTCTGGGTACTTATTACCGTTGTAACCACTATGACCATAAAAGAACATTTTATCTTGTGGTAACATTTGTGAAAAAGTCCTATAAAGTATCTTAAAGATTTCGTGTTGTGTTTCTATTTTTCTACCACCATCCATTGAACCAGATTCATCCCCTAACACACAAATAGTAAAAGGTTTTGTTTCCATATCATCCTCAATCTTGTGATATACCCTACTATTACCAGCCTGAACTTCGGAAATCTTATGACTACTCATTTTACCACACATAAGGTTTTCCAACTTGGCCTCCTTTGTATCAAAAGATATATCTAACAAAGAACAAAGGCTATTTGAGTTTTCAATTTCGGATTTTGTATAGTTACAAATCTCATTAGATTTCGACATATAAACGAACTCCGTTTTTTCTTTTAGTTTACCCGTTAGGTTTTCATCCGTATTATATAAACCCCCACCATACTTTTTTATTTCAGATTTTGACACCTCTTTACCAATCTCTTCGGCTACCCTTCGACTGATTTTGACCACCAAACTATCTTTGAGTTCAACATCACAACCACTCTTCGGGTTTGGTTTTTCGTCTTTTGTCGGCTCAACCTCAAAAAGAAAGTTACTTTCAGTAATAGTATTTTTGTAATACTGAAACATCAAACTAATTTCCTTTCGTTTTCTAATTATTGAGTTTACAATATCAACAATACTATCTTTCGATAATGATACCCAATACTTACCCTCTAATTCAAACGGCTTAGAAAACCTTTCGGGGCACAATTCGTTTGTTAGTTTTTCTTTTGAGATTGTATGAATAAAAAGTTTTAACAACTTCTCTTTCAAATCATAAAACAAATAGTCCTGACTATCGGGGTTAGGTACAACCCTAATCTTTTCAGATATTTCTATTTCGGGGTGGTCTTCTAATACTTTGTAATACCCACCGAAATATGATATTTCCCATTGAGTAACACTTTGTAAAGATGTGTGGTAATACATATTACTTTGACGTTTTCAAAATTGTTTCAATCGATTTCAAACCCTCTTTACCACCAATCCCCTTAGTGATAATGTAGAAACTATCGTACACGGTAAACCCGTCTTCAACTAACCGACCAATCATTTTTAAGTGTCTCATTGAAAGGTTAAAATTGATTGTGTACTTTTCGTGGGCCTTATTGATTTCATCATACACATCCACAATTTTACTCAACTTGGTATCATCAAGTTTAGGGCATTCAATTTCAAGGGCGGACTTCACTTCCGATTTATTCAATCCCTCAACTTCGATTAACATAAACCTATCCATAAGGGCTCGGTCAATTTTGTGTGTACCCGTATATTGACCACCCAAATTGGCGGTGGCGAAAAAAACACATTCGGAGTGTATCTTAATTGGACTATTATCGTGAAAACAATACTCCATAGGTAACTCCCTACGAAAGTCAAGACAAGGGAATAACAAGTTATTGGCCATCACATTGGCTCGTGAAAGTTCATCCAAAAGAACTATACCGGGTTGTTGGATAACTTCACTAAACCTTGACTTGGCAAATGTACTTTTGGTTAGTCCGTTTTCCATTGTAATAGTGTGATTACCAATTAAGGACATAATTGGGTCGGACATTGTACCCATATCGAAAATAGTGAGGGGTAAATTATTCTTTATGGCGATGTTAGATACCAATTCAGTTTTACCTACACCAGTCGGCCCCAATAAAAGTGTATTAACCCCACTTCTGATGTTTCGTTCCAATACGGAAAGGAGACCATTCTTTACTTTGAAATAACCATTGAGGGTTGTCGTTCCGTTTGAGTTAATACTAACGGGTTTTTTCTTCGTTGTTCTTTTTGTTATTGATTTAGTTGTTGGCATTGTTAATCCGTTTTTGTTTCCACAAATCTTTTTTCATATATAAGATACCACATAATTTTTAATAATTCACCAGCCCTTTCGTAATCTTCATCCTCAACTGATAATTTTTCACCTTGTTCACAGATTTTTTTTAACCTATCAATAATAAATTCTCTAATTTCTTCTTCAGATTTATCTTTTAAGTATTCACGCATTTCTTGTTCATTCATTTTATTGTATTTTTTACTTCCATAACATTCAAGTTTCTTATCCGTTACATTCCACAAATATAATAGTTTTATTTACATAAAACCAAATTTATTTTTATTTTTTTTTATTTATGTTGCCAACCTATTTTTTACATCTGAGCTTTTGAGCTTCCGTCATCTCAAAATAGTTTGGCGGGATAGGTAATACAAGCCAAACTAAATCTAGAGCATGCGCGCGCGCGCAATCGTTCTGCCAAACTAAATCGCGCGCATGCGCGCGCAATCGTTCTATCGTATTACAGCAAAAAAAACCCCTCGTATAAACGAGGGGCGTGGTTAATCGTAACCTAAACCAACATATATAACATTCTTCCGTTTGGTATTACACCAACTCTACCAACTCCCTGAAGATTTGTCGTTCACGGTTTCCGTAAGTACCGAACATTTTGTTCTCACTATTACTTCCACTAGTCAATGAATGTGTTGTGTACTTGGTAACACCACTAAACAATCCCCAAAGGTTATCCCCCTTCTCTTTAAGTTCACCATTTAGGTCAACATAGAAACGAGTTAAACGATTTTGAGTGACGGTTGATAATGAGTCGACTTCTTTGAGGTCAACGTCTTTAGATATGTTAAAGAGCAGTTTAGATACCCAATCTTCGGTTTCTTTACTGAAACGGGTTTCACTCAATCTCTTAATATCATCGAACATCACCTTTTCTTCTTCGATAACACCTTCCAACCCATGGCATATTTCATCCACTCTCAATACCATATTCTTTGTATGACGAACCTTTGTATCCAAATTACGAAAGGCGGCGAAGAAAGTATTTTGACAACTGATAGTAATGTTACTTGGGCCAAAGGCCAAACTAGTTGAACCATCGAAGGAATTGATACCTGTAATGTAACCTTCAATTCTGTCTGTCCCCAATTTGAGGTCATTTGATTTCAGTTGAAGGTAGACCTTCTGTCCATCACCAAAGTAACTACCACCACGAATAGGTAAACCAATTTGGTTTGATACCTTATCCAATAGTTCTACAAGTTGGTAATTTTGGAACGGGAAATAACCATCACCGTGAATTGATAATACTTGTTGGGTATCATCACGGACAATGGCAAGATGATTTGGGACTTCAATCCCACTTTTGGTTGTGAGTGTCTGTTGACTCACAGTCCAATTTAAATCGGTTTGTGTCAGTACGTCTTGTACACGACTAGATTTTTCTGTCATATAGATTTATTTTAGAACACAAATATAAAACACTTTTAAGTATAAACCAAATTTATTTTTATTTTTTTTTCTCAGACCAGGCATCGACTAAAATTAGATTGGCCCCGCCAAACTAAATTTCCTGGCTCTGGGGTCATCAACTACATCTTCTTTTGATAGGGGTACCTAGGCGATTGATACCTTTTCTTTATCCGTGTAATACTTCATTATACTTTCACCCTCACTTCTACATTCTTCTTCACCATAAAAACCCCAACAACTATCAACCAGTTTTTCGTGTTCGTGTCCTAAACTACAAGTAGTTACTTCATAAACTTTGTAGCCCCAAACGTCACCTGTAAGGTATTGGTCGTAAGTCTCAACTTCACCTTTGAGGTATTGTTCAACTTTAGTTTCGTCCATACCTTCTTCCTTTACTTTATCTTTTGAAACAAAGATAAAACCAACTTGTCCACTATCCCAAGGACAATGAAACGGACTTGTACTCATTGTAATACCTGAGTGGTCATAAAGATATAGAGGGAGAATAGTGTGTACGTTTTCTGTTTTGATTATATCTTCCTTCATTTCATCCCAACCATCGTAGTTACCCGAACAATAATCGTGTTTATCGCCAAGGTCGTACCTTTTGTGGAAACATACCATTGTACCTAAGTTATCCCATGTACGAGGACTTTCAGGATTTGTATCGTGTTCGATTTCGAGTTTGTAGTTATTCATATATTTTTTATTTATATGATACAAATATAGTTTTATTTTTAGTATAAACCAAATTTTTTTATATTTATGTCGCCAAACTAATTTGAGACCGCTGCAGGAAGTTGGTCAGCCGGGGTCATCGTGACCGTTTGTCCAAAAAAAATCCCCACCACTTGGGTAGGGACTTTATTTCAGTTCTCCATATTTTGTCGGTTTAACTCTTTGATTATTTCATCAATTTGTTCTTCATCAACCCATGGGTTTCCATCAACATCAAGGACATATCCAACATAATAAAATCCATCAACAAACATAAAATCATCTTTACATAACTCTTTCTTGAATTTTTTCTTCCTCAAATCGTTCGGTGGGGTAATACCTTTTTTCATAGTATTTTCTTTTTGTTACACAAATATAATACTATTCTTAATATATTCCAAATTTATTTTTACTTTTTTGAACTATTTCGCCAAGCTAATTCCAGATTCCAGCGCAGGTGGCACCCACATCCCATCGGTATAAAATAAAAAACCCCCGACTTTCGCCGAGGGTTCATCACACCAACACTATGAAAAAAAAAACAAACTAACTTTCGTATTCCAACAATTTTCTGTATTCTTTTTCTGTTAAGTGTCTTTCATCATTAACCAACTTAACATCTTTCTTCTTCTTAATCATAATACAATCGCCTTGTCTTACAATCTTATCTATACCACCTTTTGGAACATTTGTTTGAATAGTCCACGCAATCGCCTGAATTGGTGTAATCTTACTTCCTAAATTAGTAGAACTAAACGAAATATCATTAGTTCTACATACACTTTCCACATCTATCCACAACATATACTCTCTATCGGTTGAAGTGTCTTTACACTTCACATAGTAAACTGGTTGTGGTGTGTTCCACGTACCTATGTCAGTTCCCACACTCCAATCCTTACCTTCAACTTTGTAAAGTTCATAAGTGTCTTTGTAATCCTTTGTTAATAAAGTTCCGTCTTGTTTAACCCAAGTTGTTGTCTTACTAATTGTTTCTTTTTTAATAAGTTTTGGGTTCACTTCCTTAACAATGTTTTCCAATCCCAAACAACTAATCGCAACCCTTCTTTGTTCAATGTTCCTAATGTCCTTTGAAATCTCTTTGAAAGTAATTGGGTTAATATCTTCCCAAATATCTTCCAAACCCTTGAACGCTGTATTACGATACTTTGTTTTCAAAAGACGACAACCAATGTCGTAACCAAACTCTGTGTTGTTAATAATAATCTTCATTTGTTTTTTTTAATTTTATTAGTGTTGTTAAAAATCATCGCTAGGTCTTGTTATCAAATGGTTTCTACTCACTTCTATTTTGAGTTTATTTTCTTCTAACAAGAGGACATCTTCATCATCTATTCTTGTTGAAAATCTATACACCTCTTCTGGTTCACCAGAACTTTCACTAAACTCATAATCACACGCGGTATCGTTAATTTTCTCTAACAACTTCTCACTCACACTTTCAATTTCATCACTAACTATCAAATCTTGTTTATAGTTAATCGCGTTTCCGTCTTCACCACCAACGATACTACCGACATACTTACTAACAAAATCAACTTCTTTTTCGTTGAGTTCAATTTCAGTTGTTTCAGTAAAACTTTCACTAAATTCACTTGTCGCGTTCTTTACATAATCAAACGCTACTTCCATTTCTTCGTCAAGTGTAATAGTTACAGAACCATATTCACCCATATAGTATCCGTCAGAGTTCACATAAAACTCAACTCTCTTAAACACTTCATCTTCAAAAAAATCTTTTAGTTCTTTACATTCAATTTTTTTGTCCTTGTTGTTGTAGAATACAAAGTCATAGTCGGTCATACTATCCCCACCACAACTAAATTCCATTTCACAACTTGTGATTTTGTTGTCTTTCCACAACTTTACTATTTCGTGGTATTCTTCTAATACAATGTTTTTAGTTTTCATTGACTTTTTCTAATAATTGTTTAACAATAACTTTTCCTTCATCATTATCAAGTTCTTTTACTCCATTACACATCCAGGGTTGGACTTCTAAATGTTTCAAATAATCCTGTGGTGTTGGAACAAACTTCATACGGAAATCTTCCGCAATATGTAACATCGCAACATCAACAACATCAACACTTTTTCCGTCAGAGTTTGTTATGTTGTAACCGAAAATTTTTGGTATGATGTGATACGCAAACCAAGTGTTGTGGGTGAGTAACCGAGAACTATTATTGTTCATAGTCGCTTTCGGACTATCAATTAGTTCGTGTATAGGTAGATAATCTTCTACCTTTCCACCCCACCTTTTAACACTTGACTTTGAGTGTATAAGAGGGTTCGCCATTAGTCCCAAATATCAGTTACACGACCTTCAAACGGATTGAACTCCACTTGTTTTCCCATAACCCAATCACCTTTCTTAATTTTGAGTGTTTGGTGTTCCTTACTAAACGAACCATTAGGTTGTTCGTGTTTCAACAAACTTTCTTCTTTAACTAATACATTGGTGTATCGTGGTTCATCACCTACAACGAAATCACCATAAAGAGTGTGTTGATTGATACCCTCACCTTTCAACAAGGTGTGTTTCTTTTTTGAGTTTTTTGTTTTCTTTTTCATTTGATTTTAATTTTGAAACACAAATATAATATGGATATTTTAATAATCCAAATTTTTTTTATATTTTTTTTTGAACCATTTTGCCAAACTAATTTCCACGACTTGCGTCCCCGTACATCAGTTTAAAAAATTCTACTAACTTAAAATGTACCTCGTTCCGTTTAAGGTCATTTCCTTAATACTATCCAACTTAAAGGATAGTGGTTTAACCTTACGTGATTGTGGTTGAGATTTGTTTTGATAAACCTTCGTCATATAACTATCAAATAGGTGTTTATCAATGGGGTTACCCTCAAAGGTGTATTCTACTTGTGGTTGAATTTCATCAAACCTTTCCACACTAACGTAATAGGTGTTCAGTTTCTTGTTGAAAAGTACACATTTACTAATGTGTTTACCAACTTTGTTTTCTTTGACTTTCCACTTCGACATATCCAACCCTTCTTTTTTTCCGTTACTCCCAACTCGGTCTTCATACTCACTACCCAAAAGGTAATTACATTTCGACCTTTTAACCACCTTACCATAATAGGGATTGTCGGTCTTTGTCATACGGACAATAGTTTCGGATAGAATGTTTACAAACGTACCTTTATCTTGTTGGTTAAGGATAAACAAAAGGTCATCGTGATTAACTTTTTGTGTCTTCATTTTTTTTCTTCTTTTCATTTTTTTTCTTCTTTTCATTTTTTTGTTTTTGTTTTTGTGAAACACAAATATACAAGTATAAAAGGTACATTTCCAAATTTATTTTTATTTTTTTGCCAACTAACCAATAGGTAACTTACCATTCGGTAACACCTCAGAACCGCCTCTTCTGAAAATTTTGGTTGGCGTTCTTGTATAAGAGGCCAAACTAAATCGCGCGGACTCAGGACTTCAGGTCATAAAAAAACCCCCACCATTTCTGATGAGGGTTTGGGAAATTGTGAGGTGGGGGATTTTTTCTTAAACTAATTGTTCACTTCCAATCTCTTCTTCAACCCTTAAAACATTTTTAAAATGTTTGGTGTCAATTTGAACATTCCAAATTCCGTCTTCTTTCCAAATAGAACCGATTGGTGTTCCGTGTGTTTTTCTTGTCGCTCCTTGTGTAATGATTACAAATTGGTCTTCGGAAATCATAGGAGGTTCCATAAAAATCTTGTTGTCACCCACTCGTGAGTACATCGCATGTTTGGTATTCATCCATAGAATACTCAAATTTTCGTGTTTTGATTGAAACATAATTTATTGAATTTTATTTTTTTAACAATACAAAGATATAATGTGTTTTTTATTTTACCAAATTTATTTTT
>Ga0194120_10011196_pt1 | contig 10840 bp, 8 predicted proteins | sample TA2MahCa65mmetaG_FD_148642 | JGI IMG/M metagenome (GOLD analysis project Ga0194120, IMG submission 148642) | Freshwater microbial communities from Lake Tanganyika, Tanzania - TA2015019 Mahale Deep Cast 65m | ecosystem: Environmental > Aquatic > Freshwater > Lake | place: Tanzania: Lake... | reverse complement strand
GAATCGCGGTCGATGTGGTATGTTCCTGCATGGCGTTGCTTCCTTTCGTGGAATCAGCACCCCGAGCCTAACGGCTCAAGGCGAGCAACGCCGCTCCTCCTTTTTCAACAATGATCGGGACATCCCCTCGTACTATATCGACCCGGCCAATCTGCTGCGTATCCCCGGCTATGGGCTGCTCAACTTAAACGTTCACTACAATCGCGACATCGCCGATTTCTATTTCAAGAATGTCGAAGTCTACGTCTCCTTGAACAATGTGTTCGACCGCAAATTTGCGGCCGGCGTCGGCGTGGCGCAGAACACGGTGGTCGGCAACATCGAGACGCCGGCCGTCCTCCTCGCCAATTCCGTCGCCGCGATCAAGGCCGGACAGCCGCGCGCGATTATCGGCGGCGTGAAATTCAAGTTCTGACAAGATCGTGCGCCGCCCCGTTTTTTGGGGCGGCGCAGGCCAAACGAGCGTCTTCCGACTTCTCAAGGAGTTTCACTCCGAACAACCAGGAAAGAAACGACAATGAACTCCCGGTCGAAATTGATGCATGGAGCGGCGCTTGGCGCTCTCGCCCTATTGTCCTCCGCGTCCCTTGCGCAGGCGCAGCAGGCGCTTCCGACGATCGACATCGGCGGCCGGCTCCGCACCGGCGCCGGCGTTCGCGCCGCGCCGCGCGGGCCGACAGTCGGAACGCCGGCGGCGCAGACTCCGGCCGTGAGAGAATCGACGGCGGGCGAGGCGGGATATGCGCCGGGCTTTAGCGCCGCCCGCGCCAAGCTGCCGATCTACCGCGATCCGCCTGGCGAGACGGTGACGATGATCGACACAAAATTCCTGTCGCCGACGCCGCTGCTCGATGTCCGAGGGGTGCTGAATTACAGCCCCGGCGTCTCCATACAGCAAGGCGGTAACGCGCGCGATCTGCAGATTTCGATTCGCGGCTCCGGCAACCGTCTCGGCGTCGGATTTCCCTACGGCATCCGCAACATCATGCTGTGGGAAGACGGATTTCCGATCATGACGGCGGACGGCAATGGCCGCAGCGACCTGCTCGATCCGCATTCTTACGCCGCCGTCGACGTCTATCGCGGACCCTCGTCGGCGCTCTTCGGCAATTACGCCTATGGCGGCGCGATCAATTTCCGCACCTTCACCGGCGCCGAAATCGACGGCGTCCACACAGGTTCGGAATTCGGCAGCTTCGGCTATTTCAACAATTACATTCGCGTCGGCAAGGCGGTGAAGGACGGCGTGCTCGGCAATATCGATCTGGCGTTTTTCGCCTCCGACGCCAATAGCAGCGGCTGGAACCGCAATTCCATGTCAGGCAAACAGGCCAAGCTTCTCGGCAGATGGGAGGTGACCCCTACTGATCGAGTCATCGTGAAATATATCGCCAACAATTTGAGAGCGGAGTTCATCAACCGGGAAAATTTCACGGTGTTCTACCTCAATCCGTTTCAAAAAAATTACGGCTGCTCGATCCCTGTCGCCCTGAATCTCAATTTGTGCAACAATCTGAACGTGCCGGCCAATGGCGTCGCCGCCCCGCTCACTCGCCAAAGCGTCTGGCAGCTTGGCTCTCATACCAACACGATCAGACAGATTGGCGCCGTCCAGTTCGAGCATGATTTCGACAAGGACACGACATGGCGGTCGCAGTTCACCTACGACTATCTCGATAACATCAATGGAACCTGGCCGCCGCCGGGCGCACAGGGCGGCGCGGTCGCCATCAGGGGTCCGACGGTGGGCATCACCGCGCAGACCGACATCACCAGTCACATGCCGATCTTCGGATTTCCGGCGACGCATTTTCTCCAGTTCTTCTATAACAACGCCAAGAACACCAATCCGCTCTTCAACCAGCTTCCGAGCGCCTGGTACAGCGGGGCGACGGGCGCGCCGATCGGCAAGATCGACAGCTACACGTCGAACATCAGCCTGCGCGCGCGCGAAGAGATTGCGCTCGCGCCGGGCCTGACCGGCGTCGTCGGCTTCAGCGCCAACTGGAACAGGGTCTGGGGCGTCTTCACCGCCTATAACTACACCGGGACCCCTCCACGGCCGACACTTCCCACTCAGGTCGCCGTCGACAATGACTATTGGAACACGGCGCCGGAAGCGTCGCTCACCTATCGTTACAGCCCCGAGTGGCAGGTGAGGGCGCGCTATGCGACCGCCTACAGCACGCCGACATTCATCTTCCTTACCAGCACGCGAAACGGAGTCGGACAGAATCCGCTGAAGGCCCAGACCAACATGGGGGTCGACCTTGGCATCGACTGGACGCCGCGCTCAGATCTGACGGTCAGCGTGACCGGCTTCAACGAATGGCATCGCAACGAGATTCTGAGACTGAGCAATGGGACGATCAACTATTTTGTGCCCGCTCCCGCCTCGCTTCACCGCGGCGTCGAACTTAACGGTGATTGGCGGCCATTTGAGGGATGGCGGCTGATCGCGGCCTATACGTTCAACAATTTCTTCTTCACCAATTTTTGGGAAGATCTCGGGACGATTAACGGCGTTCCCGTACTCTATAATCGCGCGAGCAATAGAATTCCCAATGTGCCGCCGCATACGCTGACGGCGCGCCTGGGATATGATCAGCCCACTGGCGATCTCGCCGGTCTTGGCGCCTATGTCGAATATGTTTTCAAGAGCGACTATACGATCGACAACGCCAATTACACCACTGTGCCGAGCTACAGCGTGGTCAATCTCAACGCTCACTATAATCACGACCTGACAAATTTCTACATCAAGAACCTCGAGCTCTTTTTCGACGTCCAGAACGTCGCCAATCGAACCTACGCCGCCGGCGCAATGGTGCTTGCCAACTCGCTTCTCGCCGGCACCCCGTTTCAAACGCCATTGGTCTGGCCGACCGGCGGCCTTGCGACGGCGCAGGGCGCAGGCCTCATCGCCGGCCAGCCGATTAGTTTCACCGGAGGCGTCAAACTCAAATTCTGATGCGATCGTACGCCGCCCCCACTTGGGGGCGGCGATCGAGCCGCACAGAGCGCCGAAGCGGTCGGTCGACGACCCGACGGATAGAAAAACGAAACGCAACTATACCGCGCTGAAGCCGACCGATCGTAAACAGGATGATTTCGTGGTTTCGCGGCCCTTTTCATTATGAGGAAGCTATGATTGAACTTAATCGTGCAACACGTCCGCTCCTCGAACGGCTGAGAGGGGGCCTGCCAGCATCCGCGCACGCGCGACAGCCTCTTCTTGGCTATTTGCAATCGCGGCAAATCATCGGATCAACGTCGCCGAGACTGCGTATCGTCAACGTCTTTCCCGGTGACCGCGGTGAAAATATCATGTGTCAGTTCACGATCGAAGGCGACGCGAACGCGCGCGTTTTTGTCGCTCCGCTGACGCAAATCGCGATCGAGCGAAGGCATCCCGCCGCGCGCGAAGCCCTAAAGGCGATCGCTCCCAGCCGGTCCAGATTGAATATCAGGACTCGCAATTGATCCTTTGCATAACGCTCCGACCGTCAGCTATTCGCGTTGCGACTGTCGCCGGACATCTAAATGCCGTAACCGGCCGGGGCTCGCGAGCATAGCCAGCGTCTCCAAGCGTCAGGCGAGGAATGGCCGTGGAGCACGATGCCGGTCTGCGATTTCAGGGCAGATCTCGTCGACGCCCCGATCGTCGCGATGCCGTGACGGCGGAACACGCGCCCCGGCGTGACGGCGACAGTCGCTGCGCTGGCGGCGCCGTGCGTCATCGGGCTGCGCTCGACTTCGCGTCTGATCGCGCCGCAACGCCCGACGGTTCGTGTCATAACTGCAACTCCATTCCGTCGTGAGCTTCAAGAAACCACGATCATCCACAAGACGCCGAATTTGTCAGCAACAGCCCCGAACTGCTTGGCGAAGAATGTCGGGCCTATCTGAATCTGAACGGCGCCGTCAGTCGCCAGCCTCTGCGCGCGATCGTGTAATCCGAAAGTTCAAGCGCGGAAATCTTTCGCGCCTGCAATGCGGTCCTCAAATCTTTGATCATGCGGCAATCCCACTCCGACGCGGGAAGTGAGCGCGACTTCTGAGCCATCGCTCCGCACGACCAAGCGGCGGTCGCGCTGGCGAGGCGCCATCAATCGGCGACCGGCGCTGAATCACTTTGGACGCCGCGTCCGATCGCGATCTGGCCGACCGACCCTTCGACGTGAAACGCGAGGCCTGTCATTTTGGCGAAGAGATCGATATCGCCGACGCCGATCGCGCAGGCGCCGATCTCCATCTCGGCGGCCATCAGATAGAGCGTCTGCATCAGCACGCCGACATGTTTCAGAACAAGGGCATAGGCGAAGCCACTGTATTTCCAGGACACGCGGCTAAAACGCGCCGCCATTGTGACGAGGACTTGCGGGACCACCGGCGCGCCCATGGCGAATTGCGCGTCCTCCAGCATCGCCGTAAGCCAATGCTCGTTCGTCTCGATCAACACAAGAGCGTGGCGGCTGGCGTCGTAATGATAAAAGCCGCGCGCCAGCCCCTCACATCGATCGACGGCGAGATAGAGCTCCAATTCATAGCTTGCGCCGCCGGACGGATAGGGACGAGGAGCGGTCTCCAACTCCGGCTCATCCTGGTCTTCGTCGGGCGCGCGCTCTCGCGAGATGATTCTTGCGGCGCCTCCGAGGAGCCGCGCCACCTCCGCCAGCGTGATCGGGCGCCGCTCATCAAAGGCGCGCGTCGAGCGACGCCGTCGCAACAGTGAGGCAAAGGCCGAGGGCGGCGCGGTATCGAGCGTCGTCAGGTCGATCGCCGGCCCCGGCCAGCTCGGCCGTATCGCCGGCGGCGGCACTGCGAGATGCGCGTGGGCATAGAGCCCGCCGGTCGGATTGGCGTGCCGTCCATTCGTGCTGCGCGTGTGGAACAGCAGATCGTGGAAGTCCCATAGAACGAGATCGCCGTCGCCTTCGGCCGCGCGCAGCCCCTGGTCGGCGTCACGACCGGGCGTGAACAAAATCTGGCCATCGAGGAGCAGCGCCAGCATCTCGACTCCCGGAAAATCGGCCAGGGCGCGAAGCTCTTTTACCGTGCGGGCCTCCGATAGACGTGCGATCATCGCTGTGACGCTGGGGTCGCACAGTCGGAAAAGCGCGCTCGCGCGCGGCGATTCGAGCACGAGGTCGGCGCCGCGCCGTCGCATATAGGCGAAGCGTGACAACGCCAGCGCGCGATCCTCGTCGACCGCGGCCATTCGTGGCGCATAATCGCGCATCTGCGGCTCGATGACGATGAGATCGGGATCGCCCGGCGCGCGAGCCAGCCGAAATTCGACGAGACCATAAAGGGCCAGCCTCCGGACGAGTTCGTTTATCTCCGCGTCCCCATCCCAATCGAACGCAACGCCGGTCTCGAAGTCGGCGGCGCGCGCTGTGACGTCGGCGCCGAAGTTCCCGAACGCCACCGTTCGACCGTCGAAAATGGCGGAGAGTCCTCCCGCGGCGTTGGGCTCGAGCGTGACGCCAGGATTGAGTCGAGCGAAGAGCCGCGCCGGCGGTTGGGACGAATCGCTACGCAAGTCAGGTGCGGGGAAACAATGGATTGACATCGGCTTCGCGTACCGGCCGCTTGCGCAGGCCCAGCGCGACGGGAACGTCATAGAGGCGGCCAGGCCCGAAGCGGCGGTAGAAATGCCGCAGCCCCGGAACGATCACTCGGACCACCGGCACGTCAATGTCCGGCCGCGTCTGATCGAGGACGAGGAAATCATATCCAGCCCGCGCGGCGAGCTTGACGCAGGCCAGAACCTGGTCGCGGCCGTCGAGCTGGGCGAAATTCTTGAACCGCGACCGCCCGAACGACGCCTTGCCCTGCGGCCGCAGATAGGCGTGCTTGCGCAATGGCAGAGGGTCGCCTCCATAATCGTCGTCGGGCCCGGGCGCGGGGCGGCCGCCGAGGCTCTCGATGGCAAGAAACTGGTTGAGCTCGGTCATCGCGCGCAGCGTCGCGATCCTCGGATCGAAATGCGCGCCCGCCGCGACTTCGATAAATTCCCGTCCGTCCTCGATCCAATGGGCGACGGCGACGACGACCGGAATGCCGAGATCGCTGGTTACGTCCAGCGCCCAGACGTCGCGGCCCATCCTGGCGAAAACGGCGCGGAGGTCGTTCACATAACTGTCGCCGAGCTTGTCGAGATCGATCTCCGGACGGCGCAAACGATTGTACCACCAGATCGCATATGCGTCCCGCTCAACGAGTTCGAGGAAACCCTGAATGATCGCTTCCTCGATCGTATTGCCCGCCGCGCAGCCGTTCGAATCCGCGCTGATCTGATTGGCGCAGCCGGACTCGTGGAAGAAATACAGAAGGCCGGTGGGAACGTATTTGAAGCCCTCGTCGCGCAGCGACCACACGGGCGACCATTCCGTCTCCGCAGCGGGATCGAAGCGCTGTGCGCCCTCGCCGCAGCCGCCGCTTTTTGCGCCTTGCTCATATTGCGCGTCGCTATAGTGCAAAATGTCGTTGGGCAGGATCGCCTCGCCCGCCGGGAAATCCGTATATCGCCGGACGGTCCTGATCTCGTCGCCCTGGAAAATCCCGCAGTAGCGCTCGATCGCCTCCATCAGCGCGCTTGCCTCGCCCTGTTCGGCGACGCTGCCCTTGCCATAACTGTCGCCGCTCAGCCCGGCCTGAAGGGCGTCGACCGTTTCGGGGCGCGGCGAAAAATTATGTCTGGCGACAAAGCTCGCGTCGAGCGGCTGTTGGCTCTTGATCCGATCGAGATGCGATACGACGCCGGTCAGCGGGCTCACATGCTTGCGATTGCGGGCAAGGGTGTCGCCCGGCGAGACCGATCTGTAGCCCCCGCTCGTCACGACGCTCGCGCTGCCGGCATGCAGCGGGATGGGCGTGGGCGTTCGCGTTGGATCGCGCAGCTCGGGGTCGCCGCAGCTTGGGCATTGCGGCCGAGCCGGCACATAATGCCGTGCGACGGTCGAGCCCATCAGATCCAGGCTCACGATATGCTGGTGCAGATCGGTGCGGAAGCCGCTGGCGATCGCCTTGGCGATTTCCGCAGCGGCGAGGCCTACGCCGCTCAGGCCGAGCGGATGGGCGCCGAGCGGCGAGACGGCGACGCAGCGCGCCTCCTTGCGGTCGAGGAACGCCTTGACCTGTCGATTCCAGTTCATCCGATCGGCAAGGCATCTCCAGCAGGCGCTCTTGCCAGGGCTGAAGATCGGGCCGACCAGCGGGAAAACGCCGGACGGCTGCACCAGCAGCCACTCCTGTTTTTCCTCGAGCCGGCGTCGGTTGAACTCAGCGAGCTGGCTTTCGAGATAATCGCCGACGAGGGCGACGATCAGATCGCCCCCGCGCTTCACGACCTTGACGCCGAATACGTCCAGCGCCTCCGCCAGCGCGCCCGCGCCGCCGATCCCTAAGGGTTCGATCCGAACCGAGACCTTTTGCAGATTTTTTTCGGCGACGTCGGGCGGCAGGCCGAGACTGGCCCAATAGGCCGCCGCAATCCCGTCGGATGCGGCCGCCGGGATGACCAAACGGCGATCAAGCAGCCGCTTGAACGCCTCGTCGATTGCGTCGACCGGAAACTCCGCGGATAGCGCCTCACGTATGGCGTGGGCGTCCTCTCCCGCGCCGATCCGCTCCGCCAGCGCGCAGTAGAGCGCGCCATGAAGAAAAAACTTTCTGTCCTCCGAATAAAGGCAGACAGCGTCAGGCGGCAGGACATAGACCGAAAAATTGGGCGAGAATCGAAGGGCGTCGCCAAACGGCGCTTCTGGAACCCGCTTCCGCGAAAGCGATCCGGATGCTTCAACTGTCATTTGGTTGTCGCGCGCTCCCCCGTCTTGTCGCGCCTAGCCGCGACAAGATTCGCTCGATCAGGAATCGGAGACAAGGCGCACGGGCGACGTGGTGAAGCCTTCCGCACCACGCGACCGCCTCGGCCTGCGGAGCAGCCCGAGGCACAACCCACCGCTCAGCCACTATAATGTGCGTCGGCGCGTCACCAGCAACCACGGCAGCCGCAGCCGCGACAGCCCCTGCAGCCGCATCCACGGCACCCACAGCCCCTACAGCCGCGGCATCCCCACCACCATGCGACCTGCTCGGTCTTCACGGCCGGGACTTCTTCGCGGTCGAAAAGGCGGAATGAATTCAGCCCCACATCGAACACTTCCTGTTCGCGGAGGTCGATTGTGCGCGTCCTGCTGGTTTCCGGAGTCGCAGCGGCTTCAGCAGGAGAGCTGTCCACGCAGGCGGCGCCCGCGAGTGACAAGGATACGCCCATTACGCCGAGCGCCTTTTTGCCTCGGCCTTTGCTCTGTGGGCTGTCCGATGAGCGCGCCATTAGAGTCCTCCCCAAAGGTATTCAAAAACCTATCGGGGCAGATAATAGCGCTCATCTGGCGGCGGTCAATGCTCACCCCAGGCTCAGCGCATGTGAGACGGCCGCCTTGGCTGAGCTTGGGCATAGTTTTGCTGGGTTTTTTCCGCCAAGCGCGTCGTCCGGCCCGTGGCGTTGGCGAGGGGTTGCAGGGCTTACTGCTCCAGCTCGATCGAGCCGAGATCATCGCTCATGAAGCTGACGAGCCAAATGCCGGCTCGACTTGCTTGATTCCAAGGCGCCGAGCGGCGAGCGCCAACCAAAACCGCCGAGATGGCGCGTTCATGAAAATCTGTCGAAAGAGATCGAGCCATCAGACGCTGGCCGCCATCCCGCCCGCGTCTTAACTATCCAAACCACATTGGAATCGACCAGATTCAGCTACAGTGTAACGCGCTCTAATTCATAAACCAGCCGTGACTGACGACGATGGATTCTCCGGTGAGCGCATTCGTCTGAAAAGAGGCGAGCATCAACGCAACTTCGGCCACGTCCGAGATCATGGTGAATTGCTTGTCGACGGTCTCGCCCAGCATCACGTCCTCGACGACTCGCTGTTCGGTAATGCCGAGATCATGCGCCTGCTGGGGAATTTGCTTTTCGACCAGCGGCGTCATCACGAAGCCGGGGCAAATCGTGTTGGCGCGCACGTTATGTTTCGCGCCTTCCTTCGCCATCACTCTGGCCAGGCCAAGAATTCCGTGTTTGGCGGCGACATAGGCGGACTTCAGCGGCGACGCCTCATGGCTATGCACCGAGCCCATATAGATGAGCGCGCCCGATTTCTGAGGATACATATATTTCACGCATGACTTGGTCGTCAGAAAGGCGCCGTCAAGATGGATCGACAGGAGCTTTTTCCATTCTTCGAAGGGAAATTCCTCAATCGGATGAACGATCTGAATGCCCGCATTGGAAACGAGTATGTCGATCGTTCCAAAGGCTTTCGCGGCCGCGTCAACGCCAGAACGCACTTGCTCTTCATTGGTGACGTCCATTGCAACCGCAATGGCGACGTCGTCGCCGCCGATTTGCTCCGCCGCGGATTTTGCGGCGTCAATGTTCAGATCGGCGATGCACACCCTGCCGCCAGCGTTTGCAAAGCGTTGCGCAACGCCATGGCCGATGCCGCTCGCGGCGCCCGTAATCAATGCGACCTTGCCGTTCAGTTCCATCAGAAAGTTTCCTTAGGCGAGATAATCATAAACCACTCTGCCAAGTCCGAGCGTGAGGTCGGCGAGAATATGCGTCGCCGAAACAATCTCGCGTACCGGCAATGCGGCGACCGGCGCCAGCGCATGTGCGTTCAGTTCAAGCGACGCCGGACCCGTGTAGGCGCTTTTCACGGTAATCTCCTCTAGACGATAATCAACGAGTTCGAGAATGCGGGGAGAGCCGTCCACATGCGGAATAATTTTCAGCAGATAATTGGGAAGCTCGAGCGCGCGGAGTATGTCGGCGCTATCGAGAGCGCTGTGCTTATATCCCATGACGCCGCGCGCGACCCGAACCGAGCCGTAATCGAGAACCCCCACGAGGGCGTCGCGTTCCACGGCCAGAGAGGGATTGGCGAACTTCTTTGGGAATCCCCATAATTCCCGACCGCCATAGATCGGCGGCCCGTCATTGAGATACATGGCATGCGTATATTGCCCGGGATTGCCGTTGAAATAGACGGGGATCGCCTGACCTGACTCGCAATAGTCGCCGAACCCCGTCGAATCCGGCATGCGGATAAACTCATATTTGACCAGGTCGTCCCGAACTTCCAGAGGTTCGGGCACGACCCGCTCCAAAGCTTCGCGATCGGTGCGATAGGTGATCACAAGATATTCGCGATTGAAGAACCGGTACGGTCCCCGCGGATAGGCGGGACTCGTGAGCGGCATCGCGAAGGCGGTGTTGCGCACATCGTCGATTTTCATGAGGGCTCTCTCTTCTTGTCCGATTGATACAGCTCTTTGGTGCAATCGAATATGACAATGTCTTCGTCCGGGCGACTCCTGGAAACCCATTTGGAGTTGGTCAATGTCGCAAGGGCGTCGGCGGCGCCGGCCTTCCAATGATCGTCCATCGATAGACGTGAAAAGTCATAGTCCTTGGCGCCGGTCTCATAGGCTGCGCGACGATGAACGAGCTGCACGATCGTGACTCCCGCCAGATCGCCGAAGTCGCTCAGCGCCAGCCAGTCAGGATCATGAAGGAGCTCTGGTCGAATTTTTTTCGAAAGCCGGTTCACCGTCACGCGAAGATCATGGGCGCGTTTGAGGAGATCGGTGTTGAGCCTGGTCCGGCTCGAATAGCGAATTTCCTTTTCCCGGTGAAGGACATCGAAGGGGGATGTCCCGATCATTGTTGAAAAAGGAGGAGCGGCGTTGCTCGCCTTGAGCCGTTAGGCTCGGGGTGCTGATTCCACGAAAGGAAGCAACGCCATGCAGGAACATACCACATCGACCGCGATTC
>Ga0194120_10011195_pt1 | contig 10840 bp, 11 predicted proteins | sample TA2MahCa65mmetaG_FD_148642 | JGI IMG/M metagenome (GOLD analysis project Ga0194120, IMG submission 148642) | Freshwater microbial communities from Lake Tanganyika, Tanzania - TA2015019 Mahale Deep Cast 65m | ecosystem: Environmental > Aquatic > Freshwater > Lake | place: Tanzania: Lake... | reverse complement strand
GACCTCGACGGCAACTGGGAAGTGCTGGCCGAGCCGATTCAGACCGTGATGCGCCGCTACGGCGTCGCCAATCCCTACGAGCAGTTAAAGGCGCTCACCCGAGGCACCCGCGTCGATGCCGCCGGCATGGCCCGCTTCGTCCACGGACTGGATCTGCCCGAGGCCGTGAAACACGAGATGCTGACCTGGACACCGGGCGGCTACACCGGCCTTGCCGCCCAACTCGCCAAGGCCATCTGAGGTGAATGCCGAGATGTCCGAATTCGCGTTTGATGTCAGCGCCCTCGACTTCGAGTCGCGTGTGCTGGAGGCCTCACACCAGCAACCGGTACTGGTCGATTTCTGGGCCGAATGGTGTGGCCCGTGCAAGGTATTGAAACCCCTGCTGGAAAAACTGGCGGCGGAGTATCAGGGCAAATTCCTCCTCGCCAAGGTCAATTCCGATAAGAACCAGGCCGTCGCGCAGGAATTTGGCGTGCGCAGCATCCCGACCGTCAAGGCCATTGTCGCCGGTGAGGTGGTGGACGAATTCGCCGGTGCCCTGCCCGAGAGTCAGGTGCGTGCCTTCATCGACCGCCTGCTGCCAACCCCCGCCGAAAAACTGCTGCGCCGCGCCATCGAACAACGCAGTGCGGGTGACACCGCCGCTGCGCTGGACCTGTTAGGCCAGGCCTCGCAACTGGAACCGGAAAACGAAAATATCCGCATCGAGGCGGCCGACATCCTTCTCGACACAGGCAAAACAGATGAGGCAAAGGCGCTGCTTGACAGCTTGAAGCCCACGACGCGGATGGAAGACCGCATCAAACCCTTGTTCGCCAAGCTCAGTTTTAGTCTGGGTGAACAGGGGGGTGCGAGCGAGGCCGACCTGCGTCAGCGCATCGCCCAGGACCCCCGTGATCTGGAGGCGCGGCTGGCGCTGGCCAACCTGTACATCGCCAGCCGGCAGTACGCGGCAGGCATGGATGAACTCCTGGCCCTGCTCGCCCTCGATCGTGGCTGGCAGGACGATGTGGCCCGCAAGACGCTGCTTCAAGTCTTCGTTCTGCCCGACGCTGCCCCCCTCGTCCCGCAATATCGACGCAAACTCTCCAGCACCCTGAACTGATGAACCCCTTATTGGACACCTCCGGATTGCCTCGTTTCGACGCGATCCGTTCCGAACATATTGCCCCGGCGATTGACCAGATCCTCGCCGACAACCGCCGCCTGATCGAGCGCCTGCTGAACGACCCCGAGGCCCGGCGCTGGGATGACTTCGTGACGCCGCTGGAAGACGCCAACGAACGCCTGTCGCGCGCCTGGGGGCCGGTATCGCACCTGCATTCGGTGCTGGACTCGCCCGAACTGCGCGAGGCCTACAACAGCCGCCTGCCCGCCGTGACCGAATACTGGGCCGATCTGGGCCAGGACGAACGCCTCTATGCCCGTTACAAGGAGATAGACACCGCGACCAAGGCCAGCGGCGCGACCCTGTCCACCGAGCGCCGTCGCGTGCTGGATAACGAACTGCGCGACTTCCGCCTCGGCGGAGCCGAACTGGAACCCGAACCCAAGGCGCGCTTCAAGCTCATTCAGGAAGAACTCGCCGCCCTCGCCACCCGTTTTGAAGAAAACCTGCTCGATGCCACCAATGCCTGGTCGAAGCTCGTCCAGCGCGAAGACCTGCCCGGCGTGCCGGAGGACAGTCTGGCCATGTTTGCAGATGCCGCTCGTGCCGACGGCCAGACCGGTTACAAACTCACTCTGCGCGCGCCCTCCTACCTGCCGGTGATGCAGTTCTGCGCCAACCGCGGTTTGCGCGAGGAGATGTATCGCGCCCATGTCACCCGCGCCTCCGAATTCGGCCCGGCTGAACGCGACAACACCGCCCTGATCACGCAAATCCTGGCGCTGCGCCATGAGGCCGCGCAATTGCTGGGCTACGCCCATTACACGGCGCTATCGTTAGCCACCAAGATGGCCGACAGCGCGAGTCAGATCGAGACCTTCATGCAGAATCTCGCCACCCGCGCCAAGCCCTCGGCCGGCCGCGATCTGGCCGATCTGCGCAGTTTCGCCGCGCAAGAACTGGGCCTGTCCGAATTGGCCGCCTGGGACATCGGCTGGGTCAGCGAGAAGCTGCGCGAGGCGCGTTATGCCTTCTCCGAGGCCGAGGTCAAACCCTACTTTCCGGAGCCGCGCGTGCTGGCCGGGCTGTTTAGCGTTATCGAGACCCTTTACGGCCTCAAAGTGGTCGAGGACATCGCCCCGGTCTGGCACGACAGCGTGCGTTTCTTTGCCCTGCAAGATGCAAGCGGTCAACGCATCGGCCAGTTTTATCTCGACCTCTACGCCCGCGAGAGCAAACGCGGCGGGGCCTGGATGGACGATGCGGTGACGCGCCGGCGCATTGAGGACGGCATCCAGACGCCGGTCGCGTACCTCAACTGCAACTTCGCCCCCCCCGCCGGAGGCAAGGCGGCGCTGTTTACCCACGACGAGGTCATCACGCTGTTCCACGAATGCGGCCACGGTCTGCATCACCTGCTCACCCGTTGCGAAGAAATCGGCGTGTCCGGCATCAACGGCGTCGAGTGGGACGCGGTCGAGTTGCCTAGCCAGTTCATGGAAAACTTCTGCTGGGAATGGCCGGTATTGCAGCGCATGACCGCTCATATCGAGACCGGTGCGCCGCTGCCGCGCGCGCTATTCGACAAGATGCTGGCCGCCAGAAACTTCCAGAGCGGCCTTCAGATGCTGCGCCAGATCGAGTTTTCGCTGTTCGACCTGCGCCTGCACCAGGCCACGGAACCGAATGTACGGGACCTGCTCAATCAAGTACGCCACGAAGTCGCCGTTCTGTTCCCGCCCGACTTTAACCGCTTTCCAAACGGCTTCTCGCATATCTTTGCCGGCGGCTACGCAGCGGGCTATTACAGCTACAAATGGGCCGAGGTGCTGTCCGCCGATGCCTACGCCTTGTTCGAGGAAACCCGCGACGGTGAGGGTAATCTTGATCCCGAAACCGGTCACCATTTCTGGAAGGAAGTCCTCGCCGTCGGCGGCTCACGCGACGCCCTCGACAGTTTCCGCGCCTTCCGTGGCCGTGAGCCCGATATCGACGCCTTGTTGCGTCACAGCGGCCTCAGCGCCTGAATCGTCATCCCGTAAACCCAGAAAAAAGCCCCGCGTTGCGGGGCTTTTTTGCGGCTGCACGCTGCGGCTGCACGCGCCTATCAGGCACCCGTCAGCTTGTGGTATTTCTCCATCAACTGCTCCGGTGTCTCGACATAATCCGGATTCAACGGGATGCAATCGACCGGACAGACCTCGCGGCACTGCGGGACATCATAATGTCCGACACACTCCGTGCACTTGTTCGGATCGATGATGTAAATGTCATCCCCTTGCGCAATCGCATCGTTCGGGCACTCCGGTTCACAAACATCACAGTTGATACATTCATCGGTAATCATCAAGGCCATGGCATTTCCTTTCGTAGCTAAGTCGATTTTAATCGGGCGATCACGCGGTCGGCAATCAGCGGCGAGACAAAGGCATCAATCTCGCCGCCCAGGCGGGCAATCTCGCGCACCATCGTCGCCGACAAAAACATATACTGCCCATCCGGGGTCAGAAACACCGTTTCCAGGTCCGGCAGAAGCATGCGGTTCATGCCCGCAAGCTGAAATTCATATTCAAAATCCGATACGGCGCGCAGGCCACGCAACACCAGGCGGGTCTCTTCCCGTTGCGCCAGATCAATCAGCAAACCCCTGAACCCGATGACGCGCACATTCGCCAGGCCAGAAAACACGGTCTGAGCCAATTCAATCCGCTCCTCCATGGAGAATAACGGATCCTTACTGGCGCTGGCTGCCACCGCCACAATGACCTGATCAAAGATCCCGGCCGCGCGCTTGACGAGATCTTCGTGCCCCCGTGTCAGCGGGTCAAATGTCCCAGGGTATAGGATCTTGCTCATAGTCAACTCACGGTCAACGATGGCCCCTCTTCGGGCCGTCTCAACAAAACTTGCCGGGTCTGTCCGGCGCGCCCTTCGCGCCAGACCTGCCACCCCGAGAGATCCGGGGGGGTATCAAACTCGCCGTAGATTGTACCCCCCGGCCTCAGCAAAGGGGCGACGAGTTGTAGCGCGGGGGCCAACAAACCGGCGGCAAAGGGGGGATCGAGGAAGATCAGGTCGTATCCGGATGAATCCCCATGGGGTTGCGTCTTCAGCCACACCAAGGCATCCGCACGAATCAGGCGGACCTGGGTCGCCGCCAGGGTGCCGCAATGCGCTTGCAAGGCGGCAAAGGCCCGCGCATCAGCCTCCACCAGGGTCACCTCAGCGGCCCCGCGCGAGGCGGCCTCAAGACCCAGGGCACCACTCCCGGCGAAGAGATCCAGACAGCGCAGCCCCGTCAGGCGCTGCCCAAGCCAGTTGAACAGGGTCTCGCGCACCCGATCCGGAGTCGGCCGTAATCCGGGCACATCGGGAAACGGCAAACGCCGCCCACGCCAGAGGCCACCGATGATGCGAACGCTATTGCCCGCGTGCCTGGTTGACCTATTTCCCGTCACGCGTCACCTGCCCGCCCACAATGACGGTCACCATCTGACCCGGCACCACCCGCTCACGGAAGGCACGCCGAATGTCGTCCAGAGTCACCGCCGCCACCTTGCGCGGATACTCGTCCAGCCAGGTCAGCGGCAGGCCATAGAAACCCAGCATGGCCAAGTGCTCGACGATTTTCTTGTTGCTATCAAGGCGCAAGGGGAAGCTGCCAATCAGGTTGGCCTGCGCCTGTTTCAATTCGGCCGCAGTCGGCCCCTCGTCGATAAAGCGTTGCACCGTCGCACGCACCACGGACAAGGCCTCGTCCGTCGCCTCACGGCGCGTTTGCAGGCCAATCTCGAACGCCCCGCGCTGCCGCAACGGCATGAAATAACTGTGCACGCTATACGCAAAACCTCGCCGATCGCGAATCTCCTTCATCAGGCGCGAATCAAAACCGCCACCGCCCAGGATGTAGTTGCCAACCAGGAGCGGAAAATAATCGGGATCATCGCGGGTCATGCCGGGCAAACCTATCTGCAAGTGGCTTTGCGTGGCGTGATGCGGCAGGACCACCGTCTCGGCCTGCGTCCGCCGTGGCACGGCCGGCAAGGGGGCGGCAGCCAGACCGGCGGGAAGGCCCTGCGCCAGTTGTTGCGCGATGGCCTCGGCCGTTGGCCGATCAATATCGCCCATCATGACCAGGGTCAGGTTCGCCGCCCGGTAATACTGGCGGTGAAAGTCGGCCAGTTGTGTCGCCTCCAGCCCGGAAAGCGTCTCGATACGCTCATGCAAACCATACGGGTGCATGGCAAATACGCGGGACGAAAATTCCCGCGCGGCGATAAATTCGGGCTGCGTCTCCGACTCGCGCAGACCGGCGATGGCGCGGGTCTTTTCGCGACTCAGCACGGCGGGGTCAAAATGCGGCCGGCTCAGCACCGCCTGCAACACTGCCAGCGCCGCCTGGCGTTCACGGGCGCTGCTCAAGGTGCGCAGGGAGAAACCCGCGCGATCCGCATCCTGCGACTGCGCCATCACGGCCCCGACATCCGCCAGACGCTCAGCGATCTGCTGCTCACTCAAGTCGCCCGCGCCCAAACGCATCAGGGCATGGGTCATCCCCGCCAGCCCCGCCGTCGCCGCCGTATCGCGTGCCGTACCGGCCTCAAAACTCGCGCTCACATCGAGCATCGGCAAGTCATGATTGGCCACAAAAAACACGCGGGCGCCATTGGCCGTTTGCCACTGCTGGATATTCAGCCCGGCCAGGGCCGAGAAGGCCATACAGGTCATACCCAACACGGCCAACATCTGTTTAGCGAACATGGCTGCCTCCGGAAACAGGGGCCGGCTGACGCGTCGGCATTGGCAAGGGCTCCAGCTCCGCGAGAGTCAGGCGGGTATCTCGCAAATATTTTTCAGCCACCGCACGCACCTGGTCGGCGGTCACGGCCCGCAACCGATCAAAACGCAAGGCACGATCACGCCAGGACAAACCCGCCGTCTCCCACTCGCCGATCTGCATGGCCTGATAAAACAGCGAATCCTGCTGGAACACCTGCCCGGCCACGACCTGTGCCTTGGCGCGAGCCAGTTCGTCCTCGCCAACCCCATCTTTTATCAGGCGTTGCAACTCGCGCTTGAGGGCCTCTATGGCCTCGGAGAGCCCGCGTCCCTCGGCCGGCATCAGGCTAATGACGAACTGCGCCGGGCCCCGCGACACCGGGTCATAGCCCGCATCGACATCAAGCGCCACCCGCTGGGTCTTGACCAGAACCTGCGGGAGGCGCGCGGAGCCGTGACCATCCAGTACCCCGGCCAGGATCTCCAGCGCATACGGCTCCACATCCGCCGCCGGCTGCTGTAAACGGGGCACCGGCCAGGCCAGGATGGCGACCGCCAGCTTGGCAGGCGCACGCACCACGACATGACGGCCGCCCTGCGGTTCCGGCTCGGTAAAAGGCTTGCGAACGGGAAGCTCCCGGCGGGGGATGACCCCGTAATATTTTTCGGCCCAGGCAAAGACCTGCTCCGGCTGGACATTGCCCGTCACCACCAGGGTCGCGTTATTGGGCGCATACCAGCGCTCATACCAGAGCCGGGCATCCGCGACCGTCATGTTATTGAGATCGCTCATCCACCCAATCACCGGGTGACGATACGGGTGCTCGGAGTAGGCCGCCGCCATCAACTGTTCATACAGCCGGGACCGGGGGTTATCATCGGTGCGCAGACGACGCTCTTCCTTGACCACCTCAATCTCCTTGGCGAAGGCCTCCGGAGCCAGCGTCAAATGCGCCATACGATCAGACTCCAGAATCATGGCCTGCTCCAGACGCCCGGCCTGCAGGGTCTGGAAATAGGCCGTGTGATCCCGCGAGGTAAAGGCATTCTCCCGCCCACCCAGCGCCGCAATACGCTTGGAAAACTCACCCTCCGGCACCTTGGGCGTGCCCTTGAACATCATGTGTTCCAGCAGATGCGCCACGCCCGTCGTACCATAGCTCTCATCCATGCTACCGGCGCGATACCACACCTGCGCCACCGCCACCGGGGCGCGATGGTCTTCCTTGACGATCACCTTGAGGCCGTTGTGCAGGGTGCGTTCGCTGACCGTCGCGGAGGCCGCCAGCGGTATCACACCGAGGAGAATCCCGAAGACCGACCCAAGAATGCCAGCCATTGATGCGCGCTTAATCTTCAGAAAGGGGTAGGGCATGGTATATTTTTCCAAACTGCAAACTGAGCCATTCAAGAACCACCGTGTTTTTCAAATCCCGTCCACCCTCTGACACCCCATCAACAGCGAAATCCCCCGGTTGGCTGGGACGCCTCAAGGCGGGCCTGACCAAGACCCGGGCCGTCCTGGCAACCCCCTTTACGGCCCTGTTTGCGCGCCATGCACGCATTGATGCCGCCCTTTACGAGGAACTGGAAGAACTGCTGATCACGGCCGACTGCGGCGTCGCAGCGACCGAGCATATCCTCACGGCCTTGAAAGCGCGTGTCAAGCAAGAACGCATTGAGGACAGCGCCGAGCTGCGAACCGCCCTCAAGACCGTTCTCGTCGAGGTTCTCGCACCGCTGGAAGCGCCGTTGGATGTCACCCGCCACAAACCCTTCGTCATCATGCTGGCTGGGGTAAACGGTGCAGGCAAGACCACCACCATCGGCAAGCTCGCCAAACGCTACCAGGAACAGGGGCTCAAGGTTATCCTGGCCGCTGGCGACACCTTCCGCGCTGCCGCCCGCGAACAACTTGCCGTCTGGGGCGAGCGTAACCAGGTAGAGGTCATCGGTGGCGGCTCCCAAGACCCAGCCGCCGTCATTTTCGATGCCATTCAGGCAGCGCGTGCCCGACAGATTGATGTCGTCCTGGCCGACACCGCCGGCCGACTCCCGACGCAGTTGCATCTGATGGACGAGATCCGCAAGGTGCGCCGCGTCATCGAAAAGGCGGATCCCAGCGCCCCCCACGAGGTTCTGCTCGTGCTTGATGCCAATACCGGCCAAAACGCCCTGGCGCAGACACAGGCCTTTGGCGAGGCCATCGGTGTCACCGGTCTCGTCCTGACCAAGCTCGACGGCACGGCCAAGGGCGGCGTGATCGCGGCGTTGGCGCGCAAACACCCGGTTCCGGTGCGTTACATCGGCGTTGGCGAAGGCCTGGACGACCTGCAACCCTTCCGTGCCCAGGAATTTGTCGACGCCCTGTTCGAATAACCGCCATGATTGAACTCATTGATGTCACCAAGCGCTACCCCGGCGGCCATGTCACCCTGGCGAATGTGAATCTGCACATCCAGCTCGGCGAGATGGTCTTCATCACCGGCCGCTCGGGCGCGGGCAAGAGCACCCTGCTCAAACTGATCGGCAGTATCGAAAAACCGACCTCCGGTCACATCAAGATCAGCGACAAGGATATCTCCCGTCTGCCCCGCACGGCCGTGCCCTATTTCCGGCTCAACATCGGCATGATCTTCCAGGATCACAAGCTTCTCTATGACCGCAGCGTGCTCGACAATGTCCTGCTGCCCCTGCATCTCCGCGAGATCCACGGCGCAGAGGCCACTCGCCGAGCCCGCGCTGCACTGGAAAAGGTCGGCCTGGCCGACCGTGAGCGCAGCCGCCCCATCACCCTCTCTGGCGGCGAACAACAACGCCTGTGTATCGCCCGCGCCATCGTCGGACGCCCCCGGCTGATCCTCGCCGACGAGCCCACCGCCAATCTCGACGATGATTACGCCCACGAGATCATGAACATCCTCCAAGCCCTCAACGAGGGCGGCGACACCATCCTCATCGCCACCCATGATCAGGACCTGATTGCGCGCTATGGGAAACGCTGCCTCGTCCTTGCTGATGGGGCCCTGTCATGATCCTCGGCGCCCACACCCAACATCACCTCGACAGCCTGGTCACGGCCTGGCAGCGCCTGCGCGCGCAACCCCTGGCCAGTGCCTTTTCCATTCTCGTCATTGGCATCGCCCTGTCCCTGCCCACAGGCCTTTATCTCCTGATTTCCAACCTCGACCGTGCCTCGAGCAGCCTGTCCGAGCACACCGAGATGACGGTCTTTCTGAAGCCCAAGATCGAAACGGCCGCCGCCCTTGGCCTCGCTGAGGCCCTGCGCAACGAACCCGGGATTCGCAAGCTGCGCTTCGTTTCCCGCGAAGACGCCCTCCTGGAGCTCCAACGCAGCGGCCTTGATGATGTCCTCACCAGTCTCTCCAGCAACCCCTTGCCCCACGCCCTGGTGATTGAACCGACCCAAGTTCACCCAGAACATATCCGCCGCCTTGGCCAGCAACTCCGGCAGCGCCCCGAGGTCGACACTATCGCGAGCGCCGAGGCCTGGGCCCACCGCCTCGCCGCGCTGCTCGACTTCGGCGTTGGCCTCACCTGGATGCTGGGCACCGTCCTCGCCCTGTCGCTGGCCGCCATCACCGGAAACACCATCCGCCTGCAGATCTACGCGCGCCGCGACGAGATCGAGATCTCCCGCCTGATCGGCGCCACCGATCGCTTCATCCGCCGTCCCTTCCTCTACTTTGGCGCCCTGCAAGGTCTCTTGGGCGGTCTGGCCGCCTTAATCCTCTCTGGACTTGCGATCCTCTGGTTAAACCAAAGCGTGGCCGAACTCGCCAGCACCTATGGCAGCAGCTTCCGGCTCGCCCATCTGGATGCCCCCATCAGCCTCCTGCTGCTAGCCTGCGGCGCCCTGCTGGGCCTGGCGGGGGCCTGGCTATCGGTCGCCTACACCCTGCGCGACTTCGACTAACCTCAAGATCACGCCTTATCGTCCATACTGGCACTCCATATCATCGAGTGCTAAAATGGAGCGAGTTGATCTTAAAGGGAGTTCGCCATGACCGCTGATACCCTGCATTTTCCTGTTCCAACCACCTTGGGCAGCCTCGATAGCTATATCCAGGCGACCCATCGTTTCCCGCTCCTGACTGCCGACGAAGAGGTCGAGCTGGGCCGTCGCCTGCGCGACAACGGGGATGTCGAGGCCGCGCGTAAGCTGGTGCTCTCCCACCTGCGTCTGGTCGTGGCCGTCACCCGGGGTTATCTTGGTTATGGCCTGCCCCACGCCGATCTGATTCAGGAAGGCAGCCTCGGCCTGATGAAGGCGGTCAAGCGTTTCGATCCCGATCGCGGCGTGCGCCTGGTCTCCTTCGCCATTCACTGGATCAAGGCCGAGATCCATGAGTTCATCATCAAGAACTGGCGCTTGGTCAAGGTGGCCACCACCAAGGCGCAGCGCAAGCTGTTCTTCAATCTGCGCAGCCTCAAAAAAGACCTCGGCACCATGAGCCAGGCCGATGTCGAGACCGTGGCCCAGACTCTTAAGGTCCAGCAGGCCGATGTGCGCGAGATGGAGGCCCGCCTCTACAGCCATGACATCGCCCTGGATGCCCAGAGCGATGACGAGGACGAGTCCTTTGCGCCCATCGCCTATCTGGCCGCACCCGGTGCCGAGCCGACCCAGCAACTCGAACGCCAGGCGCACGATCGTCTGCTGAATGAAGGTCTGAAAGACGCATTGGCCACGCTGGATCCGCGCAGCCGCCATATCGTCGAGTCACGCTGGCTGAACGAGGAAAACCCTGCCACCCTGCACGACTTGGCCGCGATCTACAGCATCTCTGCCGAGCGTGTACGGCAGATTGAGGTCAAGGCCATGCAGAAGATGCGTGTGGCACTGGCCGCCTGACAGGCAACGATCTGCAGCACCCACAAAAAACCCCGCAGATGCGGGGTTTTTTGTGGGTGCGATTATCGCTGTAA
>Ga0194120_10011193_pt1 | contig 10841 bp, 9 predicted proteins | sample TA2MahCa65mmetaG_FD_148642 | JGI IMG/M metagenome (GOLD analysis project Ga0194120, IMG submission 148642) | Freshwater microbial communities from Lake Tanganyika, Tanzania - TA2015019 Mahale Deep Cast 65m | ecosystem: Environmental > Aquatic > Freshwater > Lake | place: Tanzania: Lake... | reverse complement strand
AGTAAAAAATCCAATTTCACTTCTTGCACCCATCGGAATGAGTTTTCGCGATGCAATTTCTTTTGCCGGCGGAACAACAGAAAAACAATTTGCAGTGTTTGTCAGCGGAATTATGATGGGGAAATTGGAATTCAATCTTGATATTCCGATTACAAAAACGTGTGCGGGACTTGTTGTTCTCCCGACAGAACATACACTCGTTCAAAGAAAAATGCAACCGGAAAAAGTAAAACATCATATCGGAAAATCTGCGTGCGACCAGTGTAGTTATTGCACGGAACTTTGTCCGCGTTACATTCTTGGTTACGACATTCAGCCGCACAAAGTGATGCGCAGTTTGGGATTTACGACAACGGGAGAAAATATCTGGAATCAATTTGCGCAACTTTGCTGCGCGTGTGAATTGTGCACATTGTATGCGTGTCCCGAAAGTTTATTTCCGAAAGAAGCATGCGACAAAGCGAAACATGATTTGCGCGAACAAGGAATCAAGTGGAGCGGAAAGATGGAAGTCGAACCGCATCCAATGTATGAAGGAAGACGCACGCCGCTGAGACAATTGATGAAACGACTTGGCGTAGAAGAATATAATGTTGACACAAAATTTTCTTCAGAAAAAATTCTTCCGAAGAAAGTGGAAATTCCGTTATCGCAACACATCGGTTCTCCCGCGCAAGCAGTTGTTCGTCTTGGAGATAATGTTCGCAAAGGACAACTCATCGGCGAAATTCCCAACGAAAAATTGGGAGCGAGAATTCATGCGAGTATAGATGGAGTGGTGAAAAATGTTGATGAAAAAAATATTGTAATTGAAAAAGTATAAAATGCTATTAGCTGTTAGCCATTGGCTGTTAGGAATGAAGAGATGAGAAATTTTAGAACTTTAAATATTTGGCAACAAGGAATTGAAATCGTAAAAGAAATTTATTTGCTCGTAGAAGGTTTGCCCAAAGAAGAAAAATATGGATTGAAAAGTCAAATGTGTCGAGCGGCAGTATCAATTCCATCGAATATTGCCGAAGGATGCAGCAGAAATAGTGAAATAGAATTCAAAAGATTTTTAGAAATGTCGCTTGGCTCTGCATTTGAATTGGAAACACAACTTCTCATTACTCAAGAACTCAAACTTATTCTAAAAGAAAAAGTAGATAATGTTTTGATATTGCTTACCAAAGAACAAAAAATGCTCAACACACTAAACACTAATTACAAAAATTGCTAACAGCCAATAACCAAAACCCAAAAGCCATTATGCAAAAAAACTCAATTGGTCTTATCGAACTCACAAGTATTGCTGCCGGATTTCTCGTTGCAGATGCAATGTTAAAAGCGGCGGAAGTAGAAATAATTTTATCGCGCACCATTTGTTCGGGAAAATATATGGTGCTGATTGGCGGAGATGTTGCAGCAGTGCGGGCAAGTGTTGATGCGGGAGTTATTGCCGGTCGCGGTTCGATAATTGATACGTTTGTGATTCCGAATGTTCATCACAATGTTTTTCCAGCAATTTCCGGAACGAGTAAAGTAGATTTGCTCGATGCGTTGGGAATTATCGAATCGTTTTCTGTTGCGTCACTCATCGAAGCCGCTGATGCTTCAGTAAAATCTGCTAACGTTACACTGATAGAAATTCGTCTTGCTATGGCGTTGGGCGGAAAAGCATTTTTGACAATGACGGGAGAAGTTGCCGCCGTTCGAGCCGCTGTTGATGCGGGTTCAGCGATTGTTGCGGAAAAAGGATTGCTCGTGAATAAAGTTGTGATTGCTGCTCCGCGAAAAGAATTGTTGAGTGAAGTTGTGTAAATAGATTTGCGATGTGGGATTTGAGATATGAGTAATAGATTTTCTCAATGGTGAATGAAAAGTTTGTAAAATCCGTTCTCAACAAACATAAGAAACGCGACTCGTGGTTTTTGGATGAGTATTCTGTCAATCCGTATGAAGGATGTAGTTTCAATTGTTTGTATTGCTACATTCGCGGAAGTAAATACGGATTGAATATGGCGGAAACATTTTCGGTGAAAGCGAATGCGGCAGAAATTTTGGAAAAGCAATTACGCGCACGAGCGAAGAAAAATCAATATGGCATTGTCGCGCTCGCATCTGCAACTGACCCGTATTTGCCAATTGAAGCAGAACGAAAACTAACGCAACAATTTCTCGAGTTATTTTTGAAATACAAATTTCCGATTTTTGTCGCAACAAAATCGAAAATGATTTTACGCGATGTTGAATTGCTGAAAGAAATTGATGCGAATGCAATTCTTCCCGACGATTTGAAAAATACATTGCGGCACGGCGCGATTGTTACATTTTCAATTTCAACGCTTGATGAAAATATTTCTGCGCATCTCGAATCCGGCGCAGCAAAACCGCTCGAACGATTTGAAACAATGAAGCGATGTAAAGACGAAGGTTTGTTTGTTGGTGTAAATTGTATTCCCGTGTTGCCGTTTCTTTCCGATTCGGATGAGAAATTGGAAGAAATGATTTCGGCGGCAAAACATTACGGCGCAGATTTTATTTTGGTTTGCGGTTTGACATTATTCGGCGATGGAATTGCAGATAGCAAAACGTTGTATTTTCAATTTCTGAAAAAATATTTTCCGCAACTTGTTCCGAAGTATCAACAAATATTTTCGGGCAATTATCTTCCGTATCGTTACGAAAATGATTTGCGAATGCGGGCGAGAAAGTTGTGTGAGAAGTATAAGTTTCGCAATAGTATATTATAAGATTAACCGCGAATGACACGAATGAAACACGAATTTGCGCAGATAAAATTCGTGATAATCTGTGAAGTCTTCGCGTGATAAGTGGTAAATCAAAATTTCCTAAAAATAAAAACACAAACTTTATGTTCCAACAAATTTTACAAACAGCGCAAAAAAATGAACGACAAGTAGCAAATTTTCTTCGCGATATCATTGCGATTAAATCAATGAGTTCGCAGGAAGAGCACGTGATTCATCGCATCAAAGAAGAAATGGAGCGATGTAACTACGATGAAATTACGATTGACGGAATGGGAAATATTCTCGGACGCATCGGCAACGGCAAACACATTATCGCACTTGATGCGCACGTTGATACGGTGGATGTTGGCAATCCCGCAAACTGGACAATTGACCCGTTCAAAGGCGCGGAGAAAGACGGCATTATTTACGGTCGCGGCGCGTGTGATATGAAAGGCGCGTTCGCTTCGATTCTCTACGGTGGAAAAATTATCAAAGAACTCGGGCTCGAAGACGATTTTACGTTGTATGTTGTCGGCAGCGTGCAGGAAGAAGATTGCGACGGATTGTGCTGGCAATATATTATTGAGCAAGATAAATTGCGGCCGGAAGTTGTCGTGATTGCCGAGCCGACAAATCTTGCTGTGTATCGCGGACATCGCGGACGAATGGAAATCGAAGTGCGCACCAAAGGAATTTCGTGTCACGGCTCTGCACCGGAACGCGGCGTGAATGCTGTGTATAAAATGGCACCGATTATTGCCGACATCGAAAAGTTGAACGAGCGTCTTGGCGGCGAACCATTTCTCGGAAAAGGAACAGTTACGATTGCAGAGATTCGTTCAACATCGCCGTCTTTGTGCGCTGTTGCTGATTCTTCCGCGATTCATCTCGATAGAAGACTTGCCGCGACAGATACGTTGGAATCGGCAGTGAAAGAAATTCAAGAACTTGCGAGCGTGAAAAAAGCGGAAGCAGAAGTTGTCGTGCTTGATTACGCTGTTCCGAGTTGGCGCGGCTTAACGTATCCGACAAAAAAATATTATCCCACGTGGCTTTTGCCGGAACATCATCCCGTGTTAAGTAGCGGCGTAAAAGCGTTTGAAGGATTGTTCGGGAAAAAACCGGAAGTGAGCCGCTGGGTATTTTCAACCAATGGCGTTGCAGTGATGGGAAAGCATAATATTCCGTGCATCGGTTTTGGTCCAGGAAATGAAATTTACGCTCATATGGCAACGGAACATATTCCGATTGAGCATTTGGTAAAAGCAAGCGCGTGGTATGCAGCGTTTCCGTTTATGTATTTGAATTCTTCTTTGCTGAAATAGTAACTGCATTTGGAAATTCCAAAACACAAGCATCAAATAACAAATAAATTTCAAATTTCAATTTCTAAATTTTCTGCGTGGAAACTTCTAACACAAAACGATATGATTTGGAAGAGCGAACATTGAAATTTGCTTTGGACGTTGCTTTGTTTTGTAAAAAATTACCGAAAACAATGACAAATGCTGAATACGTAAAGCAACTTATCCGCTCATCTTCGTCTGTTGGAGCAAATTATATCGAAGCAAATGAATCGTTAAGTAAAAAAGATTTTTTGATGCGGGCAAAAATTAGCAGAAAGGAAACGAAAGAAAGTGCATTTTGGCTACAATTGATTAAGGAAACAAATTCAGAAACATACAAAGCAGAAGCAACAACGCTTTACAATGAAGCAATCGAATTGAAAAAGATTTTATCCGCAATTATAGAAAAATCATCGTAACAAATTAGAATTTCGGCATTGGAATTTATTTGTCATTTGAATTTTGCTATTTGAAATTTTATCAACAACATACTTACAACTTATTTATCTCTACAATAATTTATGCCAACAAAACTACCGAAACTCCCCAACATTGTTCGGGGAAAAGATTATATCGAAACAAAAGATTGGTCAACGAAAGAAATCGAACTTGCGCTGAAAACTGCGAGCGATTTAAAAAAAATGTTTAAGAAAGGAACGCCGCATCGGTATCTTCCCGACAAAACTGCATTCCTGTTTTTCTTCGACAAATCCACACGCACGCGCAACTCGTTTGAAGCCGGCGCAACACAACTCGGAGCGCACGCACATTTCATCGCGGCGGAAACTTCGCAAGTTGCGCACGGTGAATCGCCGAAAGATATGGGAATTATTCTTTCAAGTTACGGACACGCCATTGCAATTCGCCACGATTTGGTTCCGGGCGAAGGCAACTCGTATATGCGCGCCGTTGCGAAAGATGCCAACGTTCCCGTGTTGAATATGCAATGCGATATTGACCATCCGTTTCAAACACTTGCGGATTTAATGACGATACGCGAAGAGTTTGGAAAAAATTTACGCGGAAAAAAAATTGCTGTGTCGTGGGCGTATGCTCCGAGTTACGCAAAACCGATGAGTGTTCCGCAAGGATTGATTACGTTGATGCCGCGATTCGGTCTTGATGTTGTTCTTGCGCATCCTCCGGAATATACGCTGATGAAAAGCGAAATGGAGTATGCGAAAAAAGTTGCAAAAGAAAACGGAACAAAGTTTGAAGTGGTGAACAATATGGATGATGCGTTTAAAGATGCGGACATTGTGTATCCGAAATCGTGGGGAATCGAATCGCTGTTTCACAATCCAAATCAAGCGCTCGAGATTTCCAAAAAATACAAGCATTGGATTTGTGACGAGAAGAAAATGAAACTCGCGCACAAAGACGCAATTTATATGCACTGCCTTCCCGCCGACAGGGGTTACGAAGTTACGGATGCAGTGATTGATGGTTCGCAATCGCGTGTATTTCCCGAAGCGGAAAATCGCCTGCACACGTGTAAAGCGGTAATGGCTCTCACGATGTAATTCAAAGATAAATAACAAGGAGAAAAAATTCCAAAATACAAATAACAAGTTCCAAATAAATATCAAATTACAAGCACAAATTTCAAATAGATTCCAATTTCAAAATTCGAATGTTGAGATTTGGTGCTTTGTATTTATTTGTGATTTGATTTTTGTTATTTGGAAATTCTTACAAAAACTTATGATAGCAGCAATAATTCTCTCCACTGGCGCATCAACACGAATTTGAGCGAATCAAACTGTGAACATTTGCGAAGTATCGCGCCGTTTGTAGAAAAAAATTTCATCTTGTCAAATTATACTGCAACGGAACATTCACCCACACGTTCGCCGGCTCTCCGCTGGGTTTGAGCGGTTGCGTAAATTCCCACAACATCACTGCGTCAATAGATGGTTTTTTGAATTGCTCTTCGTACTCGCGATACATTTCCACGTTGGTCGAATCGAAAATGCAAATTGTTTTTACTCGAGTTACCTCTATTGCGCGCGGATGTCCATCAATGCCAATCAATACTTTCAACATTACGTCCGCTTTGATGCCGTTCATACGCGCGTGTTCGGGAAATACCGGCGAAATTTGAGTTGTTGGCGTGGGCCATTGTTTTAAAGTTGTGAGTTCAACAGTATCAGCAAGCGTGGTCGGGTCAATTTTTTTCGTAAGTCCGTTCGTTGGTTCGTTTGGTCGTTGCGTTGCCGTTGTTTCAGTTTTATGTTCAGATTGTTTGGAACAAGAAAAAAGAGTGAATGAAAAAGTGATAACAACGAAAAAAATTCTTGTCAAGTGATAAATAGATTCTTCGCTTTGCATAGAATGGTGCTGCATTGGTAATAGATTCATTATTATTTTGTTTCCGTATAAAATTTTAAGAGTAAATTTTTTGAAGCAATTGATCTAAATTCTTTGCTTGCTCTGGCATCGGAAATCGGTGTAAATTCTTTTTCCAAAATTTTCATTGCTTGTTCGATTGTTTCACGCCTCCATTCTTTTTGCAGAAGAAAATTTTCTGTCGTCGTCGCACGTTTTGTTTTTTCCGCCATTCCACCAAACGCAAGTTTTATCTCCTTCACTTCGTTGTTTGAATTTACTTTCAAACGAAACCCGCTGCTCACGGTTGAAATATCCAAATCTTTTCGTTTGGAAATTTTGTATGATTTTACAATTGTTCCGTTTGATAGTTTCGGAACAATTATGGAAGTAATCAACTCGTTTTCCTCTCGCAACGTTTTTCTGTAATCAATAAAATATTCATCGAGAGCAATGTTACGTTTGTCGTTCATGCTCTGCAATTCGACAGTTGCGTTATATGCAAGTAAAACAGGAAGCGCATCGCCAATCGGAGAAGCAGTACCGAGATTTCCGCCAAGTGTTGCAAGATTTCTGATTTGCATCGAACCAAACACGGAAAGCATATTAAACAATGCAGGAAAATCGTTTCCAACTTTTCGTTTTACATCTTCCAAAGAAATTCCAGCGCCAATCAAAACAGAGTTTTGATTTACTACAAATTTTTTCAATTCATCTACGCGTGATAAATCAAGTATTTCTTTCAACAATTCATGTTTCTTTGTTACTCGCAATGCTACATCTGTCGCGCCGTTTAAGACTACTGCGTCGGTAAATTTATTTTTCAACTCAATCGCTTCTTTCAAACTTGTCGGTTGGAAATAATTTTGTTGTTTCGTTTGAATGTGAATTGATTCGTTAGAAATTGTTTTTAACAGATTTACCGTTTGCGATTCGCTGTTGGAAAAATTATCTTTCGTTTCGTTCACACACGATTTTGCTGCTGCTTCAATAATCGGTTTATATCCCGTGCAACGGCATAAATTTCCAGTGAGTGTATCGTCAATTTCATCTCGCGTTGGATTGTTTTTGTTTTTATACAATGCGAACAGCGACATAATAAATCCCGGCGTGCAAAATCCGCATTGGCTTCCCCCGGTTTCCACCATTGAAATTTGCACGGGATGAAGTTCGTCATTTTCCGTTTTTAAATTTTCCACCGTTACAAGTTGTTTTCCGTGTAGCATCGGAAGAAACATCAAACACGAATCAACACTTTTATATTGTATTTTTCCATCATTACCAACTTCGCCAAGCACAACAGTACACGCCCCGCAATCACCTTCGGCGCAACCTTCTTTCACGCCTTTGTGTACAGGTAAACTGCGGAGATAGTTTAAAACTGTTGTCGTCGGTTTGATTTCTGGAACTTGAAAATCAAGCGAAACGATTTTTCCGTCGAGAACGAACTGAACGTTGTTTTGCATTTTTCTATTTTGTAAAAGCGGGGAAAAAGTACAAAATTTCGAATCCAATTTTAAGAAGATTTTTTTCTTTTCAAAGTTTTAAAAACAGAAAAAGCATTGCGAGAACAATGCTTTTTCTAAAAATAAATCCCGATTCTTTGTGAAGAAATCTGCTGAGGCGACAGAGTTCCTCACGCACGAATCGGGGTTTTCGCCATTGAGAGTTTTTCTCTCAGTTACTTCATCAGCAACATTTTTTTCACAACCGTTGTTGTTCCTGCTTCCAAACGATACAAGTACATACCAGAAGAAACGTTATTTCCGGAAGCATCCGTTGCATCCCACGACGCAGAATAATTTCCCGATGGTAAAAACTCATTCACAAGTTCCTGAACTTTTTGTCCAAGCAAATTGTAAATTGCAAGTTTTACATATTGTGCTTCAGGAATACTGAAACTGATAACCGTTGTTGGGTTAAACGGATTCGGATGGTTATCAGAAAGTGTTACTTCCGATGGAATCGGTTTTCCGTTTTCGATTACTTCTAATGGTGAAGACGTTAAGTTCATATTGACGATTATCGTGTTGGACTGAATCGGGTCGAACGTAATCGCCTGCGCAGAACTTCCGTAACCAAACACAGAGCCGTTCATTGTGTAATTTCCTCCGCCAATTCCTTCGATTTCATAATTGCCGTCCGAGGATGTCATTGAATAACCGATGATTTGATTCAAGGAATTTTTAATGGTTACCAATGTTCCTGCAAGCGGAGAATTGTTTGCATCGCGAATGATTCCAGTGATAACGCCATTTCCACCGCCGCTTGTATCAACATCGAGTGATGCATTGATGCCAAGCACCGCGCCAGTTGCGTTCACAAGCGTAGCGTCTTCCCAACGATGAACGTTATCATAAAATTCGGGAATGTAATCTTCTTTGAAGAAGAAAAGGATATAATTTCCGTTCCGTAAATTTTCTAATGTGTAATTACCCAACGAATCTGTTGTTGTCGTAAAGCGATGATGTCCGCCGTTTCGTGCAAAAGCGGAAATGGTTACATCTGCTAATAATTCTCCGTTGCCGTTGGTTACGTTTCCACTGATGGAATTATCGAATGTTGCAGAATCGGAATCCAATGTGAAGGAAATGTTCGTGAACGTTGTGTCGCCAAATGCTTTCAGAACATCCGCTTCCCACCACGATGATTTTTCGTTGTAATATTCTTTGAAGAAACCATCTTTCTTCGCAACAACACTGAAACGCACCCAAGGTCTGTTGCTGGAAAAACTAATTGAGTAATCGCCGTTGGCATCGGTTGTCGCCCAAGTCGAATCATTTGAACAACGACGATGCGACCATACACGCACGTTTGCTCCTTCAATCGGATTGTTGAATGCGTCGGTAACTTTTCCGGTTACGATGACATCAACAACCGAAGGAGTTGGCGTGCCGAAATTGATATTCTCGACTGTTTGGTCATCGGCAACCGCTATCTCTGTTGCTTCCGCGTTTGTATGAACATTATCGTAAAATTCGTAATAGTAATATCCAGGGTTCCATTTAGTGTAGCAAATAACATAGTAGTTTCCCGCGCGAACGTTCATCGAATAATTTCCGTTCGAATCGCTGATGGCTTGTCCACATTGATGATTTGAAGTTCCCGGATTTCCGTTCACAGGAATTGCATACAAATACGCATTGGCAACCGGTTCTCCCGTTTCATCTTTTGTAACAACCCCGGAAATTGTACCTTCCTGAATTGCAAGAAGTTGTATATCGAATGCTGTTGTACCATTTATCGCAACTTCGCTCCAGAAATGCACATAACCTTCTGCTTTGCATTTCACGTAATATTCGCCGCCGAAAATATTTTCGATATTGTAGTAACCGAGCGAATCTGTTATTCCTACATACGTGGAACCGTGATTATTGCGATACACTTTCACTTCTGCTCCTGCAATCGGATTTCCGTTGGAAGAGTCTGTTACAAAACCTGAAAGCGAAGAATTTGCTTGCACGGGAGTGAGAAAAATTTCCAAACCGGAAATGATAGTTGAATCTTCAACAACAATCGGTTCTGCGTGCGCGTAATTAACAAAATTATACGCTTCAGCGGTCATTGTATAAGTTCCGTTTGCAATATGCCAGAAGGAAAAACTTCCGTTGTTCGATGTATTCTTTGAGTAAGAATTGTTTTCATTCGACAATTTGACTTTTGCATTTGGGACAGGGTTATTCGTCGAACTGTTTTTAACTACGCCGGAAACATTATTTTGCGTTTGTTTCGGCGCTAAAAATAAATTTATTGTCAATGCTGAATTATCCGATACGTACACGTGACCTTTTCGAGTTGTAGTATAATTCGGATGGGAACATTGTAATACGTACACTCCAGCGGAAACATTATCGAGAAGATAATTTCCGCCACTATCGCTTGTTGCAGTAAACAACAACGAGTCGCCATTGGGACTGTAACCGATTGCTTCGATAAGCGCGCCTTCAACGGGATTTGCAGTTCCTAAATTTCCAGCAAATACTTTTCCGCCAATAGAACCGGCAAACGTTGAAGAAATTACCACCGCTTGTACAAAGAGAGTAATGAAGAGTAATCTAAGTTGTTTCATAAAATATAACCTCGTGGTTTTATTAAGTTGAGAAATAGTTGTTTTTTGTAAAGAAAGAAAAAGCAATTATCGTGCCAAATACTGCAGAGGGAAAAATTGTCAAATTACTTCGTTTGATTGGTATCATTTTCAAGAGTTGATAGTATGATTTACATTCATCAATCGCACGACAACAAATACAAACCACTCATTCTGAGTAAATTTGCACTTTCATTTTTATTCGCTAACACTATTTGCGAAGCATTCCGTTTGCAAAATGAAGGAATGTTCAGCAGGGAAAAAATCACGCATAAATTTCGCACTAACGTTTTTTTTTGCGGGAACAATCGTAACTTGTTAGGAACTAAAAAGAAAATCGAA
>Ga0194120_10011189_pt1 | contig 10844 bp, 14 predicted proteins | sample TA2MahCa65mmetaG_FD_148642 | JGI IMG/M metagenome (GOLD analysis project Ga0194120, IMG submission 148642) | Freshwater microbial communities from Lake Tanganyika, Tanzania - TA2015019 Mahale Deep Cast 65m | ecosystem: Environmental > Aquatic > Freshwater > Lake | place: Tanzania: Lake... | reverse complement strand
TCGCGGTCGATGTGGTATGTTCCTGCATGGCGTTGCTTCCTTTCGTGGAATCAGCACCCCGAGCCTAACGGCTCAAGGCGAGCAACGCCGCTCCTCCTTTTTCAACAATGATCGGGACATCCCCGTAAAAGGCGTCGACCAGCCGATCGACGGTTACGAAGCCGCCGATCCGCTCATAGAATGTCGTCGGGTTGTCGAGCATAATGTCGTTTCCGATCTTCGGCCGCTAGTGCGCCGTCATCGTCATAGGCGTCGGTTGAAGGGACGCGATACGGATGTAGATCGCGCGTAGCGTCGCTTCGGCGATCGTGCGTCCCGTGTGATCCGTGCCGGTCCATCTGGCGGCGTTTCCGCGCGGATCGATTTCAACGAGTTTCACGCCGCTCTGCATCGCGAGGCCGTCGCGCGCCAGCCCCCGCAACCTGCCGTCCATCGGCGCGGCGACGGGTAGCCCGTCCAGACGTCCGATGACGTAACCCTTGAATATCCGCGATCCGATATCGAGAGGCGTTCGCCATATTCCCGAGCGCGCCGAATAAATGAAGCGCTCTCGTCCGATGCCGCCGAGAAAGCGCGGCACGCCGTCGGCCGGCTGCGTGGCGCCCGCTTCGAGCAGCTCGCCGGCATGGTCGGGATGAGTTTCGATCGCGATGTCGCAGTTGACGCCTGCTACGAAATTCGGCCCGAGCCCGATCGACAGGCTGACGATCTCGCGCAGTATCGGCGTGACGCGGTGCTTTTGGATGCGCGCATCGATCAAAATGTCCGGCGTGCGCAGCGGGAGCAGATCCGAAAACTGCAGCGCGGTAACAGGGATGACGCCTTTGTCGGCAAGCGCTTCGGCGATTTCCAGGACCGTGCCGGCGCGCCGGCCGCGCATCCCGTCAATTTCGACCTGATCCTCGAACAGCGCATCATAAAACGCCATGCCGCGCCGGATAACCGGCGGAAACGGGTCGTGGCTCATGACGACCCGATATCCCTCGCGCTTCAAACGCACGGCGATGGCGGAGGCGATTTCATTCGTGCCGAGGATCAGCACGAAGGGCGCGGTTCGATCCGCGAGGAATTGAACTAAGAAAGACCCCGACATCGCCCCTCCGGTCAGGGAGTGCGCTAGCAATATACGGGCCGCCTAAAGGTTGACATAGATGAATTTGTCGGCCTTGCGATCTGGATAATTCTCCCGCAACGCCTTCGAAATTTTGGCGACAAAATCCTTGTCGGCGGCCGCGGACGGTCCGACGAAATCGCTCCCCTGCATCCAGGTCTCGAAATAGCAGTGCAGAGTTTCGTCATAGTCGGGACCGGTCGGATCGGCTGTCTTGTCGGCAAGCCCTGCAACGCCCTGAAGGCTCACCTCCAATCGCCAATCCCGATCGTCCTCGACCGCTGCGAGAAGGCGCGCCAGATCCGTGTCGGCCCAATCCGAATTCAAGTCAATCGACATTCCACTCTCTGCCGTCTGTTGTCATGCGCTGAAACTGCGCGAGCAATTTGAAGGCCAGGTTGCCGATCGCTCCATAAATGCGATTGCCCGGCCTCAAGCGGCTATGGCGCTGCGAAGATGGGTGTGACGCCCTCCGCGTCGACATAGATGACGCCGGCGTCGATCTTCACGGGATATTCGGCGAGCGGCGTCGCATGCGGGTGCGAAGGCTCTCCCGTCTGCATGTTCCACGACCATCGGTGAATGGGACAAACGAGATCGATCCCATCGAACTCCGCATCGGCGAGCGGCGCGTTGGTGTGAGGACAAACGCCCTGAAAAGCTTTGATCACCCCATTTTCCGGCCAAACCAGAACGATGAGTTGCGCGTCGGCGACGGCGATGCGGAAATCGCCCTCCGCCAACGTTTCTTCCTTGCATATCCGCTCATACATTTCGGCTCGCATCACGCTCATGGCGCCCTGACGCCGCGATCGTCTGGCGGCGAAGTTGCATGTCGGACGACCATCCTTGTCGAGAAATATTCGCAAGATCGGCGCCGGAGGATCTCGATCATGCATGACATGAACGTGGAAGCACTGCGGGCGAATTCGAGCTGCGAGTTGGCGCGGCTCTACGCGTCATGCGCGCTTGCCGCCTGTCTTCATGCGCAGAGGGCGACCGAGCCGCCGCCGTCGACGCCGGCATGACGTCTCCCACGTCCATTCTCGAGGCGATGCGCGAGGAGCCTGGCTGCGTCAATCCAGTCCCGGCGGAGCCGATGAGGCTGGGCTTTCGGCTTCTCGTTTTGCGTTGCTACGCCAATGACGGCGCGCCGCCTTCCTTTGCTTGGATCGGTCAGCGCATCTTCCGCACGCCCGAGCGCGCAAGTCGCCATGGACTCCATTTCGGCCTCGCCTTCCGCCCGAATGTCATGAACTGGATGATCGAAAGATATGGACGTCCATCGCTCGTTGACGACGAGCGCCCGCGCCGCAATCCGCGCTGGCCCAAGACTGGCTGGCGTTGCGTCGAACGCCGCTGGCCCGAAGCGGTCATTACGACGGAATGGCTTGCGGAAACTCTCTTCGCCTCCCAGGGCGACGCCGACGCTTTCTGCGAAGAATGGCGCAAGCGGCTTGCCGGTGAATTTGACGATTAGAGTTTCTGGCCAGCGGCGCCTAGCGCTTCGGACAGTGCTTCGGGCGAATCAGCGGCGCTAGTTCGATAGGCGCCGACGCTCGTCCGGATAGGCCGGCAGGGTGAGCAGCCGCGGGTCTTCGACCGCTCGGCCGACCGTGAAATGGTAGAGACTCTGGAAGTCATATCGGTCTTTGGCGAGGCCGAGTAACGCGTGGACTTCATCGTCGAAGAAGCAGCCGATTCCCGTTCCATCGAATCCCGCCGCTGTCGCCCATAGATAGAGCGCATGCCCGATAAGTCCGGCTTCCCAATGGAGTCGCCGATAGGCGAAATCGCCCTCCGCCGCCAGCGTGCGATCGAAATCGGCGATCATCGCGACGGCAAAACAGCCCTTGCCCGCAATCGGCTGCAGGCAGGAGAGCCTGGTCGCTTCCTTCTCGACGGAGCCGGCGCGAAGCCGTTGGAGCGTCACGCCGTCAAGATCGATGGCTGTCGTCGCATCGGGCGAAATCGCGGCGCGCAGCCGACGACCAAGATTTTCGTCGCGCTCGAGCAGGTAAAGCCCCGGTTCTACGCCCTCAACCCTGTGCACGAAGAGCAAGAGCGCAATTCCCGGCGGCCAGGGCGAAGCGGCGACGAGCGGCTCGGCGCCAGGAAGAGTCGCGAGGAGCATGTCGCAAAAGACGTCGCGCGGAAGACTCGCAACCCCGTCCATCCGTTGGGCGCTTCGGCGTCGTCGCACGACGTCTCCGATCGGCGGCGACCTAAACGTCGCCTCAAGACTATGATTGGCCCGTTCGGGAGGTTTCGAGGTTACGCCTTTTATGCATTGGCGCAGCGCGAGATCGACGACGGGCCATCCGTCATGATCTTCGCTCAGACGATTGGCCGCGCCATGCCATTCGCGGGGCGCCGCAAGGATGAGGTCGAGAGTCTCAGGCGCTTCGCCGACATCGAACGCGATCCAGATCAGAAGGTCAGGATGCTCGCCTTCGCGCCGATGCGCGGAGTCGGCGCGATCGAGACCGACAAGCCGCGCAATCTCATCATCCGACGGCGTCGTGAGAAGCCTGGCGCTCCAGCCAAGCGCCGCGGCGGCCTGCGCGACGGCGCCAATGGCATGCCCTGCGTCAAGCTGGCAATAGCGATAGGCGCGCTCCCCATATTTCCAAGCTTCTCGCCAGGGGATCGAAGTGAGCGCCACAAGGAAACCGCCTTGCGGAAGAATCCGCGGCTCCGCGTAACGGGCGCGTTCTTCGAGCGCATGCGCTTCCGGCGCATAGTGATAAAGCCCAGCCGCTGCGCCAAGACTGTCGAGCGCGTCGATCACCGCATATGCTTCGGTCGGATGTAAATTTCCTGACGAGGGATTGTTGCGCAGCGCCCATGTCGAGCCTTCGAAGCTTTTCCACGCGCTGAGCCCTAAGGCGAGTTCAAAAAAGAGACCGAGCGCGTCGCAATCGAATATCGCTGGCGCGCGGCCCGGTCCGGGAAAGGGCGGCGTTGGTTCGGCGTCGAGCAACGGCAAGTCGATGCGCCGCGCGCCGTCAAAACGGCGAAAAGGGCAAGGCTGCGACGTCCAGTCAAGAAAGGCGGGGCCGAGCGCGTAGCGCGTCGGCGCATGTTTCGTGCGTCGATGGTAGCCGCGAATGTCATGTGGCGTCGATTCGGTCGGGCACGGTTCGATAAGACTGAACGACGCCGCGACTTCGGCGTCGAATTCACTTTGAGCCATTGCCTTCTCCGCGATCGCAGACGCCCCATTCAAGAAAGGCGCCCATTTTGCTGCGGACATTTCGATCAAGGACGGTGGACTCGAAGGCAATGGATGTCGGCGGCGCAGGAGCACAAACGGCGAGTCGCTTCACCGTGTCCGTCGTGGCGCACAGGCATTTTGGCGGATTGGTGACGCTCGCGGTCGACAATCAGCCGTTGCGCAGACTGACGCGCGAGGAGTCGCTGGTTCTCGGACGCGCTCTCGCGGCGACGGTCGCGGGCGTCAGCGTCGAAAAGCGAATCTATATGAGCCCGATCGCCAGCGATCAGGATTTTGACGCGGCGGTTGAGAGAGAAGGCATTGTCCTGACCTCGGACTCCGGCGAGAAAGCGCGGTTCGACTGGACCGCGGTGGTCGACCTTGCTGGGCGTCTCGCGCAAGAGGCTTCGCCCTCAACCAAGGAGTGAACGAACTTACCAGACGCACGATCGTCAGCGACGATCGTCACTGCCAGAAAGCCGGATTTCCGGCGCCCTCGCCTGTCAGGACGCTTATCTTGTTCTTGATCGAGAGCCAAAGGTCGCGCTGGCCGAGCTTGCCGCCAATTTCGAAACTCTCGACCATCTGGTCGGCGAAGTCGACCGCGTCGTCGCCATATTGCTCGGCGATGATCCAGGCGGCGCGCCATAATTGCTCTTGTGTTGTGAGCTTGACTTCAATCATCGGCCCATCCCTATAAATCCAGGACGATCTGGCTGGACTTTCCGCGCGAGACGCAAGCGAGGAAATACCCTTCGGCGCGCTGCTCCGCCGTCAGACGCTTGTCCCGATGGTCGATTTCGCCTTCGAGCGCTTTGACTTTGCACGTGCCGCACACGCCCTGTTCGCATGATGTCGGGATTTTGACCCCGCTTTCTTCGAGAAAGGCTGAGACGGTCTTGTCGCCCGGAATTTTGTAGATCGCGCCCGTGCTCGCGATCTTCACCTCGAACACCGTATCGAGCACCGGCGCCGCCAGCTTGGCCGTGAAGCGCTCGATATGGATGCGCTCCTCGCTCCACCCCTTTTGCTTGGCCAGATTGACGATCGGATCCATCCACCAATCCGCGCCGCTGATGAAAAGCTGCGTGTCGTCCGAACGATCCGACAGAACGGCGGCGGCGTCGAGCAAACGATTCTGCTGACTCGCCTCGAAATAGCAATTTGTGTCCGTCGCGAAATTGGACGCGGCGATCAGCGGCTCGAATGCATTGGGAGACATGAGCGCGTAGACATAGTGCAGCTCGAAGGGCGTGCCGCGCGCGCTGAGATGGTCGGCGATGCTGAGAATCGGCGTCACGCCAATCCCCCTGGCAAGCAAAATGGCGCGCGCCGCATTCTTTGGCACGCGGAATCGGTTGCGGGGCAGACTAACCGTTAGCGTGTCGCCGACGTTCACCCCATCATGCAGCGCGACTGAGCCGCCCCGGCTGTTGGCGTCTTTCCAGACGCCGATTACGTAGCGGTTGCGCTCGGAAGCGCTGTTGCAGAGCGAATATTGGCGCACGAAGCCGCCTGGGATCGTCACATCGACATGCGCGCCGGGCGAGAAGGGCGGCAGATCGCCGCCCTCGGCGTCAACGAGTTCGAAGGACATGATATTATGGGCTTCGACGACTTTTTTCGTCACAAGAACCGAGCGCGAGGCCTCTTCCTGCATATCCGTCCTCCAGACTGTTCAACGAACGGTAAGTGAAGAATGCAATTTACAGACCGCCAAGGAGGGACGTCGTCGAGACGAGACGGGTTCGCGCGCCGATTATGCTGTGATCAGACGTTTCCGAACATCTCCAGCAGCGCGTCGCGCGCCTCGGCGATACGCCGATATTGCGCATCGCTGCCGCCGGCGTCGGGATGCGCCGTCTTGGCCAATTTGCGGAAGGCGGCGTTGATCTGCGAAGGATCGAGCGCTCCTTCCAGCGGCAGGTCGAGAGTCTCGCGATGTTCGAGATCGTCGTCTCCGCTCATCCTGAGAAGCAGCGCGCGGCGCTTCTCTCGCGCCGCGACACGCAGCTCGACCTGATCTTCCTGCCATCTCTGGCGCGACATGATGAGACATTCGCCAAACGCGATGCGTCCCTCCGCTTCAAGCGCGTCGAGACTGAAGGGACCGACAATCGCATAAGGCGGCGCGAGAAAGGCGTCCCTGCGGCCTTCGACATTTTCGATCCGGCCGATTGCCGCCATATCGAGAATCCCCATCGAGCCATTCCAGATGACCCATTCCTCGCCGTGAGCCATTCGGTCATTTCCCAAAACGTATCTCTGGTCGCACGACGTCGCCGTCGGCGACCGCGGACCGACCGCTCCATGCATGTTCGCAGCCAAAGTCTACGGACCGATCACCAGCCGATCGCACGGCAAACCAATTGCATGACCGCTGCCGGAGCAAACCGCACATGAACATGACCGCCCATCGGGCCGACGCTCAGGCGCCAGGGCCCGTCCCGCCCGCCCTCAAGCGCTTCATCTGGGACATTCAGTCGATGGTTGAGCTGGCGGATAGCGAGAGGGAGATTCTCGTGATCGGCCGAGATCTCATGGCGCGCCTTGTCGCGAACGACGATTGGCTGCCCGAAGTCTTTTCGGCGCAGGATCCTAACGGGGGCGCTCAATATCAGCTCTATCGAGATGGACTGGAGCGCTTCTCGGTCGTCAGCACGGTCTTGCCTGCAGGATCCGGACTGCTGGTCGATCGGCCAAATCTTTGGGAGATTGTCGGCGTCCTACGCGGAAGCGCTTCGCAGGGAATTCCGGACTCTACCGCCCCGCGCGGAACCGATGAATCGCGCGCGCTGCGCGCCGGCGAAGTCGACGTGAGCGCTTCGCGGAGCGCCAGCGTGGTCGAAGTTTCCAACGCCTCGGCCGATCAGGTCTCGATTAGCGTCCATGTCTATGGGGGCGACGTCACGAAGTTGAATGCGCGCAGAATTGGCGGCGCAAGCGATGACGGGCGACTGTTAGGCTACGCCAACAGTCTGAACGCGCCTCCCTATGACATTCTGACGATACAAACCAAAATCATCGATTGAAGCAGCGGAGGCGACGCGCGAAGGCGCTTCTCTCCTCACACGAACAGCTTTTGCGCTTTGATGAGCGCTTCCGCGAGGCGGTCGATCTCCTCGCGCGTATTATACATGGCGAAAGAAGCGCGGCAGGTCGAGGTGACGCCCATATGGGTAAGGAGCGGCATGGCGCAATGGGTGCCGGCGCGCACGGCGACGCCGCTCCGGTCGATGACCGTGGCGATGTCATGGGCGTGCGCGGCTTCCATGTCAAAGGAGAGGATCGGGCCTTTCTCCGGCGCCTTTCCGAAAATGCGCAGGCCGTCGATCGCCGCGAGGCGCTCCATGGCATAAGCGGTCAGCTCCGCCTCATAGGCGCGGATCGCATTGCGGCCGATGCTGTCGATATAATCCAACGCCGCGCCGAGACCAACCGCCTGCGCGATCGGCGGCGTGCCGGCCTCGAAGCGCTGCGGCGGCGAATTGTAGGTGACAGTGTCTCGGGTCACGGTCTCGATCATCTCGCCGCCGCCGGCATAAGGCGGCAAGGTCTCGAGCCATTTCCGCTTTCCGTAAAGCGCGCCGATCCCTGTCGGGCCATAGAGCTTATGGCCGGTGACGATGTAAAAATCGCAATCGAGCGCTTGCACGTCGACATCGAGATGGACGGCGCCTTGTGAGCCGTCGACGCAGAGCGGAACGCCATGCGCATGTGCGATGCGCGCGATCTCGCCGATCGGCGTCGGCGCGCCAAGCACGTTCGACATATGCGTCAGCGCGACGATTTTGGTTCGCGGCGTGAACAGTTTCTCGAACGCATCGAGATCGATCGCGCCATTTTCGTCCGGCTCGATCCATTTGATCGCCGCGCCCTTGCGTTCGCGCAGAAAATGCCAGGGCACGATATTGGAGTGATGCTCCATCAGCGAGAGAATGATCTCGTCGCCTTCGCCGATATGGGCAAGACCGTAGGACGCGGCGACCAGGTTCAACGCTTCGGTCGCGCCGCGGGTGAAGATGATTTCATCCGTGCTTTCGGCGTTTAGAAACCGCCGCACCGCCTCACGCGCGCCTTCATAGGCCTCGGTCGCCGCATTGGCGAGGTAGTGCAGACCGCGATGCACATTGGCGTATTCGTGCTCATAGAAATGGGTCAGCCGATCGATCACCGCGCGCGGCTTTTGCGCCGAGGCGGCGTTGTCGAGATAGGCCAGGGGCTTGCCATAGGGCATTTCGCCAAGGATCGGGAAGTCCACCCGGATTTTGGCGATATCGTAAGGCAAACGAACAGGCGCGTTCATCACGCGGCTCTCCCCGACATCCATTGCGAGACGCGCGCCGAGATAAAGCCGCGCAGCGCCTCATTTCCGAACCCCTCAAAGGCTTCATTGGCGAAGCCCTCGATCAGCAACATTTCCGCTTCGCCGCGCGGAACGCCGCGCGCCATGAGATAGAAGAGCTGATCCTTGTCGAGCCGGCCGCAGGTCGCGCCATGGCCGCATTGCACGTCATCGGCGAAGATTTCGAGTTCTGGCTTGTTGTTCATTGTCGCGCTGTCCGAGAGCAGCACGGCTTTCGACTGCATGACGCCGTCGGTCTTCTGCGCACCGGGACGCACGATGGTCTTGCCTTGAAAGACGCCGGCGCTGCTCCCATCGAGAATGTTGCGAAAACGTTCGCGGCTTTGGCCATTGGGCTTGGCGTGATCGACGACGAGCGTCACATCGACGTGATCGCGTCCGCGCGCCAGCGTCGCCCCCTGCAGGGCGAGCCTTGCATGCTCGCCGTCGATGCGGACGAATATCTGCCGCCGCAGCAGCCCGGCGCCTTCAATCAGCGAGAAGGCGGAAAGGGCGGCGCTTTCGTCGAGATGCGCGACGAGACTCATCACCCGCGTCTGCGTTTCGCCTTGGCCCGCCGCATGGGTGAAAAGATCGAGCGTCGCGCCCGGCGCAAGCCGGACGATCAGCGCCTGATTGTCCTGCGCCGGCACGTCGGTGAGCACGCCGGCGGTTTCGATGATTGTCGCGCGCGCGCCCTTGCCCATCACGACGAGAGAACGCGTGAAACTTGAGCGCGCCTCGTCCGACGATAGGATGCCGGCGATTTCAATCGGGCGTTCGATGGTCACGCCGTCGCCGATGCGCAGGATGACGCCGTCCTGCATCAACGCCGTATTGAGCGAGAGCGCCGCATCGTCCGTCCGCACATCGTCGCTGGCGAGGAGCGCCATGATGCCTGGCGTCCCCTGCGTCAAGGCTTCGCGCAAGGGCTGAACCGTCACGCCCCGAGGAAGCGCGGCAAGATCGGAAAGCTCCGGACGGAAGGCGCCGTCGAGCACGACGAGCCGGATCGAATCATGGGCGCGCGCAACCTCGACGCCGCCGCGCGCGATCGCGAGCGGCGCGGGCCGCGCGAGCGCCGCCTTGAGGTCCGTATAGTGCCAGCTTTCGACGCGCCGGTTCGGCAGGCCCTTCGCCGCGAAGGTCTCCCACGCCGCTGTTCGCAGGCCCGCAGCGCCCCGCAGTTTCATTTCCTCGTACATCGGGGCGAAGGCGTCGCCGGCCGCCGCTGCGAACTGCGCCATCGCTCAAGCCGCCTCTTCCGAGAGATAGTCCTGATAGCCGTGCTTCTCGAGCTCCAGCGCCAGTTCGGGGCCGCCCGAGCGCTGAATGATTCCTTGCGCCATCACATGCACCGTGTCGGGTTTGATGTAATCGAGCAGGCGCTGGTAATGGGTGATGACAAGGAAGGCGCGATCGGACGCACGCAGCGAATTGACGCCCTCGGACACGACGCGCAGCGCGTCGATGTCGAGGCCCGAGTCGGTTTCGTCGAGAATGCCGAGCCGGGGCTGCAGCAGCGCCATCTGCAGAATGTCCATGCGCTTCTTTTCGCCGCCCGAGAAACCTGAATTCAGCGGCCGCTTGAGCATCTCCTGCGAAACGCCAAGCTTCGCCGACGCATCCTTCACGCACTTCATGAAGTCGGGCGTCGCCAGCTCCTCTTCGCCGCGCGCACGACGCTGCGCGTTCATCGCGGCTTTGAGAAACGTCATCGTGCCGACGCCGGGTATTTCGACCGGATATTGGAAGGCGAGAAACACGCCCTTGGCGGCGCGCTCGTGCGGCTCGAGATCGAGAATATTCTCGCCGTCGAGCAGCACTTCGCCTTCGGTGATTTCATAGCCCTCGCGGCCAGAAATCACATAGGACAGCGTCGACTTGCCGGTGCCGTTCGGGCCCATGATCGCCGCCACCTCGCCCGGCTTTACGGTGAGCGTCAGGCCCTTGAGAATTTCGCGGTCGCCGACCGAAACATGGAGGTTTTTTACTTCGAGCATCGTCATCACCCCACGCTCCCCTCAAGGCTTATCGAAATCAGCTTCTGCGCTTCGACGGCGAACTCCATCGGCAGCTGCTGCAACACGTCGCGCACGAAGCCGTTGACGATCAGCGCCGTCGCCTCTTCCGCCGAAAGCCCGCGCTGCATGGCGTAGAACAGCTGGTCC
>Ga0194120_10011188_pt1 | contig 10845 bp, 9 predicted proteins | sample TA2MahCa65mmetaG_FD_148642 | JGI IMG/M metagenome (GOLD analysis project Ga0194120, IMG submission 148642) | Freshwater microbial communities from Lake Tanganyika, Tanzania - TA2015019 Mahale Deep Cast 65m | ecosystem: Environmental > Aquatic > Freshwater > Lake | place: Tanzania: Lake... | reverse complement strand
TTCGACGAACGGAAAGAACCCAGGCCGCAGCCGCACCTGCACGTCGCGCTCGAGCACGACCCGCAGGCATGTCTTCATGGTGTGGATCAGGTTGGCGATGCTGATGCCGCTGTCGCCGTGCGCGCGATCCACCACCAGTCCTTCCATTTGGTAGAACGTGTGTTCGTGCGTGCGGTCGACGGTCTCGCTGCGGAACACGCGGCCCGGCACGATGACCTTGAGCGGCGGCTGGAAGCCCTGCTTGACCGCGCGCTGCAGCGTGCGCACCTGCACCGGCGATGTGTGCGTGCGCAGCAGGTTCTTGTCGGTCAGCCAGAACGTGTCCTGGCTCTCGCGCGCCGGATGGTCGCCAGGGATGTTCAGCGCGTCGAAGTTGAAGAACTCCGACTCCACCTCGGGCCCGTCCTGCCACTGGAAGCCAAGGCTCGTGAACAGGTCGACCAACTCGTTCTGCACGATCGTGATCGGGTGCATCGTGCCGCGCGCCTTGCGCGCGCCAGGCTCGGTCGGGTCGAAGGCCGCGCCCTCGAACTCGCGCGCCATCGCGGCGGCCGCGAACTGCTCCTTGCGCGCAGCGACGGCGGCCTCGACCTCCTGCTTCATCGCGTTGGCGAGCTTGCCGAACGCCGGCCGCTCCTCCTTGGGCAGCGACGTCACCGAGCGCACGAACTCGGCGACCTCGCCCTTGCCGCCGAACAAGCGGCTCTCGGCCTCGGCGAGAGCGGCGAGGTCAGCGGCTGCGGCGACGGCGGCCAGCCAGCGATCCAGTTGGGCTTGTGGATGCATGCGGGTAGGCGGCGCGGCTAGCCCGCCGCCGGGGTCGTGGGGATTGATGTTGTGGGCGCTGGTAAGCCGCCCCGAAAACGAAACGGCGCTGGTCAGTGCCAGCGCCGTGTCGCGAAGCGGAGGTGCCGGACGCCGAAGCGCCCGGGGCGCTGGCTCAGGCGAGGGCCTGCATGGCTTTGCCGCAAATTGCCTCGAATGTCGCCGGATCCTTGATCGCCAGTTCGCTCAGCTCCTTGCGGTTGAGCTTGATACCGGCCTTCTGGACGCCGTGGATGAACGCCGAGTAGCGCAACCCGAAGCTCTTGACTGCCGCCGTGAGGCGCGTGATCCAGAGCGAACGGAAGAAGCGCTTCTTCTGCTGGCGGCCGGTGAAGGCGAACCGCTCAGCGCGGAGCACCGTGACGGTCGCCATCTTGAACAGGTTGCGGCGACCTTGACGGTAGCCCTTGGCCCGCTTGAGGAGACGATTGCGGCGCTGCCGCGTGGCAGGTCCGTTGGTTGCGCGACTCATTGCTGGTTACCTCCCGCCCAAGAGTTCCGCCATGTTGACGGCGATCTTGCCCTTGCAGAGGCCCTTCTGGCGCAGTTGGCGTTTCCGCTTGGCGGAGCGGCGCACCAACAGGTGCGAGGTGAACGCGTGGCGGAATTTGACCTTGCCGGTCTTGGTCAGCTTCATGCGCTTGACCACCGCCTTCTTGGTCTTCTGCTTCGTCATGGTCGGTCGGTCCGGTCGCCGTGGATTATGCCTCGGCGCCGGCTCACTCAGTCCTAGGAAGGGCAAGAAAGGTACCGACAGCCGCTACTGGCGCAAGTGCGGCCCGGGGAAAACTCTGGCGCTGGGGTGTGATCCCCCTGACAACCGCTGCCACCGGGACGATTGCGCCCGCGAAGACCACGCCGATGGACGCCCTGCTGACCTGTCTGCACCTCGCCGCCTATCTCGCTACTGGGCTGGGGCTCGCTGTGCCGCGCTGGCGGCGCGTCGCGATCGTCGCCCTGGCGGTCGCCGCCACCGCCGGCCTCGCCACCAGCCTGGGCGCTGGCGAGCGCGTCCTGACCACGGTGCACACCTACGCCGGCTTCGAGGGCATGCAGCAGGAGGTCTCGATGGTGAGTTTCCCGACCGGCACGGTGACCGCTCCGGGCTGGCAGTGGGCGGTCTGCTTTGGCGTCTTCGCGCTCGCCTGGGCCGCTGCGCTCGGCCTGCTGCGCGATCGGCCGCTGCGGAACCCCTTGCTGGCGCCGCTGCTGTTCGCGTGGACGGCGACCGCGGCGTGGCTCGGCATGGAGGCCACCGCCGCGCCCGCGGCGGTCGTGCAACCGGTCGGCCTCGATCGCTTCCTGTGGCCGGCAGGGCTCGCCTGTTCACTGCTCGTCTGCCGCCGCGCCAAGAGCTTCGGCGCGCTGTTCCTGCAGGTGGGACTCGCGGTGTCGCTCGCGCGCCTGCCGGCGGCCTTGTTCAGCAAGTTCGCCAGCGACGGCAAGCTCGGCACCACGCTCGACGTCAGCAGCGTCCGCGACATCGTCAATCCGATGACGCAGATGCAGTTCGACCCGCGGCTGCAGCCTGGCTCATCGGAGCAGCAGTTCTGGCTGATCTGGCTCGAGCATGTGCTGTTCTTCCCGGCGGTGCACATGATGAGCCTGTTCGGCATCGCATTTGGCCTGTGGCTGTACTACCGACACGAAAACGACCCGGCATGAGGCGCGCGTGACCGGCTTCGACGACATCGATGACGATGACCTGTCGCCGGCCGAACTGGCGAGCCGCACCGAGGCGCTGCGCGTGACGGTGGCCGCCATCGCCGCCTCGCCGTGCCGTCGCTGTGGCGGACCGCTGTGCGGCCACGCCGCGCTGCTGGCGGTCCTGTTCGGTTGCAAGGACGCGCCGCGCTGCCCCGACTGCCTTGCCAGCGAACACCGCGAACCGAAGTCCGCGATGGTCGCGCGCGCCGGCGAGTGGATCCGGCGCAAGGACTGCTTCCGCCACGTCTGGCACGAGGCCAGCCTGCGCGAGCACGGCAACGCGGCCGCAGCGCCCTCGTGCCTCGGCGCACCGACGTTGGCGAGCCGACCATCCCCGACGCTGGCCGCGCCCACGGATGCGCCGCCGTTACCGCCCGCGCCGGTCGCCACCTACGACGCCGGCGACCTCGGCTGTGGCGACCTCGTGTTCGAACTGCGTGGCAAGCTGCGCGAGATCGGCGCGGGCGAAGTGCTGCGCGTGCTCGCGCGCGACCCGGCGGCGCCGGTCGACCTGCCGGCTTGGTGTGGACTCACCGGCCACACGCTGGTGCGCGCGGCCCATCCCGAGTACCACGTGCAGCGCAAGTCCACCTAGAGCCCACCCATGAAGAAGTTCTGCGTCACCCTCACGTCCGCCAAGAACGACCCCGACAAGGCCACCGTCGCCTTCGTCGTCGCCAACGCCGCCGCGGCGAGCGAGCAGGAGACGGTGATGTTCCTCAGCGTCGAGGCCGTGCGCCTGTGCCAGCAGGGCTACGCCGACGACGTCGCCGAGGAAGGCTTCGCGCCGCTGAAGGACCTGATCGCCAACTTCGTCAAGGCCGGCGGCAAGGTCTGGGTCTGCTCGCCGTGCTTCAAGCGCCGCAAGCTCGACGAAGCGAAGCTGATCCCCGGCGCCACGATCGTCGGCGGCGCCAAGCTGGTCGAGTTCCTGTCGCAGGGCGCGCCCTGCGTCAGCTACTGAGTCCCGTTGGCGACGCGGCGCGGCGATGAACGACCCCAGCGTGTTCGACCGTGCCGACGCGACCTGCGACGGCGGTGACCTCGACTGCGGCAGCGGGCTGCTGCTGATCATCCGCAGCGCCTTCCAGCCGGTCCCCGCCGGCGGCACGCTGTTGGTCAAGAGCCGCGAGACGTCGGTGCGCGAGGACCTGCCGGCGTGGTGCCGACTCGTCGGCCACACCATCGAGGCGGAGCGCGACGCCGACAACGGCTACCGCCACTTCCTGCTGCGCAAGAAGGCCGACGACCAGGCGCTCGCCGCCGACCTGCAGAAGGCCCGCGCGCACGTCTGGCAGACGCGCGCGCGCTGGACCGGCGGCATGCAGGCCAAGGCGACGATGCGCAACCACGCCGTCGCCATCGGCCAGCCGGCCAGCTTCGACACCGAGGACGCCGCGCCGTCCGCCATCGAGCTGCTGCTCGCCGCGGTCGCCGGCGCGCTGACCACCGGCTACCAGTGGCGGCTGTCGCAGAAGGGCGTCGACGTGCACGACCTCGAAGTCGTCGCCAAGGCCCGCTCCGACGACCCGCTGGTCTTCCTCGGCGTCGCCGCCGACGGCCATCCCGGCCTCGCCGAAGTCGAGGTCGTCGCCTACGTCAGCGCCAGTGGCGACGCCGACCTTGCCGCCGAATGGCAGCAGACGGTCCGTCGCTGCCCCGTGACCCAATCCCTGCTCCGCTCCGCCCCGGTGCGCACGACGCTGCGCGCCCTCTGATCCGATGCGCCACCGCCCGATCCCCCGCTTCCCCGTCAGCGTCGTCGGCAGTTGGCCGCGGCCGCGCTGGTTGCTCGAGGCCATGCGCAAGAAGGCCGCCGACCTGCCGGAGCTGCGCGACCAGGCGACGCTGCTGGCGATCAAGCAGCAGGAGGACGCCGGCGTCGACGTGCTGACCGACGGCGAGCAGCGCCGCGACAACTTCTACTCGTTCCTGACCGAGAAGCTCGACGGTGTTGCGCTGATGACGATGGCCGACCTGCTCGACTACGTCGAGGACAAGGCGGCGTTCGAGGGCCTGCTGCAGGCGCTCGACGTGCCCGCCTTCGCAATCAAGAACCCCACCATCACGGGCCGCCTCGTCCGCCGCGAGCCGCTCGCCGTGCGCGAGGCCGAGTTCCTCCGCCGGCACACCACCCGCGCCACCAAGGTGGCGCTGCCGGGCCCGTACCTGCTGTCGCGCTCGATGTGGGTGCAGAAGCTGTCGTCGCAGGCCTACCCGACGCGCGATCTCCTGTGCGACGACATCGTCGCCATCCTGCGGGCCGAGCTGCAGGAAGTCGCCGACCTCGGCGTCGAGATCGTGCAGTTCGACGAACCCGTGCTGACCGAACTGGTGTTCGCCGGCAAGGCGGCGACGCGCACGTTCATGTGCGCTGCGCTCGCCGCCGCCGCCGACCCGGCCGCCGAACTGGAACTCGCGGTCCAGCTGATGAACCGCGTCACCGACGGCATCAAGGGCGTGCGCACCGCGGTGCACGTCTGCCGCGGCAACTGGAGCCGCAACGAGGACGTGCTGCTGGCCGGCGACTACGCGCCGCTGCTGCCGCACCTCGCGCGCATGCAGGTCGACCAGTTCGTGCTCGAGTACGCGACGCCGCGCGCCGGGCCCGAAGCTCTGCTGACGCAATTGCCAGCGCGCGCCAGCGTCGGCTTCGGCGCGGTCAACCCGCGCACCGAGCCCGTCGAGGATCCGGCGGCGATCGCCGCCCGCGTCGGCAAGCTGGCGGAGTTGCTCGGCCCGGAGCGCATCTGGCTCAACCCGGACTGCGGCTTCGGCACCTTCGCCGAGCGACCGGTGGCCACCGGCGAGGTGGCCGAACGTAAGTGCGCGATCCTGGCCGCGGCGGCGCGAGCGCTGCGCCGCTGACCGCGCCGGCAGCGACCGAATTAGCGCCACTGCCGACGATCAGTCGACGATCAGCCGGCCTTCTTGAGCACGGCGTCGGCAGGCTTGGCGGTGGCCTTCTTCGCCGCCGCGCCCTGCTCGAGTTCGTCGGCGAGCTTGCCAGCGCCGTACACCTTGCGCAGCGCCTCAACGATGATCGCCGGGTGCACGCTGACCGAGCGGGCGACCTCGTCGTCGAAGACGAAGTTGTTGCCCAGCGACTCGATGTTGCCGTCGAAGATCAGGCCGACCACGTTGAGGTCGCGGTCGATGACCGGCGAGCCGGAGTTGCCGCCGATGATGTCGCACGTGGAAACGAAGTTGAACGGCGTGCGCAGGTCCATGCGCGCCTCGGCGTCGAGCCACGGCTGCGGCAGGTTGAACGGATAGCGGCCGCCGAACTCGTGGTGGCGCGCAAACAGGCCGTACAGCGACGTCTGATGCGGCGCGACCGTGCCGTTCATCTCGTACCCCTTCACCACGCCGTCGCTGATGCGCAGCGACATCGTCGCATCCGGCGGGATCGACGCGCCATGGATCGCGAAGCACGCCTCGCCGATGCGCTTGTTCTGCGCCGCCTCGGCCTTGGCCAGCTCCTGCAGCGTCTTCATGTCCGGCTTCGCCTGCTGCATCGCCGCGACCTTCTCCGCCTGCAGCGCCGCGACCTTGTCCCAGGCGTCGCCGTACTTGGCGAGCAGGTCGGCGTTCTTGGCGACGAGGCCGCGCAGTTGCGCCTCGGCCTTCTGCTTGATCGCGATGATCCGCGGGTCGAGCAGGCCGTCACGGTAGCCCTCGACCGCCTTGCGCGTGTTCTCCAGCGAGAGGATCTGGGCCCGCAGTTCCTTTTCCTTCACGGGACTGGCCTTGGCCTGCGCGTACAGGTCCTGCAGCTGCGCCTTGGTCTGCGCCAGGCGCGCCGGGAAGCTGTGGTCGCGCAGGAACTCGCACTGTGCCACCGTCTGCAGGCGGCCGGTGCGGCCCGGGTTGCCGGTCACGAACACGAGGTCGCCCTCGGGCGCGCCGGCGGTCTTCCAGGCAAAGTGGTTGGCGCCGCAGGCGACCGGTTTGTCGCCCTGCCACGCGCGCACGAACGTGAAGTCGAGACCCCAGCGCGGAAAGCAGAAGTTGTCCGGATCGCCGCCGAAGTGCGCGATCTGGCCGTGCGGCGCGCAGACGAGCCGCAGGTCGTCATAGACCCGGAAGCTGTAGAGCTGGTAGTTGCCGCCCTGGTAGAGCGCGATGACCTCGTGCTCGTGGCCTGGGTCCTGGTCCGCGGCCGACTTCTTGACCGCGTCGACACCCTGGGCGTTGACCGCAGCGGTGACGTCCTGCTGGCGCACCAGTTGGGTCATGCGGAAGCCGGGCAGCTTGACCTCGTTCTCCCACGCGCCGGCGTAGAAGCCGTCCTTCAACCAGTCAGCGGCGCCCTGCACCGCGGCGATGGCGTCGCGGGAGCAGTGGTGATTGGTCATCACCAAGCCGTGCGGGCTGACGAACGACGCCGAGCAGAAGTTGCGGATCGTGCCGTCTTCCATCTTGCGGCCAAAGCGCAGCGAGCTGAGGCGCGCCTGCTCGAGCCACGCCTCGGTCGGCTGCCAGTCGTAGGCTTGCTGGAACCAACCGGCCGGAGCGGCTTCGAACGTCCACATACGTCCGAGGTCCTTGTTCGGCTGCTCGACCTTCGGCAGCGCTGGCCCCGCTGGCGGCGGCGGCTCGAAAGAAGCGCTCGCGGCGCGGTCAGGGGCGCCGCTGCAGGCGGCGAGGACAAGGGCGAGCCAGGGCGCGGCGGCGACGCGGCGCGCGACCCCGGAGACGGCGAGGTGGAGGCGATCGGGCTTCATGGTTCTGGGGCGAGGCATGCTACGTCGAAGAGCGCCAAGGCGCGCCCTCCATACCGGAGATCCTGCCCGCGCGGATCCCCCGGCGCTCTTGCGCCCTGGCCCAGGGACGACTGCGCGAAGGCCGCTAGCGTGTGCCGCCGCCGCGCGCTACTGCAACCCCGCGCGCACGCACATCCGCAAGGAGAACCAGATCGTGTTCCCGCCGGCGCGCCGGATCAGGCGCGCGCAGATCGCCGCCGCAGCGCGAGCCACTGCACGACCGGCGTCAGCAGCAGGCTGAGCACGAGGCACAGCGACTGGCCGCCGATGACGACGACGGCGATCGCCTTGCGCTCCTCGGCGCCCGGACCGGCGCCGACCGCCAACGGCAGCATGCCGGCGACGAACGCCAGCGTGGTCATCAGGATCGGCCGCAGCCGATCGCGGCTGCCCTGCACGACCGCGTCGTGCGCCGGCACGCCGGCGCGTAGCAGTTGGTTGGTGTGGTCGACCTGCAGGATGGCGTTCTTCTTGACCATCCCAAACAGCACGAGGATGCCGAGCGCCGAGTAGAGATTGAGCGTCTCGCCGGTCGCCCATAGCGACAGCAACGCAAATGGCGCGGCGACGGGGATCGCCAGCAGGATGATCAGCGGTTGCGTCAGACTCTCGAACTGCGCCGCCAGAATCATGTACATGAAGACGAGCGCCAACAGGAACGCGCCGAGGAACTCGCCGCCGGCTTGCTCCAGTTCGCGCGCGCTGCCGGCGACGGCCGTCGAGTACTCGGCCGGCAGCCGCAGGTCGCCCGCCAGTCGGCGGAGGTCGGCGACGGCGTCGGCAAGCGCCGCGCCCGGCGCCGGGCTGCCGCGCAGGCTAGCCTGCCGCTGGCGGTCCATGCGATCGATGCGGGACGACGTCGTCGCCGACTCGATGCGCACGAGGTTGTCGACACGCACGGTGCCGCCGTCGCCGCGGCCAACCAGCAGCTCGCCGATGCGGTCGACGCGCTGCCGGTCCGCCTCGCGCAGGCGCAGGCGGACGTCGTACTCCTCGTCGAGCTTGGGGTCGCGGAAGCGCGACACCTCAGTCACGCCACCGACCATCAACCGCAGCGCCGTGGCGATGTCCTGGGTCGAAACGCCGAGTTCGGCGGCGCGCGGTCGGTCGATCTGCACGCGCAACTCCGGTCGCCGCAGCCGCAGGGTCGTGTCGAGGTCGATCATCGAGCCGGACTTGTTGGCGGTCACGCGCAGGTCCTCGACCGCTGTCGCCAGCGTCGCCAGGTCGGGGCCGCGGATGGCGAAGTCGAGCGGGAACGGTCCGCCGCCAAGGTTGAAGCTGCGCTGGTTGCGCACCGAGACGCGCACATCGGTCAGCTTGCGCAGCCGCTGGCGGATCTCCGCCATGACCTCGCGCTGCGTGTAGTTGCCGCGGAACGCCGCCGCCGGATCGCCGACGAACGTGGCGCGAACCAGCCGATCGAGCGAGAAACGCCGGCGCTCGTGCGGCACGATGCGCACGAAGACGCTGCCGTTTGACAACCCGCCGAGGAAGCCGCCACCGACCTGGGTCAGTGCCGCTTCGACGGCCGGGACCTGGGCCAGCTCAACCTCGACAGCGCGCATGACGCCGTCCATCGCCGCGAGGCTGGCATCGTCCGGGCCGTTGACGGCGATCTCGAACTCGCCTTCGTCGACGTCGCTCGGGATGAAGTCCTGCCGCACCGTGCCGGCGAGCAGCACAGTGCTGGCGACGACGAGCGCCGAGCCGAGCACGACGAGCCACGGCCGGCGCAGGCAGCCGCACAGCGCCGCGGCGTAGGCGCGCTCGGACCAGCCGCCGCCGTGGCTGGGTTTCGCGTCGGCCGGTCGCACCAGCCGCGCGCACATCGCCGGCGTCAGCGTGAACGACACCACCAGCGACAGCAGCACGGCGACCGCGGCGGTGATGCCAAACTGGAAGAGGAACCTGCCGGTGATGCTCGACAAGAACGACACCGGCACGAAGATCACGACGAGGCTCAGCGTCGTCGCCAGCACCGCTAGCGCGATCTCGCCGACCGCCTCGCGCGCCGCCTGGAACGGCGGCAGGCCCTGCTCGTCGGCCCAGCGCTGCACGTTCTCCAGCACGACGATGGCGTCGTCGATGACGACGCCGACCATCAGCACCAGCGCCAGCATGGTCACGCCGTTGAGCGTGAACCCCAACGTCCACATGACGCCGAAGGTGGCCACGACCGACACTGGGATCGCGACGCCGGCGATCAGCGTGGCGCGCCAGCTGCGCAGGAACCACAGCACCACCAGCGCCGCCAGCAGCGAGCCGACCACGAGATGGAATTCGATCTCGTGCAGGGCGGCGCGGATGTAGCGCGACTGGTCGCGGACGATCTCCAGACGCAGGTCCGGCGGCAGCTGCGCGCGCAGGGCTTCGATTGGACCGAGCAAGCCGTCGATGACGGCGACGGTGTTGGCGCCCGATTGCCGGCGCACCTCCATCACCACCGTCGGCACGCCGTCTAGGCGCGCCAGTGAGCGCGCCTCGGCGGTGCCGTCCTCGATGCGCGCGACGTCGCCGAGCTCGACCGGCACGCCGTTGCGACGGGCGATGGTCAGCGTGCGGAAGGCCGCCGGGTCGAGCACTCGGCCGAGCGTGCGCAGGGTGCGTTCGCGCTGGTCGTCGGTGACGTTGCCGCCGGGCACGTCGCTGTTCTGACGGCGGATCGCGTCGCTGACGGCATCGACCGGCAAGTCGTAGGCGGCGAGCCGATCGGCGTCGACCCAGACGTTGATCGTGCGCTCGATGTCGCCGACGAGCCGAACCTCGCCGACGCCGCGGCCGCGCTCGAGCACACGCTTGATGCGCTTGTCGGCGATCTCGGACAGTTCGCGCATCGGCCGATCGCCGGCCAGCGCGAGGGTGAGCACCGGCGAGCTGTCGCTGTCGAACTTGCTGACCACCGGCGGTTCGCAGTCCTCCGGCAGGCGACGCATCGCCTGCGACACGCGGTCGCGCACGTCCTGCGCGGCGGCGTCGATGTCGCGGCCAAGGTCGAACGTCACCAGCACCAGCGACGTGCCGGCGCCCGATATCGAGCGCAGTTCGCGAATGCCCTCGACGGTGTTGACGATCTCCTCGATCGGGTACGTGACCGAGACCTCGACCTCCTCGGGCGCGCCGCCGGGCAGCTCGGTGCGCACGGTGACGGTCGGCAGGTCGTAGGCGGGGTAGCGGTCGACGGCGAGGAAACGGAAGCCGACGGCGCCGGCGACCACCATCGCCAGGATCAACATGGTCGCGAAAACCGGCCGGTGGATGCAGACGTCGGCGAGCTTGCGCACGGCTACTCCACGACCTGCACCGGCGTCTCGGGCGCGAGCCCGACCGCCACGGCGACGACTAGTTCGCCGACGGCGACACCGCGCACGATTTCGACCGCGTCGCCAACCGGCCGGCCGAGTTCGACCAGCACGCCCTTGGCGCGCGGCGTGCCATCCGCAGCGCTGGCGACAGTGAACACGCGGTCGACGCCGGCAAAGGTCACCACCGCCGCGCGCGGCACGGTGACGACCGGCGCGGCCGCCGCGACGACGATGCGCGCCCG
>Ga0194120_10011187_pt1 | contig 10848 bp, 10 predicted proteins | sample TA2MahCa65mmetaG_FD_148642 | JGI IMG/M metagenome (GOLD analysis project Ga0194120, IMG submission 148642) | Freshwater microbial communities from Lake Tanganyika, Tanzania - TA2015019 Mahale Deep Cast 65m | ecosystem: Environmental > Aquatic > Freshwater > Lake | place: Tanzania: Lake... | reverse complement strand
GAGATGCGACGGGTTTTCGATGAATTCGATGATCGGGTGTTGATCGGGGAGGTCTATCTTCCGGTGGAAAGGCTTGTCGCCTATTACGGGGACAGCCTGAAAGGTCTTCACTTTCCTTTCAATTTCCAACTTCTCGACGCGCCTTGGACGGCGAAGGACACTGGCGAACTGATCGCAAGATATGAAGGCGCTCTGCCGATTGGCGCTTGGCCGAACTGGGTGCTCAGCAATCACGACAGACCGCGCATCGCCGCTCGCGTCGGCGCGGCAAAGGCGCGCGTAGCGATAACGCTGCTTTTGACGCTGCGCGGGACGCCAACGTTCTATTACGGAGACGAAATCGGAATCGGCCATGTCGATATCCCGCCCGAGCGGGTCCAGGACACTTGGGCGAAGCGTGAACAAGGTCCCGGCGTTGGCCGTGATCCGTCGCGGACGCCAATGCAATGGGACTCAACCGCATTCGCCGGCTTTTCGACGCATGAGCCATGGCTGCCGCTAACGTCAGACCATCGGATCCGAAACGTTGCTACGATGAGCGACGACCAACAATCGATCCTCAATCTGACGCGGGATTTGCTCCAATTTCGGCGAAGGCGCAAAGCTATTCAAATTGGCGACTGGCGACTGCTGTCGTATGGCGATGACGTTCTCGCATATCAACGTGTCGACGGCAATGATCGCGTTATCGTTGCGCTCAATTTGTCCGACGAACCGCGATACTGGCCGAACATGGCGGCCGGCGCGAGGATCGCGATATCGACAAGCGGGCGGCGCGAAGGCGAAATCGTCGAATCTGTTATCGAGCTCTGGGGAAATGAAGGCGTTGTGATTGGCTAGATCAAGATTTCTTCATCGCCGATATGCAACGCCTGTTGCGCCAAATCGAGATATCGGCGCGCGAGCGGCGCCCATTTTTCTGGCTCGCGTGGCGTGGGGTCCAAGAGATGCGCGATTGACAAGCGCGCACGCAAAACGGCGCGCCATGCGGCATAGAGCGAGATCAATCTTCGTGGCGCCTCACCACCGAGGCGACGCGCGGTTTTCTCGGTAATTTTCGCTCCGAGCTCCATCGCCCCCAATAGCGCGCATTCGACTCCGAGATAGGTCAATTCATCAAAGGGGTCGACTTGGCGCAAATCAAAAGAAAATTCGAGACAGTCGAAGATCGCGATCGGCTTGCAAAGGCAGATGTGCTCCGGACGGAGATCGCCATGGCCGTCAACAATATGGCCGCTTCGAACGCGGTCCTCTAGCAGCGGGCGATCGATGTTTAGGCGCGCGTCCAAACGGTCCAGCAGAGCCGGAATCGTTCCGTGATCAAGCGCAAAGTCGCGGCGGGTCAGAACATGCCGATTTTTCTCCTGCTCATTGATAAAGCGCATGACATAGTCCTGCGCAGCGATCGAAGACGGCTCCGCGCGATGATAGAAATTAGCGAGTATCTCGCTTACCGCCTCCACGTCCGCTTCCGAGAGCCGGTTGTCCTTGATCAGCTGATCGAGCATTTTTTCCTGCGGGAGCCGGCGCATTTCGACGAGCCAATCGATGACGGGCGCGTCGCCGCCCAAGGCAAATCCGCGAGCGCTGTCGTAGGTTAACGCGACGACGCCAAGATAAACGTCTTGTGTCAGACGGCGGTTTAGACGCACTTCTTCCCGGCAGTTCGCTTCGCGCGCCTCGAGCGTCGAGAAATCGAGAAAGGCGTGACGTGCCGGTTTCTTGAGTTTGAACGCCCGGTCGCCTGCGAGAAAGACGAACGACAAATGTGTTTCCGTTACAATTACGCTCGACGGCGCGTTCGGATAAGCGGCCGGCTCGCTCAGGAAGCGCAGCTTCTCAGCCATGGTCGGCGACGCGAGGTCCACCTCGGCCGCAGCGCGGTTCGCGAATAGTGGAGCCATTGGCGTCATCCCCGCTTCGAAAGCAACCAGGGTCTTATGCGCAAGCTCGACAGGCTCGCGCTACATCACGAAAGTTCATGACAATTCGGTCATGAGCGTTAGTGTAATGATACGTCAATCGGATGCGGATGGAAGACCACCGAAGTCCACTTCGCAAACGGAAGTTCGCGATGGCCCCTAACACGATGCGGTTCGCACCCGGCGACGCGCTGATCGTCGTGGATTTGCAGCGCGACTTTTGCCCCGGCGGGGCGCTCCCGATCGCAGAGGGCGATACGATCGTCCCATTTGTCAACAAGCTCGTCGAGCAGGCAACCGCGGCGGGCGCCTGCGTCGTCGCTTCGCGCGACTGGCATCCGCTCGGACACATGAGCTTTCGCAGCGCCGGCGGGCTGTGGCCGCAGCACTGCGTGCAAGGTCAAGAGGGCGCACGATTTCATGACGATCTGCGCCTGCCGCAGGATGTCGTGATTATCAGCAAGGGAGAGGCTCGGGAACGCGACCAATATTCGGCGTTCGACGGCACGGCGCTGGCGGCGCGGTTGCGCGATCTCGGCGTATGTCGCGTGCTGATTGTCGGACTCGCGCAAGACGTTTGCGTGCGCGCGACGGCGCTCGACGCGGTCGCCGCTGGATTTGAAACGCATGTGCGACTTTCCGCCACACGCCCTCTGACGCCGGAAGGCGGCGAAGCAGCTGTCGCGGCGTTGCGCAAAGCGGGCGTTATCTTAGATAAAAGTTGAGACTGCTTTGCGGGATTAAGCTTATGCGACATATATAGGAAAGCCGCATGAATCCATGGGATCTATGGGTATGGCCATGGACCGCGACCATGGAGGCTTGGCGCCGCGCCTTGGATATCGGTGAGGCTGAGACTGAGTCCGGCGAGGACGAAACCAGGCCCTCTCGGACGGGTCCGGAATGGTCGACGGCGAACCGCCTCACATTGGACCTCGCCGCGCTGCGTCTTCGTGATTTTTCTATCGCGATGGATCGCTTTCCCGTCCTTGTTGTCGCGCCTTTCGCGCTTCACGACGCGCAAATCGGCGACCTTGCGCCCGGTCACAGCCTTCTCGATACGTTGCTGTTGAACGGATGCACTCGGCTCCATCTGGTCGAATGGAAATCCGCCACGGAGGCGACACGGCTACATACGATCGATACGCAGCTCGCGTCGCTGAACGTCGCCGTCGACGACATTGGAGGCGCTGTCGATATGATCGGCCTTTGCCAGGGCGGATGGCTTTCGCTCGTCTATGCGGCGCGCTTTCCCGGGAAGGTCCGTCGTCTCGTTCTTGTCGGCGCGCCAATCGACATCGAAGCGGCACCTTCCGCATTGACGGCGCCCGCCAGCTTTCTATCGCAGGTCTACACCGATGAGTTGGTCGCTCACGGACATGGCCTTCTTCTCGGACGAGACATGGTCGCGCTTTGGCCGCGCGAACCTGACGACGAGAAGCGCGCTTTTGATGCTTTGCAAATCAGTGAGCCGGCGACAACGGAAACTGAACGCAGAGCGACTGAAATATTCAATCGCTGGGACGAGCGCACGCTCGATTTGCCGGCGCCATATTACCGTCAGGTCTTCGATTGGCTCTTTCGCGAGAATCGTCTTGCGTCGGACTCGTTTCCAGCGCTCGGTCGCATGATCGATCCACGCGATCTGCGTTGTCCGCTCTTCGTGCTCGCGGGCGAACAGGATTCAATCGCGCCGGCGGCGCAAGCCTTCGCCGCCAACCTTGTCGGAGCAAACGATACCGAAACGGCGCTGGCGCCGTGCGGACATCTCGCCCTTTTTATGGGACGAAAAACATTGGAGACGGAATGGCCGCGCATTGCGAAGTGGCTCTTGAAATGAAAGCCGTCAAAAGACTCGTTCACCCCTTAACGCAGATCAACGGCTTCAAGAACGCGACCTTCTTCGCTAGTCCCGCCGCTTCGGCTGAGTCGACGACGGCGCGCACATCCTTATAGGCGCCGGGCGCTTCCTCGGCGACGCCGCGCAAGGACGGACTCTTGATGATAATCCCTTGCGCTCTCAAATCATCGACGACCTTGCGCCCTCCCCAGGCGCGAGTCGCGGCGTGGCGGCTCATGCGCCGTCCGGCGCCGTGGCAAGCCGACGAAAACGCTTGCCGCTCGCTTGTCGCCAGACCCGCCAGCACATAGGAGCCCGCGCCCATGCTGCCGCCAATCAATACGGGCTGACCAAACGGCCGTAATGCTTCCGGCAAGCTTATGTGACCGGGACCGAAAGCGCGCGTCGCGCCCTTGCGATGAACGAAAAGCAGGCGCGTCTCTCCATCGACTTCGTGATCTTCGACTTTGCAGGTGTTATGCGAAACGTCGAACATCAGCGGCAACTCGCCACGTTCAAAAAATCTGGCGAAGACCTGGCGTGCGAGGTGACCGATGATCTCGCGATTGGCGAGGGCGCAATTGATCGCCGCGCGCATCGCGCCGAGATAGCGCTGACCAAGTTCAGAGTTGATCGGCGCGCAGGCGAGTTCTCGATCGGGCAGCGCGACGCCCAGTCCTTCGGCGCAAACAACCATCTCGCGCAAGAACTCCGTGCCGATCTGGTGGCCGAGCCCGCGCGAGCCGCAATGGATCGTCACGACGCATTCGCCTTTGACCAGACCATAACCGGCGGCCACTCCAGGATCGAAGATCTCAGCGACTTCCTGCACTTCCAGGTAGTGGTTACCGGATCCGAGCGTTCCCATTTCACGTCGCTGACGCTTCCTCGCGTGCTCGGAAACAGCGGCGGGATCGGCGTTTGCGGCGCGGCCTTTCTCCTCGATCCGATCGAGATCCTCACCGCGCCCGAAGCCGCGCTCGACCGCCCATTGCGCGCCGCCGGAGAGCATCGCCGTCATCTCGGCGTCGTCGAGCCTGACATCGCCCTCCGAGCCGACGCCTGCGGGAACATGGGCGAAGAGCGCGTCGGCCAGCTCTTGCTGCACAGAGATGACCTGCTCTCGCCTCAGGCCGGTAAGATGCGTGCGTACGCCACAAGAGACGTCGAAGCCGACCCCGCCAGCCGAAACCACGCCGCCCTTGTCAGCGTCGAAAGCGGCGACGCCGCCGATCGGGAATCCGTAGCCCCAATGCGCGTCCGGCATGGCGTAGGAAGCGCGCACGATTCCAGGAAGCTTCGCGACATTGGTGACCTGATCGAAGACCTTGTCATCCATCTCCGCGATGAGCTCTTCGGTTGCATAGACAATGGCAGGAACGCGCATCGCCGCAAACGGCTCGACCTTCCACGCCGTCGCCGAAAGTTTTTCGAAACGTGACGCCTCCATTGCAATACGCTCCCTTCGCGCAGCCTGCGCGCGCTAGACGTCGATCACGCATTGCGCGCGCCAACGGCCCGGTTGTTCCTCGACGAACGCCAGTTCGGTATAGGTCGCGCCTTTCACCTCAACCGCGGGCGCATGCCGATTGCGCGAAACGGCTTCGCCAAAGGCGCGGGCCTTCAGGCGCTTGCCCGCGATCTGTACTTCAAAAGCGCCAAAAATCATCCGACGTTCCGCCATTTCGTAAATGAGCGCGTTAAGCCAATCGACAAGCAAAATTTCTAAGCTGGGCGCTTCCAGTTCGATGTCGACCGTTTGCTCATGGCGCACGGTCGCCGGATCGACGATCGCCGCCACCATTGCGAGCGCCGCTTGTTCGCAGGCCTCGCTCTCGCTCGCGCCAAAGCCGCGAATGCCGATATCGGCGCCATGCGGAAAATGTTCCCAACGCGCGAAAGGGGACTGCCGCGTCGCACTGTCTTTCATCGTCTTAAATCATGCTGATCGCTCGCCCAGCGGCGTCAGCCGGCTCGCTTGAGGCCCCTTCTCGCCTTCCTCCTCGCGGAAAGTGACGCTTTGGCCGACTTGCAGCTGATCGAAGCCCGGCTCCAGCACGCTGTTGCGATGGAAATAGATCTCTCGTCCATCCGGGGTTTCGAGGAAGCCGTATCCATCCTCACGCACCAATTTCTTGATGACGCCGGTTGGCGCGACTTCATGATGCTTCACTTTGCCGCGCATGCGGCGAACTTGATCCTGCAAACGCCGTCGCGCGCGCTTGAACGCATCATTGAGCGCGAAATCGAAATCCTGGAAGCGCTCGTCGAGATGCGGCGTGCGTTCGATTGCGACTTCCCGCTTATCGGGCAAAACCAAGTGGAGATTGATCTCGTAAAGTCCGCCTGTATGGTGACGGGCGCCCGGTCCCTTGACGACGACGCGACATGCGGTCGCACGCCCATAACGGTCCTCAAGCCGATCAATTTGTTGTAAGATTTTACTGCGACGTTCGCTCGAAGCATCAACGCCTTGAAAATCGATTTGCGGCATTACTTGCATGTCCAACGCTCCTTATATCGCCGAGATCGAATATCCGTCCTAACCGGAAGCTCCTCATGAGGAAGGTTCGTTTGGTGAGGAGGAAACATGTGACCGATTGGACATTTGCATGACAGCGCCCAAATTCAAGACGATCGATGTCGTAATCGGTTCACGCCGTCTCGCCGGCGCTGTGCAGCTTCCACATGACCCAAGAGGTTTGATTATCTTCGCTCACGGCAGTGGTTCTTCTCGTTTCAGCCCGCGCAACTTGTTCGTGGCGAAGCAGCTCGTCGAGCACGGCTTTGCGACTCTTCTGTTCGACCTTCTTACGGAAGAGGAAGCCTTGGATCGTCGTAACGTCTTCGATATCCCGTTGCTTGGTGCGCGCATGCGGGAGGCGATCGCCTGGGCGTTGCTTATCGACGAAACACGCGACCTCCCGATTGGTCTCTTTGGCGCCAGCACGGGCGCGGCGGCAGCGTTGGTCGCGGCGGCCGATGAAACCGCGCGCGTCGCGGCCATTGTGTCGCGCGGCGGGCGTCCTGACCTTGCCGGCGAGGCGTTGGAGCGTGTGCAGGCGCCGACGCTGCTTCTTGTAGGCGGCTATGATGACCAGGTGATCGAACTCAACAGACGCGCGCTTCGGCGCTTACAATGCGAGGCGCGTCTCGACATTGTGCCGGGGGCGACCCATCTTTTCGAGGAGCCGGGGACTTTGGAAATCGTTGTCGATCACGCCGCCGACTGGTTCTTGCGATATGTTATTGTGGGCAATACAGGGCGCGGACGCGGAGAAGCCTAGAGGGGACGGCATGACGACCATGGCGCTGACCGAACCGCCGCTCAAGCGGCTCTTCGAACGCTTCTCGCTTTTCGCGCTTGGATCGAGCCCGCCGTTCGGCGAAGCGGTCGCGACATTGCTTGGCGCAGAGCTCGCGCAACTCGAAGATCGCCAGTTCGAGGATGGCGAATACAAAATTCGCCCGCTGGAAAGTGTCCGTAGCCGCGATGTCTATGTCCTTTCTAGCCTATACGGCGACGCCTCGGCGAGCTGCGCCGACAAGCTGTGCAAACTTTTGTTTTTCGTCGGCGCGCTGAAGGACGCGGGCGCTGCGCGGGTGACGGCGGTGACGCCGTATCTCTGCTTCGCCCGTAAAGATCGCCGCACCAAGCCGCGTGATCCCGTAACGACACGCTATGTCGCGCAACTGTTCGAAGCGATGACGACGGACTGCGTGATGGCGATCGAAGCACATAACGTTGCGGCGTTTCAGAATGCGTTTCGCTGCGAGACCATCCATCTCGACGCCAACGCGCTGTTTGCGCGGCATTTCGTCGTCGAGTTGGGCGACGCGTCCGTCGCCGTTGTTTCTCCGGACCTTGGCGGAGAAAAGCGCGCGGAATTGTTCCGCCTGCGCCTGGAACGCATGTTGAACCGACCGATCGCCAAGGCCTTCATGGACAAATATCGAAGCGAGGGGCGGGTCACGGGCGATATTTTTGCCGGCGACGTGAAGGATCGTATCGCGATCATTATTGACGATCTGATCGCGGGCGGCGGCACGGTGGCGCGCACGGCGACCGCTTGTCGTGCCCATGGCGCCGCACAAGTGTGGGTCGCAGCGACGCATGGCGTCTTTTCCAACGCGGCGACCGCCGTGTTGAACGAGGCGCCAATCGACCGGATCATCATCACGGACACCGTGCCGCCGCGGCCCGAGATGGCGGCGATGCAGAACGACGGGCGTCTGATGGTCGTTAGCGTCGCGGCGCTCGTCGCGGAGGCGATCCGGCGGCGACATGCGAACGGCTCCATCACGCAACTGTTGGAGGACGGCCCATAGCCGTTGTTCAAGCGCTGGCGCCTCGACGAGATAGCGCCGCAAAGGGAACCATCGTGTCCAGCAATGCGCTCTTTGCCGATCTCTACGAATTCACAATGCTCCGCGCCTATCTCGAATTAGGAATGACGGAGCAGGCGACGTTCAGTCTTTTCGTGCGCCGCCTGCCGCCGAAACGCAATTTTCTGATCGCCTGCGGTCTGGCCAATCTTCTCAACGAGATCGAAAACCTGCGTTTCGACGGCGAGCAGATCGACTATCTCGGCTCGTTGAAAATCTTTTCTTCGGCTTTCCTCGACTGGCTGCAAGGATTCCGTTTCAGCGGCGACATTCACGCGATGCGGGAGGGCACGCCCTTTTTCGAGAACGAGCCCATCCTTGAGGTTATCGCGCCGATCGCCGAGGCTCAGTTGATCGAGACCCTTGTTCTCAATCAGATCGGACTGCAAACCATACTCTCGTCAAAGGCGGCGCGAATTGTCGCGGCGGCGCGGGGTCGCGTGGTGATCGATTTTGGCGCAAGGCGAGCGCAAGGGCTGGATGCGGCGACAATAGGCGCGCGCGCCTTTTTCGTTGGCGGCGTCGCGTCGACATCGAATGTGGCGGCGGGAAAGGCTTACGGGCTTCCGGTCGCTGGGACAATGGCGCATAGCTTTGTTGAAGCCTGCGCGTCCGAGGCGGAGGCGTTCCGAGTCTTTAGCGAAGTGTTCCCGGAGACGACCCTTTTAGTCGACACCTATGATACGATCGAAGGCGTCAAGAAGGTGATTGCGCTCGCTAGAATGCGTGGGGAAGGCTTCAAAGTGCGCGCCATTCGGCTCGATTCTGGCGATCTCGACAAATTGTCGCGCGAGGCGCGCCAAATGTTGGACGAGGCGGGGTTGAATGATGTGCAGATCATCGCAAGCGGCGGCCTCGACGAAGCGAGGATCGACGCGCTCACTGCGCGTGACGCGCCGATCGATATATTCGGCGTCGGCACGGACATGGCGGTGTCGAGCGACGCGCCCGCTCTTGATATCGCCTACAAGCTCACGGAATATGCGGGCGTCGGACGCATGAAACTGTCGACGGGCAAGCGGTCGCTTCCGGGTCGCAAGCAAGTTTTCCGACAGTTTCGAGACGGCTTTGCGACCGGCGACGTCATCGCCCGCGCTGGCGAGAATTTGCCTAGCATTGCGTTGTTGCGGCCGGTCATGCTCGCCGGCCGCCGCGTCGCGTCAGAAGCGTTTGAGCTTTCACAAATTCACGCTCACGCCGAAGAAGCGCTTGCTGCGCTTCCATCGAAGCTGCGAACGCTCCAGTCGCACAAAAGTCTCTACGACGTCGTGATCAGTCGGCAGCTCTCCGATTATGAACGGCTGACGCGCGAGCGGCTGTCACGATGATATCTCGACCTTGCGCAACGGGCCCGAGCGTTCAACATGTAGGAGACGCTTCTTTTGAAAGGCAGGCTATGACTTTCTATGATCGCACTGAGGCGGGAGAACGCCTTGCGACGGAACTAGAGAAATACAAGGGCGAGGACGTCGTCGTCTTTGCGCTGCCCCGGGGCGGCTGTCCCGTCGCGGCGCCGATCGCGCACGCGCTCGACGCGCCCATCGACCTCGTGCTCGTGCGCAAGATCGGCGTTCCTTTTCAGCCGGAGCTCGCGATGGGCGCGGTGGCCGATGGCGGCGAACCGGTGGTCGTCCGCAACGATGACGTGGTCACGATGGCGGGCGTCAACGAGACGCAGTTTCAGAAAGTTCTCGATCACGAGCTTGAGGAGATCGAGCGCCGCCGCAGTCTTTATCTTGGCGCGCGGCCGCGTGCGGAGGCGCGCGGGCGTATTGCGATCGTCGTCGACGACGGCATCGCGACGGGCGCGACGACTCGCGCCGCGCTACGCGCGGTGCGCGCGCGGAACCCGAAAAAGCTCGTGCTCGCCGCGCCGGTGGCGCCGACCGACACGCTCGAAGCCCTGCGGTTCGAGGCCGATGAAATCGTCTGCCTCGAAGCGCGTCGCGACTTTGGAGCCATCGGCTTTTTTTATGCGGACTTCCGTCAGATCAGCGACGAGGAAGTGATCGCCATCCTCGACCAGTTCGGCTCCGACCGTGGTCCAAAGATTTGAGCCTCGTGTTCCCTCTCGATCCCCACGCGCTGCATTGCGTGGAGCCGCCCCAGTCGGGCTTCAACCATTTGGAGAATGCGATCTTCGGTCATATGGTTCCTTGACTCGGCGGGCGGTGTCGTTTCGCCTCTCAAGATAGGCTGGTCGCGTCGTGATAGTAGACCGGCGGCGATTTCGCTACGTGTTCCGGCGGCGATTATGGAACCCATGACGGAAATAGCACGGCCGGTATTTGTCGCACGCAGATTGTGCAAGGCCTATGCGTCTGGCGAACGGACTATTTACGCGCTACGCGACCTGGACCTCGAAATCTATGAAGGTGAATTTGTGATCCTGCTCGGGCCGTCGGGTTCCGGCAAGTCGACCTTGCTGAACATCCTCGGTGGTCTGGATGCGCCGACATCCGGCACAGCCGCATGGCGCGACCATGAGCTGTCGGGCGCCGGGGAAGCCGAGCTGAACATCTATCGGCGTCAGCACGTCGGTTTTGTCTTTCAATTTTATAATCTGATCCCGAGTCTCACAGCGTTGGAAAACGTCCAACTCGTGGCGGAAATCGCCGCCGATCCGATGCCGCCCGAAGAGGCGCTCGCGCTTGTCGGCCTGTCGGACCGGCTCGATCACTTTCCCGCGCAGCTTTCCGG
>Ga0194120_10011185_pt1 | contig 10848 bp, 8 predicted proteins | sample TA2MahCa65mmetaG_FD_148642 | JGI IMG/M metagenome (GOLD analysis project Ga0194120, IMG submission 148642) | Freshwater microbial communities from Lake Tanganyika, Tanzania - TA2015019 Mahale Deep Cast 65m | ecosystem: Environmental > Aquatic > Freshwater > Lake | place: Tanzania: Lake... | reverse complement strand
TAAAAATCGATCGGCGATGTATCGATTAGATAAGGTTGCAGCGGCAACAATCGCAGAGTCGGAAATCCGAACGCCGTGATGCAATTCATATTTTTCTTTGAGGCCGCGCAAAATAGAAATCGTATCTTCGACAGTCGGTTCATCTACAAAAACAGGCTGGAATCGTCGCGCAAGCGCAGCGTCTTTTTCAACATGCTTACGATATTCATCTAGCGTGGTCGCGCCAACGCAATGCAATTCTCCCCGCGCCAGTGCTGGTTTCAGTAAATTTGATGCATCCATGGCGCCATCGCTTTTTCCTGCGCCCACCAGAGTGTGCATTTCATCAATGAAGAGGATGATGTCGCCCTCTGCGCTGGTTACTTCGCTTAAGACAGCTTTCAGCCGTTCCTCAAACTCGCCGCGATATTTTGCGCCAGCAATTAAAGCGCCCATATCCAGGGAAAGTAACTTTTTATTTTCCAGAGATTCTGGAACGTCTCCATTCACGATGCGCAAAGCAAGGCCTTCGACAATAGCGGTTTTGCCAACGCCGGGCTCTCCAATCAATACGGGATTATTTTTAGTTCGACGCGATAAAACTTGGATAGTGCGGCGGATTTCTTCATCCCGGCCAATTACAGGATCGAGCTTTCCCTCACGCGCCGCCTCAGTTAGATCGCGCGCATATTTTCGCAAGGCATCATAGGCGTTTTCTGCTGAAGCTGAATCTGCCGTGCGACCCTTGCGTAAATCTTCAATAGCGCCATTGAGAGACTGAGGCGTTACGCCAGCCTCAGCCAATATCTTCGCGGCCTCGCTGTCGCGCTCCATAGCAAGCGCCAGAAGCAATCGCTCGACGGTGACATATGAGTCGCCAGCTTTTTGGGCAATTTTCTCCGCAGTATCAAATATCCGGGCGAGGGTTGGTGTGAGATACACCTGGCCTGCGCCTGAGCCGCCAACCCTAGGCTGCTTTGCCAAAAAAGCTTCAGTCCTACGCAACGCTTCACGCGACTGGCCGCCAGCGCGATCGATCAGTCCCGCTGAAAGACCCTGCTCATCATCCAGAAGAACTTTTAGTAGATGCTCAGGCGTAAACTGAGGATTACCCTCTCGCGTCGCCAGTGATTGAGCGGATTGCACAAAGCCCCGAGCGCGTTCCGTATATTTCTCAAAGTTCATTATTCACCCCTTACGACCAAAAAGCCGCCCCATTAGGCAGCGCGCTTCATGTCAAAATCAGCAGATCCCCCTCGGCGATCTGCTACTCAGATATGGGAAAAGCTTGCTGATTTTAAAAGAGGAGAATTTTATGATCACACCACTTTTCGTTTTACGAGTGCTGGGCTTAATGTCGCAGTTTTGGCGAAAGTGGGAGGGCTCTTGATGTATCTGGATTCGCTTTATCGATACCCGGTTAAGGGTCTTTCGCCAGAACCTCTGATGTCGGTTGAACTAATAGAGTCGGCCTATTTCCCGGGCGATAGGCTTTTCGCGCTAGAAAATGGACCCTCGGGTTTTGATCCTGAGGCCCCAGTGCATCAGCCAAAGATCAAGTTCCTGATGCTGATGAAAAATGACGCCCTAGCAAAGCTCAAGTCCCACTATGAGGACAGCACAGGCATTTTGACGATTAAACAGGACGGGCGAATTGGCGTGCAAGCTTGTTTATTTGATCGAAGCGGACGCGCAAGGATTGAAGCATATTTAACAGACTACGCTCGTAATGAGCTTCGTGGAGCAATCAGGCTGCTCACGGCTCCGGAAGGCTTTAGGTTTACTGACTCAAAATCTGGTTTTATTTCTTTAGTCAATCTTTCAAGTGTGAAGTCGCTTGGTCAAGCGCTTGAAGCCTTTGTCGATCCACTTAGATTTCGGGCGAATATTTATATTGATGAGGCTGCGCCTTGGTCAGAACTAGAATGGCTAGGACGCCAGATGCGTTTGGGGGAGGCGCGGTTAGAAATATTAAAAATGACGGATCGCTGTGCTGCGACTGGCGTCGAGCCTGGAACCGGTATTAGGGACATGGATATCGTTCAGGCCCTGTATAAAAACTTCGGGCATAAAGACTGTGGCGTTTATGCGCGCATTATATCTGGGGGGCGTGTCGCGCCTGGCGACACGCTAGAGTTCTTGTGAACTTAAATAAGATCGGGCTCAACGGGTGGATTGCCCGCGTCAACCGACTCATCACCGCGCGACTCGGCGTTGAGTTCCTCCTCCATGCGCGGTCGGCGACGGCGACGCGAACTTAAATGATAGCCAACACCTTCGTGCTCCCGATTTGGGTTCCGGTCCTCATTGAAACCAATCTCTCCTTCGCTTTCTCCGTTAACGCCCCGGAGGATTGGCGAAGGCGCAGTAATGAAAGAGGGTAAGTTAGCTGCTGGTGCTTCTGTTGGCCCCTCTGCGCGTTGATGGTAGCGCCGATTGTCTCTAGGGGCGTCTCGATCTTGGCGTTCATAGCCTCCTTGCTGTCCATAGCGTTGACGCTCTCCATTATCGCTATGCCGATTACGACCGCGGTCATTATAACCGCCGCGCTCTTGTCGCGGGTTACGGTCTTGTCGGAATTCGCGCTCTTGACGCGGATCAGAACGCATTTCTCCCATTGAGCGATCCTCAAAGGGTTGAGGCGCTTGCGGGGCAAAGTGAGGTTGAGGTTGTTGTGCGTAGGGCTGGGGCTGTTGTTGAGGAGTTTGATAAGCAGCCGGCAAGCGTTCTGAGAGTGGCGCAAAGCGATCTGGCAAACCTGAGAAATCATCATCCTCGTCGCCGACATCAACGTCAGAGTCATTTTGTTGGCGAGGAAAACCTGGTGCAGCTTGTTGTTGCTGCGCAGCGGCAATTAAGCGAAAATAGTGCTCAGCGTGTTGGAGCAAACTTTCCGCCATAATCGTGTCCCCAGAAGATTGGGCGTCACGAGCCAGTTGCAAATATTTCTCAGCAATATGCTGCGCAGTGCCGCGGATTTTAACATCAGGTCCATTGGACTCATATGAGCGGGTGAGCGGATTGGGTCCACGACGTCCGCTGTTGCGGCTACGCATTCTCTTATTGTTATTATTATTTTGGCCTGGTCTCATTAAATACCCCAACACACTCTGCGCATATTGCGCTGCCCTTGTGAATATTTTTACGCAAGGGCCATTTCTGCGCCCCTTGCGTAATGCGAAGCGACCGAACGCGCATATCGCGCGTATGACTGATACAAAAGGCGCCATGCTGCCGCGCGCTGAACAAACGGGCGCGCTTCTTATGGCGCTACGCTAAACTCGTGACGACGCCTTTACTTCAGGCACGCACGACAACAATAAGCGCAGCTTACTTCCTTACCCCGCGTGTTTTATTGACCTGGCGCGCGACTCGCGTTTTGCCTTGGTCGAAACCACGGTGACAATCTCGTCATTCACCTCGACGCGCCTGCGCCAGTCGTTGGTTTCCGCTGAAGCGGCGAGGCCAGCGTCACAATTAGGCCTCATCCCGATGTTGACGAAAAGCGGGAGATTTTTGCAAGTATAGTCTCTATCCGTCTCTGCGCCAAGAGGCCTAAAAGATCTAAAAGTCTTATGAGATCTCAGCGAGATTGGCAGACCGGCTCCGTCAAAGTAGTTGATAAAACCTGGCTAAATCCTATGCAGGTCCCTTTTTGGCGCCCGAGCGGCAAGTGCGCGCTCATGGCCGCCAAGATCCCTGGCGATTTTTTCAACCTGCAGGCTCATCGCCTCCAGCATAAGTCTGACATCAGCGGCTTGGCCGCAGCCAAGCTCAAAAATAACTAAGCCACGGGATTTTAACACTCTGGGCAAGTTTTGGATGATCGCGCGATAGCAGTCTAGTCCATCCTCTCCTCCATCAAGGGCCAATAGGGGATCATAGAGTCGAACAGAGGGGGGTAGAGTGTTGAGTGCAGCCGAGGCGACGTAAGGCGGGTTGGAAATAATTAGATCAAATTGTGCCTGAATTGCTTCATACCACCAAGCTTGCAGCACAAAGGCGCGATTACTCAAACCGCAACGAGCAAGATTGGTTTGGCTGGCTTTGCAGGCGTGAGGCGAGAGATCCACAATAATGGCTTCAGCCTTTGGCAATTCGCTTAATAAAGCGCAGGCTATGGCGCCAGAGCCAGCGCCGAGTTCCAGAATTTTAAGTGGCGCATTGGGCTTGTTTTCTACAAGCGATAAGGCGGTTTCAATAAGTGTTTCCGTGTCAGGTCTAGGGTCTAGCACATTAGGAGTAACCAACAGGTCAACTGTCCAAAATCCTCTTGATCCAAGAATTCTAGAAACGGGTTCATGCGCTTCCCGACGCGTCACATATTGCTCGAGAAGTAAGGACTGTTCAGGGGTTAACGCAGACTGCTGCTGTGTAGCTAATTCTAAACTCGTTAAGCCCGTTGCTGCACGAAGTAGGAGGCGCGCATCTTCATCTGCTGTGTCGACGTCAGCATCAAGTAGGCGACGCCTGACTGCGGCCACCGCTTGGTGCCGAGAGAGATTGTTTGCAGATGGGGCCACTAATTTTAAGAACCTAGGGCCAAGAGCTTGGCTAATCTTTTGGTGAAGACTGCTGGCTCTTGAGGGAGCTCGCCATCCGCAACGCGGGCCAGATCGACTAAAAGATGCATCCTGTCTTGCACGGCGTCTTGACCTTTATCCCGTAGGAGAGATCCCAACGTCTGAATTGCTGCATGCGTTGGATTAATCTCAAGAACGGGCTTACGGATTAAGTCTGCTTGGCCATGTTCGGAGAGGATCTTGGCCAGTTGCCTATCTAATCCTTGATCTGAAGCGATGAGGCAGGCGGCGCTTTCTGTGAGACGTGTTGAGACGCGCACGTCTTCAATAGACTCAGCAAGCGTTTCTTTCAGAGCTTTGACTAACGCATCGACATCGGGAGAAGTCGCGGGCTTAGCCTCTGATTTTTCGATTAACGGGATAGCGTCAATATCTGAAAGCCCCTGTGTGACAGATTTAAAGGGTTTGCCCTCAAAACCCAGTGCGCTTGTCACCCAAAACGCGTCAACTGAGTCATCGAGTAGGAGCACTTCAATTCCACGCGCGCGATAGCCTTCAATCTGAGGGCTTGTTGCTAAGCGTTTAGCGTCTTCACCTGTGATATAATAAATTGCCGTTTGGTTTTCTTTCAGATCCGTTACGTAGTCTTTCAAACTGCGTGTCTTTTTATCGCTTTTAGTTGACGCAAACCGCGCCAGACTAAAAATCCCATCGCGTCGAGAGGGGTCTTCGTGGAGACCTTCTTTAATTACAGCGCCAAAATTTTCCCAAATAGATGAAAATTTTTCAGCGTCAGTTTCGCAAATTTTTGTGAGCTCTTGAAGTAATTTAGAGGTGATTGCTTTACCTATGGCGAGAAGCTCTGGACTTTTTTGCGCTACCTCTCGTGAGACATTCAGCGGTAAATCAGCGCTGTCCACGACTAGGCGCACAAATCGTAACCAGGCTGGTAAGAGATCGGTAACCTGAGAGATCAATACGCGGCGCACATAAAGTTTTGTCTTACTCTTACGAGCTGGATCGAAGAGGTCTAACGGTCTAGAGCCGGGAATGAAGGCGAGAACAGTATATTCAGTTCTCCCCTCGGCGCGCCAGTGGGCCGTCAAAGCGGGTTCATCAAATTGGCTAGAGAGCTGACGGTAGAAATCTGTATATTCCTCTGGCGTAATCTCAGATTTTGGCTTCGTCCATAAGGCGACGCCATCCGCAATGCGTTTGCTCTCTTCGCCAGGAGCTGAAATGAGATCGATTGGCGTAGATACGGCCCCTGAATGCTCTGTGATGATTTTTTCAATTCTCCAGGGCTCCAGGAATTCTTCGCTCTCTTTGTTGAGGTGTATTGTGACTAGTGTCCCGTAGTCAGGCGCGTGGGACAGAGGGAGCGGGGCAATTGAGTAGCGGCCTTTTCCCTGGGAGCTCCAGAGCCAAGCGAGTTCTTCTCCCGCTCGCCGCGTTGCGACATCAACCTTTTCTGCAACCATGAAGGCAGAGTAAAATCCAACGCCAAAGCGCCCGATCAGACCGCTTTCATTTTCAGATTTTTCTTTGTTGATTTTCTCTAGAAAGGCGCGCGTACCCGAATTCGCAATCGCGCCAAGCGCGCTGATCAAATCATTGCGCGTCATGCCGATACCGTTATCGGCAATAGTTATTGTCCGGTTGTCCTTATCAAGGCTTATCTTAATTAAAGGCGCGTTGGCGACCGCTGCGAGCTTGGCGTCTGACAGTGATTCATAACGCAGTTTTTCACAGGCGTCAGCGGCGTTTGAGATGAGCTCTCTTAAAAAGACATCTTTTTCCGAGTAAACGGAATGTGTCATTAATTCCAGTAATTGTTCGACATTCGCTTCGAAACCAAAATCAGCCGCTTGGGCGAGATCGTTTTTATCAGCGGTAGTGGAATCAGTCTCTTGCGTCATCGTGTCTCCCAGGCTTTTCCAATACGGCTATTTTCCAGAATCAAGCCCTTGATGTGGCGGTTGCCGTGTAATTTACAATATAGCCGTAAGAAAGAGTTTTTTCTAACAGCGCTTGCATGCGACGAATGCAGACGTCAAACTAGTGACGCTAAAGGGATAGACTGTATGCCAGAGAGAACATCAGAGGCGCGACCCTCTCATGCGCCCAAATTGCAGCTTGTGAGTTGTGGTAAAGAGCCATTTGAGCTGTCCTCTGGGACTTCGCAGGACAGGCATATAGCAGCCCAGGTCACTTTTGAGCGAGCCGAGTTAAATTTACTGTTAAATCTTTATGGAAAGAAAGTTGCAGCTGGTGAATGGCGGGACTATGCGCTGGACTTTTTGCCACGTAAGGCAATTTTTTCAGTTTTTCGTCGCACAAGCGAGATTCCAATATACAGGGTGGAAAAAATTCCAGAGCTCGTGCGCCGTCAGGGTTTATACGCTGTCATGAATGCTGGGGGACAGATTCTGCGTCGCGGCCATCAACTTGATCGTGTGCTGCGCGTGCTCGAAACAAAGTTTAAAGTGATCGGCATGGAATAAAAAAAGCCCCGCAAAGCGGGGCTTTTACTAATTAATTGCTTCTCAGTCGTTTCTATCGCCAAACAAAAAGAGCAACGACTGAAACATATTTATGAAATCGAGGTAAAGCGTTAGAGCTCCAAAGACACTCTTTTTTTGTGCAGCCTCATATCCATCGCTTTCAAAATACATCTCTCGGATCATTTGCGTGTCCCAAGCTGTAAGCCCCGCAAAAATCAAAACAGAGAGTATTGATAGAGCGAATTGCAAGCCTGTCGATTGAAGAAAGAGATTAACAAGGCCGGCGATGATGAGACCCCACACGCCCATTACAAGAAAGGAGCCGAAAGCTGAAAGGTCTCGTCCAGTTGTGTAGCCATAAAGACTCAAGCCGCCAAACGCAGCGGCAGTGATAAAAAATACGCGGGCGACAGAAACGCCCGTAAAGATCAACAGAACGGATGAGAGGGAAAGACCCATGACCGCGGAGAAGGCAAAAAACATATTTCTCGCCGAGGCGGCGGACATATGAGGCATCCGCGATCCCATGAAGAAGATGAAGCCAAGCGGTGAAAGCATGATCACCCAACGCAAGGGAGAGGTGTAAATCGCTTGTCCAAATGGCGTCAGCGCTAAGGCTCCGCCGCCAACCTTAGCGACGGCCAACATATAGACGCCAAGAGCGACAGCGCCCGTCACCGCTAAGCCGATCGCCATATAGTTGTATACACCTAGCATATAAGCGCGGAGGCCCTGGTCCATTTCTGCAGTGGTGGGCCGAGCAACCCCGCGTCCATAGCTAAAGCCTGATTTGCCGTCGAAATTAGCCATTTGTTCCTCTCGATCTTTCTCAAAACCGCTTCGCAGATCTGGTAGGCGAAGCGCTTAACTTATGGCTAATATGTATGTCTAGAAGAGTGGTGGCAAGACAATGCGACATGAACTCTTCGTAAGGATTGGGAAAAAGCGACTTAAAGGCCCCGCAAAAGCCAATCCCCTCAGGTTAAATGTCAGACCGGTCAAATTTCGCCAAAAAGCGGCTGAATTTCCCCTTGTGCCTTGCTCATTGTCAAGAATGCGCTACCATCATTGGATGCACTTATTATTTCATCCAAAAGTTTTAAAATCCTTATTGCGTTTTTTCTTCGCACATAATTCGGGGGAGCACATGACCCTTACCCAAGATTACGGCAGGCCCGCTGGCAAACTAAACGTTGAAAAATCAACATTAAGAGCCGGGCTGCTCGATGTGGTCATGCTCCTTTTCGTGTTTGCTTTTTTCATTTTTAATGTTGCGCCTGTTGAGGCGCATGGTCGGTTAGGAGCCGCACAGGGGCGTTGTCGTCTCAATATCGGCCCGGATGTGATGAATTTCACAGGCTATTTGCCTGAGGCATCAAAAAATGAGTTTTGTGAAGATATTCCGTCAACCGGACCGGTGATTATGGTTCTTGACGCCGAACAAGCCGAGCTTCGCGACATGAAAGTCGAGCTTCGCATCGTCAAGGACGTTGGTGGCGAAGAAAAAGAGAACGAGAACCTTGAAGCGGTGACCGTGGCCTATCATCCGCCAACTGTTTATCCATCCGGAACAATCAATTTCGAACATACCTTTGACGAACCAGGTTATTTCGTTGGTATTGTGACAGTGCTTGGTGACCATGGCGAACGCTGGGTATCGCGCTTCCCGTTTTCTGTCGCTAAGACCTTCATGCGGGATTTGCCAATTTATTTTATGCTAGGCCTTGGCGTCCTAGCCTGTTACGCAATTTACATTGTGCACCGTCGTCGTTCGCCGTTGAAAAAAACTACGAAGTTCGACCCGCAGGCAGGTGCGGGGCCAGATTCCTCTTCGGGGCCAGATCATGGGTCAGAACATCACGAGCCAACGCCAGCTGAGTGATCAGGTTTAGACCCTTCGGATTGAGTATTTTCATATCTTGTACTCAATCAGTAAGTGGGATTAAGTATCTCCGCAAATTGCAGTACGAAAAATGTGATAGCTCAGACCGGTTCCGACGCTTCACTAATGATTAAACTGATAAATCTTAGGCTACTTTCGTGTCTTTTACTTATTAAAGACTATGCAGCTTAGTCTTCAACCTTATTGATTATTGAAAAAGCGTTTTTAGTGGGCTTCTTTGCTTGACGCTCTGCTTCCCTTGTCTTTTTGGTTTTTTTTTAATTTCACTGCTATGAAGCCGTGAGATGACTGGCGTTTATTATTTGGGAAGGATCTTGGACGCGCGCGTCTATTGGAGAGAATTGATGGCCTGGTTAATTTTATTGGTAGGAAGTTTATGTGAAGTAGGATGGCTGATTGGGATGAAATATGCAGAGGGTTTTACTCGTTTTTGGCCCTCAGTGATTATGGTTTTTTTTATGGCTGCTAGCATTGGCTGCTTAGGATTGGCCGTAAAAGAGATTCCCGCGGCGACCGCTTACGCATTTTGGACAGGTGGAAGCATCGCGGCAGTGGCTATTGTTGGCGTCTATCTCTTTAACGAACCCGCGACGCTTCTGCGTTTAGCGTCTATCGCGCTCATTCTTCTAGGCATGGTCGGATTAAGACTGAGTGGCGTAGATCCATAAAGTCATTTGACATTTTTCGTTTCAGTCAAAGTAACTTTCTAATGCGCCACGGCGGCGGACATCCAAAGTAGCGCAATGGAAAGCGCCTCCAAACGCTGCATAATGTAAAAACGGCACAGGTATTGGTTCAAAGCCCCATTTTTCCATTGCGCGCATCATGCCCGTGTGATGCGGATCAACAATCACACGCTTTTCATCGATCATCAAAATATTCATACTTAACCATTTGCCGCACATAGAGGTAATGGCAAGAATACGATCATTGATTGGGTCTGGTTCCGGAGTGACTAGAATTTCCCATTTTTTGAGAATATCCGGTAGCTCATCCGGGTTGATATATTCTGGATTGATCAGCACTTTGCCGGGTCCTAACGGCAAAATGGTCGTATCAATATGCATTGGATTTGGACAGCGACTTTTAATCTCATGGATGCGATAACCCTCGCCGAGGTGACGTCTTAGCCAGTCTATGCCCATCGCATTCGTAACGTTTGAGCGCGTTACGAAAATATCTCTTCCGCAACGGAAAAAATCTGCAGCGTCAAACACAGGTTCGAATTCAGTTAAAATATACCGCATCGGCGCGCCCTTTTCGGGCAGTTTAAAATCAGGATCAAAGAGCTCGTCCGTTAGCTGCGGTTTTGGTGCAGACGTCCATCTAGCGCCGCGTCTAAAATAATCTTTCAAGATTGGACGATAGGAGTGTGTTTCAAAATATCGGCACGGCCAAGCCATTGGCGTTTCGAGGATTTCATCGCCGATAACCAACATGCTGTCTCGGGGACAAGAATTACAAAAGCCGCGTGACGACCAGTCTGGCGTAGAAAATTTGCGCTTGTGGGTATAAGCCTCTGGTCGTGTGACAATAATGCCGAGCCCCTGGAGCACTTGGATAAAATTATCCAATTCCTGCTGGGCCGGCTCAATCATGAATTTTGGAAACCGAAAGCCGGCTGCTAGCGCCTGCGCGCGCGCGGCCATGCCGGGAATATTGCAGGTAACTACTGGGTGATCAGAGGGTATGGTCGAGCCTTCAAGGCGACCCACAATAATTTCTTCAAGCGGATCCCATTCATTGTGCGAGTTTACAGGGCTCATGATTGAGGCGGCTTGAGCGGGGATCGCTTGGTGTATATTCATCGCTGAACTCTCAGATTGCTTCCGGGGATGTCCCGTTTGTTGTTGAAAAGCGGTTGACCGCGTCGCTGCTCTGAATGTTATGCGGCCTTTGCTGGTTGAGCAAGATGTTCGTTTGACGGGATCGTTTTCGC
>Ga0194120_10011182_pt1 | contig 10851 bp, 9 predicted proteins | sample TA2MahCa65mmetaG_FD_148642 | JGI IMG/M metagenome (GOLD analysis project Ga0194120, IMG submission 148642) | Freshwater microbial communities from Lake Tanganyika, Tanzania - TA2015019 Mahale Deep Cast 65m | ecosystem: Environmental > Aquatic > Freshwater > Lake | place: Tanzania: Lake... | reverse complement strand
GGCGGGCACTCTGGTTTGGCCATCGCTGTTCCATCCCCACGCCACCACGGTGCCATCCGACTTCAAGGCCACGGTGTGTCTATCACCCGCCGCGATGGCCACCACGCCGCTCAGGCCGGCGGGCACTCTGGTTTGGCCTTCATTGTTCAATCCCCACGCCACCACGTTGCCGCCCTGCGTGAGGGCACGCGTGATGGTATCTTGCTTCATGCCCGCCCGCCGCAGGGCACTGCCGGTCCAGTCCAGGCGCTTCGACTTGGCCTCCGCTGTTAATCGCTGACGTTCCCGCTCCTCGGCTTCCGCCTTTGCCTTGGCCTCAGCGATTGCACGCGACTGCGCTGCCTTGGCCTCCGCGATTGCACGCTCCTGCGCTGCCTTGGCCTCCGCCGCCAACCGCTGACGTTCCCGCTCCGCGGCTTCCACCTTCGCTTTAGCTTCAGCGATTGCACGTTCCTGCGCTGCCTTGGCTTCCGCCGCCAACCGCTGAGTTTCGCGTTCGGCGGCAGCTTTGGCTTCCGCATGAGCCCGAGCCCTGGAGAGGGCTACCACGGAGGTGACAGCAAGGGGGATTGTCGTAAGAAGCAGCAGGGCCGTCAGCAGGATGACAAAGATTGGTTTGTAATTGGTCGCCTCATCGTTGAGCGAGGCAATGAGGCTGGATAATTGCTCCTTTGATTGGGTCCGCACCAGCGTGCTCGGTGGGGTGAGGTGAACGTTGCCACCCGTCCGCCGAAACGCCAAGTTAATCAAGACCCCCAAAGTCACGGAGGGGATCAAGGCAAACACTATGCTGGTCTTGGGGAACGCAGCAATGGCCAGGGTGGCGGTGGTGGTGGCGGTGGCGGCTCCCACCAAGCCGAGGCTCAGGCCGGCGGTCTTGGCGGTGCGGGCGAACTGCTCCGGGGAAAGCCCGACGCCACCGCCACAGGCCAGCCAGCGGAAAAACAGGCGGTGGCCGGCCATCAGCAACCCGAGTTGACCAAGGAAGGAGAGCAGGAGCGGCAAGCCATAGGCAGCATCTACGCCTGGCGCCCAGTGGGCGATCGCCCAGGCACTGGCGGCGCCCAAGGCGAGGAAGGCAATCACCATGTTGGGCAGGGCCAGACGTTTGGCCTGCCTCTCGGCGTCCGAAAGTAACTGGCTGTCCTCGAGCGGCGGGGGCAAGCTCGGGGGCAAGCTCGGGGGCGGCGTCACGGTATCCGTGGGGTCACCTGCAGACATGTCCTTGGCATTCTTCACAAGGGCGTGCTGCAGAGAGAGCCGGAACGCGCGCCCGAACGCACCGTTGGCGCGGGCCTCTGCCGCCCGGTTCTTCAAGTCCGCCATGCTGCGGGAAATGGGACCGTCCGCCTCACCCACGCTGCCGTTGGTGGAGTTGACAAAGATTGAGTGGGTGTCACCGGCGTGGCGATACCGGTATTCCCTGAGGATGCACCGCTTGATTTCAATCCGCTGGCGCAGAATGTTTTTGTGCGGGGTATGCTTCTGGCGGCAGTCGTTAATGGCCTCGACTAATCTGGCCCCTGCCGGTTCCCGGGCAAAGGGCAGCCGTGCGATGGAATTTGCCTCATCAACTTGCCAAAGAGCCTCGCCGACGAGGTTAGCTACGGGCGATGGACCTGCAGGAAAGGTGGGCAAGCTGGCGGCCGGCAGCAGTTGCGAGTTATGCAACGGATCTTCGAAGCTCTGGGCGACGTTCCAAAGAAGGAAGTTGCGTTTGCCATTGCAGCTAGAGCAGGTCACCTGCAGGCTCCCGCGGCACTTGGAACAGGTAACTTTGCCGCTCGCGGCACAGCTGCGACACGGATCTGAATAACTTTCATCTCGCATCATCTTGCCGGAGCCATTGCACCGCGGGCAGGTCTCGCGACGACCATCTGGCATGAGGAAATGACCGGAACCACGGCAGAGGTCGCAGAGCACGATAATTTGCCGGGTTTTGGTTATATAGCCCCCGCCACGGCAGTCAGAGCAGCTCTGCTTGCCGTTTCCGCACTGACATCGAACTTGGCCAGTGGCATTGCAGGAGGAGCATCGCTCCAAGCGCCGAGTGTCTGGCAGGTCCGTGGCACTCTGATGCTCCTGAAAGTCGGCATACCGGGGAAAGCTCATCGACCAAATGTCGATCTGGTCGGTGCGCTTGGGCTTGCTTGGCACGGACTCCCCGTTGTGGGGTTGCTTTGCATCGATGAACTTGCGGGATTCCAGCTGAGAACTGACGGCGACCCCATAGGAGGCGTGCTCCACGCAGGCCAAGAAGTCCGTCTGCCGGGTGAATTGCGTAAATGGACTAAAAGGAATGGCTGCTACCCAGTCTTCCACCAGCCTGCGGGTGGTTTCGATTACTTTTGGATCCTGGCAGGGGTGCTCCAGAAAAAAATCCGACCGCGGACCCTGGCTGGCCGCAAGGGGGGCGGGTGCTGGGGTCGGTTTGCCCAACGCTTGGGCGACAGCGGCCAGCGCCGGGAGGCCTTGCTGCTCGTTACTCCCCACCGAGTTAAACTGTTGCAACGCTGCTAGCCATTCAGTGAGCAGCTGCTTTTTTTCTGGGGTCGCCGCGTCCCAAAACGCTGTCAGTCGCGCCAGGAAGCCCTCATCGAGACCTTGAGCTAGTTCAGTGGCCCTCTCCTGAGAAACAGCTGAACCGAAATTAGCCTGCAGCCAAGCCGTTTCCTTCGATGACAACTGACCGTCCAAGGCGGCAACGTAAATGAAGGTCTGCAGCGCGATGGGCTGCTCAAGGAGAAAGTTGCGGAGAGGAAGTGATAACATGACGCAATGAGGGTGGACTCAGCAGTTAAAAATTGCGGCCATACCGATGCGTGATAGCGGGGAGAAATTACTTTTATTTGAAGGAGAGGTAAAGCTTGGAAAAATTGCGTTTGTCCGGCGGGTGTGAACCCCGGTCACTTACGACAACCTTGTCGGCAAAGTTACGGAGGACCCCAAGTAATTGGGGTGTAGTAGCCAAGGGCCTTGTGTGGGGCAATGACTCATAAATCAGGTCCAGGACGAGGGCAGGCCATCGTAAAGGGGAACGCCTTGTCACCAATGAGCAGAATGTAGCGATCGTCCAAAAAAGTTGCACAACGCCACGCCCCAATCTCTAGGCTTTTTTGTTTCACCTCGCGCAGAATCACCCCGGTCTTCCGATCAATAACCCAGATGACCGAGCCATCCTCAGGAGAGTGGCATCAGGATAGTGTCCTTGAAAAATGCGGCCCTATCGACGGTTGCCTGATTTTCAGCGGGGCTTTGCAATTGTTCGAGTCTCTTGCTGAGGATGAACTAGCGGCTTACCTGCACCGCATTGAAATCAAGGCAAGGCAGGGCCCCCGAGATTTGGACGAGGCCGGTAAGCTCATCAAACTCGCCCAGCAGAGGTTCCCGGACGCGCAGGACTGGTCGACGATGCAGGCAGAGTGCCACATGGAGGAGTTTCGGCAGGCACGCGATCCAGTCTGGCTCGAGCAGGCCGACAAGTGTTTGCGTCATGGCCGTATGCCGGATGAATGGCTGTGGGTAAAAGCCAAGGAAAATCGCGGTGGCGAGTGGCGGGCGTCAGCATGGCGGGATGTTGCCGCGAAAGGGGGGCAAGGTCACAAGAAAATCCGCCCCGCTTTTTTAAAGGCAATCGGCGAGCACTGATAAAGCGCTGGAACTTCCGAAAGCCCAGCGGCCACCGTCCGCTGTCTCAGGGCGGCATCAACGCTTGGGCGAGCCGCGCATAAGCATCGGTACCAGCCTCCAAGTCTCCCAACGCGATGTGCTCGTCCACCGTGTGCGCTTGGGCGATGTCGCCAGGGCCAAGCACGATCACCGGCACACCGCGTGCGGCGATCTTGCTGGCGTCACACGAGAAAAATACCACGTCCGGTTCCGGTTGACCAAGGACGGCGCTGGCGGTCTTCACCAGCGGATGTTTAGGGGAAAACTCGAAGCTCTGGTCAACCACGCTTGGATCATCGAACTGCCAGCTCACTTCCGGCACCTGCTGGCAGCGTTCGCGGAGGCGGGCTTGGATTTCCCTGTACGTTTCGCGCCAGTCCTGCCCGGGCAGCAGCCGGATGTCCACTTGGATGGCGCAGTGCTCGGGCACGATGTTCACGCCCGTGCCGCCGCTGATGAGGCCGATGGAGCCGGTGCTGGTGCCGAAGCCGGGTGAGGTAATCTGCGTCAGGCGCGTGGCGAAGTGCTGCTCCAAGTCCAGAATCGCGTGCGCCATCGCGACCACGGCGCTGCGGCCCTCATGCGGCTTGCTGCTGTGTGCGGCGCGGCCCAGCGCGTGGATGGTGAACCGCAGGCAGCCTTTGCAACCGCGCACCACACGAAGGCGCGTCGGCTCGCCCACAACGGCGAAGTCGGGGAGCGGTTTCAGCTGCTCCAGCATCGCCGTTACGCCCCGGAAGCGAAATTCCTCATCCGCCATGCAGGCGACCGTGAGTGTGCCGCGCCATGAATTGGGCGTGTTCTTTAAGCGTAAGGCGGCGGCCAGCATGCACGCGAGCGGGCCTTTCATGTCGCTTGTACCCCGGCCCCACAGTCGGCCCTCACGCACTTCGCCCCCAAAGGGTGCGATGGTCATCCCACCGACGCCTACGGTGTCCGTGTGGCCGTTGAGCATGAAGTGCGGGTGGTCGGTGCCATTGCGCAATTGAAGCAGGACATTTTCTCGGCCTTGAAGGACCGGCTGCCGTTGGACACTAAAGCCATTTGCGCGCCCCCAAGTTGCGATCCAATCTGTCACCATGCCTTCACCAGCACTACTCGAGTCATAGTTTGGGTTTACGCTGGGCAAGCGGACGAGGGCTTGCGCGAGGTCAAGGGCGGTGGTGAACGACATGCGTGCTTACTATAAATCTAGGAGATATCCGATGAAAACGGGTTCTCCTTAGATGCCCTTGCGTGGTGACAAAAACGGCAGGTGCTTGAGGGAGTATTTCATTTTCTGCCTTCGGACAAGACCGGTCTGTATTACTGGGACGAGTAGGAAGAACAACAACCACTTAGGAAGTCGTCCTGCAGAAAAGCAAAGCCGGGAAAAATGCCCGGCTTGCCAGAGCTGATGTCATAGCTGAAGTCTCTCTATTTTTAGTCAGAGCGAGGCTGATGCAATAATCAGAATCATCGCAATCAACGCGAAACCCTCAGGCAATAGACGGTGGTGGTGCGGAGTCAATTTTCCGGCTCACTTTTTTCCATCGCCCGCTTTAGCGCGGGAACCTCCTGCAGGAGCTTCTCGAACTTGATGCCAGTGAGGCTTTCCAACACGGGCGGGAGCTGCGCGATGATCTGTGTCACATCGCCGGTGAACTTGCTCGCGCCGCCGCCAGTGCCAGTGCCGGAGTTGATGATGACCATCTTTTCGGTCTTCGCGAGTGGTTCAGAGATTTTCCCGGCGATTTCGGGCATGGCTTTGACGAGCAGTTCAATGACAGCGGCCTCGTTGTATTGTTGGAAGGCCTCGGCTTTGAGACGTGTGGCCTCTGCGGTCGCCTTGCCTTGCGCCTCAATGACGGCGGCCTGCACCAGACCGGTGGCCTTGGCGACATCAGCGTTGGCCAGACCGCGTGCCTTGTTGGCCTCCGCTTCAGCCAGACCGGTGGCTTTCGCCACATCGGCATTGGCAAAGCCGGTGGCCTTTGCGGCATTGGCTGCGCCGGTGGCCTCGGTCTCAAGCTGGAACTTGCGGGCGTTGGCGAGGGTCTCGACTTTCTGGCGTTCGGCCTCGGCGGGCTTCTGCACGGTGGCCTGTAGCTCTCGCTCCTTTCGTTTGATTTCTTGTTCCTGTAACTCGATCTGCTTCTGCTTAGCCACGATCTCGACCTGCACCTCCTCAGCCTTCACCAGCTGGCCAGTCTTATATTTTTGGAGGTCGTAGGCGAGATCGGACTCGGCCTTCTTTTGGTTTACGGCGGCTTGATACTGGGCAAAGTTGCTTTCGTAGTCGCGCTGGGCCTCAGCGATCTTGGTGTCGGCGAGAAATTTCGCTTCCTGGCCAGCCTGCGTGGCTTGCGAGGATTTGATCATTGCGTCACGGTCGGCCTCAGCTTGGGCGATCTGCGCGTCGCGTTTTACCTGCGCAATGCGGGGCTTGCCCAGGGCGTCGAGATAGCCCTGCGTGTCGCGGATGTCGCGAATGGTGAAGGAGACGATGCCCAAGCCCATGTTGGCCGTGTCACTAGCGGCGACCTCCTGCACGCGCGAGGCGAAGGCGTCACGGTTCTGGTAAATCTCCTCGACGGTCATCGTGCCGAGAATCGCCCGCAGGTGGCCTTCCAGCGTCTGCATCGCGACGTTCTTTATTTCATCGGTGGACTTGCTGAGGAATTGCTCCGCGGCAGTCGCGATGGAGACGTCGTCGCCCTTGACCTTGATCTGTGCCACGCCGTCCACTTTCACTGGCACGCCTTTACTGGTGTAAACTTCGGGCGTTTGGACATCAATCGTCAGAAGCTCGAGGGACAAGCGGTCCTGGCGCTCAAAGACCGGCCAGACGAAGACCCCGCCGCCTTTGACGATGCGGAAGCCCACCTCGCGCGAATTGCCGTCAGGATCCACGAGGCGGCGTTTGCGACCAGAGATGACGAGCACCTCGTTGGGGCCGACCTTGGTATAGCGGCTCGCAAAGATGGCGAAGATGATGATGACGGTGACCAGCAGGGCGAGCATGGCCGCCACGCCGATGGCCGCACCGGAACCGGAGACTTGGGCAAGCAGGGGTGGGAATGACATAGGTTGGTAGGAGTGGAGAGCGGGTCAGGCAGGCTTGACGAAAAACTGGGAACCGACGAGGCGCGTCACGGTGACGGGTGCGCCGGTGGCAATGGCCTTACCATCCTCCGATCGGGCCGGAGCGGTGTAACGGGTTCCGCCTTGCACATAAACGATTTCGCCGACGCCGTTCTCGGGAATGCCGGTGCCGAGCGTCGCGCTCATGCCTACCACGCTGGCGGCGGTGGATTCACTCGAGCTCTGCGTTTTGCGGAACACCAAGCGCAGCGCGGAGACAATCACGCTGGCAAACGCAAACGCGCCCACTGCTGCAAGTGGCGCGCTGATAGCCGGGGAGCGGGTCCCCTCCACCCGGCTGAGGAGGTAACCAAACGCGCCAAAGCCGGTCAGGAAGGCGGCGATAATCATCGGGCTGAAGACCGAGACCCCGCTGCCGTGCGAATCTGATGCTCCGGTTTCCGCATGGGTGCCGCCCATATCGTGGTGCTCGACGCCGTCTACGAAATGCCCCAACAACGCGAGGATGATCAGGAATAGGAAGCCGCCTCCGAGGCATAGCAGGTAGATCAACGAATCCAAGCTCATAGTGATCCCGCAATTTGCGAACAGTTTTTTTACTTAAATCGGTAACAGCGGGACAGGCAAGTGCGAAAAGAGGCGCGAAAACAATAACGCGTAGTCATTCTTTCTTCCTGCGGGCGCGCTGGGACGGATTGTTCGCAAACTCCCAGAGGGTTTGTGGGGTGCGTTTCAAAGCGAGGACATCCGTTTTCGCCATGCGCTCTGCTCTTCACCCAGCCAGCGCCTTATGCTACCACACCGCCATGCAATCTCATGAGCTGCTGCGCGAGGTTTTTAAGGTCACCAGCGCCAAGCAAATCGCTGCTGACCTTAATCTCTCGTTGTCCATGATTTACAAATGGGCCGAGCCGACGGAAAAGGTTGAGGGTAGCGGCCTCGCCAATCCGTTGGACCGCATCGATCAGCTTATCAAAAGCACTCATGACCCGCGGCTGCCTCAGTGGATTTGCGAGCGGGCGGGCGGCTTTTTTATCCACAATCCCAAGGCTCACTGGCCACATCCGTATCAGGTCATCCCGGCTACGAACCAGATTGTTCAGGAGTTCGCAGACATGCTCGGCGTCATCGCCACCGCGGCCGGGGATAACCAGGTCACCAAGACTGAGGCTAAGGACATCCGCCGTCGCTGGGAGGACTTGAAGCGCGTCACGGAAGGATTTGTGCGCGGCTGCGAGGAGGGAAACTTTGCGAATAGCAAGCCGTCGGGCCTGCCCGCGCCGCCGCCCTGAACGTCAGTGCAGAGACGCTGCGAAGGTAGCGGTTCGCGGAGGACAATTTCCGTTTTCCCTGCGAACCTTGGCCTTTAGTGCATCTCTCAGTGGTATTTGAACAGTTCGCGTGATTCGCGATTTTCCCTCGTTCAATTCCCTTGCGACGCGCGGCGCGGCTAAGCTATGCCTCTGCCGCTTTCGTGAGCACGACCGCTGACTTCTGCCCCCGCCCTTACCTAGCGCATGAACTTCCTCCCGCTTATCGAAGCCAAGCGTGACGGCCGCACGCTCACGTCGGCGCAGTTGCAGGAGATGGTCACGGCCTACGTGGGCGGACGAATTCCCGATTACCAGATGGCGGCGTTTCTCATGGCCGTGTTTTATCGTGGTCTTAACGGTGGGGAAACCCGCGCATTAACGCTGGCCATGCGCGACTCTGGCGAAGTGTTGCAGTTCCCAGCTGATCCGCGTCCCGTCGTGGACAAGCACTCGACTGGCGGGGTGGGTGACAAAATTTCCCTCCCGCTTGCCCCACTGCTGGCTTGTCTCGGTTTTCGCGTGCCGATGATTTCGGGGCGCGGGCTGGGCATCACCGGTGGCACACTTGATAAACTTGAATCTATTCCCGGACTGACCACGCAACTCGGTCCCGAACGGCTGGTCGAGCAAACGCAGCGCATCGGCGTAGCGATGGGTGGTCAAACGGAGAACATGATTCCTGCTGATAAGTTGCTCTACGCGCTGCGCGACGTGACGGCCACCGTGCCAAGCATTCCATTGATTACGGCTAGCATCCTCTCCAAGAAGCTCGCTGAGGGGCTCGTTGCCCTGGTGATGGACGTGAAGTTTGGCCCGGCCGCGTTCATGCCCTCGCGTGCGGAGGCCCGCGATCTCGCGCGATCCATCGTGCAACTTGCCAGCGAGTGCGGCGTAATGACGCGCGCGTTAATCGTGGATATGAGCGCGCCACACGGCTGCGCTGCTGGCAATTGGCTGGAAGTGAAGGAGGCTATCGCGTGCCTCGAAGGGCGCGGGCCTCGGGATGTGGAGACACTCGTGGTCGAATGTGCTGCCTCGCTGCTCGTGCAAACCGACAGGTCGCATGATCTCGTCGCCGCACGCCAGACCGTGCGCGATTGCCTAGCCACAGGCGCGCCACGCCGAAAGTGGGATGAACTACTTGAGGCGCAGGGGGCGGATCTTGAAGCCTTTCATGCCAAACTTCAAACCGATCACATCGCGCCCGTCGTGCAGGAGTGTCGCGCCGAGGAGGAAGGCTTTGTCATCCGATGTGATGCACGAATCATCGGTGAAATTGTCCGCGACCTCGGCGGTGGCCGTATGACGAAAGCCTCCATCATCCAGCCGGAAGTCGGGGTGGACGCGCTCGCCAAACCCGGCGAGAAACTCAAGCGGGGGGATTTGCTTGCGCGGGTTCATGCAATGTCCATAGAGCAGGCGACGGATGCCTGTGCGCGGCTACGCACCGCGTTTGCCCTCTCGCCCCGCCCGCCGCTAGAACAGCCGCTTATTGTGGAGACGCTATGAAAGGGCGGTGTGCGGTTATCAATTCTTCACTTGCCTGCTTGTGCTGTTCAGGTTCCCTTCACTTCGGCAGGACGTTCTGCCGCTAACCCCCAAACAAATGGAACGCGAAGTCACCGACACGCATCAGAAAGCGTTACAGGTCAACCTCGTGGCTATGGGCAACAAGCTTTTCATCGGCTGAACAATTCTCCCGCGCGGAAGCCTAGCCACACAGCGATCAGGCAGAGTGTGACCGAAAGCAAAATGTTCCAGGCCGCTGCCGGCCAATGACCGCTGCGGATAAGCTCCAGTGTTTGCAGGCTGAAGGCCGAAAAAGTGGTGTAGCCACCGCATAGCCCGGCCATAAGAAACGCTCGCCCGTGCTCGGCGCCCCACCAGCCCGAGGACGGTTGCGTAGCGGATGCGATTAACCCAATAAGGAACGAGCCGCTGATGTTCACGAGCAATGTGCCTAGGGGGAAGCCTTTGCTCGCCAAATTGGTCACCCATTCCGTCAGCCCGTAGCGCAGCATTCCACCCAGCGCGCTCCCAAGGCCGATCCAAAGATAAATTCGCATATCCGTATGTTAAACGGGCTGAACCGAAATGAAAACTCCTGAGCGGCGTTAATCAGAACCCAGTCGAGGACCACGCAAACCGATTGGTCCATGCTTTTGTTCGTTAGTGGTTCAGATGTCTTTCATTTTAAACAAGCGGCGGCAAATGCCGCTGCCAGGCTCAATGCTACCACCCACCATAACCAGCTTACGCCTTTCGTCTTTGTCGCGCTTTCCCGCTGCCCGCCAAACTCCTCCCTTACGAAGTCATCGTAGTTGAAGTCGGTATTGGGGATGCCCAGTTGCTCTGCCGTGCGCTGCGAATTTGCGCGTTCGTTCCAGCCAGTGTTTTCATCGGCGCCGCACTCTGGGCACGCCAGCGCCCCACGCGGCACGTCGGCTCCGCAGTTGGCACAGGTTTTAGGCGCGCTCATTAGTTCTAGGGTACGTGCGAAGATGGTTGGGCGAGAGAGAAAATTCTTAATGGCGGAAAGGGAAGATCGACGAAATTTTACTGACAGCGTCTGGCGGCACGCGCTGTTTCTCTGACGCTTGACGCCTTAGCTATCACCCCAAGACTCGAACTCGATGGTGCGTAAAATTGGGTAGACCCAAGCTTGCGCGGATATGTTCGCTGGCTCGAGTGGTCGATCGCCTAGTTCGCGAGCAAAGCGTTCTTTTATGGTCATGCCGATATTTAGCCGATTTTTCCGGCTTTTATTCCCCGCGGACACCCCCCT
>Ga0194120_10011181_pt1 | contig 10851 bp, 7 predicted proteins | sample TA2MahCa65mmetaG_FD_148642 | JGI IMG/M metagenome (GOLD analysis project Ga0194120, IMG submission 148642) | Freshwater microbial communities from Lake Tanganyika, Tanzania - TA2015019 Mahale Deep Cast 65m | ecosystem: Environmental > Aquatic > Freshwater > Lake | place: Tanzania: Lake... | reverse complement strand
ACAACACCAGTTGCTGGAACACCGCCAACGGTGACAAGCGTTGCACCCGTCAGATCGGTTCCCTCGACGATAAACGGCATTCCACCCACGGTCGGACCCGCTGAGGGCCACACGCCATCGGGGGCAGCTGTGATGGTCGGCGCATCGATGTAGGTGAATACGGATCCCAGCAGAATTCCATCACCATCAGGCGTACGAACTTTGACTACCCCCGACCCCGTTCCCGCAGGTGTGACGGCTGTGACCGTGGTGGAACTGACGACCGTGAACGTCGTAGCCGGTGTTGTGCCAACCCACACGTCGGTCGCGCCAGCGAGATTGGTCCCAGTCAGGGTGATGGTCGTTCCGCCCACCGCTGGCCCGCTCAACGGGAAGACGCTGCTCACCGTTGGCGGCGCCTGAAGCGGCGCAAAGCCGCCTGCGGAGAGAGCGGCGAGGGCAAGCAGTGCGCGGATCGAATTGCGGAAGACAAGGTGGGCAATTGCCATGGGGGATTCTCCTGAACGCGGGAGATTACCTTCCTGCGAGTTGCCCGAAAGGCCATCAACCCGAAACGAGTGCCTTGAGGATCAGTCAACTCCCCGCTCAGCCCGTCCAGGCGGCCAAGAGGATGCCCAGGTCCGCGCCGTTGACCACGCCGTTGCCGTCGATGTCGGCCAGCGTTCCCGCGGTGTCGAACTCGCCGAGCAGGATGCCCAAGTCCGCGCCATCGACGCGCGTGTCGTTGTTGAGGTCAGCGGGATTCGCCGGCGTTCCGCCTTCGACGAAACTCTTCACCTCGCCCGAGACGAGATTGTTCGCCCAGTCACGCGCCAAGATGTAGTAGTCGACGGTCGCGCCGGCGGGCTGCGCCGGCATCACCGCTCGCCAAAGGTTGTTGCCGCTCCAGTGCATCGGGATTTCGTTCCAGGGCCCCTGATTCGAGCGAATCGCCAGCACGACGCCGCGATCATGGAAGCCACGATCGCTCGTCATGTCATCGACGATGATCGCCCGCACCACATGAGTCGTCGGAGCGGTCCCAGGCACGACCGTCTCCATCTTGAGCACGCGCGGTGGACGGTTGTCGGCCGGGCCGATCGAGTTGATGTAGATCTGGTTCTGGAACGAGCCGCTCTCGCCCTGCGCGGTGACGATGTCGAAGTCGCCATCGTTGTCGACATCGGCGACCTTCACATCGAGGCTCGAGTCAGTCACGCTCGTGATGGCGTTGGTGACGATCGAGAAATTCGCGGTCGTTGGACGATTGTTGCGGTAGATGCGCTCGCTCGTAGAGCCCAGCGTGCCGACCACGATGTCGAGGTCGCCATCCATATCGATGTCGAAGAACCGGCTGTCGTTGTCGTCGGTCGTGGGATTGCTCGTGAGTTGCGAACTCACATTGGTCCAACTGGTGCCCAGTCCGTTCGCATTGGCCAGCAGCAACTCGGTGTTGCTGGTCCCGGCGTTCACGCCGAGCAGGTCGAAGTCGCCATCGCCGTCGAAGTCTCCGGCGTCGTACGAGTAGGCGCTGTTGTCGGTCGGCATCGTCTGATTGACGAATGTCCCCGAACCGTTGTTGAGCCAAAGGCGGCTCGATTGCGTGCTCGCCGTGCGCGTGCCCACATGAAGATCGAGGTCGAAGTCCTGGTCGACATCGACGAACAGGATGTCCATCTGCTCGCTCACATTGCCCGTCGGCGTCAGCGCCGTGTTGTCGGTGAACCTGCCGGTCCCGTCGTTGAGGTAGAGCTTTGGCTTGCCGGTCGTCCCGAAGCGATTCGTGCCGCTGTTGCAGAGCGCAATGTCGAGATCACCATCGTTGTCGATGTCCCCGAACTGGCCACGGCTTGAGCCGAGATTGATCGCGGGCATCTGTCCTGCCGGTGCTGCCGTGAAAGAGCCCGATCCGTTGTTCAGCAGCAACAGCGCCGGCCGCGCATAGTCCTGCGCAAGAAGCATGTCCCAGTCGCCGTCACGATCGACGTCGCCAAACTCGACGCCGCGGAAGCAGCCGGTGATGCCAGCTACGTTCGTGTCGGTCGCGTCGGTAAATCGACCGGAGCCATCATTGATGAAGAGCCGCGGCTTCAGGAGCGCGCCGAGCGAGCTGTAGCCCTGTCCATTCGCCCACGCGATGTCCAGATCGCCGTCACCATCGACATCGCAGAAGGAGAGTTGGTTGGTGTACTCCGATTGCGTCGGAAAACGACTGGACGTCTGTTGGACGAACTGCTGGGCGTAGGCGGCCTGCGCGGCGCCGCACGCCACAAGAATGGACAACTGATAACGCACGGGATCTCCTCGGTGCACAGAACCTAGCACCAAAGTCGCCTCGGTCGACGGCACTTCGCTCCCTTTGTACGAACAGCCGCGTTATCGACGGCGGCGCTTGATCGCTGCAGACACCGTTTGCGGCGCCGGTGGGGAGCCCGGTGCGGAGCCCGGAGCGCTGGAGCTCCCATCACTCGCAGTTTGCGAGCGGCTCATGAGCGTGCTGTGCAGCGTGCGGACGCGGTCCCGCGCTTGGTGAATCTGCTCAGGCTCCGCCCCCTGTAGGAACGCCGCCGCCATCGCGTCGTTTTCGTTCAGCCCTTCGATCGAGACATTGACGCGGTCCCCCTCCTCTTTGACGACACGCATCCCGCGCACGCCGAGGTCCGACAGAAGCAGGATCGCGCACTGAAGCTTTGGGTCCTCAGTCGACAGGCCCTCGATCACGCGTCCGACCAAACCGCGCATGGCGGCCGAGTAGAAGTCCTCGTGCATGCCCCGGCTCTTCACGACAGCCTGCACATGTTCTTCCATCAGCGCCTTCTCTTGAAGACGGACCTGCACGACGGTTCCGTTGAGCGAGAAGGTGCGATTGCGAAGGTTCGCCACCGACGCCAAGACGGCGCGACCGGTGGCGATGTTGCCCTTGCTGTACGGATCGCTTGTGTCGCGTGCACGCTCTTCTGGAGAGAGTTGACGATCGACTTCCATGCGCTTGGCTTCAACATCAATGCGGAACTCACGCACGCCCATCTCGTGCATGATCCAGAGCGCCGCCTGGAAGAGCGGATGCTCCTGTTCGACCTTCTTCTCGAGTCCGTCGGCGAGCAGGCCGCTGAGGATCGCCCCGAAGTTGGGCGCGTCGTACATGCTCTTGATGATGGTCGCGGCAAGGTTCATGAAGACCGGCCGCGGTTGCGGATGAAGCTTGATCGACGCGCCGTTCAGGACGATCTCGGTAGTGGCCATGGGAAGCAGAGGCTAGCCGAACGCAGGGCGATGCTCCATCAGCCGCTCAGTCCCGGAACACGATCGCGCGGCTTCCATGGAGCAGCACCCGATCCTCGACATGAAACCGGACGCCGCGCGCGAGCGCGATGCGTTCGCAGTCGCGGCCGAGCCGCACGAGATCGTCCGGGTCATGGTCGTGCTCGACTCGAGCCACATCCTGTTCGATGATCGGCCCCTCATCAAGGTCGCGCGTCGCGTAATGACAGGTCGCACCGATCAGTTTGACGCCCCGCTCGAAGGCGCGGCGATAGGGATTCGCGCCGACGAACGCGGGAAGGAACGAGTGGTGGATGTTGATGACACGGCCAGCGTGCTCGTCGCACAGCTCATCGGGAAGGACCTGCATGAACCGAGCAAGCACGATGAGCTCGGCACCGAGCGCACGAAGGCGTGAACCGAGTTCAGTGAACGCAGCCGGTCGATTGGTGAAGTCGATGCGTTCGAAGGGAATGCCCTCCCGCTCGACGATGGTTCTGGCCGAGTCATGATTGGAGATCACGGCAGGGATCTCGATGTTCAGTTCGCGCGACCGCCACCGCCAGAGCAGGTCCGCAAGGCAATGGTCTTCTCGGCTCACCAAGATCACGGTCCGCAGCGGTTGTTCCGCGCGACGAAGGCTCCACTGCGCGTCCAACGGCTCAAGATGCGCGCCGATCGAAGCGCGGAATCGCTCCGGCGCTTCGGTCACGGATCCGCCAGAAAACGCAAGGCGCGTGAAGAACCGATTCGCGATGGGATCGGTGTACTGCCCGACTTCGAGCAGATTTCCTCCAGCCTGCGCAATGAACCCGGTGATCCGTGCAAGAAGTCCGATCGCGTCGGGGCAATTGACCTTGAGGATCCAAGTGGCTGGCGCGTGTTCCATGATGGGGATTGTCATCGAGGTCGCCGTACAGTGCCACCATGCTCGCTGCGATGCTCACCGTGGCCGTGGCCCTGCCGCCCGATGTGTCGTGGTGCCGCGCCGGCTCGAGTGGTGCGCCTGGCTGGACTTGGCTCACGCCGAAGGATCGGCTCGTCGATGCGGACCTGTATATCCAGTGCACGATGGTCACGCCCCAACAGATCGCGGATCGGAAGGAGCGCGGTGGACCGCATGCGATGCGCACGATCTCGCTCTGGACCAACGCACTCGCCACCGAGGCGCTTCGGACAGGAAGCACGACCTGGCCCGACGGCGCCGCGATCGCCAAGCTCAAGGCTGCACCCGATGCTGCGTTCGACTCGCCGTCCACGAGCACTGCACCTGACGCCGGATCGCTCGGCCTGATGTGGCGCGAAGGCGGCGCGTGGCGCTACGGTTGGCGCGACTCGGCGAAGACGCCCCTCGTTGAACTGCCCGTCGAGAATTCGTGTCGTGCGTGCCACGAACCGGCGGCCCGCCGCGTCGTGACATCCGCAACGCGCGGATGGAACGAGCCCACCGAAGGACTCTTCCTGCCGTGGGCCCGTGACGAAGCGGGACGCGTCGACGGCACGAAGGCGCTCGCGGACGCGCGCCTGCCGACGGTGACGGGCGAGATGGAACCGGCGCAGACTGCCACGCCAACGCAGCACGGCGCGGGTGATGCAGGTGCAGAAGCACCGGCGCAATCTGTCACGCCGATGCAAGACCGCGCGGGTGATGCAGGTCGCGACCACAGTGCGACGGTTGCCGCGACGGGCGCGGATCTTGCCTGGTGGCGCGAGGCGCGCTTTGGCATGTTCGTGCACTGGGGCCTGTACAGCGTTGCGGCGGGCCAGTGGGAAGGCAAGGACATCCCTGGCTGGGGCGAGTGGCTCCTGAACAAGATCAAAGTTGATCCTGCCGTCTACGCCAGCACGCTCATGCCGAAGTTCGATCCCGCGAACTTCGATGCCGATGCCTGGGTGCGCACGGCCAAGGACGCTGGCATGGGCTACATCGTGGTGACGACCAAGCACCATGATGGGTTCCTGCTCTGGGACAGTGCGACGACGGATCTGGATCTCATGGGCACGCCATTCGGCAAGGCTGGGCGCGATCCGCTGAAGGAACTGGCGCAAGCGTGTCAGCGACACGGCATCCGGTTGGGCCTCTACTTCAGCTTGATGGATTGGAGCGATCGCGACTACCTACCGCGTCGCGAGTGGGACACGCGCACGACCGACGGCGCATCGATGCCACGCTTCGTCGACCGCATGCATGCTCAGGTGAAGGAACTGACGGACGGACGATTCGGTCCAGTGGCGATCCTCTGGGGCGACGGCGACTGGGAACACTCCGCCGCAACCTGGCGCGCGGCCGAACTGATCACCGATGTTCGCAGGGCGCAGCCGGGCATCCTCTTCAACGATCGCTGGTCGATGCCAGGCGACTACATCACGCCGGAGAACAAGATCCCCGATGCTGAACTTCCAAAGCGCCCGTGGGAATCCTGCCTGACGATGAACGGGACGTGGGGATACGTCGTGCACGACCACCGATGGAAGCCCGCGACCGAGATCATCCGCAACCTCGTTGACATCGTGAGCAAGGATGGCAATGACCTTTTGAACGTTGGTCCGATGGGCGACGGTTCGTTTGACGCAGCGACGGCTGAACGACTCGCCGCAGTCGGCGCGTGGATGCGCATCAACGGTCAGGCGATCCGTGGATGTGGGCCCGTCGCGTGCGCTCGTCCCGCATGGGGACGACTGACGGCGAGCGCCGATCGCCACCGCGTGCACGCCATCATCTTTGAGTGGCCATCAGACCGAACGATCGCGATCGATGGCATCGCGAGTGCACCGGCTCGGGCACGCGTGCTCGGTGCGCCCGACATCGCGGTATCCACGAAGACCATCGGGCCGACGCTCTCCGTCACGCTGGGCGATGGACCACTCGACCCTGCTGCGACCGTCATCCTGCTCGAGTGGGACGACGCGCCGGCCATCGTGGGCACGCCTGAACTCATCGGCGGCGACGATCTCTTCCTGCACGAAACCGAACTGGCGTTCAAGCCCGCTGCCGCCGGGTCGATCCATGTCACGCTCGACGGAACCGCACCGACCATTGACTCGCCGCGATACACGGTGCCCATCAATGTTCAGCGCACCACGCAGGTCCGCGCGAGGACCTTCGTCGATGGACTGCCCGCCGGTGCTCCCCTCGAGACGATGGTTCGTCAGGCGACCTGGATTCCCGGCAGCGATGATGTGCCGCCGGAACCGGGCATTGCGTGGACGCTCATGCCTGGCCGGTTCGCCCGCGTGCCGCAGCAGGACCCGTGGCGCGGCGAGGGCATCACGCACGGCATCACGAGCGTGATCGAACTCCCGGCCGCGCGTCCGGCTGATGCCTTCGCGCTACGCCTTGATGGCTTCGTCCTGTGCGAGCATGCGGGCATCCATACCTTCATGCTCGAGAGCGACGACGGAAGCACGCTGGAGATCGATGGTCATCACGTCGTCGATCACGACGGATTGCATGGACCGGTCGGCAAGACCGGCAAGGCGGCGCTCGACATCGGTTGGCATCGATTCACGATCCGGTACATCGAGGCTGACGGAGGCGAGGACCTGAAACTTCTTTGGAACACGCCGAAGGATGGCCCAGGCACCGCGCCGCGCGCGATCGACGCGTCGTTGCTGCGGCACGAACCTGTTCGCTGAGGCGTCGCCCTACCATCGCGCTCGATGACGAAGGCCGCGACCAATCCATGGCTTGTGCTTGCGGCCATGACCGGCAGCCTCGCCATGGTGTTCCTTGATGCCACCATCGTTGGCGTGTCGCTGCCGACGATCCAGCAGGACCTTGGCCTTGGTGTCTCTGGCGGCGCATGGATCATCAACGCGTATCTCGTCGCGCTCGCCGGCGCCATGGCGCTCGGGGGCCGATTCGGCGATGTGATCGGTCGAGTTCGCGCCTTCCAACTGGGCGTGTCGCTCTTTGCGCTCGCCAGCCTTGGCTGCGCGCTTGCGCCCACCGGCGAGCTGCTGATCACTGCACGCGTGATGCAAGGGCTCGGAGCGTGCCTGATGCAGCCCGCGTCGAGCGCCATGGTGGCTGGTGCGTTCCCTGAAGGCAAACGCGGCAAGGCGATGGCGGTTTATGTCGGCGTGCCCCTGCTCTTCATGATGCTCGGCCCCGTGCTCGGCGGCGCACTGACGCAGTGGGCAGGATGGCGTTGGATCTTCGGCGTGAACCTTCCCGTTGCCATCACCGCGCTTGCACTCGTGGCGATCGTGCGGCCCGTCGAGCCGATGGCCGATCGACGACCGATCCACTGGCTGAGCGCAGTGCTGCTGCTGATCGGCATGCCCTCGCTCGTGTTCGGGTTGCAGGAACAGGCACGGCCAACGGCGGGCATCGAACCGTGGATCGGACTCGGCGCGCTTGTTGTGGGTGCGGTGCTTGTGGCGCTCTTCACGCGTTTGCAGTTCATGCTTGCCGCGCCGCTCTTGGACCTTCGACTCTTCCGCGACCGCACGCTGCTTGGTCAGGTCGTGGTGCTCGGGCTCACGCAGGTCGCCACCATCGGGCAGACCATCTTCGGACCGACCTATCTGCAGCGCGCGCTCGGATTCAGTCCGCTCGAGAGTGGGTTGGCTGGTCTGCCGCTTGCGCTGCCGGCATTGCTGCTCGTGCATGTGGCAGGTCGCGTCTACGACCAACGCGGCGCCGTCGGCGCGGTGCGCGCAGGCAGCATGCTCTGCGCGGCCGGTCTGGGCACGATCACGATCGGCATGCTGATGCGGTCGTATCCGATCATGGCGATCGGCATGACCCTGCACGGAGCGGGCATGGCGTTCCTGATGAACCCGATCCAGACGGATGTGGTGAGTCGCGTCCCGCCCCAGCAGCGTGGCGAGAGCGCCGGTCTGGCCGCCACGGCGCGACAGGTCGGCAACGCACTCGGCGTGGCCGTCGCCGCAACCGTGCTGGTCCGAACAGGAGGCCCGCTCGTCGACGCAGCGCCCGTCGAACCGATCGACATCGATGTCGTGACGCACTCCTTCGCGTGGATGGGCGCCGCGCAGGTCGTGGTGATGTGCGTGGCCGCGGCGGCTGCGTGGAGTTTGGTCCGCGATCGAGTGCCGCGTCCAACCGACGCAGCTCACGAGGACGCTGGGTGCAGCGTCACTCGCCGTCGAGGACGATGACTTTGGCCGGATCGACGGCGAGCCGCAGAGTCTGGCCGGATCGATCCGCAACGGGCGGATTCAGTTCGGTCACTCGAAGACGAAGCCCGCTTGCGTCGAGCTCGTGCTGCGCGAGCTTGCCGAGGTAGGTGCTCTGCACGCATGGCAAGGCGACAGGGCCGGCAGCATCGATCGACCACGCTTCGGTGCGCACACTGAGAAGCACCTGACTGCCCACAGCGCGATCGCCCAGACCCGACGACTCGAGTGTGCCAAGCAGCGTGCGCAGCACGGGTCGACCATCCGCCGAGCGTTCGACCGTGGCCGGTATGAAGTTCGTCTCGCCCAAGAACTCGGCAAGGAAACGCGTCTTCGGTCCCTCGTAGAGCTCGCGCGGCGATCCCTGCTGCACGATGCGACCATCGCGCATGACGACGACATGATCGGCAAGCGAGAGCGCCTCGTCCTGGTCATGGGTCACATAGACGGTCGTGATGCCGAGCTCGCGGCAGATGCGCCGGATCTCGTGGCGCATTTCCAAGCGGAGCTTTGCATCAAGGTTCGACAGCGGCTCGTCAAGCAGCAGCACGCGCGGCCGGAAGACGATGGCGCGAGCGAGCGCGACGCGCTGCTGCTGACCACCGGAGAGCTGATTGGGCTTGCGATCCGCGTACTGCTCCATGCGGACCATGGCGAGCGCCTCGTCCACACGACGCGCGCGCTCCTGCCCCTTCACGCCACGCACATCAAGACCAAACGCCACATTGTCGCGCACCGTCATGTGTGGCCAGAGCGCGTAGGACTGGAAGACCATGCCGCACTGGCGCTGTTCGGCGGGAAGCGCCGTCACATCCTGGCCGTCGAAGAGGATTCGTCCGCCGGTCGGCTCGATGAAGCCGGCGATCATGCGCAAGATGGTGGTCTTGCCGCAGCCGGATCCGCCGAGCAGGAAGAACAGGCTGCCGGGCTTGACCTCGAGCGAGAGATCGTGCACGACCGGCACGGGGCCGAAGGACTTGCGAATGCCTTGGAGCGTGATGCGGACCACGGTCGTGGGAGGATAGCCTGATCGGCATGCACGACGCGGAGCAGCGCATGCGCGACTTCGAGCGGTGGCATCGCCGTCCGACCCCACGGAGCGAGACCTCCGCAGGTGCCGACTTTGATGCACTCCGTAGAACGATGCGTGATGCTGCCAAGCGCTTTGCCGGCATCGCCGAAGCATGGGAAGCCTCGGCGCCGATCGAACTTCGTGATCAATGCGTGCTCACCGGTTTCGCTGCGGGCGTCCTCACGGTGGTCGTGCCCAGTGCGAGCGTGACCTACGCACTCGACCGCGCCTTGCGCGAGGGACTCGAGACCACGCTGCGCGAAGCGACTGGCGGCAAGCTCGTGCGCGTGCGCAGTCGCGTTGGTGCCGGTCCTGGCTGACTCACTTACCCACGCAGAACTTTGCGAACACCAGCCCGATGACATCATCCGGCGTGACCGATCCAGCGATCGAACCAAGTGCATCCAATCCTGCGCGAAGGTGGACGGCGACGAGTTCGGCGTTGAGCATCGCGGCGCCACCCGCGTGGGCCAGGGTTGCCGCCGCACGCAGGTCGCCGATGGCCGCATCGATCGCAGCTCGGTGACGCGGCAGCAGCGCGATGCCTTCGGCAGATTCGGTGGTCTGCGAGCCACCGAGCCGCGCTGCCAGTTCGGCGCGCAGTGCATCGAGCCCATGACCACGGTGCGCGCTCGTGGCGATCACACCAAGTGTTGCGCCGGCGCCATCATCCATCTTCGTCAGCACGACGAGTTCACGCGGCGTGCTCGCGGGCACTGCAGTCGCCGGGGGAACGCAGCGCACGATGAGCGATGCCCGGTCCATCGCCTGCCTGAGTTGCTCCTGCATGGCCACCTCGAGTGCCGTGCGCGGTGATTCGATGCCTGGGGCATCGACGAGCATGGCCTCTTGTCCACGCACCGTGATCGGTTCGGGCACGGCATCGCGCGTGGTGCCGGCGTGTGGCGACGCCACGGTCCGTTCATGACCAAGCAGTGCATTGAAGAGGCTGCTCTTACCAGCATTGGGTGGTCCGACCAAGACGACCCATGGCAGCGGGCGCTCGATGGCACCCGCAACCGGTGTCGCATGCAGCGTGCTGAGTGCCGCCACGATCGGCTCAAGTCGATCCGCCAACGCGCGACCGCCGATCGCCACCACATCGTCTTGATCGGTGAAGTCGATGCCGGCTTCGACGAGCGCGAGGAGCGTGGCCACGCCATCGCGCGCAACATGGACGGACTGTGCCGCCTCGCCCCGCTGCAGTCGCTGCGCTGCGCGAAGTTGGGCATCGCTCGTTGCAGCGATCGCCATCGCGATCCCCTCGGCCTCGTCGATCGATCGCTTGCCGTGCAGCCATGAGCGCGCAGCGAACTCGCCGGGCTCCGCCGCGCGCGCACCGCGCTCGATGCACGCGCGAACCGTGTCATCAAGCAGCGCCGGATGCCCAGGCA
>Ga0194120_10011180_pt1 | contig 10853 bp, 7 predicted proteins | sample TA2MahCa65mmetaG_FD_148642 | JGI IMG/M metagenome (GOLD analysis project Ga0194120, IMG submission 148642) | Freshwater microbial communities from Lake Tanganyika, Tanzania - TA2015019 Mahale Deep Cast 65m | ecosystem: Environmental > Aquatic > Freshwater > Lake | place: Tanzania: Lake... | reverse complement strand
GAGCGGGGCGGCCATGAGGAGGGTGGCGGCGACAGTAAACGGAGAGAAGACGCGGGATGACATGAACGAGGTTGGGGGCAGGGTAAAGCCGCGTGCCGGCGCATACCGAGAGCAGAAGTGCGGCGGGGATCGCCCAACGCGGGATTGCGCGGCGGGCCGGACGGCCGGACGCTCCGAAGGAGGGAACGACGTCACCAGCGCTTCGTCAGCTCGAGCGTGAATTGCCGGCCGCGCGGGTTGGCGCCGCCGCCGGCGTAGCCGTAGGTTTCGTCGGCGAGGGACGGTTCGTAGTCGAAGACGTTGTTGAGCCCGCCGCGCACCGACACGCCCTGCAGCCAGCGGTGGGCGCCGCGGTCGAAGCGATACGCGAGCCAGGCGTTGTGGTTGATGAAAGGGTCGACGCGCAGCACGTAGCGCGTGATGCCGTTGTCGTTGAACACGCGGATGTAGTCGGGCTGGCCGAGCGCGGCGTAGACGGCGGCGGTGGTCGCGGCGGAGGTGTCGACGAAGGTGCCGAAGTAGCTCGAGAACCAGCCGGCCGACCACCCGCCGAGCCGCCAGGCGAGGGAGGCGCTCGCCCGCCACGCCACGCGGCCGTTGCGATTGAGTTCGTCGAGCACGATGCTCTGGGGATCCGCCTGCGAGCGGCGGCGCAGGTAGTGCGTAGTGTCGCCGCGGAAGGTGAACTGCCCGAGGCGCTTCTTCGGAGTATACCACTGCAGTCCGATCTCGTAGCCCTCGATGTCGCGGCCGCTAAGGTTGACGTAGTTGTCGATCAGGCTCTCGAACTCGCCGACCGGGGCGCGGCGCGAGGCGTTGCTCGTCTGGAGCGCATTGAAGGCGGCGAAGGCGGCGCGATCCGCGGCGGTCACGGGCTGGCGCGTGACGCCCGGGTAGCCCTTGTAGTTCGCCGTGCCGGAGCCGAGGTCGATTTGATCGAGGGGCGTGCCGGCGGCGAGGGCGGCCTGGGTGGCGAGGTCGAGGTAGAGCTCGTCGCGCAACAGCGTGCCAGACGCGCCGATGTTCTCGATCACGCTGTTCTGATTGAGGCGGAAGTAGTCGAACGCGAGCGAGAGGCCGCGCACCTTCGGCACGTCGAGCACGAAACCGGCGACCCAGGTCTTGGCCTCCTCGGGCCGGAGCCGCTCGTTGCCCTGGCGAAACACCACGCGCTGGGCCGTGCCATCGGTGGAGAGCCCGGTCACCTCCGACCGGTAGGGATCGGCGGCCCCGATCTGGCGGCGCAGCGGGGTGATGTTCGTTTGCACGAGGTTGGGCGCGCGGAACGACTCGGCGGCCGAGGCCCGCAGCTTGAGCCAGCCGAAGGGCTTCCAGACGAGGCTCGCCTTCGGCTTCGTCGTCTGGCCGTGAATCGAGAAGTGCTCGAAGCGGCCCGCGAGCGTGAGTTCGAGGGCGTGCACGAGCGGCAGGCGGTTGTCCACCGTCACGAATGGGAGGGCGGCTTCGGCGTAGGCGGCATAGATCGTCTGGTGGGCGCTGATCGGTACGTTGGAACTTAGCGCGAGAAAGTCATTGTCGCCTTCGCGCAGGAGCGGGAACTGGGCGCCGGAGCCGGGCGGGTTGCGACCGGAGAAGACGGCGCGCTTGTCGGCGAAGGTCTCGTAGCGCACCTCGAGGCCGGTCGCCACCCCGAGCTCGCCGCCACGCCAGAGCCGCCAGAGCCGGCCGTTGGTCTTGAGATCCCAGAGGAAGAGGTTGGTGCGGCCGAAACGGTCCTCGTCGTCGTAGATCGGATCGAGCACCGAGGCGGGGTTGGTGAAGGGCTGGTCGACAACGATCTGGTTGTTGGCGATCCGGAAGGTGACGGGGAACGGGTTGAACGCCGTCGAGTCGGTGCGATTGAGGGCCTGGCGCAGGCGCGACTCGCGCACCTGGAAATGCTCGTACTCGTGGGTCTGCGCGCCCGAGGCGAGCACGGCACTCTCCCACTCCCAGGTGCGGCCGAGCTTGCCGCGCAACCCGCCCAGCGCCCGCCACGCGTAGCTCCAGACCTCCGTCACGCGCGGCTTGAAGCCTTGGCCGGCGACCGCGGCATTCTGCCCCGGCGAGATGCCCGTCCAAAGCGAGACGTCGGCGGGAGGGCCGGTGAGACGCGGGGTGCCGTCGGCGTTGGGCGCGCCGGTGGGATGGTAAAACCGCACGCCGAAGGGATTCCAGGGGCTGGCCGCGGGGAGGTAGATGCCGGGATCGTCCGTGTTCTTGAAATTCACCGGCTCGCGCCCGTTGCGGCTATACGCGCCGTAGAAGAGAAAGTCGCCGAAGAAATCGAGGCGCGCGGTGAGCGGGCGATCGACAAACGCCGCGAACTGCACGCGGTCGGTCGCCGGCACGAGCACCTTCCACTTGTTCCAGTTCGAGTAGGTGGCATTCTCCGGGCTGTCGATGTTCTTGGAGAGCGCCGACTGCCGGAAGCTCACCCCGTCCGGGCTCGGCCAGAGGTAGAACATCCCGTTGGCCGCCATCGTCGCGACGCCGGCCGGGGGAGTCGTGCTGGTGGTGATGCCGACATCGTTGGGCGGCCGCGCGCCGACAAACGTGACGTAGTTGGGCTGAATCGTGCCCCGCTGCCACTGGCCCCACTGGTTGACGTTGTTGGTGTTGGCGAAGTCGTTGTCGCGCACGGTGGCGCCGTTGGCATCGACCAGCGGCACGCCGTTCCACGGCGCGGGGAGCTTGCGGCTCAGGCGCATGTCGGAATTGCTGGCGAACTTGCGCTGGGCGGCGGCGAGGGCGTCGCGGTGAAAGTAATCGAGCGAGACCGCGAAGTGCGTCTTCCCCTTGCGGAAGCCCTCGGCGATCATCGCGCCGGCTTCGCTCGCGCCGCCGTGCCACGTGGTCGAACCGCGCAGGGTGACTTGCCGCCCGACGTAGCGGCGCGACACGCGGTTGTTGATCACGCCGGCCGCGGCGTCGGCCCCGTAGACGGCCGAGGCGCCGTCGCGCAGGATCTCGACCCGTTCGATCAAGGCGCGCGGGATGGTGTTGATGTTGACCGCGAGCGAGGGCACGCCGTTTTCCGCCATCGAGATCGGATGCGGGGCCATGCGGCGGCCGTTGAGCAACGTGAGCGTGCTGCCCGAGCCGATGCCGCGCAGGTCGATCGAGGCGACGTCGCCGCGGGCGAGTTGCGGACCGTTGTTGATCTCGGTGATGGCCGAGGGCTCGGCCGCGCCGAGCGTCTCGAACAGCTCCGCCATCGTCGCCGCGCCACGTGCGTCGATGTCGATCGGTTCGATGATGGTGATCGGGAGCGCGGTCTCCGCATCGGTGCGGCGGATGTTCGAGCCGGTGACGACAAACGTCTCGAGCTTCACAGTCTCATCGGTCGGCGGGCTGGCGGGCGTGGGGGCTCGCTGCGACCACCCGGGGCTGGCGGCAGCCGCCGCCACGAGCAATGCGGTGATCCGGTGGGGTTTCATGAGGATAAGAAAAAATGCCTCGCGGCCCCGGCGCGAGGTAATTCCGACGGCCAGCTCACACGCGCAGGCGGTGGAGGACCGCCGCCAGTTTCACCGGGCGGCGGCCTTCTTCTCCTTCCCCTTGGGACTGGCGCCGGATCCCTCCGGGATGTCGTGCGTCCAGGACACAACCCCGACGCGGTCGGCCCAAGACTGCCACTGGGCCGCCATCGCGCGCAAGCGCTCCGGTTGGGCGGCGGCCAGGTTGCGCTGTTCCGTGCGATCCGCCTCGAGATCGTAGAGCTCCCACGGCTGTTTGTGTTTGGCGACCAGTTTCCACTGACCCAGCCGGAGCGCCTTGTTGCCTTCGTGCTCCCAGAAGAGCGGGCGCGGAGACGCGGCGAGGGGCTGGGCGGGTGCGGTGAACAGCGGTTTCAGGCTGCGACCCTCCCTCGGCGTGATCGCCTGGCCGCCAAACGTCATGGGATACTCCGCGCCGCCGAGGTCCACACAGGTGGCCATCAGATCGATGAGATGCGCGGGCTCGTGGACCAGGCTCCCCGCCTCCCTCCCGCCCCCACTCCCCGCCTTCATCCCCGCCGGCCAGTGGGCGATGAGCGGCGTCGAGATGCCGCCCTCGTGCACCCAGTGTTTGTATTCGCGGAAGGGCGTATTGCTGACGTTGGCCCACCCGCGTCCGTAGGCGATGTAAGTGTCGGCCGCACCCGGCAGCACGCCGTAGCCTTGGCGCACCGGCCAGCCGTCGCGCGTCTGGGGCGGGCGGCTGACCATCTGCAGGGCCGAACGTTCCAGCGGTGGCAACGAGGGCTGGGCCGCCCGCGGTTGCCCGGTCCCGAGGCGCCCATTCGTTTCCGCACAACCCCCGTTGTCCTGCAGATAGAGAATCAGGGTGTTGTCGAACCGGCCCTGCGCCTTCAACTCCGCCACGAGACGGCCGATGCCCTCATCCATCACCGCGATCATCGCCGCGTAGACTTCCATGCAGCGCCGTTCGAAAGCGGGATCCTGGACCTGGGCGAAATCCTCCGCCGTGGGCGAGAGCCCCCATTGCTCCCGCACCACGCCGAGGCGTTTCTGCTTTTCCCAGCGCGAGGCCCGCAGTGCGTGATAGCCCGCATCGTACCGTCCACGGTGGCGGGCGATATCGCTCTCCCGGGCATGCATCGGCCAGTGGGCGGCTGTGTACGCCACGTACAAGAAGAAAGGCTGCGCGCCGTGGTCGCGGGCATGCTCCCGCACAAAACGCACCGCATGATCGCTGATCGCGTCGGTGTAATAATACTCCGCTGGCGCGTACTCCGGGTCGTCCGCCGGTGAAACGAAGCGATCGTCGCGCACGAGGGCGCTCGGGTCCCAGAAACTTCCCGAGCCGTGGATCGTGCCGTAGAACCGGTCGAAGCCGCGGCGCAAGGGCCAGTTCTCCGTGCGGGCCTTCATCCGTTCGGGCGGCCGGCCCGGGGTCACGTGCCACTTGCCCGTCAGGTAACAACGGTAGCCCGCCGGCTTGAGCACTTCGGCGATCGTCACGCTGCGGCGGTTGAGCTCGCCCTGATACGCCGGAGTGCCGAGGTCCTCCACCATGTGGCCGATGCCCGCCTGATGCGGATACAGCCCCGTCAGGAGGGAGGCGCGGGTCGGGCAGCAACGCGCCGCGTTGTAGAATTGCGTGAAGCGCAAGCCGCCGGTCGCGAGGGCATCGAGGTGGGGCGTGGGAATCTCGCCGCCATAGCAGCCGAGGTCGGAGTAGCCCATGTCGTCGGACATGATCAGCACGACATTGGGGCAGTCGGCCGCGGCAAGCGGCGCCGCAGCGAGGAGGAAGACAAGGTGGCGGAGAGGGCGCATCGGCGGGAGTTCCTGCGGTTCGCCGAAGCGTGAGCCCCAGGCCGACGGCGGCGCTGGGTCGCTTCGGGGTCGGACCGACGGCAGGAAGCAGAACCCGCGACTGCCTTCGAGGTCAATCCGGTCCCGTGCGCACGACGAGGACCGCGCCTGTCACCCGGCCGCGCGCCGGGGCGAGGTGCCGGGGGCGCCCGCCGTGCGGCCCCATTCGCGACCCCATCTCCCGCCTTGCCCGCGCCGCGCCGGAGCCTCACCGTGCGCGCCAACCTTCATGGCTTTTCCGCAACCTCCCCCGATCCTCGCCTGTCGCGACCTGCGGCCCGCGGAACTCGAGCAGGATCCCGATGGCGCGTTGCTGCGCATCTATGCCTGGATGCTCCTCGCCCGGAACACCGACAACCGCATCCTCGAGCTGTTTCGCCAGGGCTTGATCCGCGGCACGGTGACGGGCGGCCAGGGCAACGAGGGCCTGATCGTGCCGCTGGCGCTGCTGGCCGACAAAGCGGTCGACGTCATCTGCTTCACCCACCGCGATCTCGGCGGCCATCTCATCTGGAGCGGCCACCTCTGCGATCATCTCAACCAGTATTTTGCCAATGCGGAGAGCCCGACGCGCGCCCGCGAAGGCAACATCCACCACGGGGATCCCCCGCACCGCTCGCTGCCGATGATCAGTCACCTCGGGGCGATGGTCTCGAACGTAGCCGGGGCGACCGATTCCCAGCGCCGGTTCGGGCGACCGGCTGTGGGGTTTGCCTTTTTCGGCGACGGTGGCTCGAGCACCGGCGACGTGCACGAAACGCTCAACCTGGTTTCGCTGCTGTCGCTGCCGGTGTTGTTCGTGATCGAAAACAACGGCTACGCCTACTCGACGCCGATCCGCGAGCAATACGCCGAGGGGACCGAGCTGTGGCGGCGCGCCGCCGGCTACGGCATCGAGGCGCGCGCCCTCGATGCGACCCGCGACGTGCTCGAGAACGCGCGCGTCTTCGCCGCCGCGATCGACCGGGTGCGGGCCACCTCGCGTCCGCTGCTGCTCGAGGCGCAGACCCTGCGCTTGCGCGGCCACGCGGCGTACGACACCTGTGATTATCTCGCGCCCGGCGAGAGTGAGGGTTTCTTTGCCCGGGATTCCCTGCCGCGGGTGCGGGCACGGCTGGCCGCCGCGTTGGGCGAGGAACGGGTGGCGTCGCTCGAGGGCGAACTCGGCGCATTTCTTGAGGCGGCGGTGAAGGTCTCGCTCGCCGTGCCGCGGCCCGACCCCGCCGGCCTGGAAGCCGATCTGTTTGCGCCGCCCGCCCCCCCGCTGCCCTGGCGCCCCAGGGTGATCGCCGGCCACCCGGACCCCGCCGCCGGCACCGGGCCGCTGAACCTCGCCCAGGCCCTCAACGCCGCCCTCCGCAAGATCCTCGCCGAGCGCCCCGAATCGCTCGTGCTCGGGCAGGACATCGCCACCTATGGCGGCGCCTTCAAGGTCACCGAGGGTCTGCTGCAGGAGTTCGGCCGCCCGCGGGTGATGAACACGCCGCTCGCCGAGAGCGCCTGCACCGGCTACGCCATCGGCCTGGCCCTCAACGGCCACCGCCCGATCGAGGAATTCCAGTTCGCCGATTTCGCGACCGAGGCGACCACCCAGATCACCCTCAACGCGGCCACCCTGCACTTCCGCTCGGGCGCCCGTTGCCCGCTGGTGCTCCGCCTGCCCTGCGGCGGCGGCCTCACTTTCGGCTCCTTCCATTCCCAGGAACTCGAGTCGTTCTTCCTCGCGCTGCCGGGCCTCAAGGCCCTCTACCCGAGCACGCCCCAGGATGCCTTCAACGCCCTGCTCGCCGCGTACGAGGACAACAACCCGGTGCTCCTCTTCGAGCACAAAGCCCTCTACCGTCGCGGCCGCTCGCCGGTCGCATGGGACCCCGACTACCGCCGCGTCTGGCAGCCGCGGCTGGTGCGCACCGGCGATTTCGCGACCTTCGTGACCTACGGCGAGATGGTTCACCTCGCCGAGGACGCCGCGGCGTATTTTGCCGCCGAGTACGAAGTCACCTTCGATCTCTTCGACCTGCGCGCCCTGGCCCCCCTCTCCCTCGCCGACCTCGCCGCCTCCCTCGCGCGCACCGGCCGTCTGATCGTGTTGCACGAGGGCCGGCGCACCCACGGCTTCGGCGCCGAACTGGTGGCGCGCCTGACCGAACGAAACTTCGCCGCGCTCAAGGCCGCGCCGCTCCGGATCGCCTCGCTCGATCTCCCCGTGCCCTTCGCCCCGGAACTCGAGCACGCCTTCCGGCCGACAAAGGAGTCGATCATCGACCGCATCGCCGCGTGGATGGGCTGAGGTGATTGCCCTTCTCCGACTGCCGATTGACGATTGTCGCGACCCCGCCTGGCACCCATGCCTCCCTCTCCATCGGCCATCCGCCATCGGCCATCGGCGATTTCCCGCTCCCGCTGGGCGCGGATCCGCCTGTTCGCGATGGATGTCGACGGGGTGTTGACCGACGGCACGGTGCAGATCTTCTCCGATGGCCGCGAAGCCAAGGCGTTTTCCATTCTCGACGGCCACGGCCTGCGCAAGCTCGCCCGCGCCGGTGTGGTGACGGCATGGATCAGCGGCCGTGCTTCCGGCGCCACCGCCGTGCGCGCCGCGGAGCTGCGCATCCCGCACGTGATCCAAGGTCGGATCGAGAAACGCACCGCCCTCGAAGACCTCGCCGCCCGGCTCGCGCTCTCCCCGGAGCAATGCGCCTACATGGGCGACGACGACCTCGACGTCCCGGCCATCCGTTGGGCCGGCCTCGGCCTCGCCCCGCCGGGGGCCTGGCCGGAGGCGCGCCGGGCCGCCGACTACATCACCGCACGGCCGGCCGGCCAGGGTGCCGTGCGCGAAATCTGCGAACTCCTTCTCGCGGCCCGGCCGGTGGCAGGGAGCAAGCGCCGCCGCCGCGGGTCCCAGCCAACGTGAAGCCGCCGCGATCCGCCTCCTGCGTTTGGGCTTTGCTCGGCGCCTCCGCCGTTGCGGTAATCGGCGCCGAGGTCGCCGCCCCCGCCCTCAACTGGGTGCTGCCGCTTTTCACCGACAAGGAAGGCCATCGCACCATGACGCTGCGCGGCACCGAGGTGCGCCCCATCGGAAAGGCCATCGCCATCACCAATCTCAGCATCACGATCTTTTCGGGCGAGGCCGACGCGCGGGTCGACAGCATCCTGCTCAGCCCGCAGGCCGTGTTCTCCCAAAAGGACAATCGCGCGAGCGGCGAACAAACCGTGCGCTTCATCCAGGACGACATCGAGGTCACCGGCGCGCGCTGGGAATACGACCACGCCGCCAAAAAGGTTTCGCTCCGGCAAAACGTGCGCGTAACGTTCCGCGCGCAGCTCAACGACATTCTGAAATGACCTCCCGTCGCGCGTTCGCCTGCCTGCTGATCCTCGCCGTGTGGTCGCGCGCGCCAGGGGCGGAGCCCGCCGTCGCCCCTCCGCCCGCCCATCCCTTGGTGCCAACGGTCATCGAAAGCGGCCGGGCCGAAATGGTCAGCACCGCGCGCGAGACCACGTTCACCTTCAGTCAGGGCGTGAAGATCACCGCCACGAACCTGACCCTGACTTGCGACGACCTCGTCGTCGTTGCGCGCCGCGGCGGGGATCCTGCCGCCACGCTCGGCAAACCGGAGAAGTTCAAATCGCTGCTCGCGACCGGCCGCGTCCACCTCGTGCAGGACGATCGCGAGGCCACCGCCGGGCGCGCCGAGGTTCTGCCCGATGAAGACAGGGTCGTGCTCTCCGGCCAGCCGGTCGTGCGCAGCCTGAAGGATGGCTGGGTGCAAACCGGCCCGAAAATGATCCTCCACCGGGGCGAGCGCCGGGCGCAGGTCCTCGGTGAGGGCGACGTGCGCGCCGTCCTCACGCTGCCGCCGCTCAAGGACCTCGGCTTCGAGAAACAAAAGCCGCGCTCTGCCCCGCAGGGTGCGGCCGCGTCCCCCACCGACCCCGCCGCTCCGCCGCCCGGATCGCCCCCGCCGGGCCTGCCGCCGCCGAAATGAGCGCCCCTGCCGTTTCCGAAATCACGACGGAGAGCCTGGTCAAGCGCTTCGGCCCGCGCACCGTCGTCAACCAGGTGAACCTGCGCATCCGCGCGGGGGAAATCATCGGGCTGCTCGGTCCCAACGGCGCGGGCAAGACGACCACGTTCTACATGATGGTCGGCCTCATCGAACCCACCGCCGGCCGGGTGCGCCTCGATGGGCAGGACATCACCCGGCTGCGGATGCACCAGCGCGCGCGGCGCGGCATCGGTTACCTGCCCCAGGAGGCCTCGGTCTTCCGCAAGTTGACGGTCGAGGAGAACATCCTGGCCATCGTCGAGGCCGTGGGCGTGCCGCGCGGAGAACGGCGCGCGCGCGTCCAGACGCACCTCGCCGAACTGCACCTCGGCCACGTGGCCGGGCAAAAGGCCTTTACGCTCTCCGGCGGGGAACGCCGCCGCCTCGAGATCGCCCGCGCCCTGGTCACCCGCCCGAAGTTCCTCCTCATGGACGAGCCCTTCGCCGCGATCGACCCCATCTCGGTCGCCGAAGTGCAGAAGATGATTCTCCAGCTCAAGTCGCGCGGCATCGGCGTGGTCGTGACCGATCACAACGTGCGCGAGACTCTCCGGATCGTCGACCGGGCGTACCTGCTGCACGAGGGGCGAATCCTCACCGAGGGCACAAGCGCCTTTCTCATCCGCGATGAACAGGCCCGGCGGTTCTACCTCGGCGAGGGGTTTGACATGTAGGTTCGCTGCCGCCGCAGTTTCCTCCCGGGGCGCCAACTGCCAGAACAGGCCCCCTCTTTTCCCGCCCGCGTCTAATCAACAGGCAGAACACCTCATGCAAAAAACCATTCACGGCATCTCCGTCGCCCACCTCCTCGAGACGCATCGCGAAAAGCTGAAACTCGAACTGGTCGCCGGCGAAACCGGCCTGCATCGGCTCATCCACGAAGCCACGATCAACCGGCCGGCGCTCGCCCTCACCGGCTTCTTCCGGTACTTCGCCAACAAACGCATTCAGGTGCTCGGCGCCGCCGAGATGACCTACCTGAAGACCCTCTCGCAGCGCCGCCAGATCGCGATCCTCAAGAAAATGGTGAAGCTCGGCATCCCCTGCCTCATCCTCACCCGCAACTACCAGCCCACCCGCCCGATGCAGGTCGTCGCGGAGGAGATGAAGCTCCCGCTCTTCCGCACGCCGATGATCACCAAGAACTGGATCAATCTGGCAACGCTTGCGATCGACAACGAGTTCGCCCCCCAGGGCACCGAGCACGCCACCACCCTCGACGTCAAGGGCGTCGGCGTGCTCCTGCGCGGCGATTCCGGCGTCGGCAAGAGCGAGTGCGCCCTCGCCCTGATCGAGCGCGGCCACTCGCTCGTCGCCGACGACCTCACCGTCATCCGGCTCCTCGACGAACGCGAGCTCATGGCCTCGAGCCGCCCGCTCAACCGCGGCTACATGGAGTGCCGTGGCATCGGCATCATCAACGTCGCCGAGATGTTCGGGGTGAAATGCGTGCGCCTCGAGAAACGCATCGATT
>Ga0194120_10011179_pt1 | contig 10853 bp, 7 predicted proteins | sample TA2MahCa65mmetaG_FD_148642 | JGI IMG/M metagenome (GOLD analysis project Ga0194120, IMG submission 148642) | Freshwater microbial communities from Lake Tanganyika, Tanzania - TA2015019 Mahale Deep Cast 65m | ecosystem: Environmental > Aquatic > Freshwater > Lake | place: Tanzania: Lake... | reverse complement strand
ACTCTCGACGCGCGCTACGCCGCGCTGCACACCGCCAAGGAGGACGCGTTCTGGACGGCGCGCATGGGGCTCGCCGCCGACGCCGCCGCGGCCCAGTCGACGCTCGATCGCCTCGATATCGAGCTCAACTCGTTCCTGCAGGATCCCGCGCGCCTCGCCGAGGTGCGCGCCGCGCTGGCGCACTCGAGCGAGCCCGAGCTGCGCACGCGCCTCGAAGGCTGGGTGCGCACATTCGAGTCGCATGTGATCGACAGCGCGCAGGCCCGCGAGCTCGCGGCGCGCATCACGCAGCTCGAAGGCCAGCTCGAGCACGCGCGCGGCGAGATGGAGCTCGGCTACCGCGCGAGCGATGGCAGCTTCGTGCGCGCGACAAGCGTCAAGCTGGCCGCGATGCTGCGCTCGGAATCCGATGAGCGCCTGCGCCGCGCTGCGTGGGACGGCCTGCGCTCGATCGAGCGCTTCGTGCTCGACCACGGCTTCCTCGAAGTGCTGCGCGAGCGCAACCGCCTCGGCCGCATGCTCGGGGCCGAGGACTACTACGACTGGAAGACGCGCCGCGTCGAGGGCCTGACGAAGGCCGAGGTCTTCGCCTGCCTCGACGAGCTCGAGGCGCTCACGCGCGACTCCGCGCGCCGCGCCGTCGAGGCCCTCGCCGCGCGCTCCGGCCCCGCCGCCGCGACACCGTGGAACCTCAACTTCATGGTGAGCGGCGACTCGACGAGGGAGCAGGACCCGTACTTCCCGTTCCGCGGCGCGCTCGACCGCTGGGGCCGCTCGTTCGCCTCGCTCGGCATCCGCTACCGCGGCGCACAGCTCGTGCTCGACTTGGTCGACCGCAAGGGCAAGTACGAAAACGGCTTCATGCACGGCCCCGTGGTCGCGTGGCGGCGCGCGGGCGCGCTCGTCCCCGCGCGCATCCACTTCACCGCCAACGCGATCCCCGGCATGGTCGGCTCGGGCCACAACGCCATGGCGACGCTCTTCCACGAGGGCGGGCACGCCGCGCACTTCGCGAACATCGACATGCCGAGCCCGTGCTTCGGGCAAGAGTTCGCGCCGACCTCGGTGGCCTTCAGCGAGACGCAGAGCATGCTGCTCGACAGCCTGCTCGACGACGCCGACTGGCAGCACCGCTATGCGCTCGACCGCGACGGCCAGCCGATGCCGATGGAGATGCACGAGCGCGCGCTGCGCGCCTCGCAGCCCTTCGCGGCGTGGCGCGCGCGCGCGATGCTCGCGGTCTGCTACGGCGAGAAGGCGCTGTACGAGATCCCCGACGCCGAGCTGAGCGCCGAGCGCGTGCTCGCACAGCTGCGCGCGGTCGAGCGCCGGCTGCTGTTCCTCGAGCTGGGCTCGCCGCGCCCGATCCTCGCCGTGCCGCACCTGCTCGCCGGCGACTCGAGCGCCTACTACCACGGCTATGTGCTGGCCGAGATGGCCGTGCACCAAGCGCGCGCGCACTTCCTCGCGCGCGACGGACACTTGGTCGACAACCCCAAGGTCGGGCCCGAGCTCGCGCGCGTGTGGTGGCAGCCAGGCAACAGCGTGCGCTTCGACGAGTTCGTGCGCCGCCTGTGCGGCAGCGGGCTCTCGGCCGCGCCGATGGCGCGCGAGCTCAACCGCGACGCGGACACGGCGATCCGCGACGCGCGCAACGCCATCGAGCGAGTGCAACGCGTGCCGCGCGGTCCGGCGCGGGTCGAGCTCGACGCGCGCGTGAGAGTGGTGCACGGGAGCGAGACCGTCGCGGTGCTCGACGGCGACTTCGAGGCTTTCAGCGCGCAGTTCGAGCGCTGGATCGACGCGCAGGTCGCGCGGGGCGGGAGCTAGGCCGTGGGCCGCTGGCTCGAGCTCGCGCGCCGCGGCGCGCTGTTCGCCGCCGGCACGGCCATCGGCCTGCACTTCGCGCCGCAGGGCTTCCTGCCGCTCGACCAGTCGATCTGCTTCGACGGCGGCTGGCGCATCCTGTGCGGACAGGTGCCGCTGCGCGACTACGCCGCGCCCAACGGCTTTCCGGTCCACGCGCTGCAGGCGCTGTTCTTCGCGATCTTCGGCGTCAACTGGTTCGCCTACTGCCTGCACGCCGCGCTCGCCAACGGCGCGGCGACCCTGCTCGTCGATCGCCTGCTCGACCTGCTCGGGCTCGAGCGCCGCTGGTCGAGCATGTTCGCGCTGTGCACCGCCTTCGTGTTCACGCCGCCATTCGGCGTGCCGTACATGGAGACGCACGCGTTTCTGTTTTCACTCGCGGCGCTCTACGCGGCGCTGGTCGCCGTGCGCGGAGAGAGCGAGCGCGCGCGCCTCGTCGCCGCGCTCGTCGTCGGCCCGCTGCTCGCGCTGGCGTTCCTCTCCAAGCAGATCCCGTCCGTGTTGTTCCTGCCGGCGGTGCTGCTCGTCGGCCTGTGCGCGCCGCGCGAGCGCGCGCGCACGCTGCTGCGCATGCTCGCGGGCCTTGCGGGCGCCGCGGGCGCGCTGCTGATCCTCGCCGGAGTGCTCGGCGTCGACTGGCAGCTCGTGCAACTGCATGTCTTCGACCTGCCCGCGGAAGAAGGCGCCAAGCGCCTCGCTTCCGTGCCGACGCTCGCCAGCCTCGGCGCGCGCTTCGCACAGACGCGCGCGGAGCTCGGCCTGCTCACGCCCGCGGTCGCGCTCGCGGGCTCGCTGCTCTTTCTGCTCTCCCTGCCGCTGTGGCGGCTGCGCCCGCGCGCGTCGAATGCCCCGCGCGCACCGCTCGCCGCGCACGCTTGCGCGGCGCTGTCGCTGTTCTTGCTGTTCGCCTGCCTGATGTTCATCGCGTGGACGAGCAACCAGAAGGCCATCGGCGTGCCGCTGGTGTTCGCCAGCGTCGGCTGCTTCGCGGCTGCCTGCCGCGCCGCTGCTCTCGCCCTCGCCGAGCGCGGCCACCGCCGCAGCGCCCGCGTCCCCGCGCTGCTGCTCCCGTTCCTCGCCGTCGCGAGCTCCTATGACGCCGCGCACTTCCTGCGCGAGTTCGTCGCCACGCGCGAGGTGAACGATTTCGCCTTCGACGCCGCGCTCGCCGAACGCTCGCGCGCCGAGCTGCCGAGCGCACTCTCGTTCCTGCGCTGGAGCGTGCCCAAGCTCGTCACCTACACGCCCGCCGACCTCGCCGCGCTCGTCGCGTACCTGCGCGAACGCGAGGGCGGCCTGCTCGTGCTCGGCGACTGCTCGCCGCTCTACGGCCTCGCGGGCAAGGACTCGACCTTCCCCGCGCTGTGGTTCCACCCCGCGCTCACCTTCCCCTCGACCGTCGACCCGCGCTTCCCCGACTTCGAGTCGCGCCTGCTCGCGAATCTCGAGCGCCACGACGTGCGCACGCTCGTCCTCGAGCCCCGCATCTGGGTCGGCGACATCCCCGCCGGTCGCCTGCTCGCCCTCGATGCCTTCCCGCGCCTGCAAACCCTCGTCGACGCCCGCGCTCCGACCGAACGCACCATCGGCCCCTTCCGCATCCTCGAGCTCGCCCCGCGCTGAACGCCGCGCGGATGGCACGTGGACGCCGCGCGGGCCGCGCGCCATTCGCACGCGGCGCTCCATGACACACACGCTCGCAGCGCGCCTCCGCGCGTCGGAGTAACGTCTCGCTCACAGGAGCAAGTGCCCATGGCGAGCCATCCGTTCGAGAATCCCGAAGTCCTCGGCATGCCCTACGCGGTGCATGCGATGCAGACCTACACCATGCTGCGCGAGCGACCCTCGAAGCCCGAGTCGCGCGCGTTCTTGACGGCGGTGTGGCTCCTGTCGATGCAGTTGATGCCGATCGAAGAGGCGCTCGAGGAGCACGGGCGCGACGCGCAGGAGATCGGGCCCGTGATGCGCGAGCACTGGGCGCTCGGCTATGTTTTCGGCGTCGCGGCGCGAGCGCTCGACGAAGCCGGCGTCTCGCGCGAATCGCACTCCGCGGAGGACCTGATTCTGCAGATGCACCGACTCGCGCTGCGGGAGCCGGAGGAACGCGCCTGCACGAAGCTCTCGAAGGCGGCGCTGCCTTGGCCGGAGTACGCGGCCGGAATGCTCGCCGGTGGTCAGGACGTGCGCAGCATCGCCGACGAGGAACTCGGCACGCAGCTCACTGCGTTCGTGCGCGCGCGGCTCGGACTGCGCGCTTGACGGGGCGGCGCGCGGCGAAAATGCCGTAGCTGTGAGCGAGGCTCGGGCGCGCGCCCAGCCCGTAGACGGAGTGCCAGCACGTGTCGTCGGGTCCGTGCGTCGGCAGCAGGATCGAGTCGCCGGCTCGCAGGTGGAAGCAGGTGCCAACCTCGGCGAGCGCGCGCGTGAATCGCGGCGTCGAGTTCAGCAGCCGCGAGAGTTCTTCGTCGCAGGTGTCGTCGAGCGCGCGCAGCGCCTTATGCGCCGTGCCCGCGCGCCGCGCGAGCGAGCCGCGCGCGAATTCGGCCACGAACTCCGCGAGCTGGCGCTTGGGGAGCGCGAACCACGCCGTCTCGCCCTCGAGCTGGCTGAACAGCACGCCGAGCTGGTGCTCCTCGTCGTCGTGATGGAAGTGCGCGCCGCCGCCGGGCGCGTTGTTGTAGATGATGCGCTCGGAAAAGCGCGGCGCGGTGCCGATCAGGCGCTCGACGAGCGCCACGAGCGGACGACGGCCCGTGATCGCGGCGCACTCGGGGAACGCGGCGGCCGCGAAGGCCTCCGACCACGGCGCGCGGCGCGTCTCCCTCTGCCAGTCGAGCAGTGCCTCGGAGCCGAACGAAAAGCGGATGCGCAGCGAGCTGTCGCGCTCGTCGTGCGCGATCCACGAGAGCTTGGCGTACAAGTCGCGCGCGACGGTGCGGCGCTTGGACAGCGCGTGCACGAAGACCTTTTCGAGCTCGCGCGTGTCCCCGGCGTCGATCGTGGCGCCCGCCGCGGCGAAGCGCCGCGGGTCGAGGCGCTCGTGCAGCATCGACTCGAAGCTCTCGCCCGCGCGCGCGCGCGCGAACAGATCGAGCGCGGCCTCGACCGCGCGCCGCCGACGCGTCAGGGACGCCGCGACCGCGCCCGGCAGCACGATCGGCAGGTCCCCCGCCCAGCGCCGCTCGCACTCGGCGAGAAAACGCGACTCGTTCCAGCGCCCCACGGGCTCGATCGCGACCGGCGCGACGGTCCCGTGGCGCACCCCGCGCCGCACGAGCGAAACCCCGCGCACGCGCGCACTCTTCGGCGGCTGCATGGCGGCGGAAGCTTAGCGAGCGAGCGCTGCAACGCTACTCTGCCCGCATGAGCTTCGTCGACACGCGCGCCGCCGTCCGCTTCGCAGCGGACAAGCTGCAAAAGGTGAACCTGTTCCAGACTGCGCACATGTTTTGCGACGTCTACTGCCTCGAGCCCGGACAGGCGCAGAAACCGCACGCGCACGAGGGCGCGACCAAGTTCTACTTCGTGCTCGAAGGGCGCGTGCGCGCGTCGCTCGGCACACAGGTGCGCGAGCTCGGCCCCGGCGAGCTCGCGTGGTCGGCGCCCGGCGAGAGCCACGGCGTCGAGAACGCTTCGAGCGAGCGCGCGCTGCTGCTCGTCGCCATGTCTCCCAATCCCAATGCGCCTGCCCATCCCCACGCGAAGTAGCCCCCCCACAGGAGCCTCGAGTCATGGAACCGCACCTCGGAACGCCGCCGATCACCGCCCGCTCGGTCGTGATGGGCCTGCTCTTCTCCGTCGCGCTGTGCGCGATGAATTCGTACCTGACGCTCTCCTTCGGCGTGATCGAAGAAGGGCCGACGATCGCGGCGCTGTTCTTCTTCGCGCTGATGCTGCCCTTCGGAGCGAAGCGCATCACGACCACCGAAATGGTGATCGTCGCCACCATGGGCTCCGCGGGCGGCAGCCTCGGCTTCATCTCGAACTTCTACGCGGCGAAGGCCATGACGGGCGAGCCCTACTCGGTGCTCGACATGGCGCTCTTCGGCAGCGTGTCGAGCCTCGTCGGCCTCGCCATGGCGATCCCGCTGCGCCAGCTCCTGATCTTGAAGGAAGACCTCCCGTGGCCGGGCTCGAAGGCCGTCGAGACCGTCGTGCGCACGCTCGTCGAGAAGGGCGACCCGCGGCAGGCCGTGATCCTGCTCGGATCGTTCCTCGCGCTGTGCGCCTACGTCGTGCTCAACGATGAGGACGGGTTCGCGGCGGTCCCCTCCGCGCTCGCGCTCGGCGGCCTCGCGACCTACGGCGGGTGGCTGGCGCTCTCACCCTTCGCGATCGGCAGCGCCTACTTGATGGGCTTGCGCACCGGGGTCGGCTTTCTGGTCGGCGCCGTGCTGTTGATGGCCGGAGCGCGCTGGTTCGGATTCTCTCCCGTCGCTCACCCCCAGATCACCGATGCGCCGCAGAAGTACTATTGGCCGGGTCTGGGCTTTCTCGTGGCGTCGGGCCTGACGGCCCTCGCGCTGAACTGGCGCACGATCACGCTCGCGCTGCGCTCGATGGTGTCGCTGCGCGGCCAGAGCGAGGATCCCGACCCGCCGCTGCGCCCCAAGCTGCTGCTCGCGTTCGCCACCGTCGCCTTCGTGAGCTGCGCCCTCGTGTTGAACCTGCGGTTCGCGCTCAACATGGCGCTCGTGGTGATGCTCGTCGTCGTCGCGGGCCTGATCCAGAACATCATCGCGACGCGCGCGGCGGCGCAGACCAACTTCAATCCCGCGCGCGTGATGGGGATCTTGCTGCAGGGCATCACGGCGCTGTTCGGTGGCAAGTCCGCCGCGGTCAACCTGACCGGAGCGGGCTTCGTCTCGGGTTCCGGCGCACAGGCGAGCCTGCTGACGGCCGACATGGTCTACGGTCGCGTGTTCAGGGTGCCGTCGCGCTGGCAATTCTGGACGCAGACGCTGACCGTCGTGCCCTGCGCGATCGCCTCGGCCTACATGTTCGACTGGATCCTCTCCGACCGGACGCGTTTCGAGAAGCTGAGCGCGCCGGTGGCCAAGGTGTGGGCCGAGAGCGCCAACATTTTCGACCAGGGCTTCGAGGCGCTGCCCGCGGGCGCGTCGAACTGGCTCCTCGGCGGCGCGATCTTCGGCGTGGCCTACGTGCTCGTCGAGCACGTTGCGCCGTTCAAGAAGTGGCTCCCCGAGTCTACCGGCATCGGCCTCGGCCTCGTGCTCGCCCCGGCGCTGAGTCTCGGCTTCTTCGTCGGCGCCTTCCTGACGTGGATCGTGCTGGGCCGCTGGTTGAAGTGGAGCGACGCGACGCTCACCACCATCGCCGTCGCCTCCATCGTGGCCGAAGGCATCGGCGGCGTGCTCAAGCCCCTCCTGCACGCGTTCCTCGGCCCGCTGGCGGGGTTCTTCTAGCGGCGCGCGCCGCTCGAGGGCGCGCGCCTCGTCGCCCAGCGTCGAGGCAGCCACGGGACCCTCCACCCCATCCTCCACCCGCACGCGCGCCGAGCCCGCGCCGGGTTGCCACTGGGTTCGAGATCCGTACATTTTGCACCTATCGGGAACTCGAGCTCCCGCCTAGGCTCGACGCGCCACGACCGACCCCAACGCCAACTTCACCTACTAGAAAGCAGCTCGCCCATGAAGCGCACCACCCTCCTCTCCGCCGCCACTCCCCTCGCGGTCGCCGCGGCCGCGATTCTCGCCGTCGGTGACTTGAATCCGCCGGCCGGAGCCGTCGCCGCGACCGGCAAGCGGCTGACCGAGATCGAGCCGCGCATCCCGATCAGCGCGACCACCACGCCCGGCGACGCCGACTCGCTGTTCAAGATCACGCAACCCGGCTCCTACTACCTCACCGGCAACGTCGGGGGCGTCATCAACAAGTTCGGCATCGAGATCACCGCCAGCGGCGTGACGGTCGACCTCAACGGCTTTGACCTGCTGGGCGTCGCCGGGTCTCTGTCTGGGGTGAGAACCACCGTGGCAGGCCTGAGTGGCATCGCGGTGATCAATGGCTCGATCCGCTCGTGGGGTGGGGATGGCATTGAACTGACTGCGAACAACTGTCTCGTAAGGGATATAAGAGCCAGCGGAAACGGCGCCTATGGTGTCTACCTCGGCAGCAGCCACAACAAGGTCATTGACTGCACGCTGTCTCTGAACGTCGGCGAGGGCGTGTACACTTTCCAGAGCAGCACGATCTCGAACTGCTCGGCGTATCAGAATGGTGGCAGCGGCGTCGCCACAGGCGGCGCCAACACGATTTCCAACTGCACCGCGTTTGGAAACGTCATCGGCATCACTGTCCTCGAGGCCTCCACGGTCTCAAACTGCACGGCGTATAATAACACCGGCGTTGGCATTTCCGCGCAAACCGGCAGCGTGATTTCGAATTGTACAGCGTCGCAAAACACCGGCGACGGCTTTTCCACCGGCTCCAACGTCAATGTCTCAAACTGCTGGGCGGAATCGAACGACGGCGACGGAATTCGGGTCGATGACGGCTGCTCGGTCATCGACTGTGGAACTGGCCGTAACATGCTCGACGGCATCCGATTCAGGGGGTCTTGCGTGATCCGCGGCAACGTCTGCCGGTTCAACGGAGACCTTGGCGACGGTGCGAACATCCACGCCACGGGCAGCGACAACCGCATCGAGGGCAACAACTGCTCGCTTGCCGACCGCGGGATCGACGTGGACTTCGCCGGCAACATCATCATCCAGAACACCTGTTCGGGGAACACGACCAACTGGGACATCGTGGCGAACAACGTCTTCGGCCCGATCCTCGACCGGCGCGCGCCCGCGAGTGCCGCCGTGCTGGGAAACAGCGCCGCAAGCTCCACCGGAACGACCGACCCCAGCGCCAACTTCACCTACTAGGACGCTCGCAGGACGCGCATCATGATGTTCCCGACCCTCACGGCGTCCTTCGTGCTGGCCTTCGCGGGTCTTGCGTCGGCGCAGTCGAACGTGGCACCGGCCCAGAAGTTTGGCTGGCAGGAAAACACGGGCTGGATGAACTGGCGCGACGCCAATGTCACGGCGCAGGGCGTCGTGGTCGGCACCAACTTCCTGCGCGGCTTCGCGTGGGGCGAGAACATCGGCTGGATCAACTTCGGTGACGGCACGCCGGCGAGCGGCACGAGCTACGCCAACGCGAACGGCACGGACTTCGGCGTCAACGTCGGAGCCACGGGGCTCTTGAGCGGTCTCGCCTGGGGCGAGAACGTCGGCTGGATCAACTTCGGGCCCTTCGCCGCGCTCCCCGCCGCGCAGCGGGCGCGCGTCGACCTGCCCTCGGCGCGCATCCGCGGCTACGTATGGGGCGAGAACATCGGCTGGCTCAACCTCGACGACGCCGCGAAGTACGTCGGGCTCGACTGCCCCGACACCGACGGCGATGGCGCCAACAACTGCGTCGACGGATGTCCCAACGATCCGGCCAAGACCGCGCCCGGCCAGTGTGGCTGCGGCGTGGCCGACACGGACAGCGACGGCGACGGCACCGCGAACTGCAACGACCTGTGCCCCAACGATCCACTGAAGATCGCGCCGGGCATCTGCGGCTGCGGCGTCGCGGACACCGACTCGGACAACGACGGCACGCCCAACTGCAACGACCTGTGCCCCAACGATCCGCTCAAGATCGCGCCGGGCATCTGCGGCTGCGGCATCGCGGACACCGACAGCGACGGCGACACGGTGGCGAACTGCATCGACAACTGCCCCACCGTCGCGAACCAAAACCAGCTCGACTCCGACGGCGATCTGCGCGGCAACGCGTGCGACAACTGTCCCACGGTCGCCAACCAAAACCAGCTCGACGCCGACGGCGACGGCCGCGGCAACGTGTGCGACAACTGCCCCACGACCGCCAACTCGAACCAGCTCGACTCGGACGGAGATGGCACGGGCAACGCCTGCGACGGCTGTCCGAACGACCCGCTCAAGATCGCGGCGGGCGTGTGCGGCTGCGGCGTGGCGGACACGGACTCCGACGGCGACGGCACGCTCGACTGCCTCGACGGCTGCCCGAACGACCCGCTCAAGATCGCGGCGGGGATCTGCGGCTGCGGCGTGCCGGACACCGACACGGACCTCGACGGCGTCGCGGACTGCGTCGACAACTGCGACACGATTCCCAACCCGGGTCAGGCTGACTGCGACGGCGACGGCGTGGGCAACGTGTGCGAGCTCGCGGCGGGCACGCAGTGGGACACGAACGGCAACGGCACGCCCGACCAGTGCGAGGCCTGCCCGAACGTGATCAGCTACTGCACGGCGGGCACGAGCACGAGCGGCTGCACGGCGACGATGTCGTCGCTCGGCACTCCGAGTCTGGCGACGAACTCGGGCTTCGTGCTGCGCGCCACCGGCGTCGAAGGCCAGAAGACGGGTCTGCTCTTCTACGGCATCTTCGGGCCGAACAACGCCCCATGGGCGGTGGGCAGCACGAGCAGGCTGTGTGTGCGCTCGCCCGTGCAGCGCATGATCAGCAGCTTGACCGGCGGCACGGTGAACGCCTGCAACGGCACGCTATCGACGGACTTCCGCGCCTACCTCGTCGCCAACCCCACTTCGCTCGGCCAGCCCTTCGCTCCGGGTGTGGTGGTGAACGCGCAGGCGTGGTTCCGCGATCCGCCCGCTCCGGGCACGACCAACCTCTCGAACGGCTTGCAGTTCACGATGTGCCCTTGAGCGCGGCGTGACGTCAGCGACATGGCGCCGGGTGTCCCGAGTGGGGCGCCCGGCGCCGTTGTGCGAACCAGCGCGCTCAGCGCTCAGCCGCGGATCTGCGGCGAGAGGTCGGCGGAGCGGATCTGGAGGTCCTCGCGAAAGCTCCTCGTGCACGCGTCCCTCGGCCCGCTGTCGGGGTTCTTCCAGCGGCGCGCGCCGAGCCCGCGCTGGGTTGCCACTGGGTTCGAGATCCGTACATTTTGCACCTATCGGGAACTCGAGCTCCCGCCT
>Ga0194120_10011171_pt1 | contig 10860 bp, 9 predicted proteins | sample TA2MahCa65mmetaG_FD_148642 | JGI IMG/M metagenome (GOLD analysis project Ga0194120, IMG submission 148642) | Freshwater microbial communities from Lake Tanganyika, Tanzania - TA2015019 Mahale Deep Cast 65m | ecosystem: Environmental > Aquatic > Freshwater > Lake | place: Tanzania: Lake... | reverse complement strand
ACCGACCCCGCCAGCGGCGAGTTACGCGAGATTCAACGCATCGACCCGGCGCGACTCGCCGAGCAACTCCCCGGCCCCGTGCTGCCGTTTTATGTCGACCTGCTGCAGAGCAACCCACCGGATGCACCCGTGTTGTCGCGCATCGCCGAACCCGAACTAACGCTCGGGCCCCATTTGTCGTATGTGGTGCAGTGGTTCGTGTTCTCGGCCTGCGCGATCGCGGCCTGGGCCTTCATCGTGCGGCGAGCGCTCGTAGCAGCGCGCCAGGCGACGACATCAACCTGAGTCGCGTCGGCATATCGACCCGCCGAAACACGCCGAGCATCGCCGCTCGCACCTGGCATGGCTGGCTGTCTATTCGCAGATACGCGGTGAACACACTCTGCGGAAGCCCGAAGAAGGCGTCGAAGAATTTCGGTATCGACTCGCTCGGCAACGAGCGCAACACGGCGAGCCCCATGTCGTGCCAGGCGCGCGTGCGCACGAACGGCGCAGGCCACACGGCACGCCAAACAATGTCTGCCAAGTCGGCACCACGTTGCCCGCGGCGCAGGCCCGTGCGAATCGCCTCCGCCACGCGCGGCGCCGCCCGCAGCGAAGCGGCCACCGAGTAGCCCGTGACCGGGTGGATGTATCCGGCTGCGGCACCGAATCCCACTACGCGCGTGGTGCGGGCCGGCAGTGCTGCACCCATGGGGATGTTCACACGCTCGACCGACTCGGCATCGGTCGTGGCATCGCGGCCGAGACGAGTGGTCAAACGCGAACGCAGTTCATCGATGGCATGGGGTGGCTCGGCATACAACGAGGTTTCTTCGATCAGCGAGCGTCCGTCTCCGAAGCGCGCTGCATAGAGAAACGTCGGTGGTGTGCTCCAATCCATCAGCGTGAATACCTGGTCGCGCACGCCAGCATTCGCAACAGCGGGATGATCGGCAGGTAGTACGAGGCCGTAGGCGGTCTGTGCTCCTGCATGTGCTCCTGAGCGTGCACGCACGTGCGAATCGGGTCGCGCCAAAAACGCACCAACGCCCGACGCGTCGACCACCAGTCGTGCCTGCACTTCATTGCCGGAGGCCAAGCGCAGTGTGCTCAGGTCAACCGAGTGCGTGACGCTCTCAACGACGTCGATTCGCCGCTGCACCCCACGCGCGAGTGCTGCACACAGTCGACCATTGTCAAACACCACATAGGCACGCGGCAGCAGATGTTCCTTCGTGCCGACCACCCGCACCGTTGGCCACGCGCCACGCACGAGAGCGTCCAACATGGTGCCAAGTTCGCAATCAGCCACATCGTCACGCCAGGCGCCATACGTGGCATGCCATGGTGCGTCGGGCGCTACGACGACGACATCGACGTCGCGATCAACCAACGAACGCGCGAGGGCAAGCCCGGCCGGCCCCTCACCGATGATGGCAACATCGTGCACGCGCTGGGTCGCACCGCGTGAATCGTGCGCCGCGTGCGCGCCGTTCGCCGCGTGCGCCGCGTGCGCGCCGTCGGACGCCATGTGGTGCTTCGCGCCCTACACCACGTCGGCGAGATGGGCGTGATCGTTGTAGCGCAACAACCGCCAGACGTTCTCCCGTGGGCGAACCAACTCGGTGAGCGAAGTGTTCTTGGTGAAGACTTCGAACTTCCCTGTCGATGCGGTCTGCAAACAGTGACGCAACAATCCGTCAATGGTGCCGCCGTGACAAGCGACGATCACGGTCTTGCCGCGGTAGTCGTGCTCCAACTGTTGAAATGCACTGATCACTCGATCGTGAAACTGCGCCATCGTTTCGCCACCCGGGAACACGACCGCATGCGGGTCACCGTTGAAGTCCGGACGGCCGTACGTGGCAACGAATTCGTCAAACGTGAGCCCGTCGCACACCGGGCCGGGGTCGTGCTCGCCAAATCCAGGTCGCACATCAATCTCGCGATGACCGACAAACGGGGCCACGATTTCGGCGGTTTGTTTGGCCCGCAAGAACGCACTCGACACCACGGCGTCGGCCGTGATCTCTCCGGTGCGCTGCAGCCGCGTACCGAGCGCACGCGCTTGTGCTCGGCCATGGTCGGTCAACCCCTTGCAACTATGCACGCTGCTGAATTTTCGCTCAACGGTGGCGAACGATTCTCCGTGGCGAACCAGCACCACGCGGGTGTCGGTCATACGAGTTTCTCGACGAACCCCTCGAGTTGGCGCAGGTTGCGGCACTCATACACACCGTCGGTGTGCCCGCCGTATTCGCCGACGATCGAATCGCCGGTGTTCCAATACGACCGTGGTTCGGGATTCAACCAATACACGTGGCGGGCATGCTTGCGCATCTCCTTCACCACCCAACTCTGCGACGCGTGATAATTGTTGCGCGCATCACCGAGCAACAACACCGTGGTCTTGGAGTTGATGTCCTTGCCATATCGCTCCCAAAACACCTCGAAGGCATGGCCGTAGTCGCTGTGCCCATCCACCCACACCACATCGGCTTCGGTGTTCACCTTGTGGATGGCTTCTTGGATGTCTTCGGTCGCGCGAAAGTGCTTCGTCACTTCATCAATGCCGTCGATGAAGACGAACGAGCGCACCTTGCTGAACTGACTCTGGATCGCATACACGAGCATCAACGTGAAGCGCGCGAACGCCGCCACGCTGCCGGAAATGTCGGCGACCACCATCAACTCGGGCTTCGCCGGCCGCGGATACTTGAACTTCGGTTCCGCGGGCACTCCGCCATAGCTCAGTGAGTGTCGCACCGTATTGCGGAAGTCGAGCGGCCCCTTGCGACCGTGCCGACGCTTGCGCGCCAGGCGCGCCGCCAGCTTGCGCGTAAGCGGGAACAATGCCTTCTTCAACGACTGCATCTCTTCCCTGCTGGCATGCATGAACTCCACGTCCTCGGGCAGCGGCTTGCGCAAGGTCTTCGCCATCGCCTCGGCGCCGCGGTCGGCAACCAGCCGTCGACGAATTTCAGCCTCGACTTCCTTCTTGAATTGTTCGATGCGCTGCTCGAACTCGTCCTTCGCGAGGCGCTGCTCCAGGTTGGTGGTCTCGCGCGACGAGAGTTGCTTGTTGGCTTCGAGCAACTTCGCGAGCATGTTGTCGAGATCAAGATTGCGCAGCGTGCGGTACAGGTAATAGGTGCCGCCGACAGGTCGACCGGGTTCCATGCCCGCAAAGCGCGCCACCGATTGCCGCGCGAGCGCACGCATCATCGCCTGATCACCTTGCATGAGTGCGCGCATCAACATATTGGCCAATTCTTCGGGCGTCAGCGCCTCGAGCCCACCACCACCCGCACCTTTGCCCTCGCCCTGCCCCAATTGAGCTTGGTCTTGTTCTTCGCGCCAGAACTCATCGGCCTGTTCGTCCGTCGGGTTGACGATGTTGTACTGCGAGCCGCGCAGCGAAAAGTACACCTCGAAAATCGTCTCGAACACCCGCCAATGTGACGAGTTCTTCACGAGCGTGGCGCCGAGCGCGTACTTGAACGCGTCACGGTCCTCGATCGGGATGACCTTCACGGCCTCCATGGCGTCAAGATTTTCGGTCAGGCTGACGGGCAACCCGGCTCGTCGCAACTCGGCGACGAAGCCGGACATCAGGTCGATGACCGGCATACGGCGCTACTCGTCGACCGACAGCTCTTTGGCGGCCTTCGCGATGTCGGTCTGGTACTTGAGCAGCACGTGCAACGTCTCCTTGGCTTGCTGCGCATCGATGTGGTCGACACCAAGCAGGATCAGTGTGCGCGCCCAGTCGAGTGTCTCGCTCACCGACGGAGCCTTCTTCAGGTCGAGTTGCCGGATGCTGCGCACGATGCGCGCAATCTGGTCGGCCAGATTCGCGCTCACATCAGGCACCTTGGCGAGCACGATTTCCTTCTCGCGTTCCATGTCGGGATAGTCGACATGCAGGTAGAGGCAGCGGCGCTTCAGGGCTTCCGACAGCTCGCGCGTGTTGTTGGAAGTGAGGAACACCATCGGGATCTGCTTGGCGGTGATGGTGCCGAGCTCGGGGATCGACACTTGGTACTCGCTCAACACTTCAAGCAGTAGCGCCTCGGTCTCCACCTCGACACGGTCGACTTCGTCGATGAGCAGCACCACCGGGTCGGCGGCAGAAATTGCCTCGAGAAGTGGCCGAGTGAGCAAGAACTCGCGGCTGAAGATGTCGTCGTGCACCTGCGACCACGAGTCGCTGGCCTTGTCAGCCTGGATGCGCAGCAACTGTTTCTTGTAGTTCCACTCGTACAAGGCCTTCGCCTCGTCGAGACCCTCGTAGCACTGCAGGCGAATCAGGCGGGCACCCGTGAGTTCGGCGACGCTCTTGGCGAGCTGTGTCTTGCCGGTACCTGCCGGGCCTTCGATCAGGACGGGTTTGCCGAGACGCTGCGCCAGGTACACCACGCCGGCGATGCCATCGTCGGCGAGGTAGTTGATTTTCTTCAGTCCATCTCGGACCTGCGCGACGGATCCGAAGGCAGCAGACATTGGGGCAAGGCTACTCACCGGTAGGGCTCGCGCCATGGTCGCGCAATAGCCTTGACAACGTGCCAGCGAAGAAGCCGCGCAAGCGTGCACCTCGCCGTGTTCCGAATCTCGATCAAGTGGTGAACGTCACCATCGAATTGCTGGAGAAGCACGGCGAAAGTGGCTTTCGCGTCGAAGAACTGATGGAACGAACGGGAATCTCCAAGAGTTCCATGTATCTACGTTTCGGCAGTCGAGACGGCCTACTTGCCACGGCATACAGCCGCATCTTCAAGGCACACATCATGGAGAGTGTTTCTGGTCTCTCTTCAATCGTCAACCGCGCGCGAACGCCAGACGAACTTCGCACAGGGCTGCACGCCGCGACGGCATTCGTGGTCAGCCCGCAACGATTCAAACAACGACTCGACCGTACGGCGATCATCGCCGGCATTCGTGGACGTCCGGAGTTTCAGAAGTCACTCAGTGCCGCACAGAAAGAACTCACCGACGCGGTGGCGGGCCTATTCGTAGAGGCCCAGCGCAAGGGTCTCATCAACATCAAGCACCCACCACGAATCGCCGCCCAGTTCATTCAGGCGATGACCCTGGGAAGAATCATCGCCGAAATCGAGGACGACACCGACGAAGAAATGCGCAGCGACTGGATTTCGCTCTCCAACGAATTCATCGACCGATTGATGTTCGACGGCCTGGTTGATGACTGAGCGTTCGCTCGTCGCGAACAATCTTGGTGTCGCAGCGGGCACTCTTGCTTCACGTGTCACCGGCTTGGCGCGACTCATCGTCTTTGCTGCGGTCATCGGCCAAACGGCACTCGCCGACGCCTTCGATGTCGGCAACAACGCACCGAACGTGATCTACGAGTTGCTGCTCGGCGGCGCACTCACTGCCACCTTGGTACCACTCTTTGTCGGCCTACGCGAACGCAACGACCGAGACGGTGTGGCAGCAGTGATGGGCACCGGACTCGTCACTCTCGCCGGCATTTCGGCGCTTGCTGTGCTCGCAGCACCCGCCATCTTCCGCCTCTACGCGCTATCGCCCGCGGGCGACGCCGAACTCTTCCAGACGGTTGGTACTGCCCTGACGCGGATCTTTCTGTTGCAGATCTTCTTCTACGGATTGAACGCGCTGGCTGCTGCCGCGCTGAATGCACACGGCAAGTTCTTCGCCGCTGCGTGGGCCCCTGTTGCAGCAAACCTCGTTGCAATTGCGGCGCTGCTCGGGATCCGCAACGATGCCGGCATCGAAATGATTGATCTGTCGGGTGCGACGGGAGGTACGCGGCTCTTCTGGTGGTTCACTCTCGGCCCGACGATCGGCATCGCTGTGATGGCGCTCATCGTGGCCGCCGCTGCAATCCGAACAGGTGCGATGCCGATGCCGCGCTTCGCGCCCCGCCACACCGCGGTGCGACAACTGTCGCGTGTATCGGGCTGGGCAATCGGCTACATCGCCGCAAATCAACTGGCGCTCATCGTGGTGAAGAATCTCGCCGAGCCCGGCTCCGGTGATCTCGACGCGTACGCCAAGGCGATGACGATCTTCCAATTGCCGCACGGGCTGCTCGCCGTCACCATTGCCACCACCGCCACACCGATGCTGGCCCGCGCTGCAGCCCAGAACGACTCCGCTGCGTTCAACTTGCAGTTCGCGCGCGGCGCCCGCCAGACGTTACTGCTCACCCTTGCGCCGAGCGTCGTGCTCGTGGTGTTTGCGACGCCGATCGTTCGCCTCGCGCTCGGTTGGGGGGCGTTCACCAATGACGCCGTTACCAACACTGGCAATGCGTTGATGGGGTTGTCCGTCGGATTGGTCGGGTTTTCGTTGTATCTCTTCGTGTTGCGCAGTTTTTACAGCCACGGCGACACTCGCACGCCGTTCTTCATCAACTGCGTGGAGAACCTCTTGAACATCGTGTTTGCTTTCGCTCTGGTTGGTCGATTCGGCGTGCACGGCTTGGGGCTCGCGTTTGCCCTCGCCTACCTCATCTCCAGTGTGATTGCAGTAGAAGTGCTGCATCGCAAGCACGGCACGGCGCGACTCGGTGCAATCATTGCCTCACGCGGCTAACTCGTCGAATCTCATCGAACAAATCTGATGCGCCGGCTCGTCGCCTACGACGCCGAATAGACGATCAAGTCGTCACGATGCACGAGTTCGGTCGGCACGTCGTCGGGCAACTCGCTGCTCTTTTTGCCGGCGGCCGCACCAGCCGCCCGCGCGTCGGTGCGCACCAAGCCGCGGGCGACTAGGTCGCCCGACTCACTCAGTACATCCACCACGTCTCCCGGCCTGAAATCACCCTGTACCTGCACGACTCCGGCGTGCAACAGAGAGACTCCGCGTGAGACCAGTGCATTCTGCGCACCGGCATCCACCGTGACACTGCCCGCTGGCTGGGCGGCAAAGGCAATCCACAGTTTGCGGGCCGTGAGACTGCGGTCGTGAGCGGTGAACGTGGTGCCCACACCGGAGACGCCGGAAACCGCATCACGCAACACATCGCCGCGCTTCGCCGCAGCGATCACGGTTCGCACACCCGACCAACTGGCGATTCGCGCGGCAGAGAGTTTCGACGCCATGCCTCCGCTGCCGACCGTGCCGGCCGTGCTACCCGCCCGTACCGACATGAGTTCGTCGTCAGCAGCAACGTGTTCGATGAGCGTTGCGGTCGCATCGACCGATGGATCAGCCGTAAACAATCCGGCACGATCAGTAAGCAGCACGAGCAAGTCGGCGTTCACACTGTGCGCCACCAATGCGGCGATGCGATCGTTGTCACCGAAGCGAATCTCGTCACTGGCGATTGCGTCGTTCTCATTGATGATCGGTATGCAGCCAAGTTCCAACAGGCGCAGCATCGTCTGGCGCGCATGCAGGTATTGCGCGCGGTCGATGAAGTCATTGGGCACGAGCAGCACCTGGGCGCCAACCAAACGGTGTTTGTCGAGAGCCGCGTTGTAGTGGCTCATCAAGCGACTCTGACCAGCCGCAGCCAACGCCTGCAACGTGGCGGTGTCGCTCGGCCGAGCGGTCATACCGAGGGCAGCGACTCCCCCGGCAACTGCACCACTCGTAACGACGAGCACCTCATGCCCCGCTCCGCGTAAGTCTGCGACTTGCGCACAAAGCGACTCCACCATCGATACGGCGATGGCACCGTTGGCATCCGTGATCGACGACGTACCAATCTTGGCGACGATGCGCATCAGCGACGAACCCCGTGTGTACATGTGTCCATCAGCCGATCTCCGGTGTGTATTCAAAACTGAATTCCTTGATGTGGATCGTCGCGCCTTCCTTCGCGCCGGCACGCGCCAGCAACCGCGGCACACCGAGACCACTCAGTCGGTCGTCGATGTAATTGAGGGCGTCGGGTGAGTTGACATCGCTCAACGCCACGGCGCGTTCGACCGAACGCCCATGCAGTCGAAACTCATTGTCGCCAACCTTCTCGATGCGCGTACCCTCGGGCTCCGGACGAATCGTGATCTCGGTATCGTCGACGACCGGAACGTTGCGTGCTTCTTGCACCAGCACGGCGAGTTCACCCAACACCTCGCGGACGCCTACGCCCGTCACCGACGACATGCTGCGACGTCCGAGGGCATCCCAGGCGCCCTTCGTCTGCGGTTCGACGGAGTCGAGTTTGGTGCCGACGATGAGGCGTGGTCGGTCGAGCAGTTCTGGTCGGTAGGCCTGCAGTTCTTGCAGCAGCACTTCGACCTGTGTCTCGGGGGCGACGCCTTCCATCGAGACGAGGTCGGCAAGAATGCACAGCACCCGCGCCCGCTCGATGTGCCGCAAAAACTGAATCCCAAGGCCGCGACCTTCCGACGCACCCTCGATGAGACCGGGAATGTCGGCGATGACGAACTCGGTGTCTGCGTCGATGCGCACCACACCCAGATGCGGCTCGAGCGTGGTGAACGGATAGTTGGCGATCTTCGGTTTGGCCGCCGACACTGACGAGATGAACGTGCTCTTGCCGGCGTTCGGATAACCGACGAGTGCCACGTCGGCCATCAACTTCAGTTCCAACTTCAGCCACCGCTCGGGGCCGTGCTCGCCCTGCTCGGCGAACTTCGGGGCGCGACGCTTGTTGGTGAGGAATCGCGCGTTGCCACGACCCCCCTGCCCACCGGGAATCGCCTCCCAACGCACACCGTGCGTACGCAGGTCGGCGAGAATTTCCCCCGAATACAAGTCGCGCACGATCGTGCCTTCTGGCACCTTCACCTCGAGATTACGTCCCCGACGCCCATGCAGGTCTTTGCCCATGCCCGAGACGCCGTCTTCTCCACGACGATGCGGATGATCACGAAACGCCACGAGGGATGCGACGTTGTGATCGGCAATCAGCCACACTGCACCACCGTCCCCGCCGTCGCCACCGTTCGGACCGCCGTAGACCACCGGGCCTTCGCGACGAAAACTGACACATCCGGCCCCGCCATCACCGCCACGCACGTTCAACTGTGCTTCATCGACAAAGCCGCTCATGTTGGATGAACTCCCGGTGACATTCGTGCCGATGTGGTGGGCTCTTCACGCTACAAGCGCAGACCCTTTGCGTATCGTTGAGGCGTGACGTCACGCGCCGAGTCATGGGCATCAACGATGCACGGCCACAGCACGGACGGCACGATTCATTTCGCGCACGCCGACTCCTGGGCCGGCACCGGACGACTCGACCTCGTTCCGCGCGACGCTCGCGAAGCACACGAGGCGGACTTTCTTGCACCGTTGGCGACGCGCTCGTTCGGAGCCGGCAACCGTCGCACCCCGGAAGAACCTGACGCATTTCGCACCTGCTTCGAACGCGACCGCGACCGCATCCTGCATGCGTCATCGTTTCGGCGACTCGCCGGTAAGACCCAGGTGTTCGTCTTTCCTGAAGATCACCAACGCACGCGCCTCACGCACGCTCTGGAGGTCGCGCAGGTTGCCGTTTCAATCTCACGCGCTCTCGGGTTGAATGTCGCCCTCACCGAGGCCATCGCGTTGGGGCACGACTGCGGTCACGGCCCTGGTGGGCATGCCAGCGAAGACGCGCTCTCGCCCTATGTGAGCGGTGGCTACGACCATGCCGTGTGGGGTGCCGATGTCGCCTTGGTGTCGCTGAACCTCTGCACCGAAACGCTCGACGGCATCCGTAACCACTCGTGGTCGCGACCCGCACCTGCAACTCCCGAGGGCGAGGTGGTGTCGTGGGCCGATCGCATCGCTTATGTGTGCCACGACTTCGAGGACGCGGTGTCGACGGGTCTCGTCGACCCCGCACATCTGCCCGATGAAGTGCGGGCGCGATGCGGCATCACGCGCGGCTCACAACTGCGCGCGTTCATCACGGCGATGATCGAGGCGGCGCAACAGTCGGGACGCATTGGCATGACGAGTGAAGTCGCCAATGCACTCGCCGCGTTCCGTAAGTTCAACTACGACAGCATCTACATGCGGGAGGAATCGCGCGCGCAGGCGAAGTCGGTCATCGACTTGCTGCGCGCGCTCGTGGAGCATTACCACGCCAACCCACAGCACATGGCCGTTGCGTTCGACGGAACCGTCGCACCCGCACGCAGTGATGAGGCGTTGTTGCGGGCGGTCACGTACGTGGGCGGCATGACCGATCGGTTCGCGTGCCGTCAGGGTCTCACACTGCTCGACTACGACCCTGCTCGCCTGCCACGCGGTATCGACGTCTAGTTCACGACGCCATGCGCGCCATCTTCGGTGACGTACGCAGCATCGTCTAGCGTCACTGCGCGTGACACGGCGAATCTGGATCGACACCGACACCGCAAGTGACGACGTCGTCGCACTGATCATCGCGCTCAAACATCAGGATGTCGAGGTGGTCGGCATGTCCATCGTCGCCGGCAACGTTCCACTCGACATGGCGGTGCAGAATGCACTCATCACCGTTGAGCGCTGCGGCGCCCGCACGCCGGTGCACGCCGGTGCAGCGCGACCATTGTCGCGTCCGCTGGAGTCGGCACAGTACGTGCACGGCAACGATGGCATGGGCGACATCGGCCTCGACCTACGTGGCCGCGTGCCCACATCGCACGACGGCATTGCGGCCATGATCGAGGCGTTCCGCTCCAATCCGGGTCAGATCGAACTCGTTACCCTCGGTCCGCTCACCAACGTGGCGGTGGCGGTGCGCAGCGAAGCCAGTTTCGTCACCTGGGTGAAGCGCTGCGTCTGCATGGCCGGCACCGGCGTGCTGCCCGGCAATGTGACACCGCTGTCAGAGTTCAACGTGTGGGCCGACCCCGAGGCAGCCCATGTGGTCTACAACTCGGGCCTGCGCATCGAGATGGTCGGCTGGGATGTCAGTTGGCAGGATGCCGTCATCATGGACGA
>Ga0194120_10011168_pt1 | contig 10863 bp, 3 predicted proteins | sample TA2MahCa65mmetaG_FD_148642 | JGI IMG/M metagenome (GOLD analysis project Ga0194120, IMG submission 148642) | Freshwater microbial communities from Lake Tanganyika, Tanzania - TA2015019 Mahale Deep Cast 65m | ecosystem: Environmental > Aquatic > Freshwater > Lake | place: Tanzania: Lake... | reverse complement strand
GAAGGGCCGGTTGGGCCGCCCGGCGCTGGGGTGACGCTCGCAGCCGCGGAGGCGGCGCCGCGATTCCGCAACGACCCTCGGGCCTCGGACGACCACCATCCACCGCCGAGCCCCTCCCCGGCGGTCGACTGCGCATGCAGCTCAGGGCGCTAGCGGGCAAGCGCGTGAGCCGCCATTGAGGTCGTCCCGGCGAGCGAATCCGGCGCAGCGACGCCGACCTGCGCCCGAAGCTGCGGAACGGGGGCCGCTAGCCGCCAGGCGGATCTCCCTCGCCCGTGCCGCCACAGCTCGTCAACAGGGCGAGCAGGCGTTCGCGGCTGGTCTCGACCTGCGGCGCTTCGTAGGTGGCGCGGCCCGCGCCCGGCGGGCGTCCGTCGCCCTCGGCCCCGGCGTCATGGCAAGACTGGGTCGGTTCGCTCATGGTCACCTCTCGGCCCGCGGCGATGATCGCGCCGCGTGCGTCTTGCGGGTGGCCCAACCCGACGTTCGCTGCGGGTTGGGCGCCGTGTTGTTTGGCCTGCTGCCCGGCCATGGACGCGGCCGGGCGCAGGGGTTCGACCGTCCGGTCGGCTGTCGAACGGGGGCAGAGCTCCCCCAACTCCCATCGAAACAGGCTCGTCGCACCAGCAGCCATGGGCCCCATCCCGGCGCCCCCGTCGGGCTTGTGCGACTAGTAGACAATCACCAGGCTGCCATCGGTCGATCCGATGACGAGATCGGGCAGGCCGTCGGCGTTGAAGTCGCCCAGCGGCGCAAACGACACCGGGCCGAGCGTGCCGGTGGTGACGATGCCGAAGCCGGCCTTCTTGGGTTTGGCGGCCGGGTCATAGATGTCGAGATCGGCGACCAAGAAGCTCGCCTCGTTTGGAATCAGCGACTTCGGGCGGACGACGCCGTAGCGCACGACGACGCGGTTGCTGCCGCCGTCGGCGGCCGAGTTCGACCTGCCGTGGACGAGGTCGATGAACGGCCCGCCGGCGCCGCTGCGGTTGGCGAAATTGCCGGCGCCGAAGACGATCCAGTGGTAGTCGTTGAGGCGGTAGCCGCCCGGGACGGTGAACAGCTTGGTGTCGCCGATGACGGCGGTCTCGTTCGACGTCAGCAGGACGTTGCCAAGGTTGTTGGCGAGGAAGGAGCCGCGGAACCAGTACAGGCCGCCGCCGCCGACCGCCGACACGCCGTGGTGGGCGACGATGTCGGGGATCGCGTCGCCGTCGATGTTGACCACCGCCGCCGTGAGCGCGAATCCATTCGGGCTCACCGCCGAATTGCCGCGGACGGCGACCGTGCCCGCGTCGCCGGTGGTGGTGGTGGTCATGGCGCTGAGCTGGATCTCCATGTCGGTCGTGATCGGGCGGCCCTTGACGACATAGATCGACCCCAGCAGCGAGTATTGCGAGATGAGCAAATCGTCGTATTGGGGGCCGCTGCCGTCGGCGATCAGGTTGCCCGTCCGCAGGAGCATCGTGCCGAGGCTGCCCGCGGCCTGATCCTTGAGGCGGATCGTTGCGACCTTGTTGAGGATTCGCTCGGCGGCGTTGTCGACGCTCATCTTCTTCGGCGTCGCCTCGCTCCAGGCCGGGTTGCCGGGCAAAAGGATGACCCGTTCGTACGTCTCGCCGGGTTTGCCCGAGTGGCGGGTCGTGATCGCGATGTCGTCGATCGGCTTGCCGCCGGCGGTGCTGTCGCCGTTCCAGTTGCCGACGATCGCGACCTTCCACACGCCGTCGGCGGTGTTGGTGTTGACCGGCCCTGTGACCGTGAACGCTGGAGTCGCCGCGACGGCAGCGCCCTTCTTGCCCAGGTAGACGTCGACGAAGCGCGGCGCGCCGGTGCCCGTGCCGCGGCCGACCACCAGGTCGCCGACGCCGTCGCCGTTGACGTCGCCGCCCGACGCGACCGGTGCGCCGAGGCCGCCCGGGTTGGCGAGGCAGACATGGCTCGGGTAGGCGCTCTGTGCCGACAGGTCGATGTTGGCGAGCGTCGCCTGGTTTCGGCCGTAGACGACGCACAGCGGGGTCGCCGTGCCGCCGCCCAGCGTGAAGTCGCCGAGCCCGTCGCCGTTGAGGTCGCCGACCGGGTAGATCCGCGTCCGCATGTCGGCGGTCGCCAGCGCGCCGCCGAGCGTGATGAAGGCGTAGCGCAGGCGCAGCTGGGTCGTGTTGAGGACGTTCGACAACGGCGACAGGTTGCCGGCGGCGTCCTGGGCCTGCACCGCGAAGTACCACGCCGGGTTGGCGTCGATGTCGGGAGCGAACGGCACGAACTTGCACGGGTCGGGGCTCGCGGTGGTGGTCGGGCGCGGGTCCGGCCCCTCGATCGAAATGACCTGCGACGTACCGGCGACGGCCGGCGTCGCGACGGTGGCGGCCGGCAACTTCTCCGCGTCGCACGCGGCGTTGAAGTCGCCCTGGTTGGCGATCGGCTTGGCGCTGTAGCGCACGAGGTACTTCTTGGCTGTACCGGTGTCGCCGTTGTCACCCGGGGCCTTGAAATTCAGCCGCGCCATCGGCCGGCGGGCGTCGAGGTCGTCGGGCTTGAAGGCGGCGAGCGCCGGCGCCGACGGCGAAATCCAGTCGACGACGACGGCGATCTGGGCCGTCGCCGCGTTGCCGCTCGCGTCGGTCACGGTCGCCGTGACGGTGTTGGTGGCGTCGGCCTGCAGGACGGCAAACTGGATGTCGATCGTCGCCGACGTTCCCGTGAGCGACACCGGCAGGAGCGGCTGCTTGGCCGACAGCGGCCCGCTGGTCGCACCGACGGTGCGGTCGAGCTTGGTCAGCTTGCCGCCGGCGAGGCCGCTGTCGGAGGCGAGCAGCTGGAGGTGGGCCTGGTGGTTGGCGTCGACGTGGAGGTCGGCGGCCTTGCCGACGAGGACCGGACCAGGGCCGGCGAGCGTCGCGACGTTGCCGACCGTTCCAGCGACGAACGCGATCGTCGGCAGCTTCAGGTCGGCCTTGACCGGCAGCGGCCCCGAGCTCGCCTTGGCGGCACCGGCGCCGTCCTGCACGACCGCCTCGACCGTCGTGTTGTCGTTGTCGTTGACGACGACCGAGAACACCGCTGACGCTCCGGTCGGCGCCTTCTTGGCGACCTCGGCGCCGCCCTTCTTCAGCTGGACGTTGGCGACCGTCCCGCACGGGCCGACGAAGTCCACCGTGAGCTGGGTCGTGATGCTGGCGCACGACTGGTTGGCGACCGCGCAGCTCGCGGTGTTGTAGACCCCGCCGCTCGCCAGCCCCTTGAGCGAGACGAGGCAGCCGGTCAGCGCGACCTTGAAGCCGCGAACGGCGCTGGCCTTGTTGCCGTTGGCGTCGGTGACGGTGACGCGCAGGCTGTAGTTCGTCCCCGCGCCGAACGGGATGGTGACGTTGACGGCGTAGTCGGTCAGCCCGGGCGTGGTCGCCGTCCCGCTGCCCTGCGCCTTGTAGCCTCCCGAGCAGTTGGCGAACCCGGCGTCGCAGCCCTCGGCGAGCTCGACGAGCGTTGCGACGGCGTCGCCGGCCGAGAAGGTGACCTTGACCTGGTAGCCGCCCGCCGACGTGTCGGCGTCCTGCGTGTCGCCGAACGACGCCCCCGACGCTGGAGCGGTGATGGCGACCGTCGGCGGGGTGGTGTCGACGGTGACCTTGAGCGGAGAGGTGGCGACCGTGGCGTTGATGTTGCCGCACACGTCGCGCAGCTGCGCGCCGAGCAGGTGGTCGCCGTCGCTCAGCACGCCGTAGGTGCTGTGGGCGAACAGGGCCTGACCGGCGACGAGGGGCGTCGCACCCTTGACCGCGGCGCCGTCGGTGAGCGTCACGTCCTGGCCGAGGGCGTCGACGGCCGGCGACGACACCACGACATCGAGCGACGCCCCCATCAACACCTTGGCGCCGACCGGCGACAGGAACGCGCCAGTGGGCGCCTGGGTGTCGACCAGCACGGGCGGGATCGACAGGGGGGCGCTGGCGTTGCCGACCCGGTCGTAGGCCGTCGCGGTGAAGGTCGCGGTGCCCTCGCCGGCGAGTGAGACCGCGATCGCCGCGCTGCCGCCGACGGCGAGGCCGGTGCCGAACGCGCCGCCGCCGGCGACGTTGACGGTGGCGTCGCCGGCGGTCGTCACGGTGAACGTGAAGGTGCCGCCCATCAGCCCTCCGTCGGGCTTGGACTGGGCCTTGTCCGACAGGCACGGCGCCGCTGCGCCCGGCGAGGCGGGCGCCGTCAACGACTTGACCACCGGCGCGATGGTGTCGATGAGGATGGTGCGCCGCTTGGTGTTCGCCGCGTTCTGGCTGGCGAGCGAGGTCGTCCAGCCGATGTCGGGCAGCTTGCTGGCCTCGGCGATGAAGTGGTGGACGCCGTCGGGCAGGCTGGCCGGCAACAGCACCGACTCGAGCGAGCCGCCCGACGTCTGCTGGGTGGCGACCTGGGTGTAGCCGGCCGACTGGCACGGCGCGCCGACAAGGCCTGGCAGATCAGAGCAAATCACCAGCGTGCCGCCGGCCTTGATCCCGCCGACCTCGACCGTGACCTTGCGCGCCGAAGTCGCGCTCCAGCCGATGCCGCAGGATCCGGCCACGCACAGCCCCGGCTTGCACTGGTCGTCCGCGCTGCAGGCGACGCCCTCTTTGAGGTTGCTCGGGTCGGCGACCTTGACGCTCGCCTGCTTGGCGGCGACCTGGGCGAAGAACACCTTGCTGCCCTTGTTGCCGGCCTTGTCGATCACGGTGAACTCGAGCTGGATCGCTTCGCCGTCGGGGAGCTTGACCGAGTCGAACGGCACCTTGACGAGACCGCTGTCGCCGACCGTCGCCGGGACCTTGGCGGTGAAGCTGGCGACCGCCTTCTTGTCGTCGGTGACCGTCAACGTGACGGTGGCGCCAGCAGCGACCCCAGACACCGACAGCGTGATGTTGACCGTGACAAATTTGTCGTTGGGGTCGCCGACGACCTCGTCGGTCGCGACGAACACCAGCTGGGTGCCCTTCTTGGCCGGCGGCGCTTCGAGCTCGGTGAACGCCGGCGCGACCCGATCGACGACGACGGTGACCGCCGCCGACGTGGTCGCGTTGCCGGCCAGGTCGACGACCTTGGCCGTCAGCGTGCAGGCGTGGCCGTGCTTGAGATCGACGCCCGCGAACGAGGCCACGCCGGCCGACACCAAGACCGGCGTCGGGTCGACGGCGATCGGCGCGCCGCCCGCCGCTTCGGGCGTGCAGGTGCCGGTGAGCGTCGCCGTGCTGCCGTCCTCGCCGTCGGTGACGGCGGCCTTGACCGTGAGTTGGCAGTCCTTCGCGCCGGCCAGGCACAGCGGCGACTGCAGGTTGAGGGCCTCGCCGCCGATCGGTGACGTGATGGTGATCGCGGGCTTGGCCACCTTGTGGGTGACGGCGACCTCGACCGTGTAGCCCATCTTGTCGGGCGATCCAGACGCGGCGGCGCCGAACGCGACCTTGGTGACCGCCGACGCCTTGCCGGCCAGACCGGCGACAGTGAACGTGTAGGTGCCGGCCGGCCCCTCGCTGACCGCCGTGACCTGCTCCTTGCCGTCCACGATGACGACGGTGATCGCGCCGGCGAGGGGCGCGCCGCCGACCGCCGTGACCTTGGCGACGAAGGTGTAGGCGTCGAGCGCGGTGACCACCGCGTTGGAGCCCGGCGTCGAGAACTTCACCACCGGCTTGTCGGACTTGAGCTCGCCGATCCACTTCTTCGAGTCCGAATTGCCGAGCGCGTCCTTGGCCGTGACCGTGATCTCGTTGTAGCCCGGCTGAAGCGTGAGCGCGACCGCCACCGTGGTCGGGTCGTTGGCGAGGCCGGCGACGCACGCCTCCTCGCCGGAGTCCGACTTGGCGCACAGCGACGCGGCGCCGCTGACCTTGATCGACACCTGGGCCTGGAAGCCCGGCTTGACCGGGTCGGCGTCGGGGTCGTCGACCGTCGTCAGGGTCGGCTTGGTCGGCAGGGCGATCTCGATCGACGGCGCGGTGTTGTCGAGCCAGAACGAGCGCTTGACGCTGCTGCAGGCGCTGTCGGCCGCCTGGTTGCCGAAGGCGTCGGTGGCGTCGATCGTCACGGTGTAGAGGCCGTCCTGCGCCTTCTGACCGTCCGGCCACAGGGCGACGCTGCCGGCGAGGCCGTTGAGGACGACCGGGCCGACCGGCGCCGGCGTCGAGCTGACGAGGCCTGCCTGCAGCACGGCGGTCACCACCTTGCCGTCGAGGTTGGCGGCGGTGGCGGCGATCGGCAGGCTGAAGCCCTTGAGCGCGGCGCCTTCGGCCGGCGCGGTCAGCACGAGGCACGGCGGCGGCAGCGCGACGGTCAGATCGACCTTGGGCGACACTCCCTTGTTCGGCGACAGCGCGACCGCCCAGCAGGTCACCTGCGGCCCAGTCGCGGCGACGTTGATGGACACGGGCACGAGCACCGTCTCCGACGTAACCGAAGCGACGCCGACGAGCTGATCGGGCAGCACCGACGCCCCTGCCTTGTTGCACCACACCTCGACTTCGGACACGTCGGCGGCGAGATCGAGCGACACGGTCAGGGTCGTCTCGTAGGCGAGGGTCGTCGACGGGTCGGCGTCGTCCTTGGCGAGCAGCTTGGGCCCGCCCTTGGGGATCTCGAGGACCGGCTTGGGAATCGACGCCGAGACGCTGTACAGGAACGACGCGCTCGACGGCACGCCGCAGTCGGTCTTGGCCTTGATGACGACCGCGTAGATCCCGGTCTTCGGGAACGTGATCACCACCTCGAACGAGCCCTTGGCGTCCTTGGCGGTGGTCGTCACGGGCGGCGACCCGTCGACGGTGATCGAGATGCCGTCGGTCTGGGCCGGCGTGACACCGGAGACCGCACCCTTGAAGGCGACCTGGATCCCGGCGGCCGCGGCGTCGAGGTCGTCGGCCTTGGTCAGCGGGCCTGGCTGGGGCGCGTCGAGGAGGATCTTGGGCTCGACGTTGCCGACCGCCACCACCTGCGCCTTCGACGTCCCAGCTTCGCGATCGCCGGTTTGGTCGGTGACGACCGCCGCCACCGTCGCCGTGCTGCCGGAGGGGACCTTGTCCTTGGACGACAGCGTCACCTGGACGGTCGCCACCTTGAGGCCGCCTTGAAGCGGCACCTTGGCGCTCTGGATCGGCACGCCTTCGACGTCGGTGCCGGTGATCTCGGCGAAGTCGCAGCTGCCCTTGACCTGGAAGTTGTGCTGGAATCCGGGCGCGCTGCTGCTGCTATCCTCGGTGATGCACGCGGGCACGGCCACCAGCTCGGCGGTGCAGCCCTGGCAGGCGTAGCCGAGCGACTTGGCCTTGTCCCCCTGGGGTAGGCCGGCGGCCTTGACCTCGACGGCGATCGGCACCGGCGCGGTCGTGCACGGGATCGTCACGTCGTCGAAGGTGTCGGTCGCGCCCCACGACAGCGGCACGCCGACCGGCAGGCCGTTGACCCTGAGGACGACCTCGGCGCCCTTGGGCGCGTTGGTCTGGACGACGACCTTGACCTGCAGGCCCTTCAGCGCGGGATTGGTGTCGTAGGTGCCGTCGATCGGCGCCGAAATCGTGTTGCCGTCGAGCAGGTTGGGCTGGTTGCTCTTGATGAAGAACTGGACCTCCGGCGCCACCGGGGTCGTCTCGCCCTGGCTGACCTCGCCGGCGTCGCTGTCGGTTCCGGCGTCGACGCACGGCCCGTCGCAACCCGGGCCGACCACCGGCTCGTCAGTCGTGCACGCGGTGGAGCCGGCCGCGATGAGGGCCAGCGTGGCGACAGTGGCGGCCGCGAAGGGGGCGAGTCGGTGACGCAAGGGGGAACGGGACATGGCTACTCCTGCGGCGGCCAAATTCTTCACTTTGCCGCACGCCTGCGCTCAGGTCAACCCGCGCGGGGCGCTCCAGGCGCCCCTGGGCCAGCCTCGACGGCGGTGATCGCTGCGATGCCCAGCCGGTCGAGGTCGGCGAGGAACCGCTCGATGTCGCGCGCCGCGGTCGGCCGGTCGACCGCGTAGCGCGCCACGACCAATTCGGCGAGGGAGTCGGCAGTGACCGGCGCGGCGGCGATCGCGCGCAGGATGTCGGCGCCGGACGCGGTCCGGACGCGGTGGAATGCGCGATCTTCCGTGATGACGAAGACTTCTCCGCCAACGTCGCGCCACGCGGCGCCCTGGCGAAGTCGCCACAGCGGCGCAGGGACAGGGTCAGTCTGCATCGCGCGCCCAGGTCAGAGGGGGTGGGCACATCGGGCGGTCGCGAAGGCCACGAGGAGCGACGCCGCCCCCTCCCGCGCATCGAGGACCACAGATGGCACGATCTCGCACGGACCCTCGAATTGGCGACATCCGCGCCCGCGGCCGGGCAACCCCGCCGCCCGTGGGTTTGGTTGTCTGCTCGGCCCGAGAAGTTGAGCGCCCGCGGCGCCCCGCGGGGATGTCGCGGCGGCGGCCTTGCGGCGGCCGAAACCGCCGAAATCCTCTTCCGGCGGTTGGTGGCCGGCCAAGCGGCGCGAATTGTGTGCGTCCTCGCTCCCGAATGCAAGCGCCCGCGCGCCCACCGGTGCGGCTCCGAAGCGGGGATCGGGTCGCTGCAGGCGGCCGTCGGCCGCCGCCCACGGCAGTCGTTTTACGTGATTCCATGGACTTGAACAAAGGGTGGATCCATCCCAGGGCCGTCCGTGCCGCCCCCGCGGGACCAGGGCCCTGGTCACGGCCAGCCGCTCGGGTGTCGCGCCCGCGCGCCGGCGCACTCGACTCCAAGTTCCACGTGATCCCATGGACTTGAACAGAGGGTGGATCCACACCCAACGGACCGGTCAAACCGCATCGCAACTTCCCGCCAAAGCCGGACCACCAGGCCCAAGTGGGCAACAACGTCACCGGTCAACCGGTCGCCGACCGGCTTGTCGGCCTTCTCTGTCCGCCGCACGGTGCCCTGAGTTGGGTCCGGCAGCGTCACGCTGCTGGCGGTCCACATGTGGTGCAGGGCAGCGGTGGCGGCCTGTGGAGCTTGTGAGAAACCTGAAGGGTTTTTCCACAAATCCACAGGCCCGGTGTCGTCCTGGCCCCGGTGCGCGGTGGGCCCCTGGTGGTTGGCGCGCGCCAGCAGCACGCGCGACGACCGCCGCGCGTCAGTTGGTTCGATGACCCCCGGGTCTTGATCGGTCCCACACCCAAGCGGCACGCCGCAGCCCGTATCTGCGGCGCGGGGCGGTCGCAGCAACGAGACCGCCGCGCTCTGGGTCCACCACCCCCTCGCTTCGGGCGACCCCTCTGCCAGCGCCATGGGAGAGGGGAACGCTTGGAGGTCAGCGACTTGTGGCTTGGAACGGCGAACGACTGCGGCAGTCGGGCCGGCGCTCGCAGGCGAAACGGAGTGCCGGGCTGTCGTTGTTGCGACCGCGCTCGTCCGCGGCGAGTCACCGCGCGGTTGGCCGGCCTTTCGTGCTATGGTCGCCGCCGACTCTGCCGAGGAGCCCATGCGCGACATCGACCTGACCCACCCGCTGCTCCTCCACGACGTCGTCGATGTCGCCCGCGGTCGCGCGCGCCCGATCTGCGGCGACGGCGCATGCGCGCGGATCGACGCAGCCCGGGCGGTGGTCGAGGGCTTCGTCGCCGCCCACAGCGTCCCGCGCTACGGCATCAACACCGGCTTCGGCGCGCTGGCCGAAGTGGTCATCCCGGATGATCAGATCGATCAGCTCCAGCACAACCTGGTCGTGTCGCATGCCTGCGGCGTCGGCGCGCCGCTCGACCGCGACATCGTCCGCGCGATGATGTTGCTGCGCGCCCAGGTCCTCGCCGCCGGCCACAGCGGCGTGCGGCGGGTGGTGGTCGAGACGCTGTGCGAGATGATCGGCCGCGGGGTCCACCCGGTGGTGCCCAGCCAGGGGTCGGTCGGTGCCTCGGGCGACCTCGCCCCGCTCGCCCACCTCGCCCTCGTCCTCATCGGTCTGGGTGAGGCCGAGCACGGCGGTGAGGTCGTCGCCGGCGCCGAGGCGCTGCGCCGCGCCGGCATCGCGCCGCTGCGCCTGGGCGCCAAGGAGGGGCTGTCGCTCATCAACGGCACCCAGGCGATGACCGCCATCGCCGCGATCGCGCTCGATCGCGCCTGGGCGGTGTGCCAGGCCGCCGACGTCGTCGGCGCGCTCACGGTCGAGGCGCAGCTCGCGACCGACACCGCGTTCGATCCGCGCATCGTTGCCCTGCGTCCCTACCCTGGCGCGGTCCAGGCCGCCGCCAACCTGCGGCGGCTCCTGCGCGGCAGCCCACTCGTCGCCTCCCACGCCGGGCCGGCCGACTCCAAGGTCCAGGATCCCTACTCGATCCGCTGCATGCCGCAGGTCCACGGTGCGGTGCGCGACGCGGTCGCCTTCGCCCGCCGCACCGTGGGCGTCGAGATCAACGCCGTCACCGACAACCCGCTCGTGTTCGCCGCCGACGGCCACATCGTCTCGGGCGGCAACTTCCACGGCCAGCCGGTCGCGATCGCGTGCGACACCGCGCGCCTCGCCCTCGTCAGCCTGGCGTCGATGAGCGAGCGCCGGATCGAACAGCTCGTCAACCCGGCGCTCAATTCGGGCCTGCCGGCGTTCCTGGCGCGCTCGTCCGGGCTGAACTCGGGCTTCATGATCGCCCAGGTGACCGCCGCCGCGCTCGTCAGCGAGAGCCGCGGCCTCGCCATGCCGGCGTCGGTCGACTCGATCCCGAGCTCCGCCAACCGCGAGGACCACGTCTCGATGGGGCCGATCGCCGCGCGGCGCCTGCTCGACGTCGTCGCCCACACCGAGACCGTGATCGCGATCGAGGCCCTGTGCGCGGCGCAGGGCGTCGACCAGCGCGCGCCGCTGCGGCCGGCGGCGGGCACGGGAGCGGTGTGGCGCAAGCTGCGC
>Ga0194120_10011164_pt1 | contig 10871 bp, 9 predicted proteins | sample TA2MahCa65mmetaG_FD_148642 | JGI IMG/M metagenome (GOLD analysis project Ga0194120, IMG submission 148642) | Freshwater microbial communities from Lake Tanganyika, Tanzania - TA2015019 Mahale Deep Cast 65m | ecosystem: Environmental > Aquatic > Freshwater > Lake | place: Tanzania: Lake... | reverse complement strand
TGCGACGTTTCTCGTCCATGAAGGAGTCCTCCGCTCTCCACGGACGATTCTACCATAACTGCGTTTGTAGTGCTAAGAACCGGAGTCCCACCAGCGCCTCCTGACTGCGGAACGAGAAAGGGAGCCAAGCGATTGGCTCCCAGTCTGTACGAACGCGAGATGCATGGCAACCGTTGGCTTCGTCAGCGCTCGATCTCGCCGCACCGCTCCAGAAGCCGCGCCCAGTCCTCGTCGATCTGCTCCTGGATGGCTTCGAGGAGCGCCTCGTTGTCGGGCTTGAAGAGGTGCTCGAAGCGACGTTGCTCCTTCATCCAGTCTGCCACGGGTCGCTTGCGCCTCGGATGGTAGGTGAGATGCCACTCGCCATCGGCCACCTCGAAGAGGGGCCAAAAGCACGTGTCCACGGCGAGGCGAGCCATCTCGATGCCGTCTTCCATGGGGAAGCGCCAGCCTCGATGGCACGGCGCGAGAACGTTGATGAACGCGGGACCCTCAGCCGCGAGGGCGCGCTGCACCTTCGTCGCCAGATCGCGCCAGTTGTGGGGCGACGCCTGAGCGACGTAGGGGATGCCGTGCGCCACGACGATGGCGGTCAGGTCCTTGGGCTTCTGCACCTTGCCGCTAGCCTTCTTGCCGGACGGCGCGGTCGTCGTGGCGGCTCCCAGAGGCGTTGCGCCGGATCGCTGGATGCCGGTGTTCATGTACGCCTCGTTGTTGTAGCAGACGTACAGGAAGTTGTGTCCGCGCTCCAGCGCGCCGGAGAGCGCCTGCAGCCCGATGTCGTACGTTCCGCCGTCGCCGCCGAAGGCGATGGGCTTCACTTCCTTCGGGACGCGGCCCTCGCGGGAGAGAACCCGCAGAGCGGCGTCGATCCCGCTGGCGGTCGACGCGACGTTCTCGAACGCGGAATGGATAAATGGCGTCTGCCACGCGGAGTACGGGTAGACGGTCGTCACGACTTCGAGGCAGCCCGTTGCGCCGGCGGCGATGATCGGGCGATCCACCGCATGGAGTATCTGGCGAACCGCGTTCACGCTGGTGCATCCGGCGCAAGCGCGATGTCCTGCGGCGATCAGTTCGGGCGTTTGGGCGAGGTCGCGGAGTCGAATCTGGTTCATGTCAGGTTCCCTTGGACTGGTCGCGCCTACTCGTGAACGCCGACGTAGCGGACGGCGGCTTTTGGTCCGTCGGAGGCGTCCTGCATCAAGCCAGAGCCCACGCCGACGATGTCGCTCACCGTGATGTCGCGCCCACCCAGTCCGTAGACGTAGTTGAGCATCGGGACGTTCGCGCGAGCGCGCATCAGGCTAGACGCCACGTCGGACGCGAGCGGTCCCCACGGCGCTCCGAGAGCCAGCGAGCGATCCAGCACGCCGACCGCGCTGCAGTGGGACAACGCCTGCGCGACCTCTTCCGCCGGGAAGGGGCGGAACCGACGGACTTTCAGCAACCCGACTGCATGTCCCTGCTCCCGCAGCAGATCGACAGCGTCCTTCCCGGTTCCCGCGGCGGAGCCAAGTACGACAATCGCGCTCTCCGCATCGTCCATGCGGTACGGGTCGAGCGACTCGTACCGCCTGCCGGTGAGGTCCGCGTACTCCTCCTCGATGAGGGCGACGATGCGTGGAGCCTCGTCCATCGCTTCCACCTGTTGGCGCTTGACCTCCATGTAGTAGTCGGGAAGGACGATTGCGCCGTAGGTCATCGGCTTGGCGAGGTTGGAGAGGCTATCCGTCGGACGGTAGGTTCCGACGAATGCGGATACCGTCTCGTCGTCCAGGGTTTCGAGAACCTGTGTCGTATGGCTCGTGATGAAGCCGTCCTGGACCGTCATGACCGGCAGGAGCACTTCCGGGTGCTCGGCGATCCGCACCGCCATGAGGGCGTTGTCGTAGGCTTCTTGCGCGTTCTCGGCGAAGAACTGGAGCCACCCGGTTTCACGAGCGCCCATGGCGTCGGAATGGTCGCAATGGATGTTCAGGGGCCCGCCGAGACTTCGGCTGACCAACTGCATGACGATGGGGAGCCGGTACCCCGCCGCGATGAAGAGCATCTCCCACATGAACGCCAAGCCGTTCGCGGAGGTCGCCGTCATGGCTCGGACGCCCGTCGCGGCGGCTCCGACCACGGCGCTCATGGCGCTGTGCTCCGATTCGACCAGGATCAGCTCGGTGTCCGACGCGCCGTCAGCGACGTACTGGGCGAACTGCTGCATCAACTCGGTCTGCGGCGTGATCGGGTAGCCCGCGACGACGTCGGGTCGGGACTGCCGCATCGCCAGCGCGCCTGCCTCGTTGCCGGTGAGCGCGACTCGCTCGGACTGCGCTGTCATGTCTCGCGCTCCTCGATTAGGCGTCCGGCCCGTCGTCCTGCACCATCGCCAACGCGCCTTCGGTTGGGCACTCGTGGACGCAGACCCCGCAGCCCTTGCAGTAATCGTACGAGATGCCGACCATCTTGACGCCGTCGAGCAGGATCGCCGAATCGGGGCAGTAGACCCAGCACAGCAGGCAGTGGCTGCATGCCGAAGCGTCCCACACGGGCTTGGACGAGCGCCATCCGCCGGTCAGGTATGCGCGGGAAGTTCCGCCGACCGGTATCGATCCGCCGCGCGGGAGCTTCTGCCAACTGCGTTCCCATTCGAGCTGCGGCGTGCTCTTCCCGTCTGTCATATGCGTTGTGCCTCTTCATAGGCTCGGCGCACCGCCTCGATGTTGCCATCGACGATCTTCGCCGAGAACTTCTTGCTGAGCTTGTGACGCACCGCCTCGATGACCGTGTCCACGGGCAGGATGCCGGTCGCGCGCAGCATCGCCCCGACCATCGGCGTATTGGGGATGGGGCGACCGATCGTTTCGGTTGCGAGGCGGTTGGCGTCGAGAATCCACAACGGCGCGTCGGGTCCGGCGTATTCGGCGAGCCGATGCCGCAGCTTGTCGTCGGGTTCCGCCGCCGTGTTGACCAAGAAAACCGTGTCCTGTGAAGTGCCCTCGTCAATCCCGGCAGACTCCAGTAGGGTCTCGTCCATCAACACGACGATTCCCGGCGAAGTGACGGGGGCGTTGACTCGGATCGGCTTGCCGGAGATGCGGTTGTAGGCGCGGACCGGGGCTCCCATGCGTTCGGGACCGTATTCCGGGAACCCCTGAGCGTAGAAGCCGGCATCGACGGCGGATTCGGCGAGGAAGGTCGCTGCGGTCTTCGCGCCCTGACCGCCGCGGGCGTGCCATCGGATCTCGGTGAGTGCGCCTGCGGGCGAGGACGCGTCGTTCGGTACCATACGCGGCAGCCCCTTTTCGGTAGGTGAACGGGTGCCATCCCCGGCGGACGGGGGCTACCTCCCTGCGGGGCGCTCCGGGCCCCTCAGTTCCAATCATAGCCGCGCGGAGAGCACAAAGGTAGCCCGCTTGTGCATAGGGCGACAAACGGGCTGCGTGCGGTGACAGGTACCGCGAGCCAACTGGTTAGAACCGGTTCTCGATGCTCACGATCACATCGCGTCCGGGCGCATCGACGCCCGACCCGTGGACGCGGTAGCGCCGGTTCAGGATGTTCTCGACGCCGACGGATGCCGTGACGCCCCCGATGGTGACGCCTCCCCGGACGTTCCACGTGAACCATCCAGGCGTGCCGGCGTCGAGCGCCCGCCGACCGTCCCATTGAACGGCGGAGGCATCGCGCGTGTAGCCCGGAATGCGGGGGTCGGAGATGTCACCCGCGCTCAATCGATCCTGTTTGGCGGCTCCGCGCACAAACGTCTCGACCCAGCGTCTGGCTCCCTGCGGCATCCATCGGACGCCGACCGTACCGGATGCCGGGGGTTCGCGGCGGATGTTTTCCTGCCACGGCTTCGCCGGATCGGGGTCGTTTCCGTCGATGGTCAGCACGGAGCCGCGCGTGATCGATCCCAGTGCGTACACCGTCGCGTCATGCGGCAGCGCGACGGCGGCTTCCGCTTCGATCCCGCGAATACGGGTTCGGTCGAGGTTGTCGATGACGGTGATGTCGGCTTGCGGATGCTCCGCTTGGATGGATCGGTAGAGCTGAGGCAGTTCCGAGCCGTACACGTCGGACACGCGGCGGGCGACCATCTGGTCGCGCAGGTCGTTCTGGAACACGGTCAGACTGCCGCTGAGTCGGGATGTCTGCGCCTTCAGCCCGACTTCGGCGTTCAGGTTCCGCTCCGGCAGCACGCCGGGACTGGGAGCGCTGACGCTTTGGTTGGTGACCTGCACGCCGGAGAGATCGTCGAGGCTGGGAGCCCGGAAGCCGGATCCCGCGCTGGCATACACTCTCAGACCGTCGATCACCCGAACGCTGCCCGACACGGTTCCCGTGGCGGCGTTCCCGGACTTTTCTACGACGCCGAACGCGGGGTCTCTCAGCGACAGGTCCGCCGTCATCTCGTAGTGCGTCACGTTCCCGGCGAAGATGAGCGCTCCCGGGCTCAGTGACATCTCGTACTGGGCGAAGCCGCTGGCGTCGAGCGCGTCGGAACCATCCGGGAACCGTCCCCACGCCACGACCTTGGGCAGCACTTGCTCACTCTCGATGGCGTCCCGGTAGACCTCTGCGCCCACGGTCAATCGCTGCGTGTCCGACAGGCTCGAAGCCCCTCGAATCGACGCGCCGATGGTATCGACCGTATCCTCGATACGAGACGTGTCGGTCGCCGGGTCTTTGCCGACCTTGAGGGACGACGACCCTTCGATCTGCCGGTGTAGCGACAGCGTGCCGGCGATCTGGTCGATGCCCGGCACGAGGCGATTCGACTCGTAGGTCACGTGAGCCAGGTGGCGCTCCTGCGGATCGAACGTCAGCAGGTCGTACTCCTCGCCGGAGCCGATCTTGTCCCACCGCGACGACACGACCTGACGCAGTCCCTGATACCCGGCGCGCAGCGAGCTGCCCTCAGTGGGCTGCCACGACACCGACGCGTTTCCGGCGGACTCCGTGTAGCTGGTGGGCGCTTCCTCGTCGTAGACGCGCGTGACGACGTACTCCTTGCCGCCCGATCTGAGCTTGTCGCCCGGCTGCGGCGCGTCCTCTTCGAGGCTCGTCAGGAGGAACTTCCGACCCTTCACGTGCACGTCTCGTCCCGCGCCCGGCTGGACATCGCCGACGCTCTTGCGCGTGAAAGAGGCGAGGAACCCCATGTCGTGAGATGAGCCGCTCACGGAGACGCCGCCGATCCGGTCGTCGGACGCGCTCCGCCAACGCCCGAAGAGTCGCGGCTCCACCGTCAGTTCTGACGTGACGGACGGCTGACGGGTGGTCACCGCGATGACCCCTCCCAGGGCGGAGTTGCCGTAGGCGACCGCGCTCGGACCGCGCACGAGCTCGATGCGGTCGATGTCGTCGATGTTCAGCGTGTTGAAGTACTGGTTGGGGCCCGAGCGAAACGTCGAGTTGCTGAGACGCACACCGTCGATCAGGATGAGCGTGTGGTACCCCGTGAGTCCCCGGATGGCCGGGGATCCCTGCCCATTTGTCGTGCGTTGCGCGATGATGCCGAGCTCGTCTTCCAGCGCATCGATCGCACTGGTCAGAGCCCGACGTCCCAGCTTGTCGGGCGAGACGATGTTCACAGCCGCTGGCACGTCGAACTCGTTGCGGGAGCTTCGCGTCGCCGTGACGGTGATCTTCGAGAGCTCGGCGACGTTCTGTTCCGCCGGTTCGTCAGCCGCCAACCATTGCGCGGATATGGCGAACCCCATGAGTGCCGCCGCCCATGCGCTCCCCCTCACGCGCTCACTCCTCACAGACGCATCCTCCTGGTGTCGATGCTGCGATATCAGTCTCTGCCGCCAGCGGACTGACCACTCCCGTATCCACCCGTACCGGCGCCGATCGTTCCTCGGTCTCGGACACCTGCCGCGCCGATCTGCCCGCTCGCACCACCCATGCCACCACCGAAGAAATCGCCCCTGCCGACGCGGACGATCATGCCTGCCTGCTGCGGATCGAAAGCGCCCGGGAAGCGTGTCTCCAGCACGTAGCGCGCTTCGCGGAAATCGGCGCCCTTCGCGTTCGCTTGCCTCATGTCGGTGAAGGCGAGGTCCGCGCCGCGCAAGTCGGCGTCACGGAGGCTGGCGTTGCGCATGTCCGCGAACTCGAACGACGCGCCGCGCAAATCGGCTCCGTCGAGCTTCGCGCGTCGGAGATCGGCATGTCGCAGGTTCGCGCCGTAGTTCCCGGCGGACGTGTCGCCGAACAGGCGCGCTCCGCGCAAGTTCGCGCCCTGCAGGTTCGCGCGCATCAGGTTCGCCCATCTCAGGTCCGCGCCCTCGAAGTTGGCATTTCTGAGATCGGACTCGGACAGGTCCACTTGCCTCAAATCGGCTCCGGCGAGGTTCGCATCGCGCAGGACGATCCGGCGCATGTCCCGGTTCGCGAGCTCTGCTCCGGCGATCTGTGCGCCTTCGAGGTTCGCGTCGCGCAGTTCGGTGGTTCTCAGGCTCTTCAGGTCGACGGTCAGGGGCTTCGATACGGCGCACGCAGAGACGACCACGGCGAGCCCCAGCACTCCCAGTCCAGCTTTGAGTGACATCGGCGGGCCTCCTCGCCCTGGACACGACTCGTCCGTTGACTTGCAATAGACGTGCCGAAGTCACGAGCCGGAAAACGGGGCGTGATGGCGTGCAGAACCGGCTGAAATGACCAAGGTATGGTCAGGTGTGGTCTGGGCGTGAGCACCGACCGGTTTCAGTAGACCCAGAAGGAGTAGACGCGCGAGCCCGTCGCCGTTCCGATGACCGACAGGCACGACCCGACGACGAACTCGCCGAGCATCAATCCGATGAAGAAGGGCATGGCACGCCGGTACATTCCGAGTCCGCCGACGCGCAGCAGGATGCCCTTGAACGCCCAGACGAGCAAGAGCGGGAACCAGACCGTCGCCATGCCCCAACTGTTGGAGACGGCATATCCGGCGGGGTGCAGGGGCCACCAGATGAAGCGCGAGCGCATCGCCGCGAAGAAGACCGTCGTGACCGCACCGATTCCCAGGAAGACCGGCGTGGACGGCTGCGCCTCCAGCGGGTTCACGAGCCATCCGGCGAGACGGTTCAGAGGTTCCCATCCGAACCACTCGATTCGTCCCGCCATGCCGACCCGATGCGACGTGTCCAGGAACGCCCAGAACGTCGCCAACGTGCCGACGACCGTCGAGACGGCGATGGCGATGACCATGTTCCGGCTTCTGCCGCCGATGCGGCTCGACAGCTTGAAGCCTTCGAGCTGGAGCGGCATGAAGTCGGAGTAGTGCGCCCGGTTGAAGAACCAGTACTGCGCCATGACGACGAGATTGCGCGTACCCAGGCGACGGGTTCCGGCCAGTGGCGGAAGTATCTGGTCGGGCCCCGCGTTGTGCATGTCGTGAACCGGGATGCCCATCTCGGCGCGCATGCGCGAGATCGAGAAGTTGATGAGCAGATAGACGGCGAAGAAGACCACCGCCACCCACAGCGACATCCCGGCTCTGAGACTGAAGGCGATCAGGAAGACGAGCGAGCCGATCAGAAGCGCCAGTGTCGTGCGGTAGCCCATCGGGGAATCGCGTTCCGGCTCCGTCGTGCGTCGAGAGATCGAGCGCCAGACGGACTGCAGATGTCGCCGCGATGCCCAGATCGCGCCGATCCCGACGGCGATGAACGCGCCGGTTCCCTGCTCGATGATGCCCTGGAAGCCGGAGAACGATCCGCCGCGCGCGGACATCCCGACGACGCCCATGAAGACGCGCTGCGCCTTCCAGTACAGGTAGAAGAACCAGCAGGAAAACAGCAGGTCGAGCGGGATGAAGAAGCCCAAGCCAATCGCCCAGGGGTAGAACGAGATGGGCATCCAGCCGATGTAGTTCCACGGCTTCTCGGTGAAGAAGACGTCGATGCGCGTCAGCTTCAGATGGATGCCGGGCACGTTTGGCATCAGGATATGGAGCTCGTTCAGCAGGTCGAGCGACGCCGACAGGGCGAAGCCGAGCCACATCAGGCGGCTGGTCGCGAGCTGACGCGGGTGCTCGATGAGTTCGAGCGGCAGTTGAATGATGGGGTAGGTGAGCTTCTCCTGCTCGACCCATTGCTGCCGGACGAGGAGGTTCGTCGCCAACATCGCCCCCGAGAAGGCGAAGATGAACAGCGACCACCAGAAGACGGGAGTCGCCCAGATGCGGAAGTGCTCGCTCGTGTAGAACGTCGATTCGCCTAAGTAGTGATCTCGCAGAGCTCCGGGATCCGACACGACGAGCCATTTGGGGAGATGCGGAAGGATCAGCTCTGCCCAATCGTTCTCCGGCGACGCGTACCAATGGGCGTGACCCATCAACGGGATCAGCAGTTGCATGAACCCGTGTCCTGCCATCGCAGCACCCATGCCCTGCATCACATAGAGCAGTAGCAGTTCCTGGCGGGTGAACGCCAGACGCGGCGACGCGGCGACGAGCGCGGCGTTGAGAGCGCCGACGACGATGAGACCGAAGACCGCCGTAAAGAAGATGGACTGCACGGTGACGTGGATCGCGAACCACATCGCCTCGGCGACGGTGATCCAGTAGCACTGCAGAATGGTGAGCGCGCTCCCGACGAAGAGCACGCGCGCCATGCGCTCGCTTCGGTGTCCGGGAAGGTCTAGGGAAACCGGGGGCTTCATCGACGGTGTGTAGCCCTTTCCGGGCACGCGCGCCGCGTCGTCCTTGATCGACTCGCCGCGATCCCGCTATTGTAGGAACGTCGCTCTGAGCGCGTCAACGCGCAGTTCGCCGACTTCGAGCCGCGTCGCCTGCGGCACCTACCGAGGAACGCATGGAGACAGCGCCGACGACAGCCCGGTCAAAGCGAACCGCCCTCGTGCGGATCGGGGGAGCGCTGTTCCGTTGGCGCGACTACACGCCGATCCCGTTCTTGATCGCGTGGGTCGTCTTTGCGCAGCCAACGGCGCTCTCGGCGACGGTCGGGTTGAGCCTGATGGCGTGCGGTGAGGCGATCCGCGTCGCGAGCGTGCGACACATCCGGGGCTCGTGCCGCACTCGCGGAACCACGCCGGGCAGGCGGCTGATCGAAAGCGGACCCTTCTGCTGGACGCGGAACCCGCTCTACCTGGGCAATGCTTCCATCGCTCTCGGCACGGCGTTCCTCAGCGGGAGATGGTGGGCAATCGTTGCGACACTCGTGCTGTTTGTCGTCCAGTATGTCCCGATTGTGCGATGGGAGGAGGAGCAGCTCAGGCGTCAGTTCGGCGAGGAGTATGCCGAATACCGGCGGCGCGTGCCCCGGTGGTTCCCGCGTCCGAGACGTCGAGCCGAAGGCGCGGAGCCGATAGCGGTGCGCGAAGCGATGCGGATCGAGCGGCGGACGTTGGTGGCGATCTTGGTCACTTGTGCGTTGTTCTTGGCTCGGTGGTGGACCTCGGCATGACATCTCAGAATGACAAGGAGAGATGGAAGATGGCTCGGAATCTGAACCCCTTCGACGCGGCGCAGGCGATGGTCGCCGGAATCGAGCCCCAACTTCGGTGCGAGGCGACAAACCGGCAGGAGTGGCGGACGTGGCGGGACGCCTTCAGCGCGGCACTGTGGAACAACCTCGGCAAGCTGCCGGAGCCCGTGCCGCTCAACACTGAGACGACGGAATCGGTCGACTGCGGCGAGTACATCCGGGAGCGGGTCCTGCTCGACACGACGCCGTGGGACACGATCCCCGCATACGTCCTCGTGCCGAAGGACATCGCGCCGGGCGAACGCCGATCGGCAATCCTGGCGGCGCATGGACACGGTGACGGCAAGTCCGAGATCACCGGCGTCGACGAGCGATGGCGCGACCGCGAAGGCGACCCGAACCACGACTACGCCCGGCAGTTCGCGCGACGAGGGTACGTGGTCATCGCGCCCGACTGGCGAGGGTTCGGCGAGCGGCGGAGCCCGGCGCAGTGGACGCGCGCGTCGCGCGACGGCTGCAACGTGAACTACATGGCATACGGCTACTTCGGGTTCCACCTGCTCACATTGCAGGTCTGGGATGGCATGCGGTGCATCGACTACTTGGAGACCCGCGCGGACGTCGACCCGGACCGGATCGGATGCGCCGGGCTCTCCTTCGGCGGAACCATGACGACGTACGTGAGCGCGCTCGATCCGCGCGTGCGAGTCGCGTGCATCAGCGGTTACCTCAGCACCGTCGCCCACGACGCGATCACGCTCCGAGGCAACGGGAACTTCTGCGGCGCGCAGTATTCGCCGGGGCTCCTGTCCATCGGCGACATCCCGGACGTCGCGTGCCTGATCGCCCCGCGACCCCTCATCGCGGAGATGGGAACTCAGGACACGTGCTTCGTCATCGACGACGCGCAGTCCGCCTACCGGCAGGTCGAGAGGCTGTATCAGGCGATCGGCGCGGAGCGCTGTATCGCGTCCGATGTGTTCGAGGGCGGGCACATCTTCAGCGGCAGGAAGTCGTTCGACTGGTTCGCGAAGTGGCTCTAGACGACCTGAAAGGGGTGAGTCCGATATGGAGAAGGTGTTCGGACGCATCGTCGTGCGAACCGGCGATCTGACCGCCGAGGACACGGACGCCATCGTGAACGCGGCGAACAGCTCGCTGATGGGCGGCGGAGGAGTGGATGGCGCGATTCATCGCGCCGGCGGACCGCAGATTCTGGAAGAATGCCGGCGGATCCGGGCGACGACCCATCCGGACGGTCTTCCGGTTGGCGAGGCGGTCTCGACCTCGGGCGGACGTCTCAAGGCGCGATATGTGATCCACACGGTGGGCCCGGTGTGGCACGGCGGGAACCAGGGCGAGCCGGAACTGCTCGCTTCCTGCTACAGAAACGCTTTGGTCGAGGGTGAGAGGCTGGGCGTGCAGTCGGTGGCGTTTCCC
>Ga0194120_10011160_pt1 | contig 10874 bp, 7 predicted proteins | sample TA2MahCa65mmetaG_FD_148642 | JGI IMG/M metagenome (GOLD analysis project Ga0194120, IMG submission 148642) | Freshwater microbial communities from Lake Tanganyika, Tanzania - TA2015019 Mahale Deep Cast 65m | ecosystem: Environmental > Aquatic > Freshwater > Lake | place: Tanzania: Lake... | reverse complement strand
AGGCTGCGGTCCGCACAGTTTTCGGTTCATGGGCGGTGAGCATGGTTCTGAGAACAAGCAGGCTTCCCATGAACCGTCTTGTCGGACCGTGGCTTTTAGGCCGCTTCAGCGCCGAACTGCGGAGCGGGGCCGGAAGCAGCCTAAAGGCTGCGGTCCGCACAGTCTTCGGTTCATGGGCGATGAGCATGGTTCTGAGAACGAGCAGGCTTCCCATCAACCGTCTTGTCGGACCGTGGCCTTTAGGCCGCTTCAGCGCCGAACTGCGGAGCGGAGCCGGAAGCAGCCTGAAGGCTGCGGTCCGCGCAGTCTTCGGTTCATGGGCGATGAGCATGGTAATCAGAACGAGGCAGCTTGATGGAGGAGAAACCGTATAAAGACAACCCTCCTCTCCCCGGCCCTCTCCTCCCTTTCAGGGCGGAGAGGGAGAAGGTGAGCGGACTTTTTCAGTTTCATCGCCGATGGCGGATAGTCTGCAATTTTTCTTAAGTTTACAAGCGTGCGGCCTTTACGCTGCCGCGCAATTCGAGCAACAGATTTCTGTCGGTGATTGGCTGTCACCAAACTGCGTTCGCACTCCAGCGGAGATTGACCATGCGCAAGGTTTGCTGCCGTGAAACAGAAGCCGCTTTCTGCAATCCATGGGATTGGAAACAGGGCCGCTTGAGCCGGTGCGCCTTGCTCCTTTGATATGGCGATCAGCAACTCCACGTTCCAGTACCTGCAGCAATTGATCCGGTCGTGGTCCGGCATCCACCTTCCGGAAAAGGACAAGTATCTGGTCGAAGCGCGGTTGCTGCCCTTGACCCGGCAACACAAGGTGCCTTCGGTCGAGGATTTGATCGAACGAGTGCGGGAGGGAAGCGCCAACGGCCTGGGACCGGTCATTCTCGATGCGTTGCTGCCCAAGGAGAGCTATTTTTTCCGCAACCTCTATCCGTTCGAGCTTTTGCGGAGCAAAATCTTTCCCACGCTCCAATCCAGCCGCTTTCGCGAGTGCAAGCTGAACATCTGGTGCGCGGGCGGCCAGGAAGCCTACTCCATCGCGATGGTTCTGCACCGCTATTTCTCCGAGCTTTTGCGCTGGAAGGTCGATATCCTGGCGACCGACATTTCCAAGGAAGCATGGCCCAGGCGCAGGAAGGCCGATTCAACGAAGTGGAAGTTCACCGCGGCGTGCAACCGATCCTCGTCAGAGAATACTTTCGCAAGCAAGGGACCGATTATTTGTTCCATGACGCTGCGGGCCAACTGGTCGTGGTCCAGGAGTTGAATCTGGTGGGGGATTGGGGCGAATTGCCGGCGGCGGACGTCGTCTTCCTCCGCAATGTGCTGCGCTATATGAGTCCGGACGCCCAACAGACCGTCCTCAAGAAACTGAAGAGCGTGCTGAGACCGGACGGTTACCTGTTTTTGGGGGCGCAGGAAACGGCGCCCGAAACGGATTCGGATTTCACCCTCGTGGTCACCGAAAAGGCCGGTTACTACCAACTTTCTGGCAAGAGCGGCTAGTGCTGTGACAAAGAATTAGATTTTTGCTCAAACCCAAAGCTCCGAACCAACAACCCAACATGCGTTCAACGCCTGCGGCGGCGCTCGACCCAAGGGCCGCCTGCGGCGAAGAATACCGGCTCTCGGATGAAGACTATGAACCTCATCGATATTGACGCCTTGATCAAGAAGGCGGACGAACTGCAGCCGCTCCCGGCCAGTGTGGTCAAGCTGGCCTCGATGCTCAGTTCGGGCGCCGGCGACGTGGACGAGATTACGAATGTCATTCGATTCGATCCGGCCCTGACGGTGCGCCTGCTGCGGCTGGCCAATTCGGCCTTCAGCGGCGCTTCGGTCGCCATCACCACCGTCAAGGATGCGGTTTCCCGGCTGGGGACGGCGCGCATTCTATCTCTGGCCGTGGCCTCCCATTGCCGTCCGCTCATGCGGGTGCAAGTTCGCGCTTACGGCTACCAGGAAGGCGAGCTCTGGAGGCACTCGGTGGTTTCCATGCTCCTGGCCGAACTCGCGCCGCGCGTCTGCAAAACCCCTTTGCCGTCCGCCGGCGCGACGGCGGCGTTGCTGCACGATATCGGCAAGCTGGCCATGGCGCACTTTTTGGATCAGGACATTCTGGACTTGTTGGGGCGCGCGCAGAATGAAGGCGGACTGACGCCGCTGGAAGCCGAATCGCAAATCCTCCACGTGCATCACGGCGAGCTGGGCGGCCTGATTGCCCGCCACTGGAAGTTGCCCGAAGCCATCGTCAACGGGATCACTTACCACCATAATCCGGAGCAAGGCATGGATTTGGTTTGCGACGTCGTCCACCTGGCCGATGCCGTTGCCAAAGGCGTCGAAGCCAAGATGGCGAACAAGCCGGCTAAAATCGATGTGAATGCCGGCGCGGCGGAGCGCCTGGGCTTTGCCATGAAAGATATGGAATGGCTGTGCACTGAAGGGCAAGCCGCCTTCACAAAAGTCGGCGGCTTGTTTGGCGCGGCGTAGTTCCTCAACCTCAAAACCTCAGAGAAGCGAATGCAAACTTACAAAGTGATCTGCGCTTTTCTCTTGTCGGCGAGTCTCCACGCAGCGGGCGGCGCTGAACAAGGCCCAAACTCCGCGCAACCCATGAGCTTCTCCAAGCAGACGTTCACTTACAAGGAAGTCGGAGATTGCGAGATCAAGGCGGACGTCTATCGCGCCAAAGGCGGCGTGAAGCAACCCGTGATCCTGTGGATTCACGGGGGCGCGTTGATCATGGGCAACCGCAACGGGCTGCGCCGCGATCAAATGGAACGCTACATCCGCGCGGGCTACACCGTGGTTTCCATCGACTATCGGTTGGCGCCGGAAACGAAGCTCAAAGAAATCATTGAGGACCTCCAGGACGCTTACCAGTGGATTCGCGCGAAAGGGCCGGAGCAATTTAATGCGGACGCCGACCGCATTGGAGTGATCGGGCATTCGGCGGGCGGTTATCTCACGCTGATGACGGGTTTTTGCGTGAGCCCGCGGCCCAAAGCGCTGGTGCCGTTTTATGGTTACGGCGACATCATCAGCGAGTGGTACAGCCGGCCGGATCCATTCTACAACCAGCAACCCAAAGTCAGCCGCGAGGAGGCGGAGCAAGCCGTGGGCACGAAAATGATTGCCGAAGGTTCCGGGCGCAACCGGGGGCGGTTTTACCTGTATTGCCGCCAACAAGGACTCTGGCCCAAGGAAGTCGCGGGGCACGATCCGGACAAGGAGTCCAAAGCGTTCGATCCTTTTTGTCCGGTGAAGAACGTGACGAAAGATTACCCGCCCACCCTGCTGTTGCACGGCAACAAAGACACAGACGTGCCGCATGAACAATCCGTCCTGATGGCGGCGGAACTGAAGCGCCACGGAGTCGAGCACGAGTTGATCACGATGCAAGGCCGAGGCCACGGATTCGACGGCGGGCGCGAGGCGATGAAAGATCCGGTGATTGCGCAGACTTTCGACCGCGTCCTCGCGTTTCTTGATAAACACTTGAAGAATTAGGAGTCGAGTATGTTTTCCCTCAACTTAATCCTCTCCCGTTGGGCGGGGAAAATCTGTCGTCCGCGCCCGCAGAAAGCCGGTCGGATGTTGCTTCCCATGAACCTGCCGGTAGGGCGAGCCTGTCCCCAGCGAGCCGAGTCGGACGTGTTTCAGGCACGTCGAGCGGCTCGCCGGGACGGACTCGCCCTACCCACGAACGATCCCCATCGCCCCATCCCTCTCCCCCTCGGAGGCGGAGAGGATGTCCGCAGGGCGGGCCTTCGCCACGCTGGAGTGGCTTCGGCCATGCAGGCGGGAGAGAGGTCGGATTCCAGCGCGTGCCTGATGCTGCTTCTGCTGTTTGTAGTCCCGGTTTGCTCCCTGTCCGCCGCCGAAGCCGATTTGATTCTGCACCAGGGGAAGATCGTGACGGTGGATCGCAATTTCTCCATCGCGGAGGCCATCGCGATCCAGGGCGAGCGCATCCTTCTGGTCGGCCGCAACGAGGACGTTCTGAAAACCAAGGGAGCTACAACGCAAGTGGTCGATCTGGGCGGCAAAATGGTGCTGCCGGGATTGATGGATTCGCACGCGCATCCCGGCGCCGCGATGACAGAGTTCGATCACCCAATTCCCGACATGGAGAGCATTCAGGATGTGCTCGACTACATCAAGTCACGGGCGGCTGTGGTCAAGGAAGGCGAATGGATTCATCTGAGCCAGGTTTTCATCACGCGGCTGCGGGAACAGCGGTATCCGACCCGGAACGAACTGGATCGGGTCGCGCCCAAACATCCGGTCATCTTCTCGACTGGCCCCGACGCCTCGTTGAATAGTCTGGCGCTGAAATTGAGCGGCATCGACCGGGATTTCAAAATCACCGATGGCGGTCCGGGCTACCTTGAAAAGGACGCGCAAGGTGAGCCAACCGGAATTCTGCGAAGCTGCACGCGGATTGTGAAGTCCAGCAGTTCCGGGAAGCGCGCGACCGAACAGGACACCTATCAACGAACGCTCCAGCTTTTTCGGGATTACAATTCCGTCGGCCTGACCACGGTCGCGGACCGGAGCGCGAGCCTGGGCGCAATCGAGCGCTATAAGAAGATGCGCGACCAGGGAGATCTGCCGGTTCGATTGGCCATTTCGCAGAACATCGGCACGATCGGCGCGCTGGAAACGATTCAGGCCAGCATCCGGGACGTGGCCAGGAACCCGCTTTGCCAGGGCGACTCGCGGCTGCGCATCATCGGCATCAAAACGTTTTTGGACGGTGGCATGCTCACGGGAAGCGCGTACATGCGCCAACCGTGGGGCGTGAGCGAAATCTACTCCATCAAAGATCCGGAGTACCGCGGCGTGCTCTTCATTCCCAAGGAACGGCTGTTGCCGATCGTGCGAACCGCGGTGGAGTCCGGCCTGCAATTCACGGCGCATTCGGTCGGCGACGGCGCGGTGCACACGCTTCTGGACGTTTACGAGGAACTGACGAAGGAAGGTTTGCCGGTGCGCCAGACGCGCGGGTGCATCACGCACTCCAATTTCATGAGCCGCGAAGCCGTCGAACAAGCCGCTCGCCTGGGCGTCGTGGTGGACATCCAGCCGGCGTGGCTGTATCTGGACACGCGCACGCTGGTCAAACAATTCGGCTACGACCGGCTGCGTTATTTCCAGCCGCTGCGGACGATTTTCGCTGCCGGCGGAATCGCGGGCGGCGGATCGGATCACATGCAGAAGATCGGTTCCTTCCGCGCGATCAATCCTTACAATCCTTTCCTGGGAATGTGGGTGGCGGTCACGCGCCGGTCGAAGTGGTACGACGGCCAGTTGCATCCGGAGCAAGCGCTGTCGCGCGAGCAAGCAATTCGCTTTTACACCGCGAACAACGCGTATCTCCTGTTCAAAGAAAACGAAGTCGGCTCCCTGGAACCCGGCAAACTCGCCGACCTGATAGTGCTCGACACGGATTTGCTGACTTGCCCGGTGGATCAGATTCCAAAAACTCAAGTGCTCCGCACCTACTTGGGCGGCAAGTGGGTTCACGGCCGAGAGCGTTGAACCTCCTGGCCAACGTAACCGTTCACGCGAAAAGTGGTCTTAGCCGTTGCCTGATAAAGCGCAGTTCGTATGTGTTCAGCGTGGGTAGTGCGGGCGACCCGCCGAGCAGAATGAGAGGGAGGCGTCCGAGCAAAAGGCAGCGTCGTTCCCAACGGTTTCCCCTTTCCGTCGGGCGGGTCGCCCGACGGCACAGGGAGGACCTATCGCCTGTTGAACGCGCCAGTTTCGAAACGTTCCGCGACCTGATCATGACAAATGTGCGTACGTTGCACCGGTCGGCCGCCTATTCGCATTGGAGCGCGGGCATCGGTTTACCCGTATTGGGAGTTTACCTATTGGTCATCCTGCGCAAGGTAGTCAAAACAAGCGGCGAACCAGACGGTGCAGCGAACGGGAGCCAGCCGATTCGCTCAGAGACAAATTCAACGTCAGGGGCGGCTGGCTCCCGTCGCTGACCTTCGGGTTCGGCGATACTTGAACACGCGCACCAAATGGGTATGATCACGCTATGATTCTTGAACGCATGCCCGGAGTGTTCGATCTTCGCCAAGACCCGGCTGCGATTGAGAAACGTCTGAGAAGATGAAACGCCGAACCAGACGCTCGACCGAATGGCGAGGAGCGTGACGCCGCCGCTATTCCAAGTCGATTGTCACCGGCGCGCTCCTCGTCATCGGTCAGCTTTTCGTTCGGCAGCTCGGACGCGTACTTGAAATTAACTTCACGCTTGTGATCGCGGCGGAACTGACCGAAGCATTTTTGGCGAAGGTCGCGGGCTGGGAAGCCATGAAGCAGGCTCGGAGCCTGGTGGAGCGGGACCAGGTGCTCAGCTCGAACTGGACCCCACCTCTTTTGAAAGGAGTCGTTCAGGAAGGCTCGATCTCGTATCGCGCCGGGCTTGTCGTTAAGGGCGCCATCGACCTGGAGAACCTGTGCAGTTGCCGGGCCTCGAGGCAATGGGGAACGATCTGCGCGCATTCGGTGGCTGTGGGGTTGCATGTTCTGACGGCGGCGAAGAAAGCGGCTGCGGAACCTTCGGCCGGACGGAAGTCTGACGCACCTGCGCCACAACCGGGGACCAACTGCGCCGTCGGTTTCGTTCCTCGCGTTCCCCCTCACCCTGGCCCTCTCCCTCCGGGAGAGGGGAGAGCAAACCCCGTCGCGGAAGAGTTCCGGCGCGCACGTCTTCTCGAAACGAGGAGTTCAACGCTCCCTCTCCCCAAGGGAGAAGGCCGGGGTGAGGGGGAACGCGATGTCCAGCCGCCGGAGATGTCGGCCACTGGAATCGGCGAGCAACCAGTCGCAGCCAAACCAGGCACGAAAGTGCCAGACCGGCGCGTCCGGCGAGCGGACAACCAAGCCGCGGCCGAGCCCTTGGAGATTTTCGTCGTGCTGCCGCCGAACTTGCCGCAAGCGCTCGACAAGCCGAGGCTGACGATTTGTTTGGAGGGCAAATGGAAAAAGGGCCGAGCTCCACTCAACGCCTTGCCCAGAGACATTGTGTTTTGCCTTTTGGCCGAGGACCGCGCGCTGCTGGACTTCGTGGAGATCCTGGCAGATGGAGAAACACCCGGTGTTCTGGCTCTGCCGCGCGAGCAATTCGCCAGCGTGCTGGGCCGGTTGGTGGATCATCCGCGCGTTTCATCTGGCCGGTCACAGGCTCTGACCGTCACGGCGTCTCCGTGGAGAGTTCCACTTCAGGCGTCGCTGCAACCGTCAGGCGAAATCCGGTTGACCTTGAAGGTTTCTGAGACCGTGCCGGTTCTAATTGGAGGAGAAACAGCCTGGGCCTTTCGCCAAAACCGGTTTCAACCTGTCGGACTGCCCCAATCCTATCGCGCGCTTTTCCGTGAGCCGGTTCAACTCCCGCGCGCCCGCGTGCCGCAATTCCTGGCCCATGACTGGCCGTTGCTGCAAATGAATTGCGACCTGAAGGCGGACTTCGGTTTGGACGACTTTGTTTTGGAGTCCGGCCCGCCGAGTTTTCGGCTTTCGCTCGCCGGCGGCCTCGCCCAACTCCAGGCGCAACTTCAATGCGCCTACGGCCCGCGCGTCTTCGCGCTGGGAACAAGATCAGGCGAGGAATCTCCCTGGTCTCCGGACGCCAGTTCTCCCAGACGCTATTTCGCCAGGGATATCGATGCGGAACGCGGTGCGTTGGCGTGCCTGGTTCGGTGCGGCTTCACCGGGCCGGACGCGCAAGGCCGCTTGCATCTTGCCGGCCAGGATTCGGTGCTCAACTTCTTCGCCCGCGAATGGCCCCGGCTGCAACGGGAGTGGAACGTCACGCTGGAGGAGCGTCTCGACCGCAGCCTTTCGCGGAACGTCGAGCGGATCGAGCCGCGCTTTCAAGTAACGCCCTCGGGGGAGCAGTGGTTTGACTTTGGCGTCTCTTTCGCCGCCGAGAGCGGCGAACGTTTTTCGCCGGCGGACATTCAACGGCTCATTCTCTCGAGCCGCAGCCACACGCGGCTCAAGAGCGGGCGCTTCGCAGTCATCGACACGGGCGCGGTTGAGGAATTGCAGGAAGTGCTGCTGGACTGCGCGCCCAGGCAGGAGCGAGGCGTTTATCGGCTGGAGAACCGCCAAAGGGCATTTTTGGAATCGACCCTGAAAGAACAAGCAGGTTGGCGCGTCGAGGCGCAGAAGCTGGGCGCGCATCCGGGGACGACGCCATCCGGCGCAGTGGAGCTTCCGGCCCCGGCGCTGGGAGCGCTGGAAAGCGTGCTTCGAGCCTATCAGAAGCGCGGCGTCGCGTGGCTGCAATTCCTGCGGCAAAATCAGTTCGGCGGCATTCTGGCCGACGAAATGGGCCTGGGCAAAACCCTGCAAACGCTGGCGTTCCTTCAGTCGCTCGCCGACGCGGCGAACCCAGAAAGCCGCAAGCCGTCGTTGGTGGTTTGCCCCACGAGCCTGGTTTTCAACTGGCTGGCCGAAGCGGCGCGCTTCACGCCTCGGCTCAAGGCGCTCGCTTTGCACGGACCGGACCGGCGAGAACTCTTCCTGCAGATTCCCAAAGTCAATCTAGCGGTGACGAGTTATGCGTTGATCCGGCGCGACGCCGAACTTTATCGGGATTTGGAATTCGACACGGTGATCCTGGACGAAGCCCAGCACATCAAGAATCGCCAGACGCAAAACGCGCAGGCTGTCAAAGCGGTGAAGTGCGCGCATCGGCTCGTGTTGACGGGGACTCCGCTGGAGAACTCGGCGCTGGATTTGTGGTCGATCTTCGATTTTCTCATGCCGGGCTACCTGGGTTCGGCAAGCGATTTCAAGGAGCGTTATGAAATGCCCATCACGCGCGATCGCAGTGAATCCGTGCAGACTCGACTGGCCCGGCGCGTCCGGCCATTTATCCTCCGCCGGCTGAAACGCGAGGTCGCGAGCGATCTGCCCGAAAAGATCGAACAAGTGACGTTCTGCGAGCTGACCGACGACCAGCAGGCCGTGTATCAACAGGTGCTCGCGGCGAGCCGGCGCGAAGTGCTTGAGGCGGTTCAAACCCACGGCGCGCAGAAGAGCCGGATGGTCGTGCTGACCGCCCTGCTGCGCTTACGCCAGATTTGCTGCGACCTCCGGCTCCTGAAGCTTGAAAATGTCAATGCGGAAAAGGCTTCCGGGAAATTGGACTTGTTCCAGGAATTGCTCGACGAAGCCATCGACGGCGGGCATCGCGTGCTGGTGTTTAGCCAGTTCACCAGCATGCTGGCGTTGATCCGCGAGAGGCTGGCGGCGGCGGCGATGGAATTCTGTTATCTCGACGGCGCGACGTTGAATCGCGCCGAGGTGGTGGGAAAATTTCAGTCCAACCCTGCGATCCCGGTCTTTCTGATCAGCCTCAAAGCGGGTGGAGTCGGGCTGAACCTGACCGGAGCCGACACGGTGGTTCATTTCGATCCGTGGTGGAATCCGGCCGTGGAAGAGCAGGCCACCGACCGCGCCCATCGCATCGGCCAAACGCGAGTAGTCACCAGCTACAAGTTGATCGCGCGCGGCACGGTGGAGGAGAAAATCCTGAACTTGCAGCAGCGCAAACGGGAGACGCTCTTAACGATCCTCGCGGATGAAGAATCATTCACCGGGGCGTTGACCTGGGACGAGTTGCAGGAGCTGTTGGCCTGAGGTCGTCAGCTCCAAAGTCGCGCTCGGCGCGTCCTGGGAAGTTGACCGGACGTCAGTATGCGTCGCGCCGATGGTTTGCAGCCGTTTCCAAACCGCCTGATAGGCCAACTCCGGACGGTTGCAGTCCTGGCTGAGGTGCCCCAGGTAAAGATATCGCAACTCCGCCGAGACAATCTCTTCGGCCAATTCCGCGGCGGCCTCGTTGGAGAGATGTCCGTGCCGGCTCATGATCCGCTGTTTGACGCTCCACGGCCGCCGGCGATCTTCCTGAAGCAGCTTCAGGTCATGATTGGTCTCCAACACCAGAACGTTTGCGCGCCGCACGCGTTCAACGACCAATTTCGTGGCGTGGCCAAGATCGGTCAGGAAGCCGATGTTGGCTTCGGAAGTGCGGAGCAAGAAACCGATTGGATCGCTGGCGTCGTGCGGCACGCTGAACGTCTCGACCGCCACGTCACCCACGTCGAAGCTGGCCCCGGTGTTGAAGATGTGCCAGCCCAGCTTCAGCTGAAGCTGCTCTTCCACGGCTTCCTTGGTCAGACGATTGCAGAAGACCGGAATCTGGAGCTTGGCGCCCAGGCCAACCAGGCCTTGAACGTGGTCGGAGTGCTCGTGCGTGAGCAGAATGCCGTGCAAGGTCTCCGGAGTTCGTCCGATGAGCGCCAGGCGCTGGCGTATCTGGCGACCGCTGAGACCGGCATCGATGAGGAGCCGGGTCTCGTTGGTTTCAAGGTAGGCACAGTTTCCACTGGAACCGCTCCCCAAAATAGTGAATCGCACTGGCACGCGCGCAGAAATTACGCTTCGGCGTTTTGTGGATCAACTTATTAAGGGTCTGTGCAAAAATAACTTCCGGTTTTGGCGGGAGCGCCGCCTGGCCGGATGCAAGGCGCGAGGAGGGAGCATCCCCCTTTTGGGGCTGTGACCGACGAGCAACGCCGCAGCCGGCCAGGCGCCGCCCCGCCCCGGAGGGCTGGGGCGATTTCGCTTTCTGGCTTCGTTTCTCCTCAGAGCGTGTCCGAAAATTCCGCGGGGTCCTGTTTTCGCGCCAAAGGCCGGATGGCGAGGCGCAACGAAGGAGAATATCCTCCCTGGATCTTCGACTGAGGAGCAACAAAGCCAGGCGGCCTTTGGCGCGAAAACCCTCCGGGCGGCGGGTCTTTTGTCCGTGGCCTGCGTTGGCTCGGTCCTTACAGCCC
>Ga0194120_10011159_pt1 | contig 10876 bp, 12 predicted proteins | sample TA2MahCa65mmetaG_FD_148642 | JGI IMG/M metagenome (GOLD analysis project Ga0194120, IMG submission 148642) | Freshwater microbial communities from Lake Tanganyika, Tanzania - TA2015019 Mahale Deep Cast 65m | ecosystem: Environmental > Aquatic > Freshwater > Lake | place: Tanzania: Lake... | reverse complement strand
TCCTCCGTGCTATAGCCCCGGGCGGAAAGATAAATAATACCGTCTGGAAAATTATCACCGGGAGAGTTGTAGGCAAGGTACCGCATCAATGCTGTTTTGCCGAGCCCATCTTCACCGCTGATCGATAGCGACTCAGAGATGCGCAGGGCGTTCACGGCGGTTTTCTGCTCATCTTCACGGTCAAGCAGGCCTTGAAAGGCACGCGGACGCAGCAGGACAGGTTTGGCGCGTGCGTTGAAAACTGGCTGTTTTCCCGGTGTAACAAGATTGACAATGCCGCCATAGACTCCCCCGATCACAAGATTATTGTTCCCTACTACGATCTGACCGCTGACATCACCGCTTACTGAAATATTGACTGATTTGGGTGTGAGGTGTTCTTTCATGCTTGGCTTCTCCTGCCAGAGGCTGCTTGTGACTCTGTGTTGTGGATGTTCCCTAAAATTTAAGCGGCGGAAAACCTGTTGAAGATAACTGCCAAAACGGATACCTGTTGGAAACTGGTGCAGGTGGCATAGAAATAATAAAATAAACCTGTCTGGGCGGGGACAGGTTTACGCAGGCATGGGCATTTCGATCTCCATGCGGTCTTTCAGATTCTTGAGTGTGGTTTCAGCCTCGTGTTCGTTCTGTTTCAAAATGACCGCTTCAGCAAGTTTTCCCAGCAACGGAATATGGATTTTATACTCGGTTTCAAGATTGATCTGTGTACCATTCTTGACGGATTCGAATTCCCAGCGGAAGGTGCTTTCGATGCCTTTTGGACTGTGGGTCACGATCAGCGAATTGGGAACAATTTCAGTCGTCTGCGATTCGCCTTCAAAATGCATGCCAGCCATCTTATACACCCAGCTAAAATTGGTGCCGCCGTTCGGGTTCGGGGTTACATTTCGAATTTCGACCATTGCGGGCCAGAACTCAGGCATATTGCGCGGGTCAGTCAAATAGTGGAATACCTTGTCCACGGGAGCATGGATGAGGATCGATTTATGGATTTTTGCCATTACTTTTCACCTCCTTTCGTTCACAGAGTGAAAACAGGCAATTTTCTAAAGATGCTATTATCCCGCCCAGACAAATGTATTGTAGCCCCATTCTTTTTGCGATTCAATAGCCTTCCTCATTTATAATCGTCTCAAAAGAGGATACTCCCCCATGGCAAAACTCATTCCCGCCGCCGAGCGCATCATTCGTGCCCGCAAACTGATTCAGCAAGCCCGCGAATTACCCGTCCCTGATACAGGGCTTGGCAAACATGATTTCTCCTACATTGCCAACGTCAAAGACCTGCTGCGGCAGGCAAAGGACATGGTCAAATTCATTCCGCAAACCGCAGGCGTCTCCGCTGAAATGAAAGAAGACGTGAAACGAATCTACGAAGAGATCGAACAGGCAGGTACCGAAATTCTCTCCTGACGGGGGTACAATGGAAGTGAAGGATATACTCTTACCTGAAAGGAGCTCGCCATGAACCAAACAAAACTGGACACCCTGCTGGAACAAGTCCATGCCGAACTTCAACGCCTGGACCATGTGGACGAAGAAGGGCGCAAACTGCTGCAAGACCTCGAGCAGGATATCAAGAACCTCTTACAAAAGGATGAAGATGTCGAATCCACCTCCATCCTTGAGCGGATTCAGGCAGCCGTGGAGCAATTCGAGGTGAAATACCCCACCCTCACCAAACTGCTCTCTGAAGCCTCTGCCATTCTCAGCAATGCAGGCATTTAGAAATATGTAAATCAATATGGAGTTGCGGAGAGATGTGCCCCGAATGCGGCATGATGATGTCGTATTGTGAGAGCAAGCTCCCTAACTCCATAGACCGAAAACCTCAAATAATTTATTAGGTAAAATTTCCCCAACTGTGGTCTATCGTCCACGGTCCACCGTTCACCCACATGAAGATCTTTCTCGACACAATTGGCTGCCGCCTCAACCAGGCGGAAATTGAACACATGGCGCGCCAGTTCCGTGCCGCAGGGCATGAGATCGTCGCCTCTGCCGACCATGCCGAAATGGCAGTGGTTAACACCTGCGCGGTCACCACGCAGGCGGCATCCGATTCGCGCGGCAAGATCCGCACCATTGCCCGTGCCGGCGTGGAAGAGATCGTCGCCACAGGCTGCTGGACGAGCCTGCAACCCAAAGAAGCCGCCGCACTGCCCAATGTCAAACACGTTGTCACCAACGATAAAAAAGACCTGCTTGTTCCCTCCGCCCTCAACCTTGAACCTGCCACCTTCGACCTTGAACCGATAGACCGCACTCCCATCCCCGGGCTGCACCGCCGTACACGCGCCTTCATCAAAGTGCAGGATGGCTGCGACAACAAATGCACCTTCTGCATCACCACTGTCGCGCGCGGCGAGGGGCGCAGTCGTCCACTGGCAGATGTTATCGCGGATATCAACGCCGCGCTTGCGGGCGATTCCAAAGAGATCGTGCTCACAGGCGTGCATCTCGGCTCATGGATTCAGGACATTGGAAACCATCACCTCCGCGACCTTGTCAAAGCCATTTTGCGCGAAACGGATGTGCAACGCCTGAGATTATCTTCCCTCGAACCTTGGGATCTGGATGCCGACTTCTTCTCTTTGTGGGAAGACAAACGCCTCATGCCTCACCTGCACCTGCCTCTGCAATCAGGCAGTGAATCCACGCTGCGGCGGATGGCGCGCAAGACCACGCCCGAGTCCTTCCGCGAGTTGGTGAATGCCGCCCGCGCCGTCGTGCCCGATGTAGCCATTACCACCGACATCATCGCAGGCTTCCCCGGCGAAACCGAAGAAGAATTTGCAGAGACGTTGGACTTTGTGAAAGAAATGCAATTCACAGGCGGGCATGTCTTTTCGTATTCGTCGCGTCCCGGCACGGGGGCGGCAAGGATGAAGGGGCAGGTCAAGCCTGAGTTAAGAAAGAGGCGCAACCGCATTTTGCAGGAAGCCATCGAAGAGTCGGCAAGATCCTACCGCGAAAAATTCATCGGGCAGACCATGTCTGTGTTGTGGGAATCCACCACCGAGTATGGCGAGTATGGCTGGCGCATGGAAGGCTGGTCGGGGAATTATCTGCGGGTGAGCGCCACGGCTCCTTCGCCGCGCTGGAACGAGGTGGATGAGGTGGCGCTGGAGCAGGTGAATGGGGAAAAGGTGCTGGGCGTGATACGATAGGTACGAATGTCACTACTTGAAACAGGGCAGGAATTGTATAATTTTCTTGCGAAAATTAACATAAAAAGGAGCAAACCATGACGGCTCAACTAATTGACGGGACTGCGATTGCGCAGAAAGTGCGCGATGAAGTGAAGGAAAAAGTTGCCAAACGTATCGCGGCGGGGAAGTCTCAGCCCGGGCTGGCAACCGTGCTGGTAGGGGAGCGCATCGACTCGGCGACCTACGTCAGCATGAAGCAGAAGGCCTGTGCGGATTTGGGGATGACCTCGTTCCATCACCCCGTCCCTGCGGATATTACACAGGAAGACCTCGAAAAGCTCATCAAGCAATTGAATGCCGACCCGACGGTGCATGGCATTCTCGTGCAATTACCCCTGCCCGATCATTTGGATGAAGAACGCATCTTGCAGCTTATCAGCATCGAAAAAGATGTGGATGGTTTCTCGCCGATCAACCTCGGTCGTTTGGCGCAGAAGGGACGCGAACCGTTGTTCGTGCCTTGTACGCCGTATGGTTGTATCTATCTCTTGAAGGAAGCGGGTGTGAAGATCGCAGGCGCGAATGCCGTCGTGTTGGGGCGTTCCAACATCGTTGGTATGCCTGCGGCGCTGCTGCTCATCAAGGAAAACGCCACAGTGACCGTCGTCCATTCGAAGACAAAAGACATTCCAGCGGTCATGCGCGATGCGGACATTATCATCGCTGCAATTGGTCGCGCGGAAATGGTGCGCGGCGATTGGATCAAGCCCGGTGCTGCGGTTATTGATGTGGGCATCAACGGCATCCCGATGCTGAATGAAGACGGCTTCCCGGTCATCAGCCAGAAGACGGGCAAACCGCGCCAGAAATTGGTCGGCGACGTGAACTTTGCGGAAGCCAAGGAAGTGGCTGGTTTCATTACTCCAGTACCCGGCGGTGTTGGTCCCATGACGATTGCGATGTTGATGGCGAACACGCTGAGAGCGGCGGAGATTCAGGATAAGTAGCAGTTGGCTTTTGACTTTTAGCAGGAAGTGGCAGTCCCGTCGAGAGGCGGGGCTGTTTTTTTGTGTGGAGAGCAGGACTTAAGTACCTTGACATATTATCAAATTAGTACTACTATAAGATTATTAGTAGTTTGAAGTGAATACTATTCGAGAAAGGAAATGGAATGATCGAGCCTGCCGCACAAACAAAGAAATTTCAAAAAGAATTGAATGCGGGGACGTCTTCGTTGATTTTATTGAGCGTGATGAGCCGCAGCGAAGAACCGCTTTACGGCTACCAGATCGCAAAAATGCTGGAGGAAAGCGGACCAGGTGTGCCGATGATGAAGCAGGGCACCTTATACCCCGTGCTGCGCTCTTTGGAAGATAACGGCTTACTGGAGAGCATGGTCGAGCCTTCGGTATCAGGTCCGCCGCGCCGATATTACAAGATCACGGAAGAGGGGCGCACGACGCTCGTCGAGTGGGTCGAATTATGGAAGCAGACGAAGAAGTTCGTCGATGCGATTTTGAAAGGATAGGAAGATGTACAAAACGATAGAAGCTTATTTGGATGCCTTGAAGGGTGAATTGAAGGATGCTGACACCGCGCTTTTACAAGATGCGCTTTCGGATGCGCGTGAGCATTTGGTTACAGCCTTGGAAGCTGCCCGGGCGGCGAACCCAGCCGTGAGTACGGAAGAAGCGCTGCCGTCCATCATGGAGGAATACGGCTCCCCGGAAGAGACTGCGTCTGCGTATAAAGAGATCGAGCGGCGCATGTCCCCGGTGTTGAAGCAGGCGGTTAAGCCGCGCTCGGCTTTGGGGCGTTTCTTCGGTGTGTATGCCGATCCGCGTGCATGGGGCGGGCTGCTGTATATGATCATTGCTTTTGTTACGGGCGTGTTCTACTTTACCTGGGCAGTGATGGGCGTATCTCTTTCGGTGTCTTTGCTGATCTTTATCTTTGGTTTCCCGATCGCTTTATTATTCCTGCTTTCAGTGCGCGGACTGGCGCTGCTCGAAGGGCGGCTGGTGGAGGCATTGCTGGGCATCCGTATGCCGCGCCGACCGTTGTTTTCGCATCAGGGCATGGCATGGATGGAACGGCTGAAGGCGTTGGTTACGGATAAAGCCACATGGATGATGCTGGTTTATATGTTGGCGAAATTCGTTTTGGGAATCGCGTATTTCGTCTCGATTGTCATCGTCCTGAGTTTCTCGCTGGCATTCATTGCCATCCCGTTCCTCCAGCCAGCCATCCAGACATCCTTGCCTGGCACAGCATTCATATACTACAACGGGACCTCTCACTACTTCCCCACCTGGTCTTATCCTTTGTGCGTTTTGGGCGGCGTATTACTGTGGACAATCTTCATGCACATTGCGCGCGGAGTTTCCCAACTGCATGGCAGGCTGGCGAAGTGGATGCTGGTTTCTGAATAGATATTTTCCAAGAATCAAAAGCAGTCCAGTAGTTGCCGGACTGCTTTTGATTCTTTTTTACGCTCTGATGAAAAGCCCAAGGTGATTGCCGACGGCACGCTCCTTGCCCGGTTTTCCCAAATCGACGGGAGAATTGAGTACACGGGCTTTGCCTTCCAGCGTGCGCATGACCATCGTGGAGGAGCCTCCCCCGTCCATGTTTGCGCCGGTAAACACACCATAGGAGATGAGTAATTCCGCCAATTCAGGGAAGGTCACCCCTTCGCTGTAGCCGGGTTGGCGTCCGTCAACGACCATCAGGGTCAGCCAGCGCGCATTTCTGCTCAAGCCAATCGCCGTACGCGGATTGGGGTCCAGTGAGGCGAGGTTTTTCACGACCTTCCCATCCACGACCACAAGACGGTCCCCAGAGATAGCGTTGAAAACGCTTCCCTCCACTTTATTGAATGAGACCTGATTCTTTTGTCTGATGTGGACGACCGGCTGAATGGTCTTTTTCGGCGAGTAGATCGTCCCGCGTGAGGCGGCGTAATCGCTGATACGAACTGCGTCGCCGGTGGAGCATTTTGAGGCAAAGGAGGCGTCAAGGTAACTGTAATATCCGCCATTGATGGCGATATGCAGTGTAAATTCTTCGAGGAATTTTGAGGTGGTGCGGGTGCAAAGAATATCCTTGCCGTCTGGAGAAGGTGTGACGAGGAATTCCAGTTTAAGGGATTGCAGGTCGATCGCCATCACATGCACCACAATGGGGCGCGGCGAAGCCAGGTCTTTGCGCAGGTATGTGACGCCTGTAAAAAGGTTCTGTGTAATGGAAGTCGGGCGTCTCTTGCCGAGGGATATGAGAAAACTTTTGGAGCACCAACCTGTCAAGCCATCCAGCCGCTCAACCTTCACCCAGTTTGTATTGGTCGTATCGTCCAAAGCGGGGAGGGTGTCATTCTTTATCACGATTCCGACGATCTTGCTGGTTGCACTCGGTTGTTCGCGCACGTTTAGTGAGGCCGTGTTGACACGATACCAGGTCTTATCGGTATGTTCGGGTGTTGGTGTTGAAACGGGCGGCTCACTCGGCTCAGGAGTATGTACACTGATGAGATAGGAACTGGGTACCCAGCCAATCAAGCTTCCGCTTTGATTTCGGATTCGCATCCAAGAGCCATTTGTGGCAGCTCCAATTTTTTCGACCAATTCGCCAAAATAGACCAACCCGATCGAATCAAATTCCAACCCTGCTCCTTCACGCACTTTTAGGGATGAAGTTGTGACGCGATACCAGTTTGTATCCTCTTCTTCCGGAGGCTGATCTGGTGTGGGACTAGGTGGCTCAGGCGTGGGGGCGGCTGTTTTTTGCAAGAATTCACTGGCACACCACCCAGTTAGACTTCTATCCGCTTTGCGGATGTTCAGCCATGAACGGTCTACATTGGCGCCGATCTCCTCAACAACTTCATTAAACAGGATGTTGCCGATCTTGGCGAACGTGGTACCTGGACCCTGGCGCACGCGTAACGACGATGTGGTGACGCGATGCCATGTGACTGTCGGCTCGGGCTCGGGTGTGGGTTTTGGCTCGGGTTCAGGAGTCGGCTCAGGGGTGGGGGTAGGTTTTGGTGCAGTTGTCTTTTGCAAGTATTCGCTGGTGCACCATCCGCTCAAATTACCGTCTGCTTTGCGGAGGTGTAGCCATGAGCGGTCTGTGTTCGCGCCGATCTCTTCCGCAACCTCGTTAAATGCCAGACTGCCAACTTGCGGAAAGGATATATCAGGTCCCTCACGCATTCGCAGGGAGGTTGTGGTGACGCGGTACCAGCTATTCGTCGGGGTTGGTTCAGGTTCGGGTGTGGGTTCAGGCTCGGGCGTCGGTTCTGGAAGCGGGGCGCTGATTCGCTGTAAATAGGCGCCGAAACTCCAGCCTGTCAGGCTTCCATCCAATTTGCGGATGTTAATCCAGGAGCGGTCTGTGTTGGCGCCGATCTCTTCCACTGTTTCGTTGAGTAAAACTCTGCCGACTTGCGGGAAGGTTAAGCCCGCACCAGAGCGTACTTTGAGCGAAGGCACGGTAACACGGAAATATTTGCTCAGAGGCTGCGGGTCTGGAATGGGCATGTCGCTGACGTTGAATCTTTGTTTGAAAGCAGCAGCATCGCCGTTGAAATAGTTCAAGTCGATGTTTTTACTTTCCACACCATAGATGGTGCCATCGCCATTATCGGTGAATTGCCAGAGTGTCCAGTCATCCCATGGCTTGGGGACGAGTGGTTTGGAAACGCCGTAGTTGGCGATCCACAACGGGTATCGTTTGAAATAATTAAGTGACGCTGTGGGAATGCCGACGGATACTGTGTTTTCAAGCCAGTAGTAATATGCGGTATAAACGCCGATTTCGCGTCCAGGGGCAAGTTCTTTGATGCGTTCGATGAAGTTGTACCAATGTCTCCAGCCTTTGAATGCGCCGCCGTAATTATCTTCAAAATCTGCCCAGAGCGGCAGTTCGCCATAATCACCGCCAAAGAGGGATACCCACAATTCCGCCTGTTTTTTGGGGTCGATGCGGCTGTCGTAAAACCAATACGATCCGCGCGGCAAGCCCGCTAATTTTGCTTCGCGCCAATTTGCCTTGAAATCGAGGTCCGCCCACAGGTTCTGTCCTGCACGGATGATGACATAGCCCGCGTTCTTGCGCATTTTTGCAAAGTCTATGCCTTGCGGGGTTTGGGGGTCATCCTGGTAAAAACTAACATCGGTTCCAATGAGGTTTGCCATATTCTCTCCTATGTGCCCCGCTCACCAAAATGTGCGGGGTTGTTAGTCACTTTTGAAAATTATACCAGCGTGAAGTTTACAACGCGTTTTGAAAGTGGGTGATGACGGGCTCTATTTCGGGCTTGCCTTCCACGGCGATCACGTCGATTTGCCAGTGGTCAATTTCATTCGCGGCAGCGTAATGCTGGGCGGCATTGAGCATGTGTTCGCGTTTGCGTGCGGTGATCTGATGCTCGGGCAGAAAATTTTTGCTCGACGTAAGCGTCTTCACTTCGATAAATATCGTGACATCCCCCTGCCTTGCGATGATGTCGATCTCGCCATACGGTGTGCGTACATTGCGCGCGACAACTTCAAACCCGCGCTTCGCAACATAGCCGACGGCTGTTTCTTCACCCCAGGCACCCACACGCTGATTGTGTCTCGTCATGGCTTGAGTTGTTCCAAAAAGCCACGCAGGCGGGCGCGCCAGCTGTGCTTGCGAGAATTTGATTCAGCAACCATCTTTTCGTATTGCCGAAGCATAAGGCTGGTGGTACGCTCGATGGCGTATTGCGTCGATGCTTTTCGTGCGGAAATGCTCATTTGCTGACGCAGTTCCAAGTCCAGACAGAGGCGGGTGAGTTTGGCGGTGAAGGCGGGCAGGTCGTGTGTCGCCAGAAATCCTGTTTTGCCGTCTTCCACTGTATCCCCAACGCCGACAGATTCAATGCCCATAGTAGGCAATCCCGCGCCCATTGCTTCAATGACCGAAAGTGGATGCACCTCGGTGACCGAAGCGGTGACGAAGATATTGCACATGGCAAGATAGGCGGGCAGTTGGTCGTAAGGGATTTTTCCGATGAGCCGCACACGGCGTGGCGCATCCATGTCTTTTACAAGCGTGCGGATCTCATCTTCGAATTGCTGCACACCGCCGCCAATCAGAAGAAGATGGACGTTGGGTATGGCTTTGGCAACGCCTGAAAATGCCTCGAGTAAAAATGGAATGTTCTTTTCGAGTGCGATACGACCCGCATAGACAAGCAGGATGTCGTCATCCTTGAATCCGAATTGCGCGCGTGAAATGGGAGCGGCATCGTGAAAATTTTTCAAATCCACGCCGTTGGGGACGATTTCGATCCTATCTTCGACATTGAGTTCGCGCAATACTTTTTCCATGCCTGCCGAAGGGGTGATGACAAGGTCCACGGCTTTGCAGAAGGGCGGCATGTAGGCTTGTAACAGCCCGTGACTGACCTCATCTGGCATGAGCGGCAGATAGGCTTGCGCATAGAGATCGTAGCGGGTGTGGTTGGTGAAGACGATTGGGATCCCCAGCGGACGGCAAAACCGCAGGGCGAGGCGTCCGCTTAGGAAGGGGTGATGCACATGGACAACATCCATCGTTTGCAGGAGTTTCTTCGCGGCGCGTGAATAGCGCATGGAAAGGTAAAATCCTGTATCTGCCAGCGGCACGCCTGGGCTGCGGATGATATTGGCTTCGTTGTCCTTGTAATCAAGGTCTCCGAAGGTGAAGACGAACACGTCATGCCCTGCCTGTTCGAGATACTGTTTGTTGATCTCGACATAATTCGTAATGCCGCTGATATACGGCTTGTAGCTGTCAACCATCATTCCTATTCGCATACTGCTATGCTACGGCATGGATAGATGGATGTCAAGTGGGGCATGGTAGAATCTAGCTTCTGTAGGAGAAAAAATGACCGCGAAATTGATTCTGCGAAAAAAAGAATATGAAGTTAAGTCAGGCATGTCTCTGCTGGATGCGTTGAAAAAGAGCAACATCGTACCCGAATCTGTGATCGCAACCCGCGACGGTGAACTGATCACCGATGATGAGATCTTGAAGGATGGGGATGTGATCAAGTTGATCGCCGTTATCTCAGGGGGCGCAGGATGAAGTGCCGTAAATGCGGAGGCAAAGCCTCGATCAACATGCGTCAGCACAGGCTGGCATTGTGCAAGGAACATTATCTCGAATGGATTCCCGAACAGACTGAGCGGTTTATCAAGAAATACCGCATGTTCACGAAGGATGAAAAGATTCTCGTGGCAGTTTCGGGCGGCAAGGATTCACTTGCCCTGTGGGATATTCTCACCCGCCTCGGTTATCAGGCAGATGGACTGTACTTGGCGCTCGGCATCGATGGAGGTATCGACTATTCGGATGAATCTCATCGCCTGACCGAAGAATTCGCGCAGGCAAATAACCTCAAACTGCATGTGGTCAATATGGAACAGGAATACGGCTATTCCATTCCCACCCTTTCACAAGTCAGCCATCGCGGACATGGCAAGCCGTGTGCGGTATGCGGGCTGGCAAAACGCCATGAGATGAACCGCATCGCGCGCGACCTCGGATATGACGTGCTTGCCACCGGGCATAACCTCGATGATGAGGCAGCGGTTTTGTTTGGTAACACCCTGCACTGGTCAGCAGAGTATTTGCTCCGCCAGGGACCCGTCTTGCCTGAGTCTGACGGGCTGGCGCGCAAGGTTAAGCCGTTGTGTCGCTTTTAC
>Ga0194120_10011153_pt1 | contig 10878 bp, 4 predicted proteins | sample TA2MahCa65mmetaG_FD_148642 | JGI IMG/M metagenome (GOLD analysis project Ga0194120, IMG submission 148642) | Freshwater microbial communities from Lake Tanganyika, Tanzania - TA2015019 Mahale Deep Cast 65m | ecosystem: Environmental > Aquatic > Freshwater > Lake | place: Tanzania: Lake... | reverse complement strand
TGTGTGGCGCGCCGAGACGCCGACGCCGATGACGGTCGCGCAGCTTGCCGACATCCTGTCGCGCGATGCCGAGGCGGTCGAGATCGTGCGCCACCTGAGCGGGCAGGAGGGCGCCGACATGGCGGCTTACCTGGCCGAACTGGTGAAGGGCGAGCATGTGCCCTGCGCCGCGGGCGCGCGGTACACCGAGAGCGGTCTGCGCAAGCGCGCAAGCTGGGAGGCGACCTGGAACCTCCAGCGCAAGGAAGACGCGATCGACGCGCTGGCTGAGGCGGGCACGATCACGGCCGACGAGGCGAAGGCGCGCAAGAAGCGGGAGGTGGGCGAGATTCCCGTGCCACCGAAGTACGACAGCAAGGACTTTAGCACCGCCGCGTACTGGCAGGCGCGCGGCAAGCTCGACGTGCCGAAGGAGAGGTTCATCTCCTACCCGGGGGCAGATGGGTCCAAGGCCACGGACCTGATGCTCGGCTGGGCAGGATGGGACCACTACCAGCAAGCGCAGGCGCTCGCGTGGCTGATCGGCAAGCAGGTCGATGAGGGAGCGTCCGGCGACGCCCTAGCGCCACTGCTCCAGGGGCTTGCCGAGCTGCTGCCGTGGCTGTCCCAGTGGTTCGGCAACCATCCGGAGTTCGGAGACATCGGTGCCGTGTACCGCAATGCGTGGCAGGAGTATGTGCAACGCGCAGGGCTCTCCGTAGAGGCAGTGTCGGCTTGGGCGCTTCCCAAGGGTGGGCGGGGCGCCAAGGGCGCACGGAAACGCAAAATCAACGAAGATACGGTGGTGATCGAGGGCGGCACACCATGACATTGCTGAAGGACCTGATCAACATCCCGGTTGCCACCGGCGCCGAGGACTTCGTCGTCAAGCTGACGGATGCGCGTAACCGCGCAGCCGCAACGCTCGCTGACTATGTGCCCACCAAGACCGTCATCGCCCGACTGAACGATGCGCTCGGGCGGGTCGACGAGGCGCTGCGGCAGGGGAAGTCCCTCGCGACCTACCTGCACGGCTCCTTCGGCTCGGGCAAGAGCCACTTCATGGCGGTGCTGACGCTCCTTCTCGAGGGCGCCCCGGAGGCGGTGTCAAAGACATCGCTTGCGCCGGTGGTGGCACAGAACCAGTGGATCGGCAAGCGCAAGGTGCTTGTGCTCGGCTACCACATGCTTGGTGCCCGCTCGATCGAGGATCGCGTGCTGGGCGGCTACATGCAGCAGGTGCGTGCGAAGCACGCGAATGCGCCGACGGCTCCGGTGTACCAGTCGGGTGCGCTCTTCAGTTCCGCGAACGCCCTGAGGGCGCAGATTGGCGATGCTGCCTTCTTCGCCCAGCTAGGAGGAAGCTCTGACGACGGCTGGGGCGACCTCGGAGGCGCGTGGGATGCCGCGAGGTTTGACCGCGCTGTGGCAGCGGACGAGTCGGATCCGGAGAGGCTTTCGCTGATCTCGACGCTGCTCGACCGGGTCCCGATGTTCCGCCCGATGGCCGACGCATTCGCGCATCAGGGCAACCAGTACGTGCCGTTTGACGAGGGCCTGAAGCGCATCGCGGTCCACGCGAAGGACCTTGGCTACGAGGCGATCGTGCTGTGCCTCGACGAGCTCATCCTGTGGCTGGCCCAGCACGCGACGGAGCAGGAGTTCCTCAACCGCGAGATCGAGAAGCTCGTGCAGCTCGTGGAGGCGAATGCTGGCGACCGTGCGCTGCCTATGGTGTCCTTCGTCGCGCGGCAGCGTGACCTGAGCGAGCTGATCTCAACCACGCTGCCGAACTTCGCCGGCACGCAGATCTACGCGAAGCTGCAGCACCACGAGGCACGCTTCGGGTCCCCGATCGAGCTTTCCGACACCGACCTTCCGACCATCGCCGAGCAGAGGCTTCTGTTACCTAAGGACGAGTCGGCACGGGCGGCGATCGATTCCGCATTCACACGCGCGACTGCCATCAATGCCACGGCCCTGCAGACGCTCGGCTCGGAGGCATCGCAGCAGGACTTCCGCAAGGTCTACCCGTTCACGCCGGCAGTGGTCGACGTGCTTGTGGCGGCGTCAGGGCTGCTTCAGCGTGACCGTACCGCCCTAAAGGTCATGCGCGAGCTGCTGGTGGCGCATCGCGACACGCTCGAGCTCGAGTCGGTCATCCCGATGGGCGATCTCTTCGACCAGCTCGCCGTGGGGCAGCTGGCGATTGACGAGCTGTTCAAGGTGCGCTTCGGGCGCGCAAAGAGGCTCTGGCTCGAGCGGATTGCGCCTCTGCTTGAACGGAAGTACGGGGTCCATCCTGACGCTACGCGTGCTGGGGCTGCAGCGGGAGACCAGAAGGCCAAGATGTGCCTTGGCATCGGACGGATCGTGAAGACGCTTCTGCTGGCGAACGTCGTCGAGGCTCGCAAGGTGCTGGCAAACCTAGACATCAAGCGCGCGGTGCACCTGAACCACGGGTCCATTCGGGCACCGCTGCCCGGCGGTGAGGCGCAGCAGGCGCTTGCCGTGCTGCAGGAGATTGCGGCTGAGGTCCCTGAGGTCAAGATCACGGAGAGCGGTTCTGCCGGCAACCCGCACGTCGGGATCGTGCCCACCGAGCACGACATCACCTCGATCGTCACAGGCGCGTCGGAGTTCGAGTCGCAGGCCGCCAAGGTGCAGGCGCTGCGCCGGATGTTCTTTGCGGCGGTAGGGCTCGACGACGCATCGGCTGACGGGCTGTTCCGTCCAGTGCACGAGTGCAAGATGGACTGGCGGCGCACGCCAAGGACGTACACGCTGCTGTACGCCAACGTGAGCGCGCTCAGCAGCAGCGAGCTTGCAAACGACGACGAGTCCTGGAAGGTGATCGTCGACTATCCGCTGCCTGACGCCGCTCAGCAGGGCGCTGTCTCTGATCGGGATCGGCTCTCGGCGTTCCGCGCGGAGGGTCGCTCTGCACGCACAGTGGTCTGGACGCCGAGGACCTTCGGCGAGGCGCTGCAGCGGGACCTCGGGAAGCTGGTGCGTATCGACGCGCTGCTCAAGAGCGAGGACAACTTCGACCGGCACACCCGGAACGTCCCCGCTGCCGACCGGGAGAGCGTGCGCGGCCTGCTGCGCCAGCAGCGGTCGGCCTTGCAGTCGAGGCTCAGCGATGCGCTCAAGAGCGCATACGGACTGACCAACTGCATGGAGGGGGTGGTGGACGATGTCGGCGCCGACGAGTTCTTCCACTCGCTGGACTCGTCGTATGTGCCGCTGATGCCGGTGGCCGCATCTCTCGAAGATGCGATGAAGGCGCTTGTCGAGAAGGCGCTGGCGGCCCAGTACCCGGCGCATCCCGACTTCGGCACGGGAACCTGGTTTGGGCGTGCCGCGCTGACCAAGGTGCTGGAGTGCTGCCGCCGAGGCATCGGCGATCCGGCGCTGCGGGTAGAGCCGGATTCCAACGAGCGCAAGTACATGTGGGAGATCGCGCGGCCGCTTGGGATCGCGCGGATGACCGTGCAGGATGGTGCAGCGGTGCTCAGCACTGAGCTCTTCGACCAGCTCGAGCGTGCCCGCCTGCAGAAGCCTGATGGGGAGATCTCGGTCGCGGAGCTGAGGGAAGCGCTGGACGAGCCCCAGCGTCGGGGACTGGTCCGCGATATGGCGGATCTCGTGATACTCCTGTACGCCGACCGGGTGAAGCTGCGGATGGTGCGCTTCGGCGCCGCCATCAACGACTCCCAGATCGGCAAGCTGGACGATGACATCGTGCTCCGGCAGATGCCGCTGCCGTCCGAGGCCCAGTGGTCCGACGCGGTTCAAGTCATGAACTCGGTGTTCGGATGCGGGCTCAGCGCTGTGCTCACTGTCAACGCCTTCGGCCGATTCAACAACGAGGCGGAGCGCATGCGTGCTGAGCGGAGCGCGGGGATCCGGGAGCTCCGAGAGGCACTCCAGTCGCCAAATGTGTTGGCGCACTGCCCGGCTGACGCGTCGCGCCGGAAGACGGCGGACACCGCGCAGAAGCTGTTGGAGGCCTTGGCGCCTGGCGATGATGTGGCCCGGGTTGGGAAGATCGCAGGGTTCGCCGGCGAACGGCTTGCGGCTTTGGCGAAGTCGATCTCCGCAGCGTCGGATGTCGCATCTGCGTTGCGGTCGGCGCACTGGGCCAGCTTCCAGATGATCCAGGGTCTCACGGACGACCGTCATGATCGTGCCGCGCTGATCCTCAGCAAGGTGCGCAGCGTGCTGTCGGCAGACGAGGTCGATGCGGCGCTCAAGAGGGCACTTGACAGTGCGGTGGAACAGGCAAGTGCGCTCATGCTGGAGGCTTCCAAGCCGGTGATCCCGCCGCCGTTGCCGCCAAACACCTCCTCGTCGGCGGTCGGTACGGGCACGGTGCCTCAGGTCACGCCGGCGAAGGGCGTGCGCAAGGGCTCGCTCACCGAGGCGAAGGCAGACGCCACGCGGGCGAGCGTCAAGGAACTTCTTGACGTGCTCACGCAGAAGCCCACGGCGAAGGTGAACCTCTCATGGGAGATCGTCGAGGAATGACCGTGTCGGCGGTGGCATCCTGCTCACGCGCTCATGAGGCCAAGTCATGGTGCTGACGTCGCGCACAGTGGAGGCGCTTGTCACGGCCTTGCGCCGGAAGGACAAGGCAGCGACCGTCTTTGCGATCGAGTCGAAGGTTCCGTGGGGCGGGCGCCCGGAGATTGACGTTGACGGTCGCAGGACTCAAGTTCGGGAAGCCCGCTCGCCTCTTCGGCTACGCGAGGTTCTTCATGAGGCTCGCGGCAACGATGACCTGGTCATACTGACCGACCTCGACTCGAGGGCCTTCGGCCGGGAGAATCTCGCGAAGGTTGCGTTACGCCGAATCGAGCCGGTGCAGCCCTGGCCAGTCGTGCGATTGCTGTTTGGGGTGGCATCGGTGGATCCAAGGTTGGTTCGGCACGCATGGATGGCGGAGCGGCTTCTTAGCGCTCAGCAATCGGACAGGGTGATTCCGGGCGGCACGCTCGACTTGGAGACTGCGTGGGGGATCGTGCTTGCCAGTTTCGGACTTCGCTCGGCACGCCCTAGCGACGAGGAGTTTCTGGAGGCTGCAGCCACCCCGGCGTTCGCACTGAGCTACAAGGGGCTTCCTCCTGAGGGGCGCGAGGAACTCAAGTGCGTCATCCAGGACTCGCTGGACCGGCTAGGTACGACGATCCTCTCTGTCGTCGAGCGAGGACTTGGAGATCAAGTGCTGGCAGCCGGACTCGTGGCGCAGTGCCTGTTCGAGGTCCACGACTCCTACGCCCTCCCGGTGCGTGGTGCGTTTGCCGAGCGATTTGGTGTCCGGGGCATCGACGGTGTTGTGGCATCAAGGTGGGCAAGTGCGGTCCGCAAGGTGATCTCGCGGGCTGACTCGGCTGCCATGGCATCGCGCGTCCGGGCGCAGGCCGATGCGATTCTCGTGGACGACCTCGACGGCGAGGCCGTTGCTCACGCGAGCGCTGACCTGCCGACCGGGCTTGCACAGCGGGTTCGTGCGGTGGCGGAATGTGTGGAGCGTGCGCTCTCCAGGGCGCCGGACGAGCACGATCTTGCGGAGCTCCGGGGTGCGGTCGAGCGTGTTCAGCAGCATGTGATGGGTGCCGCCCACGGTGATGGCGATCGCGCTTCGATGGCTGCACGGCTGGTGCGCTGGCTCTCCCAGCAGCACTCGGTGCCGGCAGGGCTCGAGCAGGCTGTGCGTACGTACGCCGACGACGGCTGCTGGGTCGACCGTGCCCGGATCGCCGTGCGTGACGGCGAGTCGGTGCCGGAGGTTCGGCGCGCATTCCAGTCGCTTGCTGCGCGCGTTGCCCAGGAGCGCTCGAAGCTCAATGACAGCGTCGCGCCAGCGGCCATCGCGGCTGCGCTGCCGCAGGGCAACCTCATCGGAGTCGAACACGTCCTTGAGAGGGTGGTCGCGCCGCTTGCGAAAGAGAGGCCCGTCGCGCTGATCGTGATGGACGGGATGAGCCACGCGGTCGCGATTGACCTGGTGCACGCAATTGAGGAGGTCGCATGGGTTCGCCATCGCCCGAGCGGCTCCTCGCTGCAGATGGTCCTGAGCACTGTGCCGAGCGTGACCGAGTATGCACGGACCAGCCTTCTCTGCGGCCGTCTCCGCGAGGGATCGCAGGTGGATGAGCGGGAGGGGTTCGCTTCGTTTCTGAAGGCAAACGCGATTCGCAGCCCACGTGGTCAGGCGGTGTTCCACAAGGCGATGCTCGATGCGGGCTCGAACGAGTTGGAGCAGGCGATCGCGTCCGACGCCAAGGTCGTCGCGTGTGTGGTGAACGCGATAGACGCGCAGCTCAGCGGCAGCGACCAGCTTCGCGCCCAGTGGAACCTTCGCACCATCCCGGTACTCGGCCGTCTCGTGCGGGCGTGCGAGCTCGCGGGTCGAGCCATCGTCCTTGTCAGCGACCATGGTCATCTTGTTGACGAGGCAACCGAGCAGTTGCCGGCGGTGAGTGTCGGGACGCTGATGCCTGCTGCGCGCTGGCGCGGTGCTGATGGCCTGCTTCGGCCTGGCGAGCTCGATGCGCGTGGCCCTCGGGTTCTCGCGCCTGGCGGATCGTGCGTGGTAGCTGCTGATGAGCGGGTGCGTTACGGAGTCCCACGCGCCGGTTACCACGGTGGCGTGACGGTCCAGGAGCTTGCCTGTCCGTTGCACGTACTCATCCACATGAGCGACGATGCGAACCTTGCGGGATGGATCCCTCTGGAGGCGAGGAAGCCAGGCTGGTGGGAGGCGGAGTCTGCTGCCACCGCAGCTGCTCGCAAGCCTGCTGTCGCGCCGCGATCGCGAACAAGGCAAGCGCCCGAAAGCGCTGATGATGGCGGTCTGTTCCCTCGGCGAGAAGGCGACTGGATCGGTCGGCTGTTCGACAGCGAGACGTACCGTGATCAGCGCACCATCGCCGGCAGGGCGTCGTTGCCTGACGATATTGCCCGGCGGATACTCAACGTGTTCATCGAGCAGGGAGTGTCGGGTAGCGGCGTCATTAAGATGACGGAACAGGCTCTGGCAGCGAGGCTCGAGCTCGGAGTGGCCGACACCCGCAAGCGCGTGACGCTTCTGCGGAACCTGCTCAATGTGGACGGGTACGACGTCCTCGGGCAGCCAGACCGTGACTCGCTCGCGCTGGACGTCGAGTTGCTGAAGTCCCAGTTCGCCATCGGTGGAGGTCGATGATGGTTGTGAGCCCAAAGCGCCGTGAGGACATCATCGATGCGCTCCGGCGCGGGACAGTCCCGCAGCAGGGTCTCGATGTGCTCGCAGTTGGCCTCGATCGCTTCGAGGGCTTCTTCGCTGAGGAGTTCGCGAAGCTCAAGCAGGGGGGCGCTGGCTTCAAGGCTCTTCAGGGGGAGTACGGCAGCGGGAAGACGTTCGCGTCGCGCTGGCTGTGCGAGCGGGCAAAGCGCTCCGGCTTCGTGACCGCGGAGGTGCAGATCTCCGAGACGGAGACGCCACTGCATCGGCACGAGACCGTGTATCGCCGCATCATGGAGCGGCTCTCGACCTCGGCCCAGCAGTTCGGCGCGTTTCAGGCGGTGCTTGACCAGTGGTTCTTCACGCTGGAGCAGGATGTCGAGAAGGAGGGGCTTGTCGCAGGCACCGATGCCTTCGAGGCTCGGGTGAGGGCACTGCTCGACCAGCGGCTCACCGACGCCACCCGCGTATCGCCGATCTTTGCTCAGGTCGTGCGCGCGATCCGGATCGCCTCTGCAGGCGGCGATGACGAGACTGCGCGGGGACTCGTTGCCTGGCTCTCGGGCCAGCCGAATGTGGCCGCCTCCATCAAGCGGCGCGCGGACATCAAGGGTGACATTGACCATGACGGCGCACTGCAGATGCTTGCTGGCCTGCTGACAGTGATCCGGGACTGCGGGTTCGGTGGTCTCGTGGTGGTGCTTGATGAGGTCGAGACGCTCCAGCGTGTCCGGTCGGACGTGCGGGAGAAGGGGCTCAACGCGCTTCGCGGCCTGCTCGACGAGCTCGCTGGAGGTCGGTTTCCCGGCCTCTTCATGGTGATCACTGGGACGCCGGCGTTCTTCACCGGGACGGAAGGTGTGCAGCGCCTTGCGCCGCTGGCGCAGCGGCTCCACACCGACTTCCGGGATGACCCGAAGTTCGACAATCCGCGCGCGCCGCGAATCAGGCTACGCGCGTTCGACTTCGAGACGCTTCTTGTGCTCGGCTCACGCGTTCGGGACATCTATGCCAGCGGTGCGGCGGCGGGAGATCGGCTTCGCGCCCGGTGCGATGATGCGTTCATCGAGGACTTGTCGCGGGGCATCTCCATGCAGTTCGTGGGTAAGGCTGCGATTGCGCCGCGGATCTTCCTCAAGAAGCTGATCGACATCCTTGACGGCGTGAGCGACCACCCGGACTTCGATCCGCGGCGGGATGGTTCGCTGAAGATCGTGAACTCCGAGCTCACTGAGCAGGAGCGGGCTGCGATCGGCAGGAATGATGTGGACGACATCGAGATCAGCCTGCCATGACGGCTGAGGGGTTTGAGCGGCTTCACGAGTCCGTGCAGTATCACATCGTGAACTCGCTTGGCTGGCCCGGGTTGCGCCCGCTGCAACGCGATTCGGTCCTTCCCGTGCACGAAGCGCGGGATTGCGTCCTCCTTGCGCCAACGGCCGGCGGCAAGACCGAGGCGGCGGTGTTCCCCGCGCTCTCGCGAATGCTGCAGGAGGACTGGGGCGGCCTATCGGTCCTGTATCTGTGTCCGCTCCGAGCCCTTGCGAACAACCTTGGACCGCGCATCTCCCGATACGCCGGCTACGTCGGACGGCGGGCCGAGGTATGGCATGGCGACACCTCGCAGGGCGACCGCAAGCGCATCCGGAAGGACCCGCCGGACATACTGATCACGACTCCGGAATCCGTCGAGGCCCAGCTCGTGTCCGCCTACACGAACGAGGAGCTGTTCTTCGGCGGCGTGCGAACCGTCATCGTCGACGAGGTTCATGCGTTTGCGGCAGCTGATCGGGGATGGCACCTCCTGGCTGTGCTCTCGCGGCTCGAGGGGCTCACCGGTCGGCCAATCCAGCGGATCGGGCTCTCCGCAACCATCGGTAACCCCGACCAGATCCTCAAGTGGCTTTCACCACAGCGAGCCGAGGGACTCGCGCCGATTGTCGTCAACCCCAAGGCCGCGGGTCCTGCCGCAGCGGAGCTCAAGCTTGACTACGTCGGCAGCCTGCTGAACGCCGCACGGGTCATTTCGCAGCTGCATCGAGGCGAGAAGCGGCTCGTGTTCGTCGACAGTCGGCAGCGCGCCGAGGAGATGGGTAATGAGCTGAAGCGCCTCGGCGTGGACACCTTCGTCTCACACAGCGCGCTCGGCTATGAGGAACGGCGGCAAGCGGAGAGAGCGTTCTCCGATGCGGAGAACTGCGTGATTGTCGCCACCAGCACGCTCGAGCTAGGCATAGACGTGGGGGATCTTGATCGGGTCATCCAGCTAGACGCCCCTTCATCCGTGGCCTCGTTCCTTCAGAGGCTTGGACGAACTGGTCGCCGCGAGGGAACAACACGAAACTGCACTTTCCTGGCATGCGATCACTCAGCGCTCCTGCGTGCAGCTGCGGTACTCGAGCTGCATGGGCGCGGGTTCGTCGAGCCGGTGATCCCGCCAGGCAAGCCTTATCACCTTCTGGCGCAGCAGATCCTCGCGCAGATCCTGCAGCACAAGGGCGTGTCCAAGGCATCTTGGATGGCGGGGCTCGAGACGTTTATAGCCCAGGCCGCGCTGGACGCGGCAGCGGGTTCAGAAGTTCTTGACCTGCTCGAGTCGCGAGTTCAGCTGGCGCAGGACAGTGGCATCTACTGGTTCACGGAGGAGGGCGAGCGGCAGTTGGGTGGCCTCAACTTCCTCGACCTCATGTCGATCTTCACGAGCGAAAGCCTGTTCGAGGTGCGATACGGCAACCGCGAGGTGGGTAAGGTCGATCGAGTGACATTCGCGATGAAGGGCCAGTCACGCGCTCTCCTTCTTGGAGGGCGATCGTGGCGCTTGCTTGACATCGATTGGAACCGTGGGATCGTGCAGGTGGAGCCAACGACCGACCCGGGCCGCTCCCGGTGGCTCGGTGACGGGCCCGAGATGTCCTTCGAGATGGCGCAGGCCGTACGCAGGATCGTGTGCGGGCAGAACGATGCGGCGTACCTGTCGAGGCGAGCCGCCGACGCGCTCACTGATGCGCGCCGTGACTTCTGGTGGCTGCAGATAGGCAAGACAGTCATCCGCGACGCCCCGAACGGCCATATGCAGTGGTGGACCTGTGGTGGGACGATCGCGAATCTCCGGTTGGCGTGGAGCGTTGGGCAGCTGCTCGATGGAGTTGCTGCCAGCGATGACATGTCGGTGACGTTCCCTGAAGGAGTGACGCGTGAGGATGCGATGAAGGCGATCTCCTCTCTGCGAGATTCTCCGGTGGCGTTCTCGTCGTCGGCGTTCAGGGCGCTCGCCGAGAAACTGAAGTTCTATGACACGCTGCCTGAAGCTCGCGTGGATGAGTTGTGCCAGGCGCGCTTCGAGAGGTTGGAGGCGGTCAGCCACGTTCTGCGTGAGCCGGTGTCCGGCGTGACTGATGCTTCGGGTCCCGCCTGAGTGATCGGGGAGCCTGGCGGGGGATCTGGCGGCTCTGCGTGGCTCGCTATACAGAGGTGCCAATACTGTGCAACCATGACGAACTCCGGGCTTGGACGGCTTGAGCGCGTGGATTTGCGAACCATATGGCGTCGCGAGGCGCAGGACTTGACCCCATGGCTTGCCGTCCCGGAGAACATCGCCCTACTTGCGAGTGAGCGACAGCAGCGCGCGTCGCGACCACGATCGCGCTGAATGACGACATCGGGCGCGTGAA
>Ga0194120_10011152_pt1 | contig 10878 bp, 5 predicted proteins | sample TA2MahCa65mmetaG_FD_148642 | JGI IMG/M metagenome (GOLD analysis project Ga0194120, IMG submission 148642) | Freshwater microbial communities from Lake Tanganyika, Tanzania - TA2015019 Mahale Deep Cast 65m | ecosystem: Environmental > Aquatic > Freshwater > Lake | place: Tanzania: Lake... | reverse complement strand
TAGATGTAATCTCAACCGACGTGCAGCTTTCCACTCAAGAGTTGGATTTTCTTGGCAGGGAGGTTTTTGTAGACCCCATAGTCCAGGCTTACTGTGCATTTCCAGGCGACTTGCCATTGCCGGTTGCCCTAACAAGTGCTTTTGGCGCATCGGATTTTTCAGTTGCAATAGAAGTTGGATTTCTCCCGGGGGTTACGGACAATGTAGGCAGGACTGCCTGCGAGGCCATGGAAGATGCGCTCAAGCGGCCCCTTGGCGGCCAGGCATATTCGTGCATCCAGTACCTTGTCTGGGGGCCAATAAGCATCCAGCAGGCCAGGAAAATCGGGGAAAAGCTTCTGGCAAACACCCTTATTGAGCGCGTGTCCGTCCTTTCTCACGAAGAGTTTGTGGCAAAAAAAGGCTTTGCCCCGCACATTCCAAAAGTGGTTCTAAAGCACACTCCCCAAGTGCGCGAAATACCGTTTGACAGGCCAATGGGGGAACTTCTTAAGATGTCTGATGAAATGTGCCTGTCCTTGTCGCAGCAGGAACTTGTTGAAATAAAAAAATATTATGCTTCTGAAAAAGTGCTCAAGGAAAGGATAGAATCAGGGCTTCCAGCATGGCCAACTGACGCGGAGCTTGAGTGCATTGCGCAGACATGGTCAGAGCACTGCAAGCACAAGATATTCAATGCAAAAATAAGATACGAGCAGCCGGATGGCAGTGTAAAAAACATCAACTCCCTTTTCAAGACCTATGTGAAAAGGGCGACAGAAAAGTTGATGGGAAAAAGAAAAGACCTAGTCTCGGTTTTCACCGACAATGCGGGCATTGTCAGGTTTGACCAGAACAACAACGTTGCAGTGAAGGTCGAAACGCACAACTCGCCTTCCGCACTTGACCCCTACGGCGGGGCGCTGACTGGGATTGTCGGCGTCAACCGCGACGTGCTTGGGGCTGGCATGGGAGCGCAGTTCATCTTCAACACAAATGTCTTTTGCTTTGCCTCGCCGTTTTATTCCGGGGAAATCCCCTCGCGGCTCATGCACCCAAAGCGCATTTTCGAGGGCGTGAGAAAAGGCGTGGAGCATGGTGGCAACACCACCGGCATCCCAACAGTTAACGGCTGCCTTGTGTTTGACAACCGATATCTTGGCAAGCCACTTGTCTACTGCGGCACGGGGGGCATAATGCCATCGCAAATCAATGGCAGCCCATCGCACCTCAAGTGCTGCAGCCCTGGCGATGCGGCCATAATGGTGGGCGGAAGGGTCGGCAAGGACGGCATCCACGGCGCCACATTTTCTTCCGTGGAGCTAAACGAAAGCTCGCCTGCGACGGCAGTCCAAATAGGCGACCCAATAACACAGCGAAAAATGTACGACATGCTTCTAGTTGCAAGAGACAAAGGCTTATACGGCGCAATTACTGACAATGGCGCAGGTGGCCTGTCCTCGTCAATTGGGGAAATGTGCCAGCTTAGCGGCGGGGCTGAAATTTATCTTGACAAGGTGCCCCTCAAATATCCGGGGCTTGACCCCTGGGAAATCCTGATTTCAGAGTCGCAGGAGCGCATGACTGTAAGTGTTGCACGGGAAAAAGCCCCCCAATTCCTGGCCCTTGCAAAGGAAATGAGAGTCGAGGCAACAATTGTGGGCACCTTCACCTCATCCGGCAAGTTCATCGCAAAATACGGCGACAAGGTGGCTTGCTGCCTTGAGATGGCATTTTTGCACGAAGGCGTGCCGCAGATGAAGCTGCATGCAAAACTCGACACAACAAAATCGCAAGCAAACAATCAGACTAGCCAGGCCAGCCAAACGGCGCCTATTCAACCTTCGCAGCACGCAGGCCACATTTCAATCACGCAAGACATTCCAATTCCGCAAGACATTTCAGGCGTGTTAAAGTCCGTTCTTGGCAGGCTCAATGTCTGCTCAAAGGAATATGTTGTGCGCCAGTATGACCACGAGGTCCAGGGCACATCCATAATAAAGCCGCTTGCGGGGGCTGATAACGACGGCCCTTCAGACGCCTCGGCAATCACCCCAGTGCTTGGTTCGCAAAAGGGGCTTGTAGTCTCAAATGGCATCTGCCCGCGCTATTCAGACCTGGATGCCTATTCCATGTCAGCCTGCGCGTTTGATGAGGCAGTGAGAAATGCGGTTGCAACCGGTGCTGACCCAAAAACCATCTGCGCTCTTGACAACTTTTGCTGGCCAGACCCTGTCAAGTCAGCCAAGACCCCTGACGGTGCGCACAAGCTTGCGCAGCTTGTCGAGGCAAACAGGGCGCTTTATGATTACTCCATTGCCCTAAAAATCCCGCTTATCTCTGGCAAGGATTCAATGAAAAACGACTACAAGATGGGCGATGTGAAAATTTCCGTGCCGCCCACCATACTCTACAGCGCAGTTGGCACAATGGAGGATGCCGCAAAGGCGGTGACAATTGACGCAAAAAACCCAGGCGACTTTATCTACATAATTGGCATGACCAAAGAGGAGCTTGGCGCAAGCGAGTACTTTGCACAGCTTTCGGAGGCTGCCAATGACCAAAACATTGCCTTGCGCGGCATTGCGCCAAGGCCCGACCTGTCGCTTGCGCCTGCAATTTACAAAAAGCTGCATCGGGCAATGAGTTCAAGGCTTGTGGCATCCTGCCATGACTGCTCTGATGGCGGGCTTGCGGTTGCACTTTCCGAGACGCTTTTTGCAGGCGGATTTGGTGGAACAATAGACTTGCGGCAAGTGCCATCCCAGGGAAGGCAACAAGGCTCCAAAATCACCCGCGATGACTTTGTCCTGTTTTCTGAGTCGGCATCGCGCTTTGTTGCGACTGTCAAGCCAAAGCACGCCGCAAGGTTCGAGAAAAAACTTGCAGGCGTGCCATTTGCAAAAATAGGCGAGGTGACTGCGCAGCCGATGCTTGAAGTCACGGGCCTTGCGGGGCAGCAAGCCATTAACGAGCACATTGGCAGCCTCAAGGCTGCATGGAAAAAAACGCTTGACTGGTAAATAGGAACTGGAATTATTGTTATGGTGAAATTCCAAATGGCAGATTTCATTAATGGAAAGCCGCGCGCGTGCGTAATTGGCGGGTTTGGCATAAACTGCGAGAACGAGACAGCCTACGCGCTGGAGCTTTCCGGGGCGGCCTCAGAAAAGGTGAATCTTGTCGACCTTTTATCTGGCAAAAAATCATTTTCCGACTATCATCTCATTGCAGTGCCGGGCGGCTTCTCTTTTGGCGACGACCTGGGCAGCGGCAAGGTGATTGCAAACAAGCTCAAGTTTGGCCTGCGCTCGCAGCTTTCGGATTTCATCTCATCAGGCGGCCTTGTGATTGGCATCTGCAACGGCTTCCAGGCGATAATAAAGCTTGGCCTGCTGCCGGCATTTGATGGAAAATATTTTGAGCAGGCAGCCACTCTTACGTTCAATGACTCCGGCAGGTTTGAGGACAGGTGGGTGTACATGAAGGCAAACGCCCACTCGCAGTGCGTTTTCACAAAAGGCATAAAAAAACTCTATTTGCCTGTGCGCCACGGCGAGGGGAAGTTTGTGCCAAAGGATGAAGGCACACTTGAGCGACTGGTTAAAGGCGGCCACATTGCACTTCAATACACGGACAAGGACGGGAGCTTTTCAGGCTACCCGGACAATCCAAACGGCTCTGTGCACAACATTGCAGGCATCTGCGATGAAACAGGGCGGGTCTTTGGCCTCATGCCCCACCCAGAAGCATATTTGCACAAGGCCAATCACCCCCGCTTTACAAGAAACGAGGCAAAGGAAACCCTAGGCTTGCAAATCTACAAAAACGGGATAGATTACATAAATGCTAATGCAAAAAAATAGCTGCGGCAAAAGGCGAATAATTGCAGTTTGGTGCTCAACAATGGAAAAAATAAGCGAATCGTGCGGTCTTTTCGCAATACGCTCCCTTGATGGCAAGGATGTTTCATTCAGCATCTTCTCAGGCCTTATGGCCCTGCAGCACCGCGGCCAGGATGCTGCAGGCATATGCACATTTGACGGCAAAAGATTTTGCCTGAAAAAGGAGCTTGGCCTTGTAAGCGAGGTCTTCCCCGGGGACGAGTGCCTCAAGCTCAAGGGTGCGGCCGGCATAGGGCATGTCCGCTACCCTACAATTGGCGTCAAGGTCGTCAAGGAGGAGGCGCACCCGATAATCTGGCGCGAAAAAGGAATTTCTGTAGCTCTTGCCCAAAACGGCAACATTGCAAACTACGGGGCCTTGAGGAAAAAGGCCGAAAAGGAGGAGAACATAAGGCTCAAGACAAATTCTGACACCGAGCTTATGGCTGCCATTTTTTGCAGGCGCCTTGCGCAGACTGGCGACTTGTTTGAGGCCGCTGAAAAGTGCATGGAGGTGCTTGACGGTTCCTATGCAACCGTGGTGCTTACGAGCTTTGGGGACCTTGTGGTCTTTCGCGACAGGCACGCAATCAAGCCACTTGTGTTCGGGCAGGACGGGAAAAGCATTGCATTTGCATCCGAGTCCGTGGCACTTGACATAAACTCAATAAAAACAAATGGCGACTTGAAGCCAGGCGAAATATTCGTGTCAAGGCACAACGGCTCAACTGAAAGGCGAATCTCAAGGTTTGCTGCAGCCCAAAGCGCACACTGCATGTTTGAGTACGTTTATTTTGCCCGCCCTGACTCAACAATTGACGGCAGGCTTGTCTATGATGTCAGGATGCAGCTTGGGAAAAATCTTGCGCTTCAGAAGCAGACAAAGGCGGACATCATTGTGCCTGTGCCAGACACAGCCAGAGCCGCAGCAGAGGGCTATTCAGCCCAATCAGGCATCCCTGTCGTGGAAGGCCTAATAAAAAACAGGTATATAGGAAGGACATTCATCATGCCCTCACAGGCAAAAAGGCAGGCATCGGTGCGCCTAAAGCTAAATGCCGTGTCAGGGCTTGTCAAAGGCAAGTCTGTCATACTGATTGATGACAGCATCGTCAGGGGAACTACAATGGGGCCTATTGTGCGGCTGCTGCGGGAGGCTGGCGCAAGCCAAGTTCATGTAAGAATTACTTGCCCCCCCATAATCTCACCCTGCTTCTATGGGATTGACATACCAACATACAAGGAGCTTGCGGCGCACAGGCTTCCTGTTGAAGAAATATGCAAGCAAATGGGGGCAGACACGCTTGAATACCTGAGCATTGAAAACCTTGTCAAGTCAATCGGCCTTGGGAACAATGCTCTTTGCCTTGGCTGCATCACAAACAACTATATAACCGAAGCCGGCAAAAGACTTTCAATAAAGCTCCAAAGTGATGAATCCTCGGATGTAGCAAGCAGGATTTGGGAGCAGGAAGCGCAATAGGCGAATGGGCGCGCAGGCAATTGGGAAAAGAAAGCACAACAGGCTTGCCTTGTAAGGGTCTTGATTTCATGGAAAATTTCCTTCTTGTCGGAAGCGGAGGTCGCGAGCACGCCATAGCAGATGCTGTGTGCAAGCCAGGCACTGTCCGCCTCTTTGTTGCGGCAAGCTCCAACAATCCCGGTATCCTAAACCTGTGCAAGAACACGGGTGGGGAGCTTGCAGTGCTTGACATACACAATCCAAAAGCGGTTTTGAAATTTGCCAAAGGCAAGCACATTGGCTTGGCTTTTTCATCCCCAGATGCCACGCTTGCGGCAGGGGTTTCTGACGAGCTGATCAAGGCGGGCATAAAATGTGCAAGCCCGACGAGGGCTGCAAGCAGGCTCGAGTGGGACAAGGCATATGCAAGAAGACTGATGAAAAAATACAGGATTGCAGGCTGTCCTGAGTTTGGAATTTTTTCCTCGCCTGAAAAAGCCTACAACTTCATTGATTCGCTTGAAGGCAGGGTTGCAATAAAGCCTGTCGGCCTGACTGGTGGCAAGGGCGTAAAGGTTGCTGGCCTGCAGCTTCACAGCATTGATGATGCAAAAAATTATGTAAAGGAAATACTGTCGGACGGCATTGGCAAGGTCGGCAGGGGGGCAAGCGTGGTCATTGAGGAAAAACTCGAGGGTGAGGAGTTCACACTCCAGGCATTTTGCGATGGCACAAAGCTTGCAGGCATGCCCCTAGTGCAGGATCACAAGCTTGCATATTCTGGCGATCATGGGCCAAACTGTTATTCTTCAGACACAGAAATACTGACTGAAGATGGCTGGAAAACTTTCGACAAGCTCGACAAAAACAAAAAAGTCGCCATATTTCAGCCGCGATTTAGGCGCATTAGGTTCGAAAAACCAACGTCAATCTACTGGAGAAAATACACTGGAAAGATGATGCGGTTTTCCCATCGGGAGATAGACCTTCTTGTCACTCCTAATCACAGAATGCTAGTTCAGTCGAGAAAAGGTGGAAAGTTCAGGGTAATTGAGGCAAAGGACTGGCAAGGTGAAAATCTGCTTCCCCAGACCGGAATTTGGATTGGCACCCAACCTCGCTTTTTTAGGATTCCTGCATCAACAAACAGGTTTGGCCCCAAGTTCAAGGGCATTAAAATAAACTTCGGCATATGGGCAGCTTTTATTGGTCTTTTCCTCTCAGAAGGTTTTGTCTCAACTCAAAAGAGGGGCGGTGCTCGTGTAACTATTGCTCAATCCAGAACCTCCAAATATTACTCGGTCATGCATTCAATACTAAAAAAATTGCCTTTTCACGTCATGATAGACAAAAAAGGCTTCAGAATAAACTCCATTCAATTGGCTGATGTGCTAAAAAAATATGGTCACGCGCATGAAAAATTTGTACCCAGTTATATTAAGGGCGCAAAACCAGCTGCAATATCTTTATTTCTGGAATCATATCTTATGGGCGATGGGGATGTCCATAGGGGACAGATGCGCATTTGCACTTCCTCCAAGCGCATGGTCGATGACATCCAGGAGCTGTTCATGAAAACTGGAAAGATAGGTATAATCACAGTTGACAAAAGGACACAGATGCTCAATCCGCTAAACAAGAAAATATACAAAGCTAGGCCTATCTACTCAATAGAGGCCAAGAAGCGCAGGGCTGTCGGAATAAGGAAAAAGAATATTTCATCGGTTGACTATTCTGGTAATATAGGCTGTGTAACCGTTTCAACCGGTTTTGTAGTTGTAAGGAGAAATGGGCGCGTTGCAATATGCGGCAACACAGGCGGCATGGGCTCTTACTCCTGCGATAACCACTTACTCCCTTTCGTTGCAGCTTCAGATTATTTTGAGGCTTTGAGGATAATGACCCAGACGGTCAACGCCCTCAAGAAAGATTCAGGAAAGGAATTTGTCGGAGTGCTTTACGGGCAGTTTATGAAAACCGCCAAAGGCCTTAAAATCATTGAATTCAATGCGCGCTTTGGCGACCCGGAAGCAATGAACGTGCTCACCATTTTCCAAGGAGATCTATACTCCACGTTTTTGTCGATGGCAAACAGAAGCCTTGAAGTGGGGGGCAAGTTCGCAAAACTATCGACAGTGTGCAAGTACCTTGTCCCAAACGGCTATCCAGAAAAATCGGTTGAAAGCTCGCCGCTGCGCCTAGATGTTGAAAAGATTCTTGCAGAAAACGCCAAATATTATTTTGCCTCGGTCGACTTGAGAAACGGCATTATATATACGCTAAAGTCGCGCACTGTTGGCATAATCGGCTTTGCCCATACGCTGCCAGAGGCTCAAGTGCACGCTGAAAACGCCTGCAGGCATGTCAGCGGGCCAGTCTGGCACAGGGAAGACATTGGGACCCAGGCACTAATACAAAAACGCATTGACCATGTGCGCAATTTGATTTCAAGCAGGAGCCACCAGGCGCATCAATAGTCAGCAAGCACACCAAGAACAGCAAGCACGCCCAGAACCACAGGCTTTCGCTCCTTCTCGTCTTACTAACCTGCACTGGCAAGCCAAACAGATATGATTAAATACTAAATTTGTTATAAAAGTAGGGTATTTGTGCTATTATAAGATTCAAGCGCCAAGAAACCGGCAGCCAAAACGTGTTTACATGCTTATTCCAAATTCAGACAGCAAAGTTATCCAGAAACCAGTACCAGAGCCACTGCCAACGTCAGCTGCAAAAAAGACAGGCAAGCTGAAACAATTTCTCCATTTGCTTTTTGAAGCAATTGCAGGCGGCCACGGATACAATACACATGAAAGGTACGAGAAAATCACAGACAAGCTGCGCACAAACAGGTACAGGGACTTGCTTGAAAGAAATCACGACGTTGAATCTCTAAAAAAGAGCATTGCCCTGCGGCTTGATTTGAATGGCGCCCAGTACGATTCTAAGGTTCTTGCACGCTCATTTGACTATATTGCCAAATTTTATTCCGACAAGGACGGGGCGCCAAGGCTAAGAAAAGACGGCTTGAGCCCCAGGGCTTCGCATCCGCTTTCAGTTGCCCTTGGAGCGGCAATGCTTGGGTGTGATTTTGAAACCGTGCTGACTGCCCTGTTCCATGACATTTATGAGGATGCCATCAAGCCCTGGGGGGGCGGCATTGTAAGGGCTGAGCATCAAATCCGGCAAATCGCAGGGGAAAAAATCTGGAACAATGTGACTGTTCTTTCGCACAACGAGGAAAAGGAAAGCCACGAGGAATACCTGCGCAGGGTTTACAACTCAAGGCACGTCGGGGTGATGGTTGTTAAGGCCCTTGACATGCTTGAAAACCTCAAGACGCTTTATTTTGAGCCAAAAAAAGACCCTCTTTCGATTGCAGCGTATGAGAATCTTGCTGCAAACACAATTGAGAAAGCCCTAAACCACCTTGGCATCTGGAAAAAGCTTAACAGGGAATTTTTTGAACTGATGCATTCCTTTGTGGACGACCACAGCCACATAATCGAAAAAATGCGACTCAAGCTCTCTGACCGGTGCAGTGCGCTGAACCAGCAAATAATAGATATGAATACACGGCTTGGCTCTCTTGACAAGGTGCACTCCGAAGCAATAGAAAGGCTTAAGCGTGAAATAAGCGAGAAGATGGCCGAATACTCAGATACTGCAAGCGAGGCAAAACGGCTCAGATACGCCCATTTGGCAATTGGCAAGCTGAAAATCAAGTCGCTTGGGCAGGAAAACCTTGAAATGGATGGCTTTGCAATTGTGACTTCAAGGGGGGAGGCAGACTTGCATCTATTCAGAAGCCTTCCGGACTCGGCAAGCCCGGTGCTCACATTGTTCAGGCCGGAAACCCTGCAACCCTCCAACTACCTTGAAATAGAATTTCCCTCCTTTTCAGGCACAAATGCAAGCTATCTTCTCAAAAGGCTCAATAAGCATTTTCCGGAAATGGACTTTCAACCCTCCATTAGCATCCTGCCGCCGCTTTTGCGGTGCACTGCCATATTCAGGGCAAGAATGCCGGAGCCTGAGCAATATCGCGGCTTTCTTGAGGAATTCAGGAAGCTTGCAACAGAAATAAGAACATACTATAAAGCCACAAGCAGTTTTTTTAATGAGCACGCCCAATAATCCAGAATATGCGCGACAGTCAAAACCGCCCCAATCAGACAAGCCTTATTTTAGCTCTGGCACTTTGCCTCCTTCTTATTCTGCTGCAAGGCTGCACTGTTGACTTTTCAGACAAGTCAATGAATTCATTATTCGGGCAGAAACTCAATGCAACAAATAACACTTCGGCTTACTTGGGCGGCGGCAATCAAGCTCCGGCCGCAATGCTTGGCGCAAACTCCTCAAACAACACCACGCGCCAGGCGCAAAAAAACGTTTGCACAACAAAGCCTCTTCGCCAATGCCCTGACGGCTCGCCTTCTTATAAAATCGAGTGCACAAGTGGTTATGTGCGTGAATTCATCTGCCCGACAAATCCTTACAATAAGGACCTGAAGGGGGTTCCAGGAAACCTGCTCTACCTTGCCAAATTCAAGTGCTACTGGGAGCAGAGGGAAACTTCCGGATACGGAAAACTATACGACCCGTTTGTCGTGTGCAGGGGGCAGATGGCAGGCTGGGACAAAGCATGCGAGTGCGCAGAAACAATTGAGACGTACGTGCGCAAATGGGGAATGCCCACCTAGCGGTAATTCCACTCCACTTCAAGTTTTTACGCCGCAACAATTCCTTCTTTTGCCCTGGTTTGGCTGCAGCCGAACAATATAATCAGCCTTTTAAAGCCAAACTCCGCAACTTTTCCATGGGCCTTGGGAGTTTAGATTTTAAGCCAGTGCCAGCCGTGTTTGCTGTTTTCTTGCTGCTTTGCAGCCTTGGCTTTAGCCAGAACACTCCAGACCCGCAATCACAATTTCTAAATCTAGTCGTGCCGCAAGGCCAATCAAACATGACAGTCCAGCTTCCATCAGTGCCGTCCATTCCAAATATTAATGTGCAGGTGCCTGCGCCGCCTTCAATGCCGCAAGAGCAACCTGAAAGCCAGGAGCCGCAGCTGAAAGTTGTAAAAAAAACCGTTTATGTAGGGCAGGATTCTGTTTTTTCCGGCCTTGACGAGCTTTCAAAATATGGCACTGAAGGGCTGGACATTGTCAAAACCAGCGCAGGCTATATCTACAAATCAAGATATTCGCAGGACAAATGGGTCGAGGTAGGCTCTGATGCCAAGGGCTCCTATGTCTCACTAATCAAGGTTGTAGAAAAAGAGGCCATTGAGCAACCTCCCTCCATTGATTCAATCCCCCCGATGCCTGCCCAGCCGCAGCAGCCGGCCTGGCAGGACAAGGCTGTTTTGCCCAATGTAATGCCTTCGCTTGCATTTGATTCGTCAGACGCTGCGGTAGTGCAAAGGGAGCTTGATTATCTTTCAAAAAGGTTTGTTTTTGTTCCGCAGGAGAGCCAGGCAAAGGAGTATGTGGAGCAGGCTTTTGGCATCCCGTCCCCGCCGCCTCTAAATCAGCAGCCAGCAACACAGGGTAA